>Ga0136560_1000479_pt1 | contig 20148 bp, 21 predicted proteins | sample AntRauMeHopE1497_FD_104925 | JGI IMG/M metagenome (GOLD analysis project Ga0136560, IMG submission 104925) | Saline lake microbial communities from Rauer Islands, Antarctica - Metagenome Hop E1 #497 | ecosystem: Environmental > Aquatic > Non-marine Saline and Alkaline > Saline | place... | reverse complement strand
TCATTTATAAAAAAAATGAACACGCGCATTGTTGTGATGCTAGGTGCGGGTGACATAGGTGTAGAGATAGAAAGGTTAACTAAAAACTGGGCGCATGAAAAGATATAAAATGGCAATCGGGCTTTTTATAGCTATCCTGCTCATTTTCAGTTTATACAGTTTTGCGGCACTTAGAAATGCTGCACGCACGGTTAAAAGCGTAAATATTTCATTTATAGATCTTTACGAACCTATTATTTCTGAACAAAACGTTAATAAATTGTTGATACAAAATAATCGAGAGTTCCTTAACGCGCCCATAGAAAAATTAGATTTGAATGAAAAGGAAAGTCAACTGCGCAATTATCCAATGGTCAGGGCAGCAGAGGTTTCACTGAGCATTGACGGGAAATTAGAAGCCGTGGTGGAACCTAGAAAACCCATCGCTAGAATAATGGGCGTCCCTAATAGGTATCTAGATACAGATAACAGCCTCATGCCGCTGTCTGCAGAATACACGGTTCTTGTGCCGCTTGTTTATGGTTACAAAGAAAAGTCTAAAGACACCGTTTTTGAACTGCTAAACGCGATAAGAAAAGATGCTCTGTTAAAGGCAACAATTACAGAAGTGCGATTAACTGCAAAAGGCGAGGTAAACATGGCAGTACGGGCTTATGATTATGAAGTAAAGATGGGAGCTGTAGATATGTTAGAGCACAAGCTCAAAAATTATAAGGCGTTTGTAGCTAAGATGATAAAAGATAACAGTTTGCAAGATATAAGTACAATAGATTTGAGATTTAAAGGTCAAGTGGTAGTAGTTAAAAAGTAAAGTATGGATTCACATGAATATGCAGTAGGACTAGACATAGGAACCACAAAAATTGTGGCGATGATAGGTCGCAAAAACGAGTACGGAAAACTAGAGATTCTGGGATTGGGAAAGGCAAAAAGTCAGGGTGTGCACCGTGGTGTAGTTAATAATATCACGCAGACCATTACCTCTATACAGCAAGCAGTGATGCAGGCCGAGGCTTCTTGTGGTCTAAAAATAGGCGAGGTTACCGTGGGTATTGCGGGGCAACACATACGCAGTTTGCAGCACAGTGACTATATAACCCGTGATGTAGGTGATGATGTGATAGACCAAAGCGATATAAACCGCCTTTGTGAACAGGTTCAGAAACTGGTCATGCTGCCTGGCGAAGAAATTATACATGTACTACCACAAGAGTACAAGGTAGACGGGCAGTCTGAGATTAAAGAGCCTATAGGAATGTACGGCGCTAGGTTAGAAGCAAATTTTCATGTTGTTGTAGGGCAGGTAGCCAGCATACGCAACATAGGTCGTTGTGTAGTTAATGCAGACCTTTCCTTGCAAAAAATCACCTTAGAACCACTTGCCAGTGCAGATGCCGTGCTGAGTGCAGACGAAAAAGATGCCGGTGTTGTCCTTATAGACATAGGTGGTGGCACGACAGATATCGCCATTTTTAAAGACGGTATTATACGGCACACGGCCGTTATACCGCTAGGCGGTAACATCATAACCCACGACATTAAAGAAGGCTGTTCAATCATAGAAAAGCAGGCAGAGCTCTTAAAGGTAAAATTCGGTAGCGCGTGGCCAGGCGAGAATAGAGATAACGAGATTGTTTCTATACCGGGGCTGCGTGGTCGCGACCCTAAAGAAATAAGCCTTAAAAACCTGAGTAAGATTATTCACGCTCGGGTCATAGAAATTTTAGAAACCGCCTTTGTAGAAATTAAAAACTACGGTTACGATGAGTCTAAAAAACAGCTTATCGCAGGTGTGGTACTAACCGGTGGTGGTAGCCAGCTTAAGCACATTAAACAACTTGCAGAGTATGTCACTGGCATGCCGTCACGCATAGGGTATCCTAACGAGCACCTTGCAGGCGATAGCGATTCAGAGACAACAAACCCCATTTTTGCCACCGCGGTAGGCTTAGTAATGAAGGGACTTGAAGAGCCACAAGCCATGAGTCCGCTAGTAAAACAAGAAACAAAACAACCTGCAAAATCAGAAACACATAGCGTGGTTGAAGCAGCGGAACTCGAGCACGAGATTGTTGCGCCTGACCCCGTAGCACAACCTACAAAAGGGAAAGGCATTTTAGACTCTTTGACCCAACGCATTAAAGATTTTCTAGATAACGCAGAGTAATTTATAAACAAACAAGAGCACGTAAACCCAGTATTAAAGCAGCAGCATTATGAGTAATGAAGAACAAGAAGGGTATTCCTTCGACTTACCTAAGAACAGATCAAATGTTATTAAAGTCATAGGAGTAGGTGGCGGCGGTAGCAATGCAATTAAGCACATGTTTAACCAGGGCATTGTAGGTGTAGATTTTATAATTTGCAATACAGACGCGCAAGCGCTGGACAATAGTCCGGTTCCAAACCGTATACAGCTGGGCTTGTCCCTTACGGAAGGTTTGGGCGCAGGTGCAAATCCTGAAGTAGGCGAGCACGCTGCTCAAGAAAGCATAGAGGCTATTAAGGCCATGCTCGATTCTAATACAAAAATGGTATTTATAACCGCAGGAATGGGTGGTGGAACAGGAACTGGTGCTGCTCCGGTTATTGCAAAAGCCGCTCGTGAGCTAGACATCCTCACAGTGGGTATTGTGACCACGCCTTTTCAGTTTGAAGGGAAGGTACGTAATGAACAAGCGCAACAAGGTATCGAGAAACTGCGCCGCAACGTAGATTCCCTCATAATCATAAATAATAATAAACTGCGTGAAGTTTACGGAAATTTAGGCTTTAAAGCTGGTTTCTCAAAGGCAGACGAGGTACTGGCAACCGCATCCAGGGGTATTGCAGAGGTTATAACAAACCACTACACCCAAAACATAGATCTGCGCGATGCAAAAACCGTACTCGCAAACTCAGGTACAGCTATTATGGGCAGTGCAACCGCAGCAGGCGAGGGCCGTGCTCAAGAAGCGATACTTAGAGCACTAGACTCGCCATTGCTCAATGACAATAAAATTAAAGGTGCACAGAATGTACTGCTACTTATTGTTTCTGGAAATGATGAAATAACCATAGACGAAATCGCCGAAATTAACGACCACATACAGGCCGAGGCTGGCGGTAGCGCAAACATAATTATGGGTGTGGGTGAAGACGAGAGCTTAGGCGATGCCGTTGCCGTAACCGTTATTGCAACTGGTTTTAACATAGAGCAGCAAAACCAAATTTCTAATCTAGATGACAAGCGTATTATTCACACGCTCGAAGATGAACAACGCGCTAGTCATGTGCTTAATGAAGTAAAGGCAAACACAACCCACGGAACCATTATTATGGATCTAGATGATGCATTTGAGCAAGACGATGCGATCGACAACGATGCAGTTCACACTGAGCGAGGTCACAGTGCAAAAGCGGCATCCATACCAGCCATACCGCAAGCAACAGGTGCAGTCGCTGAAAACGTAATTGTACACGAGTTAGTAGAAGAGGAAGAAGCCTTTTTCACAACCAAAGCACAACACGAAAATGGGTTTATACCTACTACGGAGTTTATTAAAAACCTGAATGTTATTTTTGAAGAAGTACTGGGTCGAGAAAACATGTCCTTGTTTGTGCGTCCAGAAACAGCAGCTATAGAAGTAGTGGTGGAAGAAGGTTTAGAAGTGGAGCGCGATCAAATGTTTTTTGATTTTGACATGCCGTTACCGCAAAACGAGGCAACAGCACCTAAACGTGTGGTGCACGATTTGAGTGATATAGATGTTAAAGACGCTATAGAGGTTATACCTGTAACAGAGTTTAATAACGATGGTGTGCGCAAGTACTCGCTAGACGACTATATGGCGTTTGAAAACGATCTTAACGCTGCAAGACCCCGTGCGGCAACGCCACCCAGCATACCAGTAGAAAACACCTTTGTAAAAAAAGAAGTGTTACCTGTAGATGCTAAGCATAAAGTAGATGAAACAGCAAGCGTTAACCCGCTAGATATGCCTATTAATGAGGTGCTCAAACAGCGCGCAGAGGAGCGCAGGTCTAAAATGCACGAGCATAATTTTAAGTTTAAAAACTCACATAGAATAGACGAGCTTGAAAAAAAACCGGCGTTTCAGCGACAAGGAATAGAGCTTAACGATACCTCGGTACATAGCGACCGTTCTAGAACAACACTGCATGTAGATGATAAAGATGGTGTGCAGTTTAGAACAAACAACAACTCCTTCTTGCACGATAATGTAGATTAACTTGATTATGATGCTTTTCCCTAGAAAGCAGCAAGCCTGGATTCTTTGGAAGAAGATTCAGGCTTTTTTTATTGATATTCTATGGGTGTAAAGACAGCATTTTGTTCTTAAATTAGAATAAACTCGCATATATTACCTTATTTTTGTTACATAATTAATCACCGCTTTATGAGTTTAGAACTAGCGATAATGACCGCCATAAAAGAGGCCATGAAGGCAAAAGACCAGGTTGCACTAGCAGCATTGCGCGCTGTTAAAAGTGAGTTATTGCTTGCAAGAACATCAGGTGATACCGCGGTAATGAGTGAAGACGACGAGATTAAATTAGTACAAAAACTCGTGAAGCAACGCAAGGACAGTGCCCGTATTTACGACGAGCAAAACCGCGCGGACCTTTCAGAACCAGAACTGGCTCAAGCAGCCGTATTAGAGCAGTTTTTACCAGCACAATTAAGTGAAGAAGAGGTAACCAAAATTGTAAAAGACATTATCTTACAAACCGGTGCCGCCGGCATGCAAGATATGGGAAAAGTCATGGGCATGGCAAGTGCACAACTAGCCGGTAAGGCAGATGGTAGAACAATAAGCATGATTGTAAAAGCACAGTTAACTTAAAAGGTATGGGTTATTAGTTCAGCGTTGGGACTTATGGCTTCAGACTTATGAATTTTTGAACGCTTATGATGAGCTAGATAGTAAATTATAGAATTTGAGGATTAAAGAATATTGATAAATTATAAGTAAACTTCATGTACTCACCAGAAAAAATCGAAGAACCAATAACCACTAACTAATTACCACAAGGCCTCGTGGCGCAACTGAATAGCGCACTGGATTTCGGCTCCAGCGGTTACAGGTTTGAATCCTGTCGGGGTCACGAATAAATAGGAACCCCCAAGAAAATGTCTGAGCAAGCTCACGTATTTTCTTGGGGGTTTTTGTTTTAAATGCGGTACTTTGCAAGATGTGCACGGTAAATCCTGGCTTGCAAACAGCTGTGTTCGCACATGGATACTACAACCCTTGATATTTGCCGCTTATCGCTACAAAGGAATATTACCATGTTTCTTCTTAGGTAGGGTAACTACTTTGTTTTGGAGAGCAGCATAGGCTTTTATTAGTTTTCTTCTAGTGTCATTAGGTACTATCACTTCATCTATAAAACCACGTTGAGCAGCGCTGTATGGATTTGCAAATTTTTCAGCATATTCGGTCTCTTTTTCTGCGAGTTTTGCTTCTGGATCTTCGGCATTTTGAATTTCTTTTTTAAAGATAATTTCACTAGCTCCTTTTGCTCCCATAACTGCTATTTCGGCACCTGGCCATGCATAATTCATGTCTGCACCTATGTGTTTAGAATTCATCACATCATAAGCACCACCATAAGCTTTTCTTGTGATTACCGTAACTTTAGGCACGGTAGCCTCGCTAAGTGCATACAATAATTTTGCACCGTTAGTTATGATTCCGTTCCATTCTTGATCTGTTCCTGGTAAAAACCCCGGAACATCTACAAGTACCAAAAGTGGAATATTAAAACAATCGCAAAACCTTGTAAAACGGGCGGCTTTTTTAGAGCTGTCTACGTCTAGAACTCCTGCAAGACTCTTAGGTTGGTTTGCAACAATACCGATACTTTTTCCTGCTAGTCTCGCAAATCCTACTACAATATTATCTGCATAGTCTTTGTGAATTTCAAAGAAGGAATCGGGATCGATCACTTCATGAATTACATGGCGCATGTCGTATGGCTGATTTGCGTTTTCTGGAACAATATCTTCTAGTTTCTCGCGGTTCTCATCATTAAATTCATACGGAACATCTATAGGTTTATCTTCACAATTTTGGGGCATGTAGCTTAGCATCTGTTTGATCTGGTTGATGCACTGTATGTCATTTGCAGCAGTTAAATGGGTTACACCAGACTTTGTCGCATGGGTCTTTGCTCCACCTAATTCTTCGGCAGTTACGATTTCATTTGTCACAGTTTTTACCACATTAGGACCGGTAACAAACATATAACTAGAGTTTTCTACCATGAGCGTAAAGTCAGTCATAGCAGGGGAATACACAGCTCCACCAGCGCAAGGCCCCATAATCGCACTTATTTGTGGCACCACACCCGACGCCATGACGTTTCTATGAAAAATATCGGCATAGCCGCCTAGAGAGCGCACTCCTTCTTGAATACGAGCACCACCGCTGTCATTTAATCCAATCATGGGCACACCTATTTTCATAGCTAAGTCCATAATTTTACAAATTTTCTCGGCATGCGTTTCTGAAAGCGCACCGCCAAAAACCGTAAAATCCTGTGCAAAAACGCATACTTGTCTTCCATTTATCGTACCGTAACCAGTAACGACTCCATCTCCATAGAACAGTTGCTCTTCCATACCAAAATCTTGGGAACGATGTGTTACTAAAGCTCCCATTTCTTCAAAAGAGCCGTCGTCTAGTAAAAAATGAATACGTTCTCTTGCGGTTAATTTGCCTTTGGCATGTTGTGTTTCTATACGATCTTCACCACCACCTAAATAGGCAAGTCTTAATTTATCTGCGAGTATTTGCTTTTTATCTTTCATCACTATGAATTTCTTTTATTCCAATTAGAAGTGGTTTCAATAGGCGTTTTAGCAACCTTTTGGTTTTCTAAAAACAATTGTAAGCCCACCAATGCAGCTATGTGGCGTTCTTCAGTATATTGCTTTTTTAACTGATCGGGCGAGTAATAATTTTTCACAAAATGGGTGTCGAAATTCCCAGATCTAAAAGCTTCATGTTCACAAACAAACTTGCCAAATGGTAATGTGGTCTCAATACCTTCTACTTTATAATCTTTTATGGCCTGAATCATTAACTGTATTGCCTCTTCTCTGTTTTTACCGTAGGTAATTAACTTGGAGATCATAGGGTCGTAGTAAATAGGAATTTCCATACCTTCTTCAAAACCGTTATCTACGCGTATTCCTGTGCCATGAGGCAGCTGGTATGTAGATAAAGCACCTATGCTAGGCGTGAAATTTTCCAGAGGATCCTCAGCATACACCCGTACTTCTAGCGCATGACCGTTTATAGATAAATCTTCTTGTGTAAAGGCCAGTTTCTCGCCGCGTGCAACTTTAATTTGCTGCTCTACGAGATCCACGCCAGTTATTAACTCGGTTACTGGATGTTCTACTTGTAATCGTGTATTCATTTCGAGAAAGTAAAATTTTTTGTTTTCATCTAGTAAAAACTCTACCGTTCCGGCTCCTACATAATCGCAAGCGCGAGCTACTTTTATAGCGGCAGCACCCATGTCTTCTCTAATTTCTGGGCTTAATACGGCTGATGGTGCCTCTTCTACCACTTTTTGATGCCGTCGTTGCACGCTGCATTCTCGCTCAAATAAATGAACGATATTCCCATGAGTATCTGCCAGTACCTGAATTTCAATATGCCTAGGTGACCCTACGTACTTTTCAATAAATACAGACCCATCGCCAAAAGCTGCTTGGGCTTCACTTATAGCTCTGCGCATTTGCTCGGGTAATTCCTTTAGCGCTTCTACCACACGCATACCTTTTCCGCCGCCGCCTGCAGCCGCTTTAATTAATATAGGAAACCCTATTTCACGAGCGATTTTCTTTGCGACCGACACATCTGTAATCGCCTCTTCTGTGCCGGGAACCATCGGGATATCATAATCTTTTACCGCTTCCTTAGCCGCCAGTTTATTACCCATTACCTTAATGGCGTGGGGTTTAGGTCCTATGAACGTGATGCCTGCATCTTCTACTAATTGAGCAAAAACGGCGTTCTCACTTAAAAAACCGTATCCTGGGTGTATGGCATCTGCACCCGTATCTTTTGCCGCTTGCAGTACTTTATCCATGACCAGATAAGATTCTGACGACGGTGCAGGGCCTAGTAACACGGCCTCGTCTGCAAAGCGCACATGAGGTGCGCCACGATCTGCTTCAGAATATACGGCTACGGTTTTAATACCCATTTTTTGAGCCGTTTTCATCACTCGTATAGCGATTTCTCCGCGATTTGCTATTAGTATTTTTTTCATGCTTGTATGTTCATTTTGCTTTCGCGAAAGCGTAACTTTTATAATTAATGTATGCAAACTACCTAGCCTGTTAAGCCTCCATCGCTATAATTAACTGACCTTTATCTACAGATTCATCTTTTTTAACCGCAATAGATTTAACCACGCCGGTACCGTCTGAAAGTATGATATTTTCCATTTTCATGGCAGATAATACAAAAAGCGGTGTGTCTTTTTCTACGGTATCGCCAGCAGCTACCATCATTTCCACAATATAACCAGGCATAGGCGCCATGATATTATTAGACTTGGTTTCTGTTACTTCATAAAGCCCCATTTTAGTGACCATTGTGTCATAAGCGTCCTCTATTTTAATGGTATAGTTGTTACCATTAACCATCATGGTCATGGTTTTTTCTAGCATGTTTGCATGCACAAGTTCCACATGATGTGCTTGATGATCTTTTAAAACGTGAAACTGTGTCGTTGATATTTTATGTAGGTCTAACGATGATAAATCGTCTGTATTTACCGTAAAATGTTGTTGATCTACGTGAATAATAAACTCGCTCATAAGCTGCAATAAATTTTAAAATCCCAGTAAAAATACTGTTTTACAAAACGTTTAGCATAACAACTTGTGGATATTCTTGTGCTAGACTTCAACAAATTTGCCGCAACATGGCAACGGTGTATCTAAGAAAATGTTAAATACATGCGATGAAATAGAGCAACAGGGAGGATGGAAGAACCTGCGTGAAGCGATGGGGACTTTTTAGGTTAGAATTTTGTAGCGTCTAAAAATGGACACTACTTAAAACGATATTGCACATGAATCAATGCCGAAAAATTATGGTTAACTTCATTTATACTATAATTTATCCTTCATCCTGGTCCCTATCGGTCATTGAGCATGCAGGTGGTCTGCAGTCTTAAAAGCAGCGATATAGACTTACCATCTAAAACAGAACTGGTATCACGTTGCTGCGAGTAATAACCTATACCGTCAAATGGTTGTATTTGAAATCAATTGTTCACAATAAAGGTTCTACCATATTGCAAGCTTAGCTCGTTAAAAGAATACGAGGAAACTCCCATAAAACCTATTGTGGCACCAGTAAGCTATCGAGCAGATCGTAAGTGCTTATTGTAACTACCAGTAACACTTGCTGAAAATGCAGCGCCGCCACCTCAAAAATAAAATTTTTAAAGCAAAAACTACCGATTCCGGCATTTATAGAAGCGATTTTAATCTTGTTTTCTTGCGCTGTAGTTGGCAGTGATAACAACAGAAATGTTGCAATACCTAAAATCGTATTCATCACCTTTTTAGAATGGTAAATTGCCAGAGCTAAGCTAGGGCATTTTTGAAATGCTATCATTACTTCAAAACTTTTTGCAGCAAGACGCTATCACATTTTATACAAAAGCGAGCGTCCGGAAGCGGTATTTTAAGCTTGAAAATATGCCTCGCTCTCTTCTTTAAAATCCCATAATCATATTATAACTGCATAAATGAAGCTGATTACTCAAATAAGTAACTTTAACAAAAAACATTATCCAGAAAAGTTTGGGAACGAAGAGAGTCCGGGTCGCTTTATTGATGGCTATCTATATGATAAACAGCATTTTGTTTAGTTTTCTGTCGATAAGCTGTCACGCTTTCGCGAAAGCAATACGTAAACATATGTTAAATGAACGAGCGTAATTTAACACTTTGTTGCACGTGTAATTGTTTAGTATGAGCGTAATTTGTTAGTACTATAAACGCATGTTCTTTAATCCAGAAAAAAGCCGTAACATCCTGTAAATAGGTTGCCTCGAAGCGTTTTCTCGTTAGCAATGTGCAAATAATCAACAATTAAAACACAATTTATGAAAAATCAAGCAACAAGAATGTTCACAGTATTCTTAGCATTATCCATGGTGGTAGGCTGTCAAACAGTTAAAAATGCAAACAACAAACAAAAGGGTGCCGTTATAGGCGCAACAGGTGGCGCACTGCTCGGTGCTATTTTAGGTAATAATGTGGGGAGCGGCGACAACTCAGAACTAGGTGCAGTGATAGGCGGCGTGGTGGGTGGCACGGCTGGTGTCTTAATAGGTAACAGAATGGACAAACAGGCAAAAGAAATAGAGAACCAGATCCCAGGAGCTGAGGTAGAGCGTGTAGGTGACGGTATTGTCATAAACTTTGACGAGAATAGCGGCGTGTTTTTTCAAACAGCGCAAACTAGTATCGTAGGCGAGTCAGCAGAGCTGCTTGCAAAACTCGCAAATGTGATGAATGAGTACAAGGATACGAACATTATTATCGCGGGTCATACAGACAGCGTGGGTGCTGAGTCGTCTAACCTGACACTGTCTAAAAATCGCGCACTGGCTGTAGAAAATTATTTAGCCTCTAGAGGTATAAGCAACAGCAGGTTCACAACAAAATGGTATGGCGAAACAAACCCGAAAACTACAAACGAAACCGCCGAAGGTAGAGCAAAAAACAGACGGGTAACCCTTGCCATCGTACCTAATGAAAAAATGAAACAAGACGCGCAAAAAAAAGCCGGTCAGTAATATTTAAAAGTATACCCAGCGTAAAAGCGACCCTGCAAAGGGTCGCTTTTTTTAATGGCTACAAACTGTGTTCACGTTAAGAAGTGGGCAGTTTGCCACCTCGTGGTGCTGGTTTTCCTTACGTGATATATCTCTTATTACCTGTGTGCGCCACAACGGTTTTTATAGTTTGCTATTTGGGTTAGTTACCACCCTAATTTTAACTTATTGAGATCATGCACGCCTGCACACGCCATGGTTAACGCGACGCCTGTCTTGCAGGCCGGTTGTTACTGTTGCAGTTACAAGGGTGTATGGGTTTATAAAAAAGGGTAGTACACATTACGCGGGTTGTTAAACTCGTAATATATACCAGACTTTAAACCTATTCTATGCGTTAGAACTGCGATAAGCTGCATTAAACTTTACTGCAACTGCGATATCGAACAATGTACCATGCACCTAATAGATGTATAAATCCTATTGCGATGCATTAGAAACTAATGGAATATAAGTGATTTACACACGTTATATCAATTTCCGTTGCATAGAATGGGTTAATAGTTGATTTCATTAATTTTTGTTTAATTGAGAATAAGCTGCTAGCCATGTACAAAAGACCAGAAGGTACGTACCATACATAAGAGCAAACAGCATCTATAGGGTTACCGCGAGCACATACATGATTTCTTAGGTTTAAAATGGGTCCAGGTTTTTTGTTTGTGGTGCACATAACCATCGTTTGTGCATCGTTTTTGAAAACCGTTTTATTGCGATGTCTGCAAAAAAAATACGCTAGCTTAAGAGAATCTCCTAGCTAGCGTATAACGTTAAGTGCTGTACTTGCAAAATGGACTTTTACCTATGAACTTTAACTTCTATTAACTCGTATCCATTTTACCTACCTCACTTAACTAAGGTGTTACCGGTGTATATATTAATCGACCATGCCTTCTAAACGTTTTGCTGTTTCTAATGCACTTTTAATGGAGCTTAGCTGACAGCGTATTAGGCCGTGTGTAGATGCGTGATTAAAAAGCAAAGCAACTTGATTTTCATATTCTTTAACACTTGCCTGTTCACCTCTTATACACTCTTCTAGTACAGCCTCTGCTGTATTTGAAGACGTGGCAGTTTTTAAATCTATCCAGCCCCTGTGCATATCTCCTAAAAAGCTGCCCGATTCCCTAGGCTCTACGTTCAGGGTTCTTAATTCTTCGTCTAGTTCGGTGGCAAACCTGTTGCGCTGTGCTGCTTGTTGTTTGAGCCAGTCTTTTAGCGCTTGGTTCTCTACAAGGGTCATGGCTTGCTTGTAACCGGCTTCGGCGTCGTAATTTTTTTGTAATAAGCTTTGTAGCGAGTCTATTCGGTTTTTGTGGAGTGCTTTATTTTCCATTATTTAGGTTTTATATTATGATCTTTAAGTGGGTGTGAGCAACATACTCATCTTTTTTAAAACTGCGGGCTGGGCGTTCACTGCCTGCCGGCATAAATTTAAAGGCGTAGTTTCTATATTAATTGGGCACTAGCTTTTCGGAGCGTTTTAATAAAATTACAGGTGTTTATAACACCTTGTTTTTAACACCTGTAATCTTTAAAGCAATGATAAAATAGCATATTAGAAAAGGGCGGCCGTCTTGTAGCAGTCCTATTGTAATAAAGGTGGTTACACTCTCTTACCAGCGATTACCTGATACACTATTGCTATAATAGCAAGTACCAGTAAAATGTGAATAAGGCCGCCCACGCTGTAAATGAAAGCGCCAAATACCCATCCTATTAATAAAATGACTGCGACGATGTAAAGAATACTCTTCATAATTGTTGTTTTAGTTAGATAGTTGAAGGTTCTTGTAATGAAGGCAAGGTTATCAATAGGTGTGTGTATACTAAATTGAGGTATTAAATGCTGTACCTTTATTACATTGCAAATATGGCAGGTTAACTGCGATTACGTATTATATAATTCTAGCACATAATTACATAATAGTGCTTCATGGTCGTTTAAACAGCTTGTTCTCAATTATATGCAGCCGCAACTCGCATTTACAACTGGGAATAACTGCGCACTGCTACTATTTGCTAATACGGTATGGATTGCTTGCTAGGTATGTGTAAGAAACCACAGGTCGCTGTGTGTGGCTTTTTAGGAGAGCATGGTGTGATAGGGTGTTTAAATGCGCTGTGTACTGCACCAGTGGATCGTAAGATTGAGTTTTTGGCACATAAAAAAATCGCCGTGGCACAAAGGCTCACGGCGATTCCAACATTTTAGGGGTAATGTTTATAGCTTAATTGCTATATAAGCACTTAATGTGCTGTTGCGGGCATCTATGCCATTATCGTTTTTACTTATAGACTGTAAGCCATAGTTGTAACGGGCGCCTATCTCTAAAATCTCTAGGTCAAACCCTGCACCTATTCCCAGGCCGTAATCTAGTTTTCTAAAATCATCTGTATTTAATTGGAACGCATCCTCAACATTGTTATTTGAAATTTTAGCATCGAGTAAGTAAGCAACGTACGGACCGGCCTCTATATTAAGGGTCTCTAGAATTTGGACTCTAAACATTACTGGCAGTTCCAAGTAGTCTAGACTTAGACGCGGGTTGCCTAAAAACTCTGAGTCTAATTCAGTTCCTTTTCTAGAATACAGCAATTCTGGCTGTATATAAAAAGTGTCGGCAAAACCTATCTGGGTAAAGATACCTACCTGAAAACTCGTTAAGATGTTTTCATCGTCTATGTCCTCTCTGTCGTTTCCTACAATGTTAGAGAAGTTTACTCCACCTTTTATTCCAAATTTAGAATCTTGCGCGGTTGAAAATGTGCTTAGACCGCATATCGCTACCACGGTTAGCGTTTTTGTAATGTTGTTTAAAATTGTCGTTTTCATAATTCAGGTTTTATTATTAATTGGGTTTTTATTTATTTGTTTTAATTTGTGCCAGGTAAGTTCACATGGATCTTGCTAGCTAAAAATTTTGTGGATACATATTGAATACCGTATCCTAGTAGTTTTTTCCAGAGTGTGTTCGAGTTGCCCATAATGAGTTTTTTAGAAAAGAAACCGCCAGCTAGGCTCAGCGCGGACTCGATAATGCCCGACTTAACCTGTGTTTCTCCTTTTACACTGTTGAACATATCGGCAAGCATGGTTCCGGGGCGTAATTTATGTGTTACGATTTCCCATTGAAACTTCACAATTTCGCTTTGGTTATCTAGCTGCCTTTCGGTGCGCTGTATGGCTTCTTGTAAAAGATCTATGTTAGATTTCATAACGGTCTGTATTACTTGTGAACCTGGTTTTATTTTTACCATTGTGAAGTGTTTTCTCAATAAGGTAATTTGCGACAGGGTTGAGAATAAGTTTTTCTCTAAAAAGTACTAGAATCGCACCCAGCACTAAATAAACCAGAGACATTATTAAAAAACCTGCAGGATAAGACTGCAGTTGCTCACCTATGTAAATACTCAGGCCTATCGTAAATAGCAGTGTGAAAATCGCTGCGATAAGCGCTAAAACCGCACTGAGAACTGTTCTAGACGCAATTTCTGTTCCTGCGTTAACAGCTTGCAGTTTGTACAGGTGCAAAGAAATTTTTGCATATTCTCTAGATTGATTAAAAAAGTCCTCGATGTGGTCTGCGGTATTTTTCATGTGCGCGCTAAGTGATTAAACAGAATGAGGTGGCTTGTTAAGCAGCTCTCTTCCCTTTGCTTCTAGCTCTTCGGCTTTGTTCTTTGCTTTCAATTCTGCTACTTTTCCTTTTAATTCTAGCTCGTGCGCTTTACTGGCGACACTGTCTGAAATTTCTTGTGCCTTGTCTGTGGCCGTTGTTGCTAGGCTATTTATGTTTGCCTTTAAGTTTGCGACTCCTTTTCTGCTTTGGTCAGCGATTTTCTTGCGCGTTTTTGTTCCTTTTTGGGGTGCAAAGAGCATTCCCAGTACAGCTCCCACTGCGAGTCCGGTTACTAGTCCTAGTGTTGTGTTTGTTTTAGTAGTTTCCAAGTTATTTTAATTTTAGGGGTTATTTATTTGTAATTAACGGTATTATTATAAACAGCTAGTAGCATTGCCGCAAGAAGCATGAAATGTATGGTGCTGGGTGCGTCGTAAACGAAGTAACCAACCGTCCATAAAATCAGTAAAACGATTACCATTGCATGTAGGACATACTTCATTTAATAGTTTTTATGTCTTTTAAAGTGCAGTCACAAGCGGTTTATAAAATTCCTTTAATTCATAGTGCAAAGATGGTTCTGTATGCCCGGTCCGGCATTACACTATTTTGACATGATTTTATAGAATTTTTTATAACGGGCTCTTAACGCTTTTCCAACCTTAGGTTTCCTTAAAAAAAGGGAATGGTGTTCTCTAGCTACGGTATTTCTGGTGGCAGTTGCATAAATACTTTATGATGCGCGCTATGCGATGTTTTAGCTATTAACGGCGCTGTTGCTCGTGTTTGCGGGTTGCTGCGTAAAGAATAGAGAGGACTTTGTCTAGTCCGCTTTCGCGAAAGCGAACCATGCACCAGCCATCATCTAACATTCAAAGCCTTTATGGCTGTTAAAAAACCACTAAATTTACTGAGCAGGCGGTTTTATGGTATATTTACTTTTAAAATAGCGTATTATATATACCGTTTGTGGGCGTTACTACAAATTCCTCTAAGCGCAACGAGCATTTTAGATCTATGAGAACGAAACCAAAAACAACGGACGAACCCATGAACCCGGCTGCCTTGTTATTTAACGGTGGCATAATGGGTGAAGCGGTAAGGGCCAAAGACTGGAGCAAGACCACGCTGGGCCCACTAGATACCTGGCCTGAGCGGTTGCTTGTGATTGTGAACACCATTATGGAGTCTAAGTTTCCCTACTTTTTATTTTGGGGACCAGACTATAAGTGTTTTTTTAACGACGGTTACCTCCCATCGCTAGGGCAACATTTTGATTATAACGAGATGCTGGGCAAACCAGGTATCGAGTTCTGGTCTAAAGACGTGTGGGAAAATGTCGCTTTAGAGCTTATACAAACCGTGCTGTCTGGTCGTAACCCAGAGTGGAACGTAGACCGCCTTGTGCCCATTTATAGGAACGGTGTTATGGAAGACGTGTATTGGACTTTTACGTACAGCCCGGTGCGTGACAAAAAGGGCAGTATAGACGGTGTGCTGGTCACTTGCATGGAGACTACAGAAAAAGTAGGGGCTTATGACGAGTTAAAAACCAGTAGAGATCAACTGCATTTTGCGCTTGAGGCGGCGAGTCTCGCCACCTTTGAATGGTTGCCCAAAGAGCAGTCTTTTACGGGGAACAAACTATTTAGAGAATGGTTTGGACAAGAACCTCTAGAAAACATGGACACAGAAGACCTGTTTGCAGCAGTACACCCAGATGACAGGGATCGTGTAAGATGCGCAGTAGACCAGGCGCTGAACCCCCATATGTCGCCTAATTTTAATATGACCTATGCTGTAGGTGCCAAGGGCGAGCAACCACGAGTGGTGCTGGTCACTGGCAAAGTGGTTTTTAACGAGCAGCAAGAGCCTATACGCTTTAACGGTGTTTTACAGGATATTACAAAAAAGTGGATAATAGAGCAGGAGCAAAAAAAATTACTGACCTTATTTGACACCAGCAGCGAGTTAATCTTGTTAACAAACGAGCAGGGCATCATTACCCATTATAACCCATCAGCACTTTCTTATTTGGGTATTATCACCTTAAACGAAACCCGGTTACTGGATTATATTCACAAAGATGATTGGGAAGAGGCGAGTGTTCTCATAAACAACCTGCGCTCTAGATGCGACATATCGCTAGAGCTACGTCTAATTAATGCTAAAGACGCGACACAAACCTGGGTGATCGCAAACTTTTCGGTCATTAAAAACACGGCTACTGGTGAGTTAATAGCACTAGCCATAACAGGCTCTAACATTACTGCACTCAAAGAAAAGGAACAACTACTTTTTCAATACAATACCAGCTTAAAAGAAAGTGAAGACAGGTTCAAGCAGCTTGCAGACAGGACGCCAGCCTTTATTTTTATGACTGATGCAGATCATAAATTTACGTTTGTAAACAGTCCGTGGGCTTCTTTTCTAAGTAACAATACAAGCACTATGCTCGGTCAGACGCTCGATACTTTAGTACATAGCGACGATTATAGTCACTTTAAAAGTGCTTATAATCAGGCTGCTATAACTACAAGTTCTTTTAAAATGGAATACAGGATTAAAAACCACAATGGATCGTATCTATGGGTTTCTCATGTAGGAGTACCGCGGTATGACCTAGACGGTAATTTTGAGGGTTATACAAATGCGGCAATGAATATACAGGACCTAAAAACGCAAGAGGAGCAAAAGGACTTATTTATAGGCGTAGCCAGCCATGAGCTAAACACCCCTGTAACCACTATAAAAGGGTATGTACAGTTACTTCAAATGAAGTATGGTGCTAGTGAAGACCATTTTTTACGTAAAAGTATCGCGACTATGGATTCTCAAGTGAGCTTGCTCACGTCACTCATTAAAGATTTATTAGATTTGTCCAAAATGAAATCTGGCGGGCTTGAACTACAAAAAACCACCTTTGATTTTTATGCGTTAATTCAAGACGTGGTAGAGCAGCAACAAATTATAAACGCCTCTCATGCATATAAAATTACAGGTGACCTGAACCTAAAAATACATGCAGACAAAGAGCGCTTAAAACAAGTGCTGCTTAATTTCTTGACAAACGCTGTAAAATATGCACCACAATCTAATACAATAGATTTGCACGTGGACGTGGCAAACGACAAAATACGGGTAAGCGTAAAGGATTATGGTATAGGCATTCACAAATTAAATGAGGATAAGGTTTTCAACAGGTTTTTCAGAGAAGAAGGCAGCGATGAAAAAACCTTTCCTGGTTTTGGAATCGGATTGTTTATAGCCGCAGATATTATTCGTAAACATGAAGGAACTATAGGTGTGAACAGTACTAAAGGCGCTGGCTCTACTTTTTATTTTACCATTCCCATTTAAACGTAATATCATGAACACAAAAGCCCCCAAAATTCTAATCGTCGAAGATTCTGCAAATATACTGGAGATGTTAACCATTATGTTCGACTTTCAAAACTGGCAAACCGCTAGCTTGCTATCGCTGTCTAACTTAATAGAGACGGTACGCGACGAGCAGCCTGATGTCATATTATTAGACATGTTATTGTCGGGACATAATGGATGTAGCGGTTGTGCAGCACTCAAACAAAATAAGGAGTTAAAACACATTCCTGTTATTATGATGTCTGCACATCCAGAGGCGCGCAACGAGTCTACCGCCGCAGGTGCAGATTATTTTATCGCAAAACCTTTTGAGATTCAAGAGCTCATAGACTTAGTGACCCAAGCCTATGAAACTGGTGTTGAGCGGGAACAATAATACGGTATTAATGGCGCAGCGCTCTTACAGCTACCTGCAGCGCTTTTTAAATAGCACGCATAAATAAAGCGACTGATCTTTTAAAGGACCAATCGCTCTACACTCTTTTCACATTCGATTTTTAAAAGCTGGTCTCTACGTTTTATAGAATACAGCTGCACATGGTGCCTTTAATCGTTTACAATAAATGCATGAATTACTCCTGGCAGCCAACCTATAGCTGTGAGCAAAACGCTGATGAGAAACGTCCCGCTGAGACCGTGCTTTAAAAATACCGCTAGCGGTGGTAATAGTATGTTCAGAATAATAGTTAATGGTGACATAATGTTGCTTTTTTTAGATTAATAAAGTTCTTCTTCTTCTTCTTTTTGTTCGGCGGTAATGTTAAGCGGTGCGCCTGTGGTTCCACCTAAAAATGCTGCAAGTGCTCCTAGAAATAATACAATGAAAAGAGTAATGCTAATTTCGGCAAGTACCTCTGCGGTTTCTTCACTGTATTTAGCTGCTTTTTTTTTGGCTTTTGCATAGTAGTTTTCTGCCTTAGTAACCGCGTTTTCTATTTTTCTATCCCATTTAGTAATCACGCCGTTAATTTCGTCTTCGGTAAGTTGGGTGTTGTCTGCCAGATACTCCTTTAGTTCTTGTTTGTCTATAAAGTCCTCGTTACCGTCCACAGTAATTTTTAAATCCCCATCATCATTCAGGTCAAACGAGATGTCGTTAATAAACGCGTCTACCTTTTCATCGAGATTCAGGTCATTAACAAGCTCCTTTGAGTCGGCCTCGGTTTCATTTATGAGATCCTTAGTATTGTCCAGCGCATCGTCCGGTAACACATTGTACCGTTGCCCTTGTTTGATAAGTTGGAAAGCTTCTTGCTTGATATCGTTATAGGACAGTGTAGTGTTATCCATACTCTTTTTCCTTGCATCGTCTAAGATTACGGTGACCTTATCGTTTTGAGAAGATCCAGTTAAACTGGACACCGCACTAGACATGCCGCTTATAACCGCACCTATGGCAGATGTGATGAGGTAAAAAGACACGATACTATATAGCGCCCAGGCGAGAAAGCCGTGAAGGCCACCGTCAGAGTTTAGGGTAAAGCCCGACATTTTCCCGGCTACAAGGCCACCCACAAAAAGGGCCACTAGGTTAGAGACAACCAGCCATATTATACTGCCTGTTCCCAGACCGTCTAGTGGGTCACTTTCAGTCATGGGGTCAATCGTTGAAAACCCTATTCCCAACCCCAATAGGTTGAGCATAAATACGATAGTTAGTGCAGTTAGTGCACCCGCGATAATAGCACCCCAAGATATCCTCGATATATTTAAAGTGCTGTTTCTTAAGTTGTTGTACGTTGTTTTCATAAGCTCACAATTTAAATTAGTTGTTTAATGATTTGCCAAAACTACAGTCATTTAGTTATACAACAAATATTTTTACATGCTTTAGCTAAACATTAACGACATTTAAGATTTCATTATAATTAAGACGTTATTAACATTATAATCAGGTGCTTATGTAAAAACACCTATCGAAAAAGGTGTAGATATACCCTAAACACTAGGCTTTTCGATTGATTTTTATCGATCACGCAAGCTGTGGATTTAGCGCGTCATTGCCCAGCGTCGTGCTAACTTAGCGATGGGTGTTTTGTGGCGCCACATTTATTGATGGAAATCGCAAACCGGTTCGGCAATAACCCCGTATTTTATAGCAAGACGTCCTGGGTTTGTTTTGGGCAATTACCTCATTAGTGGTTGCAATACCCGGCCTTACTATTGTATTTAAATGGAATTTACTCATAGCTTATGAACTCTTGAGGGATTGCACAAAATGCGGTGCAGTGCATTTTACGGGAATCAGCACTGTAAGCAT
>Ga0136560_1000478_pt1 | contig 20159 bp, 7 predicted proteins | sample AntRauMeHopE1497_FD_104925 | JGI IMG/M metagenome (GOLD analysis project Ga0136560, IMG submission 104925) | Saline lake microbial communities from Rauer Islands, Antarctica - Metagenome Hop E1 #497 | ecosystem: Environmental > Aquatic > Non-marine Saline and Alkaline > Saline | place... | reverse complement strand
GGCGGCGGAGGAGGCGGAGGGGGCGCTGCTGTCCCGCCGGCTGGCAAGGCGCGCAGCTGCGGCCACCGGACCGGCGGCCGACGCCGTCCGCCGTCGGGTCGCCGCCCTCCTCGGCAGGCGCTCCGCGCGACGGGCTCTGCAGGCCGAGAGCGGTTTCACGCGGGTGCCGGCGCCCGAGCCGCCGTCGCTGCCGGCCCAGGCTGTGGTGGAGTCGACGGCTGCGCTTGACAGAGCAGCGCTCGCCGCGTCCGTGGCGCGCCTGGCCGCACGGTACGCCCCATCACCGGCCCCGGCGTCGCCGCCCCCATCGCCGGGCGGCCTCAAGACCAGCCCTAGCTTCCGCTCTGCCGGGTCCAGGCGCCGCCCTGCGGAGCAGATCCCAACCCAGCAGAGGCCGAAGAGCGCCCCCGGGGTCGGCAGAGCCGCGTCGCCGGGCTCGAGCCGCCTGGGCCGCGGCTCGCGTCTGGGGCCATTGCCCCCCGCGCTCCGTTCAGCGGCGGGGCGCGCCGGCGCGAACGGCTCTGCCGCGCGTGCCCCAGCCGCAGGTGCCGGTGCTGGTGCCGCGGCTGCCCCTGGGGGCCAGGGGGAAGGTGATGGTTCCAATGGCGCGGCGCCGAGGCGGCCGGTCACTCCCCCCGGCTCCCCTCAGGCCCGTTCCAGGGTCGACGGCGCGGCGCCGAGGCGGCCGGTCACGCCGCCCGGCTCCCCTCAGGCCCGTTCCCGGGTCGACGGCGCGGCGCCGGCGCCGGGGCCGACGCCGGGGCAGGGGCCGGCACCCCCTAACGGGCGGAGCAGCGGCCGCCGCCGGCGCCGTGGGCACACCCGCGACCCGTCTGACGCCGACCGGCCCCGCAGCGGCGGCGGCGGCGGCCTCCACTCAGCGGCCAGGAACCCGGGTCCGCTGTGGTCGCCCGCCGGCCGGCCGTCCCGGGACGGACATGCGCCCTCCGCCGCCTCCTCCCCGCCTCCGCCGCCCGGCACGCCACCCGCCCTGGCCGCCTCACCCGCGAGGAGCCGGTCCTCCCCCGCGAGGAGCCGGTCCTCGCCCGCGAGGAGCCGGTCCGCCCCCGCATCGCGCTTCATGGCAGGCGCCGACGGCCGTGACATCGCCTCCGCGCTCGGCACAGCCCTGGACACGACGGTGGACTCTTCGCCCCTCCGCCTCGGCCGGCAGGCGCGGCGCTCGCACGGCCTCGGCACGCCGCCCGGTGACGGCAGCCCCGACCAGCAGGGCGGCAGAGCCGGGAAGGCGCGATCCGGGGGAGGGCTCGAGCCGCCGGTGGGCGACGGCGCGTCGCCGGGCAGGGACGACGCGGCGGCCGCGGCGGCTGCGGCGTCGGCGGCGGGGTCCGGCACGGGGGGCGGCGCTCGGTCCAGCCCTGCCGCCGGCCGCATCGGGCAGGACGAGCTGGCGCCGCCTGCCGAGGGACTCTTCTCCTTCCCTGACGAGGCTCTCGCGGCCGCGGCCGAGTCGGCTAGGCGCACCGCTCTGACCGAGCAGCCGCCGCCGCCGCCGTCCGGCCTGCCCCCGCGGCCCCCGTCGCCGCCCCCTCCCCCGCCGACCGACCACGCGGCCCTCGCCGCCGCGGCCTCCGCCGCATCGGGGGTCTCCGGCTACGGCCTGGCCCGGGCTGTCGTCCTCGGCGGGGCGAGGAGGGTCGGCGCGCCGGCACCGCTGCACATCGGAAGGTCCGCCTCCCCCGCGGCGCAGCGGCCGTCTGCCCGCGGTACGGACGACGGTCCGTCTCCCTGGCCGGTCCCCTCTGAGCAGCGGGCGGAGCGGGGCGCTGCCAGCAAGGACGTCGGCCCGCCCTCGCACCGGGGTGTGGGTCCGACCCGCTCCGGCACGACCCGAAATGACACGAACCACGGCGGACGGACACGAAGCGACCCGACGCGTGGCAACGCGACACGGTACGACGAGAGACGACCCGGCGCCGCGAGAGACGACCCGACGGCCCCCCAGGCACCCGCGGACGGACACGCCTGGCAGGGCACGGCCGGTCAAAAGCCCGGCGCCGGAAGCGGGCTCCCCTCTCACCCCGACCGGACCCACCCCGCCCCCAAGGCCAGCGCAGGGCCGCGCCGGCGCGCCCCGCCAGTGCCGGAGGATGGCCGTCGCTCCCTGCCCCCGGCGCTCTCCAACGCACTCGCCCGAGCCATGACCGCGGCCGCGCGCCAGTGCGACTGAGCGGCGGCTCTGCCGGCGTACTTCGCGCCCGAGGCCCCCGCGCGTTCGATGAGTGAGGCGCGGCCGAAGCCGCCGGCTCGCGACGGTGACACGTGGGTCGCACGCACAGGCGGTGCCCGCCAGCTCGCAGCGGTGACGGGTGCGTGTCGGATCGCACGCACAGGCGGTGCCCGCCAGCTCACGCGAGTGTTTGCATAGGGGCCGCTGCGCCGCTCACACCGCAGGCAGGCCCGCACCGGACCGTCGCCCTGCCTCGCCGCTCATGTGAAGTTGTTCCTGTCGACGTGCTTGAAGAGCCCGTCGCCCTGTCCGACCACGAATGGCTCGTCGTTCCAGCTCCCCGGCTCCCAGTTCATGTACATCTCCAGGTGGTCGTACGGGTCGTGCCGCGTGGCGACCTTGAACCGCTTGTTGACGTACTCGTCCTGCCACCACTTGGTGCCCATGAGCGTGGGGTTGTTGGTCCAGTTGCAGTACTTGGCCTTGGAGCAGTAGAACACCGCCGGCTCGTCCTGGCAGCGCCAGATCTTGTCCGGCCACGTCTCCTCGGGGTGCGGGATCCAGTAGTAGTGGTTGCAGAACAGGTTGGCCTGCTGCTTGAAGACCCGCTCCTCGTCGCCCTTGAACATCATCTCCGCCCAGTTGGGCCGCCCGGGGCGGTCCCTGCTGCGGTAGCGCACCACCTGCGCCTTGTCCTCGCGGATCAGCCGCACGCCCGACGCCATCTGCTCCCGCACGCACTCCGCCGGCTCGATGAGGTGGAAGTCCTTCTCCAGGAAGAGCAGGAACGGCTGCGTGGCGTTGCCCACCAGCCAGTCGATCGCCCAGGTGATCCCGTGGTTCTTGGCGTTGCCAAGCACCTTGAAGCGCGGCCCATGCCGCTCCACGTAGGGCTTGAGCACGCTGTCGATGCCCGCGTCCCGCTTGTTGACGAACACCAGCACCTCGGCGGCGCGCTTGAGCAGTCCGTTCTCCTCGTACGTGCGCAGCGTATCGGAGAAGGTCCGGGTCTCACGGGCCCCGTTGGTGAGAACCGCAAAGGTGACGTCGGGGATGGGGTCGTCCGACAGCGGGGCGCTGTGGCAGGGGCGCTTGGCGCGGGGCTTGGCCGACCAGGGCTTGAGCTTGAACTTGCTCTGCGGCACGGGGACGGGGGGGTCGGGGCAGCTGCCCTTGTTGGCGTTGCACCAGCTGATCTCGTTGGCGCCCCAGCGCACGTCCTCGTTCCCCTCCTGACACGACACGGTGCAGAAGTACTTGTCCGACGCCCCGGGGATGCAGAGCCACTGGTCGCCGCCCTTGGTCAGGTACGATGACGTCACGTGCTCCGGGCACATCTCGCGCTCCCCCGACGCCCCCTGCCGGAAGCAGCGCTCCTTGCCGTCCTTCAGCTCGCACTCGAGGCCCCGCAGGTTCACCATCGGGCCGCCGCCCGCCGGGTCCCCCTCCTCGTCGGCCAGGTCCCCGGCCCCCGCCAGCCCAGCGCCGCCCGACGCCTCCTCCAGCAGCTTCGCGCGGCGCCGCGGGTCCGAGCAGTCCTTCCCGCCCGCACACTCTTCGGCCGTCCAGGCGCTCTCCGCCGCCTCGCCCGAGCACGCCACGGAGCACACGTACGACGCCTTCGTGCACAGCCACTGCGAGCCGCCCATGGCTGACGTCAGCGACGCGGGCGTGATCGAGGCCGGGCACGCCGGGCCCCCCGCGGCCCCGACGCAGACAGTCTTGCCCGGCAAGGCCTCCCAGTCCGGGCGGCAGCGCAGGCCGCGCAAGTCGTGGCCCTCCAGGTAAAGCGGCCAGTCGGACGGGTCCCCAGCGTCAGGAGCGTCAGCCGTGGAAGCTGGTGGCGCAGCAACGGCTGGCTCGGCCGCTTGAGGCGGGGCGGGCGCGGGGGCGACCGCTGCGGGAGGCGGGGCTGATCGACCACCAAGGCCCATCGCCTCGGCAAGCGCGGCGTCCACGCCGGAACCGGCGGCCTCGGCCGCGGGGATGCTGACAGTGGCGGGCAACACATCAACTGCGCGGGCAAGGGCTGCGAGGGCATCCTTGAGGGGCGGCCAACAGCGGGGCAGTTTTCTCGCAAGCGCGGGCCTGGCATGCTCGCGCCTCCGAGCCACACCTCACCTCTAGGTGGGACGCCGCCAGCCTTGACCGGCCGCATCACCCTGTGAACCAGAACGCCTGCCCATAACGAGGCGCAAACCAGCCCGACTCCGACCAAGAGCATGGAAACGGAAGCTCCGGCACACGAGCAAGGCTTCTGCTGCGGGCTGGGACGCCGACGCGATCCCGCCATTTCGACCCAGCAACGCGCCCTCTGCGCAGACTGCAACGTGCGGAGCCGTAGCCGAGCGGCGGCCAAGGCAGCCGCCGCGAGCAGCGGTAGAGCCTCCAATCCAGTCTCCACGAACCCGACTCTGGCCCTAGCGACAGCGCACCGCGCGCAGTGGGCCCGCTGCAGCACCAGCACGACTGCCTTGCAGTCTCCGGAAAGACAGAGCGGGCCAGAGAGCAGCAGCCGCGCCGCGCCCTGCATCTCGGCTGAAGGCCGTCGGGCTGGCGCAGGCAGCAACCGGGCCGAGGGACTGCGACCCCACTCAGCCCCGCCCCGCGCACAAGTCAGAGGCCGCGCGTGCCGCAAGCAGCAGCAAATTGCCCCAGCTGCTATCGTCCGGCGGCCTGAAGCCCGACCTTCCGAGCAGTGGTTTCGGGGCCGCGCAGGCCGGAGGTCATCCCCTCCCGCAGATCACTTTGAGGACGCTTCGCTGCCCTTGGGGCTCGAAGCTGCTTGCCAACGGCCAGCAGCGGCCTCGGCTGACCAGCTGGTGCGGTCCGGGAAATGGCGTCAACGTCAAGCCAGCCGCCAGCATCCGGGCCGGGCAAAATCGCGTCAAGCCGCCGGCCGTCCCGCTTCTCGCACGACTCACCAGACGCTATGCAACCGGCCTATCTGAGAGTCGGCGAGCCCTCAACACGGCGAGCGCAGTCTGAGCTCGCCGGTGGCTCAACCGGGCCGGCCTACCCGGACTTGCCGCTGACATCGCAGGCTTCCGTGGCATCAGCGCCGCCATCCTCTCCGCACGGCAGGAGGGAGCGAGCATGGGGTGCCACGCACTTTCGAGGGGGGAACTGGGCCCTCACGCCGCCAGGCCGGCCATCCCCGCCGCGCTCCTCCCAGCCATCCCCGACCCGCGCTGCCGCGCGGCGGCTGGCCGGTGGAAACTCGGCTGACGGCATGGCCCATGCGGAAGAGCGAGCGCCCAGCAGGTGCGTGGGCTTCAGCCCGAGCGGGCAACCTATGATGGCTACTGCGGCAAACTCCGCTGAGCTGGAGGTGGAGGCCGCTCATGCTCGGTGCGTCATTCTCAAGGAGCGAATCACGCGTGAGCTGGATGAGACAACAATCTTGGCTCGGCAGCTAGATGCGCACTGGGCTGCGGCCGACTCCCTCGTCAGTGTCGGCGCGCTTTTGCTTGCACAGCTGCTCGAGGTGGTACCGGGCACACCTGAGCTGTCGCTTCATCCAGCCTCCCTGCTTGCTGATGCGAACACGGAGCGTGATCAGTTCGGACCTGACTCTGCGACCGCCATCCGAGCAATCACAGGTCGCGACCCTGACGACATTCTGCGGCTCATGACCCAGGTTTGCACCACAGGCTCTGCCGACGACAAAGTGGCCTTCCCCCCAGCCACTAATTCTTCGACGCTCACACGGTCGGCCACAGCCTTGCTGGGCGACCTGGCCGACGCAGCTTCGTGCTGGCCGGCTGTGTGTGAGATTGCGACCGTGGCCGGGTCGGAAGGGGCACCCGGCGAGGAGGGAGCAAAGCTGCTCATGAGCAGGCTCGCTGACGACCTGGCACAGCTCGGGGTGGGGTGCGGAAGCGCTGCGACGTTTCAAGAGGCAGCCCTTGCCTTGGCGTCCTTAGATCGCACTGGTAGCTTGGGAAAGAACGACTCTGTACAGCGGGCGGCAGCCGCCACAATGCTGCTTGCATCCAATGCGCGTGTTGCTGAGGCCACGCTTCGTGCCTCGAGCGCCGCTGCGTTACAGCTTCTTTCGAAGCGCGGCGACCTTTCGTGTCAGGCTGATAGCAGCAGCTGGACGCTTGCAAGGAGTGTGCTGGCAAGAAGCTGGGAGCAAGCAACTCGCACAGTGGTCTGCCCTGGCGACTCCGCTTCGCTGGACACGGATCAGGCCCATAAGCGAGCGCAGAGTCTGGTAATGCTGCTGTCCGTGAGGTCGAGGGAAACGTGGATTGCTGACGTGCAGCACCGCCTCACCAACCTGGACGCACTTCTGGCGGACGGAGAGGTGCCCCCACCTCCGGCAATCCTGCCCGAGGCTCACAACGCGGCAGATCTGGCAGATCACCGCGTCACGACGCCACCCCAGGCAAGTGCCGACACGCTCACTGAGTCAGCTCTGCCAGCTCAGGAAGCCCGAGCGCTGGCAATGGCGGCGGTAGCAGATCAAAGCCCTGCTTCTGCTTCAACCGATTCATGGGCAGCGCAAGAGCAGCACGCCCGCCAAGGCTCTCCCTCCGACGCCGCGTGGCGCACCCAGCTCTGCGACGACACCTCGCCATCGTCACCAGTGGCCATCGAATGCGACCCAAGCAGGATGGCTGAGTCCAAGGAGCTGCCTGCGCTGGAGGTCTTGAGCCGCGTCAGGAGCCTTGTCGCTGAAGCTGCGGTGAAGCAGCAGGCCAAAGCATTGAGCCCGGCCCACGACGACAGGCTGCCCAGCCGGAAGCCACCTAGGCCAAGCGAGCCGGTGGGGGCAAGTGCGCCCTTCTCAGACGAGATTCTTCCCCCCCATGATGATTCGGCGTGGCTCGAGCTCCAGGAGCTCTGGCCATCAGTTGCCGAGACAGAGCTGACGCTGGCGTCTCGACTCCGAGCGCTGGAGTCTCTGCTTGGCGCGGAATCGCCGACGGTGAGCGACCAAGATGCAGTGCCAAGGGGCGCTCAGGACGCCTTGCCGCTCGCCCCCGCGTCGACCTTGCCCAGCAGCATTCTTTTTAGGGCCTCGACGGGCAATCCGAGCCCGCGAGCACGCCGCCTAGCCAAGCATCGCGAAGCTCGAGCACCTCAGGCTTCGCCTCAAACGTCACCACCTGTTGCGGAGCTTCCGGTGGCGAGTGCGCAGGCGGTGGGCGCCTGGTCAGCTGGCCCGACCTCGGTGAAACCGTTGGGTCGCGCACAGTCTCCAGCCGGATCTCCCCAGCCACGCGGCACCGAGGTTTCCAGCGCCGGGGAGTTCAGACCTGACGACTTTGCGACGAGATTGCCGATGATGAGCCGTCGCCGAACCAGCTCCGCTGACAGCATTAGTATCGGGAGCGGCGATGGCCTGCTCGATGCATTTCCGCTCGACCTTCCTGACGCATCTGTTCCCCTGCCCGGCAGCCACCGTGGTGAGGGTGTGCCGAGCAAAGCCGGGTCGTCCCGCCAGGATGCCGCCGCGACGCTGATACAAGCCTGGGCCCGCGGCGTAAGAGTACGCCTTGCATTTAGCCCTGATCCCAAGAGAGAAGGCCCCGAGAGTCCCGTGCCCCAGCCGCACCACGGATCGGCCGAAGCTGGTGCTCCTGGCCCGCATTCGGGCCCAGGAAGGGCATACTCGCTCGGGGAGTCCCTCAGGCTCGTTCACTCCCTTGCGTCGGAAGCTTCTCAAGCCGCCATCGCCGTCGCCATTCGGTTTGGCCGAGTGCCTCTCCGGTCCGCTTCGCCAGCTGGCTCCGGCCGCTCGTGTGATGACCAGACTGGAAGCGTAGCTCCAGGGTCGGCTACTGGTGCGGCACAACCCTCCCACTCTGCAGCACAAGCTCACCGCTTGCCGTCCATGCTCGACGCAGCCACAGGTGGTGCCTGGAGCCAGGCTGGCGTCCCAACGAACAACGGTGCCAGCTCGCTGCCTGGCTCCGACTCCCGCCTCGGCACCCGGGCTGTCGCGTCGCCCACCCGACCGGCCCCTGTGCCTCATCGCATCGGCAGCATGGGTGGTCAAGTCTCCGCTGCTCTGTCCGAGGTGTCGTCGGCCCCTCCAAGCTCCCCCTCACGGCCGCAGCCTCTGGAACCTGCTCACGGGCGCTCCGAGCCAGGCAGGGAGGCGCAGCTCGCCCACGGCGCCCGTCCAGCTGATGATGTCAGCGAGCACGAGCTGTCCCCGAGCCGGGCTCCCGACGAGTGGGTGCTGCCGTCACGGCTGGCCCAGGCGCCCAAGGCAGTGTCCTCGAAGCCGGCATCGCCACCATTGGCAAGTAGGCAAGTCGCTCATCGGCAAAGCTTGCCTGATCCAGCCCGTCCCGAGCCGGGCTGTGGACAGCTGGCTTCAGCGCGGCCGCCGGAGCTGGACCAGCCGCCCGCGGCCCAGCTGCCAGCCATGACCCGTCGTCCGAGCTTACGCCAAGCCCGGCCTCCGGCCCAGCTTCCTCCACGTGCTACGCCAATCGCAGGCAGGCGACCGACAGGGGACACCAGCAAGCCTCGGGAGTTGCCCGGGGGGGAAGCGGAAGAGCTGCAAGCTGAGGCGCAGCGGCAGCCCCAGTCGGTGGGTGCACCGCCAGTGGGAGAGTCACACTCCCCGACAGTGACCATGCTGTCTTCTCGTGACGCAGCAGAGTTGCAGGGCTCTGCTGAGCCGGGCGTGGCAGTCGAGGGCCCGCCGGCGGTCTGGAACAGCAGCCACGCGCCGCAGGGTGATGAGACTCCGGGGCCAAAGCATCGGCAAGGCTCCTACTCCCTGGTCGGTGGTGTGACGTCGGCACCCTGGTCTTCCGCTGCCGCAGCTGTTGGCGGAACCCAGCCCCTGAAGCCGCCTGCCGCCACGCAACGGCCGGGTGCGTCGGCCGCGAGGGAGGCTGCCCCGCGCAGGCCCAGCCGCCGAGTTCAGTGGAGCGCCCACGAGGCCCTGCCGGCCCGGGATGCGCCGGCCGAGGCGTGGGGCCCGCAGGCTGCGCTCAAGCCGCACGTCAGGCGCCTGTCGTCGAAGCGGCGAACGCCGGGGAGTCCCTCGCCTCGCACCCGAGCTGCGCGCCCCGCCCCGAGGGGTCCAGGCTCGTCCGCTTGGGGCTGGGGCGAAGGCGGCATGACGCCCGGCAGCGAAACCGCGCGCCAGGCCCTCGCCGGCCACGGCCCCATGATGCGCCCGGAGGACGCAGAGATGGCAGACTTGCTCGAGGAGGCAGCATTGCAGCAACAGAACGCCGATGGCATGTCTATCGCGTCATCCTCGGCCAGCGGGCTGGGACGCCGGGGGAGGCGCCGAACTCCCGCGGACGCATAGGACGCGCATTCTGGGCGTGGTCATCCGCCTGCGCGCCAGGGACGCCTCAGTTTGACCCGTGCACCCCCTTGTGCTTCCCCGGGCGATCCTCGCCACGAGCTGTCGGCAGCCGTACACAAACAAACACGGCAGGAAGCTCTGCCGGCCCAGACGGGGAACGACCGCCCGAGCGCACGACACACGCGCGCCCCGGGTGTCCGCCGCGCCCTGATTCAGTCCATCTGTCTCAGGAAGGCCCGGGCAGCGATGTCGAGCGATGCTGTGGACGCAATGCTCGCGGTGAGAGTCCGAGACACAACCGACCGCTTCGCAAACGCTCGCGGAGCACGGTACCATTGCCAAAGCCGCCCGACCGTGACCGATTTTCCGCCGCAGGCTGGGACGGACGCTGCGTTCGAGGACGAGGTGCAGCGGAACCCGTACGCCGTGCGCACCTGGGTGCAGTACGCGGACGCCCAGTCTACGGCCCCTGCCAGGGTCCGCAACGCCGTTTACGAGCGGGCCGTCCGCCTGATTCCGGGAAGCTACAAGCTGTGGCAGATGTACCTGGACGACCGGCTGGCGCAGGTGCGGGGCCTCGCGGTGACGGATCCGGCGGTCGAGGCGGCCACAACGACGTGCGAGCGGGCGCTGGCGACGATGCACAAGATGCCCCGCATCTGGATGATGTACCTGCGCCACGTGGTGCGGCAGCGGCGCGTGACGGCGGCCCGGCGGGCCTTTGATCGCTCCCTGCAGGCGCTGCCGGTGACGCAGCACCAGCACGTCTGGCCGCTGTTCCGGGCCTTCGCGCAGCAGCCCGGCCTCCCCGTGTCCACCTGCTCGGCCGTCTTCAAGCGCCTCGTGCAGTTCGACCCCTCGGCCCGGGAGGACGCCGTGCGGCTGCTCCTCGCCCGCGGCCGGCCCGCCGAGGCGGCCAGGCACCTCGCCATCCTCGTCGACGACGCCAAGTTCCGCTCCCGCCGCGGCACGTCCCGCCACGAGCTGTGGATGCTCCTCTGCGACACCATCGCCGCCCACCCGCACGAGATCCGCGCGGCGGGCGGCCTGCCCCTGGCGGCGGACGAGGCCGCGGCGGCGGACAGTGCCGGCTCGGGCGCGGCCTCGCTAGCGGCCGTCACCCGCGTGGAGCGCGTCTTCGAGGCCGGGATCAGCCGCTTCAGCGACGAGGTCGGCCGCCTCTGGTGCGCCCACGCCTCCTACCACGTCCGCCTGGGGCAGTTCGAGCGGGCGAGGGACGTGTACGAGGCGGCGCTGGGGAGGGTGGGCACGGTGCGGGACTTCGCTGCGGTGTTTGCGGCCTACACGCAGTTCGAGGAGTCGCTGCTGGAGGCACGGATGCAGCAGCAGGCGGAGGCGGAGGAGGAGGACGGCGCCGGGGAGGACGAGGAGGACGAGGCGGAGGCCGGGCCGCCGCCGGTGTCGGCGGAGGGGTGCGCGCGGGAGCTGGTGGCACTGCAGACCGGGGGCGCGGCCGCGGCGCTGGCCGGAGGCGGCGGCGTGACCCGCGCCCAGGCTCTCGCGACGGACGTTCGCCTGCGGCTGGACCGCCTGGACTCGCTGGTGCGGCGGCGTCCGCTGCTCCACTCGTCGGTGCTGCTGCGCCAGAACCCTCACAACGTCAGGGAGTGGCTGGGCCGCGCGGACATCTACGCCCGGCAGGGCGACAGCGCAGACGCGGTGCGCACCCTGGGGGAGGCGGTGGCACGCGTGGACGCGCACAAGGCCACGGGCGGCCGGCCGCGGGAGCTGTGGCTCCGCCTGGCGAGGGCGTACGAGGACTCGGCGGTGGAGGCGGCGGGCGGCGCGGCGTCGGGGGCCAAGCCGGACCTCAGCGGCGCCCGGGGCGTGCTGGAGCGCGCAGTGGGGGCGGCGGCCAAGGAGCCGTCGGACGTGGCGGCGGTGTGGTGCGGCTGGGCGGAGATGGAGCTACGGCACGGGGACCCCAAGGCGGCCCTCCGCGTCATGCAGCGGGCCGTCACGCCCGCCGACAAGGGCAGAGCCCGCCGCGTGTTCGGGCAGGCGGCGACGGAGACGGCGGCCTCGGCCTCCTCGGCCTCGGCCTCCTCCTCCTCCTCCTCCCCCAGCGTCGCGCCCGTCGCCCTCCCCCAGGCCCAGGCGTACCGCAGCCCGCGGTCGTGGTCGCTGTACCTGGACCTGGAGGAGGCCGTGGGCACCGCCGACACGGTGACGTCGGCCTACGAGCGGGCACTCACCCTGGGCGTGGCCACCCCCCGCATGGTGCTCAGCTTCGCCGCCTGGCTCGCCGAGCGCGGCTACCACGAGCGGTCGTTCCGTGCCTTCGAGCGCGGCCTGGCCGCCTTCCCCTGGCCTCACGCCGGGGAGCTCTGGTCCGCCTACGTGGGGAAGTTCGTCGAGCGGTACAAGGGGACCAAGCTGGAGAGGACGAGGGCGCTGTTCGAGGAGGCGCTCGACGGCGCGCCCCCGGACCGGAGCAAGGACCTATGGCTCCTCCTGGCCGCGGTGGAGGAGCGGTACGGCACCGTGAAGCGTGCCCTCGCCGCGCTGGACCGGGCGTCCAAGCAGGTCGCCCGCCCCGACCGGGCGGCCGTCTACCGGCGGTGGGCGGCCAAGGCGGAGGAGTTCTACGGCGTGGTGGCGGCGCGGGAGGTGTGGGAGGAGGCTGCCGACGCCGTGGCGGACGCCGACGCCGTGGACGTGTGCCTCCACTTCGCCGCCCTGGAGGGCCGCATGGGGGAGGTGGACCGGGCCAGAGCCGTGCTGTCCCACGCGGCGCAGTTCGCGGGGGTCAAGGGGCCCGAGCCGGACCGGCTGTGGGAGGCGTGGAAGGAGCTTGAGCTTGCCCACGGCACGCGGGAGACGTACCGGGCCATGGTGATGCGTCGGCGGGAGGTGGAGGCGAGCGCGGCGCAGTCGGGCGGGTACACGGAGGAGGACCTGGCGGCGCGGGCGGCGGCGATGAACAGGGCGGCGGGGGGCGACGGCGCGGCGACGAGGGCGCAGAAGCGGGCGAGGCCGATGGGCGGGCCGGCGGGGGCGGCGGAGGAAGACGCCGCCGGGGGGGAGGAGGACGACGATACCGCCGGCGCCAAGGTGGCCCGGGGAGACGGGGAGGACGACGCGGCCGAGGCGAGAGACGCGGCGCAGCCGGCGCAGCCGGCGCAGCCGGCGCAGCCGGCGGACACAGCGGGCGTTGCGACCGGTCCGGCCGAGGCGGACGAGGGGGAGATGGACATCGACCTGTAGCCGCGGCGCTGCCCCGTTGTCCCGCGTGGCCGACGCGCACGCCCCCAAAACAGCGCGAGGCAACACAATGACACACCGCGCGATGGATCAAACGGCCGCGCCTGGCCGGGGTGCCTTGGCGATGCAGCGCACAGTCCTGCCCACGCGCTGGCCCGGCGCCCATCAATGACCCCAGGGGTGCTGCTGGGCTCACGGCCTCGCCCCAGTCACCGAGCGAGCGCACTCTCACGGCAGCTGCAAGCATTGCCGCGGAAGGCACAGGTCCTTTCCTCTGCCCTGGACCACTGGGCCCCTGGTTTCCCACGTGTGTGGCAGGGCCGCTCCGTGTCTTGATTCGTCAGTCGGCAGCTCAGGCAAAGAGCTCCGCTGCCACACGCGGCAGCATCGTCATCCACGCAAACTGCACGGTCCGCGCCGCGCCGTCGGCACCGGGCCACGCGCTGGACCACGGGACCTCGCCGGACGACAGGGCAAGCACCACGGGTGCGCCCGTGGTGGGGGACGGCGTCACGCTCCGGAGGGTTAGGGCTGGGCCGTCGACCGGGAAGGTCGCGGGCACCACTACCCTGAGCACTGCCGCGATGCGGCGGCCCTCTGCGGCGGGGGAAGAGGCGGCGGCAGCGGCGGCGGGGGAGGGGGCGGCGGCAGCGGCGGCGGGTGTGGGGGCGGCGGCAGCGGCGGCGGGGGAGGGGGCGGCTGCGGCGGCGGCGGGGGAGGGGGCGGCGGCAGCGGCGGCGGGGGAGGGGGCGGCCTCCGCGGCGGGGGAGGGGGCGGCTGCGGCGGGCGGCGAAACCGCCGGCTCCTCGGCGGCTGCCGCCGGCTCGGACCCGGCCCCCTCCCCGGCCGTGCCGCCCCCGGGTGCTTCCGCGTCGTCCGCCGCCGTGTCATCGGCACCGTCGTCGCCCGCGGGCCCGGCCCACCCGACCAGCGACACCATCGGCCCCAGCGGTTTCGGCGCCGGCTTCCCCTCCACCAGGTGGGCCCTCACGGCAAACGCGGCAGAGCCGAAGTCCGTGGTGTCGAGGCTCAGCGCGCCGCTGCCGGTGCCCCCGCCCTCGGCCCCGCACGGCCGCATGAGGTCGGCGAGAGCGACGAGGAAGGAGCGACGCAGCGACCACCGCGACGTCACCACCGACGAAACCGCGACGGCGTAGGAGACGAGATCCGGGCCGGCCTCGCCCCAGGGCGGGGCGGCCACCGCCGCCGTCACGCCCATGCACCGAGGCGCCACGACGCGGGCCGTGATGCCGATGCCACCCCCGCCCCGCGCCGCCGCGGTCGCCCCCTCCGCCCGGAACGTCACCTGCAGCTGCAGAGCCTGCCCGTCCACGACGGCGGGCGGCCCGGCTGCGGCGTTCCCGGCCTGGGCCCCCGCCAGCGGCAGCCGGACCACGACCTTGCTCCCGCCGTCCCCCATCGCAGACGTCAGCACCTGCACGCCCGCAGACCCGTCGAGGAGCGAAACCTGGCTGGCCGCCGTCGGCAGCGTCCGCCCCGCCAGCTCGCACTGCACCTCCCGGAGGCGCGCGAGCAGCTCGTCGACCACAAACGTGAGCGCGCCCTCGTCCGCGCCGTCCCACGACGAGATCGACGCGAGGGACCAGACCGGGACCTGCACCATCTCGTTCAGGGACGCCTCGCCGGCCGAGATCGCGGACACGGAGCTGAACGGCACGCCGGGCGAGCTGCCGCGGTTGCCGAACCAGCCGCGAGGGAGAGCCTTGCCCCCGAGCCCCGCTCCGAGCACGGACGAGCTCCCTGTGATGCCCGGCACCGCTGGCTTGGTGCCAAAGCGGCCGCCGTAGGCCGGCTGCTCGGCTCCCAGCCGACTCGGGGGCTCCGAGAGGAGCACGTCAGGCGCGGCAAGCCCAGCGGCCGGCCCCGCCGGGCCGAATCCGGAGAACACGAAGTACCACCGCACCAGCGCGCCGCACCAGTCCAGCTCGAGCCTGACGATAGCGCTGGATGGCTCCGCCTCCGCGGCGGCCCTGATGTCGAGCGCGGCGTCGATGCCCCGCTCCCTCATTCGCTGCAGGGTGTCCCGCACGAGCGCATCGACCCCTGGCATGTCAGCAGCCGGCACCGTGTGTTGGGCCGCGCTTGCGGTGCTGGGCGTGCATCTGCTGTGGCGCTGCCCGTTTGTGTCGCAAACAGAGCGCGTCACGCGAACAGCGACAGCGCGGGCGCGCACCCCACTTCCCTGAGAGACGTGCACGGCTTGCGCGTGGCCGCGCCCGGCGCGGCGGCGATGGGCGTGAAGAATCCCGAGATGGGAGCGCCGCCCGAGGAGGAGGAGGCCGACCACCCGGCCCTGGCGCCGTCGTCGTCGTCCTCCTCCTCCCCAAAGTCCACCTCGACAGCCTCCTTCTTGAGCATGTCCTTGGCGTTGGCCCAGCTGAAGCGAACGACGGAGGGCCAACCGAAAACGGGGTGCAGATTGTCGGCCATCCATGCCTTGCACGCCGGGTCCGACGGGTACCCGCTCCCCGTGCTGCCGCGCAGGGCGACGCTGGCCTGCATGCTGGAGGCCTGCAGGGCGTCTGGGCGCACGGACTCGTCGCGGCAGCACTTGGCAGCGATTGAGGCGGCCGAGACCACGGGGAAGTTCGCGTCGGCCTTTTTCTCCACGAGCACGTCGACGCGGCCGCCCAGGCCGTCGTGGAGGAAACGGCGGTACCGCTCGGGGTCGCCCACCGTGTCCACGATGAGCCGTCGCAGGTGCAGCCCCTGCTCCACGACGAGCCGCCCCAGGCCCAAGGCCGCGTCGAACGCCATGGCGTTGAGCGACACGGCGGAGCGCTGCAGCATCTTGGCGCTGATCTCCTCCGCGCTGACGCGGCGGACCGCCCAGCCGATACGGCCCGACGCCTTGAGCCCCGTGAACAGCCGGTCCCTGGTCTCCGCGGTCAGGGCCTTGGAGTCTGCGCGCAGAGCGGGCGGCCGAGGGGCGGCCGGTCGTGGTCGGGCGCGGGCCGGGCCGGGTGCCCGTTCAAACTCGCGTGCTCACCCTGGAAACCGAGCTTGGAGATCTCCGCGTCGTCCGCCTCCGGCCAGAAAGCGATGCCGTACACCATGTCGCCTGTAAAACGGGGGGTCGGGCGCGCACCGTCGCGGCCGGGAGGCAGCAAGCGGGCGTGCGCACCCGTTGTGCGGCCGCGGCCCACCACCGATCAGAACACCGCTCACCGACAACCGAGCCGCGCCCCGCCTCGTCAATTCCGCCCACGAGAGGCACTCCACGGCAGCTCTCGGGGATCACACCGACCGTGGTGGTCGATCGAGCCTCGGCGCTGGCGATTGCCACGCAAGCCATCCTTTCGGGGCGACCGAAGGCAAGGCGAGCACGGCAAAAAGGTGCTGGTGTCTATCAAAAGTGCCGGCGGCGAGCAGGTATGAGCCACAAGGAGGTCGCCGACCTGTAATTCAAGCACGGCTCGATATTTCGCTCTGCCTTTGAACACCGTCCACCTCCAACAGCCGCCACATCGAAGGATACAGGTGAGGCCCTTCTGCGCTTGCTCTGGCGGGTGAACCCACTGCAGCACCAGCAGCAAGCTTGCTCCCATGATGCTGGCAGCAACTTTGGACTTGGCACGACAGGCCCGACCCGCGCGCCCTCGGCTGAGAGAGCCGCAAGCCCAACTGCGATGATCATGGACGGTCACAAACGCCATGCGAACGGCACCGAGCTGTGGCGCGCGTGCGGCCCCTGTCACGCTTTGGGCTGTACGCAACGAAGCCTTGGCATGCATGTACCGTCCGTCGCCTCTGGTGCCCAGCCTGGGAGGCTCAGCTCAGTCTTCGTGATTCCTGCTGTAACGACGCAGGATGGCCTCCTCGGGTAACACGGCTAGCTTGACCTCTGACGAGCAAGAGGTCCTGCGCCAGACGCTCAACTTTATGGCAGAGAAAACCATGTCTGCGCTGCGGCTGGGCAAGAAAAAGGACCTCGCCATCGGAGCGCTTGTGAATTGGTGCCTCGCTAAGGATTTGAGGTCTCGCGCGAATGACTCGGGGGCAAGGGATTTGGGGACGCTGACCCAGCTCGCGAGGAGCCTCGGGCAGGACACGGTTCTGACGATTTTCAGCATGGTTGCGGAGCCCTGGGGCGCTGCCCGCTGCATCACGGGCTCCATGTTCAAGACCCCCGGCACGATGACGGTGCCTCACGCCCTCATGGGCGTGGGGAAGAACCCGCTGGCAGTGGCCCCGGGGACGAGCCCGGATGACGTGGCAGCGTGCCTGGACAAGATGGAGTGTCTCAGCCCCAAGCTCCGCCCCGCCCTGGCTCTGCTGGCGGACCTGGCGACGGGCGGCGCGGCCGTTGAGGCGTGGCTCGATATCCCCTCTGACGCCCTCGGCCCCGCCCGCAGCAGGGGCCGCCTCCTCGCCGTCGCCGACGCGGCCGCCGCCAAGGTCCGCACCCTGCCCCGCGGCGGCGCCGACCCGGAGCGGCGGCCCGCCTTCCTTGCCTCCGTGGTGGAGTCCGCCGTCCTCCTCGGCTCGCCCCACGTCATCCGCTGGGTGTCTGAGGCTCTCGACGGGGTAGAGCTCGAGGAAGCAGTCAGGCGCAAGCTCGAGCGCGCGACGGCGGGACGCGACGTACCGGCTGTCGAGAGTCAGCGGCGCGGTATGATCCTGCTCTGCTTCATGACAGCCTTCTCCTCCCGCCTCGCCGACCTTTTCGAGACCCTGGCGGCAGAGTCGTGCATGGTCATCCCAGAGTCTGCCTACTCCGACGAGTGGGAGGCGATCGAGCTCCCCAACATCCCTGCTGCAGCGGCGACCCCATCAGACATGCTGGCTTTCGTCACGACGGGATTCGTCCCCCCGGCCCCGGCTCCTGCCCCGGCTCCTGCCCCGGCTCCTGCCCCAGCTCCTGCCCCGGCTCCTGCCCCAGCTCCTGCCCCGGCTTTGGCCTCCTCCGTGGCAGCGTTGTCCGAAACGGAGTCGTCAGCCAAGTCCCGCGGCGCCAAGAGCCAGCCCCCGACCGCCGGCCTGCCCCCTCCCTTTGCCGCCAGGCTGCCCCCTCCCGCCGCCGCGTCCACTGGAAGCTCTGCCGGCACGCGCGGTCGCCTCAGTAGCTCCGTCGGCGCACGCGGCCGGCGCGGCGCGGCGGGCCAGCCTGCCAAGGCGGCTCCCGAGCGCGCCTCGGCGGCCGTCCCGTCAGCCTCTGCCTCCGCCTCCGCGGCCGCTCCCGGGGTCGACCTCACCCTGGTCCAAGACCTGGTGGCGGGCATCACGAAGAAGGCAGTGTCCGGCGGCAGCGTCGGAGTCAGCGCGGGGGACCTCGCCGCCGACTCGACGCCTCTGCCGACGGTGACAGGCGGGCCGCTCTCCCGCGCCGCGGTGTCCTCCCGGCTTCCGCGATTCGCCTCCGCCATGCTCAACGGCCGCGGCGGAGTGGTGGTCTTCGGCGTCGAGCGCGACATGACCGCGCTGGCCGGAGCCGACCCCGACCTTTGCGGCGGAGGCGGTATCAAGCGGTGCAAGAAGCTGGTCGAGCGGCTCCTGGCAGAGCGGCTGCACCCTGCTCTGCCCAAGTCGAGGTGGGACGCCATGTGGAAGCAGGTGCACCCGATGCCCCTCCGCGCGGGGAGCAACCCCGTGGCCGTGCTGGTGATCCGCTTCCTCCGTGCCCCCGCCGGCGACCTGGTGGAGGGCCACACGGTGTACTACGGCGACGAGGCGCCGCGCGTCCTGCACGCCTCCTCGACCGGCATCGTGGCGAAGCCGCTCGATGCGGCCGGGGCCGCAAACTTCGTCCAAGAACGCATGCAGGCGCTAGCAGGGGCGCTGTCCCGCGACGAGGCCACGTTCTGAGCAATATCGGCAAATGAGTCACCCGCAGCAGTTTAAGCGAGCCTTTGTTCTGCATACACGCAACCACAATTCTTTGAGCATACGCTAGCGCTCGTCGTCCTCTGATCAGCCCTGCCGCATGACCTGGCAGCGGGCTCGCAGCCGTTTCCCCGACTCTGCTTCTCGATCCGGCATGTCGACCCGCAACACTTGCACTCCCACCACTGGACTAGCAAAGGCGTGGGGGCTGACGTGCGGCACGCGGAGGGGGGCGCTTCTCGAACCGGGGATGCTGTGGCATGCTCTCCGGGCCGTTTTGCTGGTTTCGTTAGCAGTCGCGGGCTTGCGGCAAGCAGCCGGTACCAACGAGCAGCACGAACGCCAGCTAGCTGGTGCAAACAGCGCAGATGAATGGGTTCACGCCGCGGCGGCCAGGATGTCGGGGGCAGCAGTGCGCGTGCTCTCGTGGGACGACGCCCGGGCCTGGGAGGAGGGCAGGCCGCCGGCGGCCGGACAACAGGCCACAGTGCCGGAAGGCACCATTGTGCTGCTTGATAGGAACGTCAGCACGGGCAGCGTGGTGCTGCTCGGGTGCTTGGTCGTGTCGGACGAATCTGACGTGATTCTGCGCGCCGAGCGCCTCGTCGTGGTAGGCGGCTGCTTTGTTGCTGGATCTGCGTGGGCACCGCGAAGGCGGAGCTTCACGCTTCGGCTAGGTGTGTCGCGGCCCGGGCCGCGCACGGAAGCCGACGGCCCGTGGCTTAGCAGCCTTGCACCGCTGCTGTGGTCGGACTGGCTCGTTTCCAGTGACGTGGGATCGGACGGTAACCACAAGCCCAGCGCGGTAGCAGAGCGGCAGGGGTTTGAGGTGCAGGACCGGACGGAGGGCCTACGAGTGCCTCTTGGGACGCTTCTCGCTCTTGGTGACGTCTCCATGGTCGCAGAGGGCCCGAGGCGTGCGCCGTGGCTGGAGGCCAGGATTGTCGGGGGGATCACCCGAGGCGATACGATGGTACATGTGGACGCCTCTGGCGACTGCAGCTGGGTGGTTGGTCAACTGCTTCGGCTGGGCGGAGGCAACGCTTCGAGGGAAGACCTGACGGTGACGGCAGCAGCCGAGCTAGGTGTCTCCAGGCAACGCGGTCTTTCACTCACGGTCCAGAACGTTTGTGGGTCGCGGGGGTGGCAGAAGGGATGGAGATTCGAGGTGCCGGCGACCGAGGGCACTCCCGCCCTCAACTGGACCGGGCGGGCTTGGGCGACGGGAGGCAGTGAGCGGCCCTCGACGGATCCAGTCACGGAGGAACAAGCCGCTTCGCTGTTCTTTGCGCCCTCACAAGCCCTTGCCATCGTGCAGACCGGGGATCAGGCTCGGCCAGGACTTGCGACCACGGTGATGCAGCTGACTCTTGGACAGCCTGTCAGACACTCGAGGCAGCAGCGTGGACATGGTGGGGCTCCTGTCACCGTGACGCTGCGCCCAAACACGCGCTCCTTCATCCGCGTCGAGCCTGCTGTCCATGCAGAGCCATGCTCGAGCCCCGGACGGGCAGGGGCAGCCGCGTGGGGAGCGGATGGATCCGCGGCCGTCCTGGCAGCCTCGTGGACACAGCACGTAAGATGGCGGACCAGGGCGGTGACGGATCCCAT
>Ga0136560_1000477_pt1 | contig 20160 bp, 9 predicted proteins | sample AntRauMeHopE1497_FD_104925 | JGI IMG/M metagenome (GOLD analysis project Ga0136560, IMG submission 104925) | Saline lake microbial communities from Rauer Islands, Antarctica - Metagenome Hop E1 #497 | ecosystem: Environmental > Aquatic > Non-marine Saline and Alkaline > Saline | place... | reverse complement strand
GAAGGCTGCTGCCGCTCCGGCCGCCGAGGAGCCGTCCGCGGCGCCCGATGCATCACCCAAGGCTGCCGCTCCGGCCGCCGAGGAGCCGTCTGCGGCGTCCGATGCATCGCCGAAGGCTGCGGCCGAGGAGCCGTCCGCGGCGCCCGATGCATCACGGAAGGCTGCTGCCGCTCCGGCCGCCGAGGAGCCGTCCGCGGCGCCCGATGCATCACCCAAGGCTGCCGCTCCGGCCGCCGAGGAGCCGTCCGCGGCGCCCGATGCATCACCGAAGGCTGCTGCCGCTCCGGCCGCCGAGGAGCTGTCCGCGGCGCCCGATGCATCACCCAAGGCTGCCGCTCCGGCCGCCGAGGAGCCGTCCGCGGCGCACGATGCATCACCGAAGGCTGCTGCCGCTCCGGCTGCTGCCGGGGAGCCGTCCGCGGCGCCCGATGCATCGCCAATGGCCGCCGGGTCGGCTGCCGACGAGCGATCAGGCATGGCGCAGCGGCCAGCCGCTGACATGCCCAGTCCGGGAGCAGGACTCGTCGCCCAGCCACACGACCAAGGGGCATCGCCGGCATTCCCCACGCGTCGCTCTCCTGGGCTGGCCGTGGATCCAGCGGCCGCCGAGGCCAGCGCTCCCGAAGCCGGGCCGCCCCTGCTTGCAGAGGCTTCGGTCCGCCCGCCTTCGGATCAGGACACTGGGGGCACATCTATGGTCACCACATCCTCCGTGCAGGGTGAGGCGGCTGCCCCGCTGACGACCCCTGCTGCAGCAGGCTTGCCAGCGAGCCTCGGACGGCAGCCGACGGACGGCGGGCCGATCGAGGGTGGCGGCGACGATTCCCAACAGCCGCTGTTAGAGCCGCTGCGCCCGGTCTCGGCCGAGCCCTCTGATGCAGGGCACCAGCGTGGTGCCAGCACGTCGAACAACGGGTCCGCCCAGCCGCCGCGTGCGGTGGGCAGCAGCCAGCTGCAAAGCGACCCCGGCATCCCGCCCCCCTCACGCCCCATCGCGCCTGCAGGTGCAGTGTCGCGGCCGGCCCCGGCATCCACGCTGGAGCCGGCTCGCCCGGGCACGGGTGCCAGTGCTCCGCCACCTGTCAAGGCGCCTCCTGTGGCTGACAGCCGTGCTACGGCCGCGCTCCAGACCGGCGCCCCCGCCCGGTATGGAGCACAGGGTGGTCACGCCACGCTCTCCATTGGCTCGTCGTCAGAGCGGCCTTCGCCAGGCGAGGCTGTGCCGTACACCGACGACGACGTGGAGGACGAGCGGCACGTCGTGGCACGAACCGCCAGCGCTCACAGGTTCGCGCCCCAGCACCACCCGCCCCCGCCGCCAGGACCGCCCCCACCCAACACCCCGATACTGGTGAGCTCCCGGAGTGGTGCCCCCGGGTCGCCCGGCCGGCGCCCGACACCGCAAGCCAGAAGCCGCGCGGCCGTGGACGCAGCGGCCGACCGCCGCGGGCCACGGGTGGCCGCGCCGGCATTCCCGGCCGGGCACACCAGCCCGGCATCGGACATGCAGGCCGCCCGCCGCTCTGCGATGCCCCCGCCAGTGTCGCTCGGCGAGGCGGCGCACGAAAGTCGGTCGCGGCGAGACTCCGGCAGCGACACGGACGCCGTGCTCCGGTCCCTGGCAGCCGCCCAGGAGGACGCGGCGGGCCCGCCGACCGCGATGAGCACGGCGGCCGCCCCCGCGAGCTTGGATGACACATCCGTGCGGTTCGCCGGCGCGAGCGGCCCGCCCCCGGCGCTGGACGCGGTCAAGGCCAAGGCGTACGGCACCGACGACCCCGACATGCTGCGGCGTCTGGCGGCTCGGGCCCGGGCGGAGCTGGCCCGGGACCGCGTGGCGTGCGAGCGCGCTGTGGCGCACGAGCGTCGCCTGGCCATGCTGGCCGTGCAGCGATGCCACGAGGCAGAGGAGGAGGCCGCCGTGAAGGCTGTGGAGCTGGCCGCGAGAGCCGCCGAGGCGGCGGGCGTCGACGCGTCCGGCGCGAGGGAGTCGCTCGCGGGCGTCGCGGGCGCAGCGGCGGCCCTGCATTCGGGCGCGGCGTCGGGGCGGGCTCACACCGAGCGCGTGCGCGCCTGCGTGGAGTCGGCCGCGTCGCTGCGGTGCGCTGCCCAGCTCGAGGCGTGGCGGAACGCGAGGGAGAAGCAGCGTCGCGCGGCGAGGCTGGCCGACATGTCGGACTGGACGCCCAGGGAGTCGTCCCGGCAGGCCGGCTCGGCCGCTGAGGCGGCCAGGTCGGCGGCCGAGGGAGGGCGGCCCGGCGCCGCTGCTCTGCTGCGTGCAGCCGCGGCCCCGCTCTCGGGCTCCGGGGGCAGGCCCGAGTCGATGCAGGCGGCACGCGAGGCGCGCGCTGCCGAGGCGGCGGCGCTGCGCTCGAGGCTGCGCGCCCTGCAGGCGGCGGAGGAACGCGCCAAGGCGGGGCAGGCCGCTGCGGAGCGACTCCTGGTCCGCGGCCGCGAGGCGTTCCGCGGCCTCCAGGCCGAGATGGCGCACGTCGTGCAGTCGGTGAGGGCGAAGGAGGAGGCGAGGCTGCGGCGCAGGCGGCGGCTGGAGGACGAGGTGGCCAGTCTCTCGCGCATCGCCGGGGGTGCGGAGCCCGAGGCGGTGGCTGCCAGGGCGGCAGAGACCCTCCTGTCCCAGCGCATCAGCGCCGTGAGGAGCGAGGAGGAGCGCCGCTGGCGATCGGAGATGGACGCTGCCGCCTCGGCGCGCGCCGCCCGGATCAACGAGGCGCAGTCCCGCGCCGGCGCCGCGATGCGCGGCTGGGTCGACGGCCTCGCCACGGAGACGGGCCGCCTCGTGGTGCGTTCGGTCATGGGGCGCGTGGTGGAGACGCACAAGGCCCGGGTCCGCCTCGCGGTCTCGGCTGCCGGGCTGGAGGCCTGCGTGGCGGCGGCGAGGCCGTTCGTCGACGCCGAGGGCAGCACCGCCGCCATGCCGCCGCCCCGCGATGACGTGGCGCGCCTGGAGGCCGTGGCGGAGTCCCGGGTGCCGGGTGCGGGCGTCCTGGCGCACGACCCGGAGCAGGCGGCGGACGGGGTGAAGGACGTGCTGCCGTCCCGCCGGGCCAACGCGGCCGCCCTTGGCGACGACGACAAGCCCTTGGAGGACAGGCCCGCCCCGCTGCTCTCCCTCCCCGAGGCGTGGGACACCGAGGCAGAGCCGGACCTGCTCCTACCCGTGCCCAACGCCGTCTGCAAGCTCCTCCGCGCCAGCGCCGACGCCGACGTCCTCCCAGGAATCACCTCCGGGTCGCTGGTCAGGCTCGAGGGCGACGCCCTGCCCTTCTCCCTCCTCCGGCGCGACGTGTGGCGAGCCATCGCTGCCTGCGGCGCCGTGCTCTCCCGCCTCGACCGGTCCGCCTCGACCTTCCGCGCCCAGCTCGATGCCCGCGCCCCGTTCCACATCGAGGTGCCGACGACGTCGGCGGAGAGCAAGGCCGAGGCCGAGGCGCGGCAGGAGCGCGCCGCCGAGGCCGCCGAGGCCTCGCGCCGCCTGGGGGAGGCGGCGGCCCACGCGGAGCAGCGGGTAGAGCAGGCGGGCGTCCTCGCGCGCCTCCACGCCGCGCGGTCCATGGCCCGAGCGGAGGAGCAGCAGCGCCGGGCGTCGCAGGCCGTGACGCAGCAGACCCAGGAGCAGCGGCCGGCGCCCTCCCACGCCGCCCCGTCCTCCCCGGGCCGCGACGCGGAGTGGCTCGACGCCAAGCGCTCCCCGGCGCAGGCCTCCGCCGCCGCGTCGCGCCTCGCCGCCGAGGCCGCCGTGCCCCACTACATGCGGTCCACGCTCAGCCGTGCCTCGGCGGCCCGAGCGCCCCCGGCCGCCCAGGCCGGCCGCTCCGGCCCTGCCGCCCGGTCCTCGCCCGCCTCGCGGTCCCCACCAAGCAGGTCGCCCGCGCCCCGCGGCGGCCGCGCCTCCCCCGTGCCTCGCCCGCGGCAGCGGTCCGCCGTCGAGCTCCTCGGCGACAGCTCCGCTCCCCCGCGTGGCAGGCCCGCCCCCGCGCTCGCGCAGGCGCCCTCACCCGTGCGGACCGCCCGGCGCCAGGTGCCCGACGCCCAGTCCCCGCTGAGCACCCGCGCCCCGCGTGCCAGCCTGTTCGGCTCCCGGGCCTCGGCCAGCCGCCGCGTCGCCGCCGAGGTGGCCTCCCTGGTCTCGCCCGTCACGACGCACCGGCGGCCCAGGGCAGGCGGCGACCCGTCCCGCATCGGGGTCGGCCCAGCTGCCGCACGGCTGGCCCAAGGGATGGGGGCCGCGGGCAGCCCCCGTGCAAGCCTGTCGACGGACAGGCGAGGCAACGTCCGCGTCGCGAGGGACGCCCTGCACAGGACAGCTGCTGCCATCTCCAGGGCATGATTGCGTTGTGTGGTTGGGCGCGTGCAAGCATCGCCTAACGAGGCAAGCCTGCAGATGCGAGGCGCTGCTTGCCAAGCCCCCGCACTCCTGCACCGCAAGCCAGAGCCCGTTCGGCATCATCAAGGCATTACGTGATGGACGCGCGGGAGACCCGTGCCAGAGCTCGCGAACAGGGGTGGCGTGAGCGGAGGGCCAAGTTCCAACGGCAAGGCAGCACGCAGCCGCCCGTCCAGACCCGCGAGGTTGGGCTTTCCGGCCGATCATCGTCGCTTGCCACGCATTCCGAGGTTGAAGAGGTCAGGATGGCCCATGCCCGGGCATCCAGAGGCGAGAGTCGGCCGGGGACCGGTCCGCGCGCATCGGCACGCCCCTCTCCCGCGGTCAGCGCGCCACGTGCCGCGGCGCCCCGCGAGCGAAGGAGACCATCACATTCTGCGGCTCGTCCCGGGCCTGATGCGGGACCGTCAACCCCTCGCGACGCCGCCTGGGCTCGGAAGCGGCTGCAGTACGAGCGGCGGCTCCGACAGGCTGGAGCGGCGCACAGCGCGGACGCCGCACCGGATCGGGGTGCGCCTGGCCGTTCGTGGTCGCCCATCCAGTCGCCGCCACGTCGGGAACAGGCAGGCTTTGCGGGGAGCAGGCCGCCGTCGAGCCGGTCCGGAGCGGGCGCAGCCGCCATGGGGTCGGACACACCCGCTGCGGTGGCCAGGAGAGAAGCCCGGTCGGCCGTGGGGCCCCTGCCGTCGGGCGCGGCAGTGGGGTACGGCCGGCGTCGGCGCCCGCCCGGCGGGTCGAGCTCCATCTCGCTAGGGTGACCACGTGTGCGAGCAGGGCCTGCCCGGCGGGCTTCCGAGGGTGTGTTGTGTGCGCTGCATGGGCGCGCAATCCGTGAATGCCTCTTGCCGGTACCTGCCGCCGTCGGTCACTCGCGCCCCTCCATCGCACGGACGCGCGCCTCTGCCATCGCGCGACGAGACATGCCGCCCACCGAACCCGGGCTCTCGGGAGCCTCGCCAGCGGGCGGCTGGGGGGCCGGTGCCGCGGGAGGGTCCGCCGGCCCCGGCTCCGGGCTGCGGCTGCGCGGCTGCACGGCCTCTGGGGCTTCGGCGGGGAACCCGACGGACGGCTCTGGCAGGGGGGCGGTGGCGGGTGGGGCGGCGACGGCAGGTGCTGCTGTGGCCTGGGGCGGGGTTGCCGGCCATCCGGCCGCGGGAGGGCCGTACGGCGTCAGGGCGGGAGCGGCGGCGAAGGGTGGCTGGGGCGGGGACGCGAGCCCGGAAGAGGCCGCCTGGCCCGGCCCGCCAGGCGCCGCGGGGTAGGGCCAGCCGTGGGGAGCGGCGGGCCACGCGGCGTGGCCGGGGTACTGCGGCGGCCAGCCCCCGGGGGAGCCGCCGTACGGGCCCCAGCCGGGGGGCGAGGCGGGGTAGGCTGCCCAGGAGTGGGGCGGGGCGGTCGGCGGCGGCGTGGCAGCGGGGTGCGGCGCGCCGTCCTCGCGGGGTGCGGCGGCGGCAGCGGCAGCGGCGGCGGCGGCGGCGGCGGCTGCAGCCATCTGCTGCTGCTGCTGCTGCTGCTGCTGCATGGCCATCCACTGCTGCATCGCCATCCACTGCTGGACGGCCATCCACTGCTGGACCTGCTCGGGAGACGCCGCCATCGGGCCGGCGGGGGGGGCGCCGGGCGATGCCATCGGTGCCATCATCGGCGCAGCGGCTGCCGGCGGCGCAGCGGTGGCCATGCCGGACGTTGGTGTCCGGGGCGGGCTGGGCGACCGTCGTGACGTCGCGGGCCGCTCGCTGTCATCGCCCGCCTCGTCGGCATCGCGGCGCCTGCGGCGGCGCCTGACGCGCGGGCCGGTGTCGCTGCCGTCCCCGCCCGCTTCTCTCCGCCGGGGCCCGGCATCCCTCGCCCGGGCGTCCCCGCCCTCGCGGCGGTGACGCCTCCTGTTCGCGTTGGCGGGCGGCGCGTTGCGCCTGCGCTGCTGCTCCCGGAGCATCCTCGCCGCCTCCTCCCCGAAGAGGTCGAGGCGGCAGGTGGGGCACCCCTCGCCGTGGTCGAACCAGCGCATGAGGCAGTCGACGTGGAAGACGTGGCCGCAGGGCAGGAACACGCTGTCGCCCGAGCCCTCCTCGTCGATGTCGTGGTAGCAGCACACGCACAGCCTGTCCTCCATCGCCGCCATCTCGTCCGGCCGCACCGCCGTGAATCGCTCTCGCATCATCCGCCGCAGCCGCATCGTCGCCCCGATCGTCTTCATCTCCCGCTGCACCGCGTGCCAGGAGCGGAGCACGTCCTTGACCATGAAGAGGGGTACCCCGAACTGCCGGTAGATGACGTACACGTACACCACGTTCACCGCCAGCAGCAGCGCGTTCACCGCCAGCGAGCCCCACACGAAGTACCCGCTCTTGTCGCGCCACTCGCGGCCCATGCGCTGCTCCACCGACCAGAGCGCGTACCGGTAGGCGGTGAGGCACAGCGACAGGCCGAGGCACGCGTGCTCAAACGCGAACATGATCGCGGCCGACGGCGGCCCGCCCGTCACCTCCTGCGCGTACACGGACGCGGCAACGACGTCCAGCGCCGCGAAGAACGCCATGCCGAGACAGAACCGCACGTGGCGGAACCAGCCGGCCATGCCGTGCCGCTCGAGCTGCGAGGACAAGGCGCCGTGACGAGCCAGGGCGCGGAGTGGCCGCGCACTCTGGGCCGCTACACGGTTCGCATCGGTACAACAGGCCGGCACGCCGGGCTCCGGCCGGCCGCGCTCTCACGTTATCGACGCGGGCGTCAAAGAGCTCGTGGAAGTACTTTGCCACCATCAGCAGGACGAAGCGGAGCAGCGTCCACCCCGTCAGGTCCTCACGGAACACCGTGAGGTTGAACACGAGCCCAATCACGGCGAAGCGCCCAGAGGACCACACGCGCTCGAGCTCATCGTTCTCCACGGCGCCGACCACAGCGGCCGTCGTGACCATCGCCGAGCCCAGCACCAGCATGAAGACAAAGTTTCCGATGATCTGCGGCCCACGCGGTTCGGGGGCAGCCGTTGGAAGGGGAGCCGGGGCCTGCGGGGCGAGGGGGGCTGGCAACGTGGAATTCTTGCGGACTCACCAATAGGTTCACGTTGGACGTCGAGAGGAACACGAGGGCCGGGTACATCCCACCCCTGGTGTCAAATGCGTGGTAGACAGCGAGGATGAGGGCCAGCGTGCTGCCCAGGCAGTAGGCGACGAGCCAAGCCGGAGGGCACCAGATCGAGCAGCATCCCGCACCCGGCCGAGGCGCCGGCTCGGGCACCGCCTGCGCCGGGACATCCGCGTGCGGCTCTGCCGCTTCGGCCATGGGGCTGGGCAAGCCTGGCAAAGGTGTGGGGGGACAGGACGGGCGTTGCGGGCAGCCTCTGCCACCACGCCAGCTCGTAGCAGGAGAGTGGGGCATGAGCGCGTGCTTGGCCCCATCAACTCGAGAGCCCATACTCGGTCATTGTCTGGCGGCTCATTGGGGCGCATGCATGCCTGCTCTTCGCCACCCCAAGGGTCGTCCCACTCCTCGCACGCCTGGCCCGCACAGGCCCGTTGGAGGCCGATTGAACTGCTGCTGCATGCCTCCTTGCGTTCCGGTTCAACATTTAATGAATGCGCCGCCGGCGTCCGGAGTCACCGATTGCGTCTCCAACGTCTGCTGAGCGACTGGGCGGCCTCGTTGCCCGCACGCTTGCACACCCGGATTGCTGCCCGCACCCCGCCTCTCGTAATGGCACTACGCTCGACGGCGCACCCGTTGGCAAGGCCTGGAGGCGACCGAGCTCCGCGCACGCGTGGCGCAGCCGGGCTTGCCGCCGCGGCGACCAGGTCGCTGGCCCGCGCCACGTCGCCTATCAGCGCAGCAGCCGCACGGGGTTCCGGTCCACGGCTCGCGATGCACGGCACGGCCGCGGTGGACCCTGCGGTCGGCCGCAGAACGGCTAGGGCTGATGCAGGGGCTGCCGCAGCGGTCGCCGTCCCGGCGCTAGACCTTGCCGGCACGTCCCAGGCTCGGTTTTCTGGAAGCCGCCGTGGCTCGGGGGGCGCGGGCCGCGCCGTCGGCGGCTCGGCGAGGGCATGGGCCGCTGCCACCGCAACGGACGAGCGACACCTCGCCCCGCGGCTCTATGCCGAGCGGGTTTTCGAGGACTTTGAGCGAGAGCTGTCCGTCGTGGAGTCCTATGGCAACTCGCACGGCGCCGGGATGCCGGGCAGGGATGCCGATTCCGGATCCGCCGCACGGCAAGCCGCCATGCTGAGCGCGTGCCGCCGCGCCCTGGGGGAGGCAGGGAACGCGCTCCCCACGTGGCGGCCGCTGCTTCGGCGCGCGCAGGCGGTGTTCGACGAGTCGTCGTCGCGGCTGGAAGCGCTCGCGGCATCGGTCCCGCAGCTCGCGGCCCGCGGCTCCAACCTCGAGGCGTCGTTCCGAGCCGAGGAGCGCGCTGCGGCCGCCGCCTCGGGCATCCGAGTGCGCGCCGCGGAGACGCGCGCGGCCGCGGCGGAAGACCTGGTTTCGGACCTGCGGGGTCGCCTGGCCGACGCGGAGGAGCTGGCGTCGACGGAGCGTGAGTCCCGCGCGGCGGCGGAGCGAGTGCAGTCCAGCCTCAAGGATAGCAACGAGACGCTGGTCAGCGCGTACCGGCGGGCCGAGACGTCGGCGGCCGACGCCGACAGGCGCGCGGGCGACGCCGTTGCCGAGTCAGCGGCAGTCCGGCGCGGTGCCGACAGCCTCGCCGACGAAGTGGCAGAGCTCAAGCTCTCGCTCAAGACCATGACCCGGAGGATGAAGGGCATGGTGCCCCACGCGGACCTGCTCGGTGCCCAGCGCCAGCTGCAGACGCTGAGGGCAGAGCTCGGGGGGCGGCGACGGCTGCTTGCCGTCGCACCAGCCAGCGATGCCGGCGCTCCTGCGCCCGCCACGGGCACGGCGCTCGATGCCCCCAGCGCGAGCGAGGCCACCTCCGCACCGGCCGCGCTCCAGGCCCTCTGTGAGGCGCTGGGGGTGCCCTGGGAGGCGGACGAGGCTCTGGTCAGCGCGATGGCCTCGGGGCCCAACACGAGTGCCGACGCCCAGGAGGAGGGCGGGGAGACGAAAGCCCCGGGCGGGGCTGACGGCGCGGCTGACGGCGGCTCGGTGGTGCTTCCGGCCCAGGCGATCCTGTCGCTGCTGCGCGGTGCGCAGGGTGCCCGCGCCTCGCCGCCGTCGTCCGGTGCGTCGTCGGCCTCGCTGCCCCGCATCCACGGCGCCGCCACGCTGTCGGCCTCGCGGCTTCCCCGAACCACGCTCGTCCGATCTGCGCCAGCTGACGCTGGCCCGGCCGGCGGGGATGCCGGGGCGGCGCGGAGACCGGACCTGGAGGCCACGGACGAGTCGGGGCGCCCCTGGTGGTGCTCGACGGAGGACCCAGTGATGTGGCGCGGCGTGCCGCTGCTGCCGCCGACGCACCCGTCGTCCCGGCCGCGGTTCCTCCTCCCCCGCGGGTCCGGGGAGGACGTCCCACGGTTCCTGCGCTCCAATGGCCTGGTGCGGGCGCACGACCTGTCCAAGCAGGACGTGGAGCGGCTGGTGAAGGCGTGCTGGGCGGCCAAGAGCAAGCACGAGGGCCAGCTGCGGCGGCAGCGCGAGGACGACAGCCTCCACGTGCCGCTGGTGGACTTCTTCTGGGAGTGGCTCAGGGCCACCTTTGGCGGGCCGGGGCAGGCGGTTGAGTGGGGCTGCTCCGTCGTGCACGCCCTGCAGAAGTACGCCTACGACGCCGACGTCGACGTCTTCCTGCGCTGCCTGCAGGGCCGCCTCCCCGAGGACGTCTTCGCGCAGGGGAACCTGCTGGTGCAGCGGCTGGAGCACGGCCTGCGGCAGCGCGACCGCTCCCTGTCCGGCGGCCAGACCACCGGCTTCCTCACCGTGGATGACATCCGGGCCTTCGTGCGCGAGGTGTTCCCCCACAAGGAGACATCGGCCGTCAAGGCCGTGCTCGCGGCGCTCGCGATCGACCCGGCGGTGCAGGCCGCCTCGGGGGCGGGGGCCGCGCCGAGCCGCGTGGCCCAGCGGGTGGCGTCGCAGGGGCTGGCGTCGCTCGCGTCGTCCCTCAACGGGTCGGAGCGAGTCGACTACACGCGGCTGCTGGCCGAGAACGCGGTCGGCGACCAGGGCCCCTTCGTGGAGACGCTCCGCGCGCAGCTGGTGAGCGACTTCCTGCGGTACGCGTCGGAGCTGACCAAGGCGCTCAAGGCGGCGGCGGTCGGGCCCAGCGAGGAGGGGATGCAGATCACTCCGGCGGCGGCCATGGCCGCCATCCGCAAGGAGGACCCGACCAAGCCGGAGCACGAGAGGCTGGCGCTCGTGGCGCGGGGCGCCGGGCTGCACCCGTCCGAGCTGAATCCCGAGAGCTCGACGGCGGTCATGTTCCTCGAGTTCATGGACCGGCTGCGCTCGGGCTGGCTGGCTCGGACGGGGGCCCAGGTCGGGCGCAAGGACCGTGCTTCGTAGCCAGAGGGTGGCGCGCGAGCAGAGCAGTGTGTGAGAACGCGCCTGGTGCTGAGCGAGGGCTGCAGGGAGTGTCTCTGCGCGCGCTGCGCTTCACTCAGCGCCTGCGGGCGGCACCGCCGGCCGAAGCCTTCTTCGTTGCCACGGCGGCCTTGCGGCCGACGAAGTAGTAGTAGGGGCACTTGAGGAGGGGGACGTAGGGGAAGCCGCCGGTCTCGACCTGCAGCTTGATCTTCTCGAAGGACTTGCAGAGGTGCTCCGTGTGCTCCGTGCGGAGGTGCACGTGGTCGTGCTTGAAGATGAACGGCCAGAGGTTGCGGGTGAGGGCGTCGTGGTCCTTGGTCACGGTGAAGTCGGCCACGGCGATGTAGCCGCCGGGCTTGAGCATGCGCATGGCGATCTCGAGGCTCTTCTTCCAGTCGGGGATCATGGTCAGGGAGTAGCTGAAGGTGATCACGTCAACGGTCCCCTCGGCGGGGAGCTGGTCGCCGACGAGGGCGTCGTCGGTGGCGTCGCCGTGCACGGCCACCACGCGGTCCTCCCACTTGTTGGTGGCGATGCGGGAGCGGCACTGCTCGAGGAGGGGCTTGCACAGGTCGAGGACGTAGATCTTCTCGAAGTGCTCGATGGACGACTTGAAGAACTCAATGTTCGAGCCGGTGCCGCCGCCCATGTCCACCCACACAGCGTCCTTGGGGGTGGGCATGTTGACGGCCATGGGCCAGCGGCCGTGGAGGAAGCGGTAGCGGAAGAGGTCGTAGGTGTGCGCCTGGCCGCCGTAGAAGCTGTCGAGGCGGGAGGCGTTGTCGTTGCCGCCGACGGGCTTGAGCCACATGTTGTAGAGCACCGAGAGGTCCGAGGCGAGGGTGGCGGGGGGCGTGTACTCCTCGCGGTGGATGACGCAGAAATCGTCGGGGACGGTGGCGAAGAAGGTGGTGTTGTACATGCAGACGCGGTCGGGGAAGTCCTCGATCACCTGGTCGACGCGCTTCTGCTCAAAGTCGAGGTAGGCAAGGGGGGCGATGTGCTGGTGGTCCGAGAAGGAGCGCCAGAGGATGCGGGCGCCGTCGGCGAGCTTGGGGCGGTACAGCTCCCAGCAGGCGACGATGACCTCGTCGCTGAGCCAGTCCATGTGGTCGAGGAGGGACATGCAGGTGATGGAGCCCTCGGGCTCGTCCTTGACGCAGTCGCCGAGGAGGCCGTAGCGGACGGACACGCGCTCCGCCAGGGACTCGGCCTGGAGCTTGTTGAAGTGGGACTCCTGCATGTAGCGGGGGCAGCACTCCCGGGACCACACGCCGTAGAGCTGGCCGTAGTAGAAGTAGTTGTCGCGGGCGATGTGCGTGCGCTGGAGCACGGAGTAGACGGCGATCTCCATGATGTTCCCCTTGAAGAGGTCCAGCTGGGAGGCGGGCACGGCGATGAACGGCGCCCACAGGCGGCGGGTCAGGTGCATGAACCAGAACAGGCGGTCGAGGGCGGTCTTGTTGACGGTGGTGAGCTCGCGCTGCTCAGCAAGGCTCTTGCAGTCGCGGAGCTTGGTGTAGAAGCTGTCGAGGCCGAACACGTAGCGGATGGCGATGACGCCGTAGCGCACAAGGTTGCCGCACGCGCCGGACCAGAGGAACTTGTTGTCAAAGAGGTCCTGGGCCGAGTCCCAGAAGGCGGCGGCCGGCTCGCTGAGGTGCTTCTTGAGGCGGGGGTAGGCGGCGCGGAAGGTGGCGCCGTTGGACGCGCCAAAGATCTCCCAGAACTCCTCGTGGGAGAGCTCGCGGATCCCGGCCAGCTTGAGCTCGAGAAGGGCGTTCTGGCGGGCGTTGAGGTCGACGGCGATGATCTTCTTGGGTGCCGCGATCAGGTAGTCAAGAACCTGGTCGCCGGCAGACGTGAGCGTAACGATGACGTCCTTGTCCTTGCGGAACTTGAAGAGCTCCTGGTCGATGCGGGGGTCCTCCCAGCTCATCTGCAACATCGGGTGAAATAGGGGAAGGGTGAAAGGGCGTCTTGCCGCAACGTGGCACCACACCTCTCAGGCGCCCGACAGGAGGAGCGGTTGGCTGCCAGCCCTGGTCTGCCTTCCGCGGCGACCAGGCGCGCCGAGGAGAGGACTGGCCGCCAAACGAAATGGCGGCAGTTGATGCGCAGCTGGTCTCACGTTGTAGATGATGCTCTGGCCTGCGGAAAGGGCGCAGCGCGGTGGCAAGAGCAGCGTAGCGCACAAACGCGACATGCTGCGGCCGCCACGACGCGCCGGGACGGGCCCGGGAGCGCGCCCGGAGACGGGATTCGGGACATGAGCGGCTTTCCCACTTTGTGGCGGGCGGGCCACGAGGCCAGGATTGCGGCACGCTCACCGATGAGGAAGTACATGAAGGTGTCATGAAGCCACTCCTTGAACTCGCGGAACATGGTGCGAAGCCCCATGGTCCCAGGATCCAAGGTGCACTTCCCGTCACGGCTTTTTGAGCTGGAGCCGATGCTGGTGTGACTTTGTTCGATCGCAAATGCAGAGCCGCGGGGAGTGTTGGGCCTGCCGCTCGAGCGATAGCTCAGAGTGCCGTCCCCGAGGGCCTCACCGCACACTTGAGCACTCATGCAAAAAATCGTCGAGGCACAGAAGGCGTCCGTGAAAGTTGCCAGCGGCGTCAACCGGGCAGCGCAGGCCGCCCGCGACTCGAAACGAGCTGGCTCTGCCGGGCTCGGCATCAAAACTGCGCACCGCCTGCTCAACCTGGTCGTCCTTGCCCACAGGCACGTCGGCAAGGGCAGCCCCGAGGCGGATGACCGCGCGCTGTAGCCACCCGACACACCCGATCAGCCTCTTGGTCCGGGCCACTGTGAAGCCGAACTCCTGCGCTCTACCGAGGTGTCGCTCCGCCTCCTCGGGGTCCACCGCCGCCGACCCGGCCTGCGCCCGCCACTGCGGGTCCGCCGCGTCGCCCTGCACCAGGAGCACGGGCCTGCGGATCAGCTGCTTCTCGTCGGTTAGCGCCATCATGCGGCGCACCTGCCTGGTCCAGCGGCCGTCCTCGAACGACGCCACAGCGTCGTCGATGCGCTTCCGCTCCACGACCAGAGGCACCACGATGGTCCGGTGGTCGTCCTCGGGCAGTGCGGGGCCCGCAGACGACGCCAGCGGCGATGCCGGTTGCTCTCGCTCCGACCCGACCTCGTCGTCGCTGTCGCCGTTGGCGTAGCCGCTGGCCTGTGATGATGACAGCTCGAGCCTCGCCGCCTTCCAGCGCGGCACGGTCGTGCGCTCCCGCGGTCGCCTCCGGCACACCTTTTCGGCGACGAGCAGAAAGTCGGCCAGCGGCAGAGCCCTGGCCGTGCCCCAGCCCTCAATCATCCGGAGCCCCCCCCGCTGGAGCAGACCCGTCAGCTCGTGCAGGCTCCGGCCGTCGCCTCCGCATTCTCGGCTGTCCACAGCGACCGCGACGCGCCACTGGCCGGGCACAAGCCGGTCGTACACGCGAGACAGCGCGTCTGCACCGGCCACGAGGCGTGCCTCGCCGCTCATCCGGCCCCCTGCGGCATCGGTTCCGGTGCCTAGTGCCCCCGAGGCACCACGGCGGCGAGGGCTCATTGCCCAGCTGCGCTCTGGTGATTGCCCCTTGCCGCCCGGGCTCGCCGCCCGTGCTGGGGAGCCGCATAGCGCCCCCCCGGTGGTGCCCACACCACCTCTGGACACGGTACCATCAGCCGGCGAGGCTTCGGGGCTGCCCCCGTCGCTGTCACCGCCCTCAAGCAAGAGCGCCTCGGCGGAGCCGCCGCGCGGCCGTTTCCTGGCCCGTGCTCGCCGGCGCCCATCGCTGCCGTGCTCGTCATCGCTGTCGTCGAGGACGACCACGGCACCCGCCGACTCGGCGGGCGACGGCTCATCCAGGCAGAGCACGACGTCGTCAGCTCTGCCGCACGGCGTGGGTGAGTCCTCCAGCACCACCACCCCAGAATCCGGCGAAGCAGCCACCCCGGGCCGCACGGCGGCCTTGGGCCCTGACGTCCGCACTGGTGACGCAGACAGGCCGGCCGCCACCGGTGGCTTTGCTGGGCAGCCCAAGGCGCCCAGCTGCCCGGCCGGGGCTGCAGGGCCCTGCCCGACGATTGCTGGTCCGGGCGGCACAGCGGCCTCTGCGGGCGCGACCAGCTCAAGGTGCCGGAGCAGCTCTGCCGCGACTGTCTGGCCGAGCTCGGTCAGCTCGAGGTGAGGCGTCCTGGCCCGCGACCGGACGGCGAGGATGCCCAACGGCGATTGAAGCTGCTTGACCAGCCCCCACACCAGCCGGCTTTCCACGATTCGGTGCGCCGGTTTGTCCTTCGGCGCCCCCGCCTGTTGCTGGGTCCAGCTGAACGTCGGGCAAAGCAGCGCAGCGCGGGCGAGAACGCCCTCGGCGCTCGTCGGGCCTTCCGCCAGCCGGTCGCGGTACAGAACGGCTACGATGGCAATCACGGGCGAGACCACGTCGGAGCGCCCGAGCTCGTCCACGGGACCCAGCAAGTCCGCTTTCCTGGCCGGCTGCTCTCTCACGGATTTTACCACGGTGGGCCCTGCGCCGTGCAGCACGCTCAGCTGTCCCGGTGACGAGAATGCCTCGCAGCTGACCGAGACGCGCGCCAATGTTTTGACAAGCGCCAGCGTCCTGTCCACCCGGAACGCCTTGGAGCCCGTTGCGCTCAGCGCCGCCACGAGCCGGCGGACGACCTGCCAGTGCTTGTCCGAACCAGGGGTCACCAGTTTGCGGAGCGTGGAGCGCAGCCCGCCGTTGGCGGCATGGATGGGGAACAGGAGGCGGTCCGCCTGCGATCGAAACGGCAGCAGGCGCTCGCCCGACGAGACAGCGGCCATGGCTGCAGCGCCACCCTCGCAAGACCAGTGCTGCTCGTCAAAGGCACGCCAGCTTGGCGGAAAAAGTGAGGTGGCGACTGCTGCTCGTTGGCAGCGCCGAAGCGCACGGCGAACGGCTGCCGCGACGTTCACACGCAGCGCCTGGACACGGCTGCAGCAGCCGCCCACGCCACCAGCAACGACATCAAACACGCGGATGCCGCAAGGAGCGGCTCCCGCGCCCAAGAGCGCGGCGGCATGTCGTAGACCACCGTCACATCGCCCGCCTGCTGCGGCGCCAGGTCGGCCGCGGACAGCACGACCACCGTGCGGCCTACAAGGGGCGAGTCCAGCAGGGTGACCCTCCTTCGGTCGGCCAGGCGCCGCATCGCCATGATGGGAGACGTGCTGACCGACCTCACCACCGCCCCCTCGGGGAGCACCAGGCGCAGCTCCAGCGAGTCCACCACGGGCTCCCGGCAGGGCGCGTGGGCGCCCATGCGGAGCACAAAGCTGCCACTTGTGGTGTTCCTGGCGATGAGCGCCCCGGGTGGGAGGGAGTACGTGTGGTGGAAAGCCGACCGCCAGCCGCCCAGCAGCGGGAAGCGCTGGTTGGTCACCAGCTCCAGCCCGTGCTCCCCCGCCCGCAGGTTGGAGGAGCTGATGTTCCCCAGCACGTCACGGAACCGCACCTGCGTCGCCTCCGCCGGGAGGGCCGCGGTGAGCCTGCGTACGGACGCGCCGCCCCACCGGCGCATCTGCATGTCTGCGCGGGAGAAGCCCACCCGAAGCGGCGCCGCGTCGTTGGCCAGCTCGTAGTGGTCCTCCACCGCGGCGGGGCCCCAGTGGCTCAGCGAGACCTCGCGCACCACTCGCCGGAACGTGGCAAACGGCGCGAGGTGCTCGAAATGCACCCCGAACGCCACCTCTTCCAGGTTCCGGCCGTCCTCGGCGCTGATGGTGTACACCACGGACCCGTGTCTGCGCTTCAAGGTCGGCCGGCCAGCCTGGGGTTCGGCCCAGTGGCTCAGTATGCGCCCCTTGCCGGCCTTGACCGTGACTGTCTGCGAAGCCACGGCGACTCAAACGTGGCGCGCTGACGAATGGATCCAAGGCTTGTCACGCTGTCCGAGGCCAGCCGCGTGGCGCGGCCGTGCTCACCTGGGACACTGTCGGGTAAGGCGAGCAAATGGTCAGCGAGCCGTTCAACACCACGGTGTGGGGCTCGTGCTGCTCCATCGTTGCAGGCACCGAACGGAACGCGTGAATCAGAAGGTACGTCACCCTGAAGGTGACCCGAGCCAGCGGTGTTTCGGGCAGCTCCACGTCAAAGGCGCGCCCGGACTCCGCGTCGCTGCGGGGGCTCCCAGGCGCAAGATCACTGGTCCAGGCACGGACCGCAATGATACAGGGCGAGCTGGTATGGCGCACCCGACCGAACGGGCATTCTCACGTCGCAGGCCGCACGGAGAGGGAGGCGCCACCCCCACTCTTTGCCGAGACCAGCGCGAGCCGCCCCTGGTCTAGGCGTGGCACGACGAAACGGTACGGCAGACCCCTCCCCGCGGCGGGTGACGCCGTGATGTCGGTCACGACCCGCACGGTATGCCTTGAGGCGTCGATCGTTCGCCTTACCGCGTCATTGACAAACAGCGGACCCGCTGACACGGCAAACGTGAGTGTGATCAGCGCTATTGTGGCGGGAAGCCAGACCAACATCGTGCCGGACTACGTGTGAGCGCCGGCGCTGCGGACCAGCGCAGCAGCAGCGCTTGCAGAGTTGCGCGCGCTTCACACCGCGGCTCACGCGTACGCGGCAGCACCCTCGAACGTGTGGTCGGGTAGGCCGTCGTCCCCTGCGTGGTCGGGGTAGCCACCATCCTCGCCGTCGTCGTCGTGCTCGCCACCGCGCCTTCCCTCCTCCGCCGCGTAGCCGCCGTCCTCGTCGCCGTACTCGCCCCCTTGGGCCGTGAACTCGTCGCCGTGGGCCTCAGCGCCTGCCTGGTCCGTCCCGTCCGCCGTGCTCTCCCCGGTGACGTCGCCGACGACGGCCGACAGGTCCAGCTGCGTGACGTCCGCCCTGCTCTTCACGCCGTCCCAGCCGCCGAAGAGCAGCGCAAAGGGCCCCAGCACCGCCGCGCTCTGCCCGTACCGCAGGCCCAGGTGGCGGCCCGCGGACAGCGGCTGCACCCACTCGCGTCGCTCCGTGTCGAGCAGCCACAGGGACCGCGAGCGACGCGGGCCCGACGCCGCCGACGCCGCCGCACGAGACGACGCCGCCGACCGCGAGGCGACCGCTGCGGCCCCCGTGGGAAGCCCTGCCGATGCCGCCGCCGCCTCTGCCTCCTTGGCCGACTCTGCCGCCTCGTCGGCCCCCCATCCGCCCGCGACGAGCATGTACCGGTCGTTGACCATGCCCGATGCGTGCCAGTACCGCCCCGAGGGGCGCTCCCCCGTGACCCGGAGCCGCTCCCACGTCATCGTGGCCGTGTCCAGCTCCCGCCCGTCGCTGCGGTACTCTGGCAGACCCTTGCCCGACACCGACCAGCCGCCCCAGACCACCAGGCGGCCTGTTGCAGGCGCCAGCACCATGCTGTGCCCGTGCCGCGCGGCCGGTGCGGGGCCGTCCACCACCGGCTTGATCCACGAGGAGGCCGCGGCGTCGAACACCCACAGGTCGTTGAAGCAGCCGGACCCGTCCCACCCGCCGAACAGCACCAGCTTGTCCCCCACCGCCGACAGCGTGTGCCCGAACCGGCCCAGCGGCGGCGCGGTCGTCGACGGCACGAGGCTCCAGGTCCACCGCTCCACGTCCAGGCGGTGCAGGTCGTTGTGGACGGCACCTGACGGGCCCTTGCCACCGAACACGTAGACCGAAGTCCCCACGACGGCGCAGCCGTGCCCATAGCGCGCGGAAGGCGGCCTCCCGACCGCGCTGGGCTTGTGCCACTCCATGGAGTCCGTGTCGACGACCCAGAGGTCGTTGAGGTACTGAAACTTGTCCTTGAAGAACGTCCCGCCAATGATGATGAACAGGTTCCCGATGAGCACGCCGGACTGGCCGCCCCGAGCCGGGGGCGGCTTGCCATCGATCAGCGGCGCAGACCATTCCGCCACACCCTCAGCCCCAGCCCCGGCCGTGCCCACAGATGCGGTCATGGATGACGCCGCCATGCTTGGACTTGAAGACGCAAGCAAACCGGGCGTGAGGCGATCCTTCTCGGCAGGAAGCGCTCGGGTTGCGCGCGCTGGCTGCCTGAAGATCGCCAGCCGACCTGGCGCGATCGCTCAGGCGGTATCGGCTGCTTACTTCTGTCCGAGGCGCGGACGCGTGTGGAGCCAACGGGTCGTGAGGCAGGCCTTGCCGGGAGGGCGGCGCGGAAACGGGCGGCAACGGCTCTGCCAGCTCGAGGCGCAACTGCTTTGCCCGGCCGTTTCTGCGCCGCCACACGTCACCGCTCGCACAGCCCGAAGCCATACCCCGCCAATCGGGTGTGAACCGCCGCAGGCTCCGAGTCGGGCTCGGTTCTACGGCCCAGGATGGCAGCATCGACGCGGTACATGAGCGCGATGGACCGGCGCGTTGAGATGGACCGGCGCAATGAGGCCCGCACCCGGGAGCTTGAGCGGTTTGCCGCGCAGATGACGACGCACGGCGCGTCAAACTCTCGTGACCAGGTCCTGGCCACCAGGCGCCGCGCCAACGAGCAGGCAAAGCTTGCTTCGGAGATGGTGTTCTCCGAGATGCAGCGGGAGAAGGCGACCGCGACCCGCCGCCAGCACCGGGAGCACGAGATGGACGAGCGGCTGGCCGCAGAGATGGAGCGGCGTCGCACGGAGGAGGAGACCAGGCGCCGGCAGGTCCAGCTCATTGTTGAGGCGGACCCCGAGCTGCGCGAGCTCCAGGAGAAGCTGCGCCGCGCTCGCGTGTCGAAGGCGCTTTCGGAGCAGCGCAAGGAAAAGGTGGTGATCGCCGAGGCGGAGCGCGAGGATCAGGCCAGGTGGGACCGGCTCAAGGAGGACCAGATGCGGGCTTCCGCCGAGGAAGACCGGCGCCGCGCGGAGGAGGAGCGCTCCAAGCGGGCCGAGTTCGCCAAGGAGACGCGCGAGCAGGCGGTGATGAAGGAGTTCCAGCGCTTCCTGGCGGAGGAGGAGGCGGAGAAGAAGGAGAAGGCGATGGTGGAGGAGGTGCTGGGCCGGGTGGCTGAGGAGGACCGGCGGGACCGGGAGGAGGCTACGGCGGCGAAGATCAAGGCCACGGAGGAGATGCGCCTGTTCCAGGCGGCGAGGCAGCAGCACCTGCAGGCGCAGAGGGCGCGGGAGCGGGAGGAGGAGCGCCGGGCGGCGGACCACGTCAAGGCCATGGCGGAGCGCGAGGAGGAGGCCAAGGCGAGGCACGCGGCGGACGCGGCGGCCAAGGACGAGGCGTACCGCAAGATCGTGGAGGAGGAGACGGCCCGCCGCCGCCGGGAGGAGG
>Ga0136560_1000476_pt1 | contig 20185 bp, 7 predicted proteins | sample AntRauMeHopE1497_FD_104925 | JGI IMG/M metagenome (GOLD analysis project Ga0136560, IMG submission 104925) | Saline lake microbial communities from Rauer Islands, Antarctica - Metagenome Hop E1 #497 | ecosystem: Environmental > Aquatic > Non-marine Saline and Alkaline > Saline | place... | reverse complement strand
GCGTCACCGCCGCCCTCGCCGCCCCGCGCCACGACCCCGCCCGCCCCGTCCTCTTCCGGGAGTTCCTGGAGGTCATCGTCCGCCTCTCCCGCATCCTATACTCCGCCGGCCGCCGCCCCCCGACCTCCGCCGCCGCCCTCGAGGCAGCCTCCCGCGCCAGGCAGGCCGACCGCGCCCTCGCCGCCGCCTCCGTCCTGGGATCCGTGTCCGCCCCCGTCTCGGCGATGGGCGCCACGTCCGCCGGCTTCAGCGTCACGCCCCTCCCCTCCGTGGCCGATGCCCCCTCCCGCGCTGACGCCGGGGCCCCGGCCTTCCGCTCCTCCCGCCGGGGCCAGGCCTCCCGCGGTGAGCCCAAGCCGCCCGCCCACGTCGCCTCTGCCCGCCGCGCCTCCCTCTCCCGCTCCTCCCGCCGCCCCCCGCCCGGCACCCCGGAGCCCGGGGCCCCTCCCCCTGTCACCGCCTCCTCCGCGCTCCAGGCCCCGCCCTGCCCCTCCCGCGCCGTCCCCGCCTCCTCCCTCGCCTTCGCCGTCGACTGCGCGATGTGGTACCGCGCCGTCCCCGCCGCCGCCGCCCTCTCCGTCGCCGCCCACCCTGGTCAGCGGCAGCCGCCCCTCCCCACAGCCGGGAGCCCCTCCCGCTCTAGTTGGCACCCCGCCCCCGCCTCCCTGCTCTCCCCGGGGCCGTCGGCGTCGTCCCTCCCGCCCCTTGTCACCGGCCACGCTGGCTCCACCGCCCCGGCATCCGTCGCCGGCGAGACCTCCTTCCCCGACGCCCTCCCCGCCCCGCCGGCACAGCGCTGGGACAGCGCCGGCGGCGGCCTCCGCGGCCTGCTCTTCGACCTGGACGCCCTCGCCGCCCTCGATGCCCTGGCCCCCGCCCTCCGAACGCTCTTCCTCCGCTACTCGGAGCCGGACGACGGGCCCCTCGGGACCCCGTCCTCCGCCGACCCCGGCTCCCTCACCGGGATCCTGCCCCCGCGCGGCCCGGCGGGCGGCACCATCGGCGCCAGCATGGCGGCCTCGAGGGCGAGCGTCCACGGGCGCGTGGTGACGGGCGGCGGCCTGCTGAGGCTCGTCCGCGACGCCGGGCTGGCGGCAGCTGACTTTGGGCCGGCCGAGGCGGCGGCTGTCATGCGCCGCTCGCTGTACGACCTGGGCGGCGCGTCCGGCAGGGCGGACATGGGGTCCACGGGCCTGGGCCTGGGGGCGGACGAGACGACGACGGGTGTGGTAGCCCCGAGGCGGGAGGTGCTTGAGGCCGAGGAGGCGGCCCGCGACGAGGAGGAGGCCGTGCTGATCGCCGACCGGGGTCTCGTCCTGGTGCCCGACGAGGAGGAGGACGACGCGGCGGGAAAGCAGGAGGAGGAGGGGGCCAAGAAGGCGGAAGCCGAGGCGGCTGAGGCGGCCGAGGCGGCGGCCACGGTCGCCGCATCGGGCAAGGATAAGGGCAAGCCCTCCAAGTCTAAGCCCAAGGCCGGCGATGCAAAGGCCAAGGCCGCGGAGGCCAAGGCCGACGAGGAGGAGGAGGGCAAGGAGGCCGGGGCGACGGCTGCCGGAGACGAGAGCGGCGACGCTCCGGACCCGAACGCGACGGCGGAGCCGCACGGCGCTGCCGCCGGCTCCTCGGCCGACCTCGGCCTCGCGGCCACGGCGTCGGACTGGCCCCTGGTCCTGACCCGCCTGCTGGTGGCGATGCTTCGGCTCGCGCCGAGGCGCGCCGTCGCCTCCGTCGCCCACGCCCGTCTGGTGGAGACGACGAGGCGGCGCCTGCAGGCCGAGGCGAGGGCCGCGGCCGAGGCCGCCGCCGCCGCCGCCGCCGCCGCCGAGGCCGCCGCAGGTGCCAAGAAGAAGGGCGCCAAGGGCAAGGGCAAGGCCGCCCCGGAGCCTGAGCTCGTCGTGCCCGACGTCACGGCCGAGCAGGTCGCGGCCTGCGTGGGCCCCGCCCCCGCCGCGCCGCTTCTCCTCCCCGGCGCGTCCGCCCCCGCCACCCGCGCCGAGGTGGCCGAGGCGCCAGCCCTCGCCGGCACGCCCGTCGCGCCCGGCCGTGGCGCCCCGGCTGCGGTCAAGCTGCAAGGCTTCGTCACATCGGTCCTCCTCCGCCGCATCGGCGTGCCGGGCTTCACCGAGGCGTTCGCGCGGACCGACCCCCTCGCCGAGGCCGGGGGCGGGGGCAAGCTGTCGGCCCGGGCGGGCAAGAGCCCGCGCCCCGGCCTCTCAGCGGGCGAGTCCGCCGCAGCCTCCGCGGCCGCCTCTGCAGAGTCCGCGCGGGTGGCCAAGGAGCAAGCCTGAGCGGGGCCCAAGGGTTTGTGCGTGCGTGCTGCGCCCGGGCGCCGTGGCGCCGACTCAGTAACCACTTACAGGATTCCACGCGAGAGGGTTCCGCGAACCCGATGCAATGACACGCACTCGCACGCTCGCGGCACGGCCGGCCCCGTCACGACGTCCACAGCTTCCCGACGTCGTACCCCGGCGGCAGAGCCTCCACTGCAAGGCCGAGGTCGGCGTCGAACACCGGCTCCCGGTCCGCCGTCTTGGCCGCGTCTGCCAGGTACGCCGCCATGGTGTCCGACGTGTCCGCGCCGTCGAGGATCTCCACGTCGTCGTCTACCCTCTCCACGGGGACGACGGCGGCTGCCGGGTCCACGGCGTCCTCCGTGGTGTGCTTCACGCCGAGGACGGGGTCCGCCACGTACACCTTCCAGAGCGACGCAACCTCCTTCTTGGCCGCGATGCGCCTGTAGGGGAGGTTGGGCGGATCGGGTGGGCAGCGGCGGTTGCGGGTGGCGGCGGGACGGAACGGCGCTCAGAGCGAGGGTGGCACTGCGAGGGTCACCCCGCGGCACCGGAGTGGCCAGGGGGGGCGGGAGGGGAAGCCTCCTCTCGCGCCTCTGCTCACCTCTCCTCCGGCTCGATCTTGAAGCCGAGGACGTAGCCGCCTGCCTTGGTGACGGTGTCGACGACGAGCGCCGGCCCGAACCGCGAGCTCCTGACCTCCACGGCGGCCACCTGGATCCACGGGATGGACACGTTGAAGTTCTCCGCAAGCGTGGCGTGCCAGACCTGGGCGGGGGAGGGAGGGCGATAGCGGGGGGGGATGTGGCTGCGCGTGTGGGACGGCTGCGAGCGGGGAAGGGGCAGGCCAGCGTGGCCGTGCGGCTCTCACGATCCTGATGTTCGTGAGGTAGAGCGTGCCCAGGTTCCCCTGCTCGCTGGAGAGGTTCATCACGCCGTCGAGGCGGTTGAAAACCTCCTCGTCGGGGAGCTGACGCAGGAGGCCGTCCCGGACCAGGGCACCGCGGAGCTTGAGGTCGCGGTACAGCTTCGAGGTCTCGTACGCCCTGCGAGGGCAGGGCCGGGGCGCAGGTGCGGGGGTGGCATCAGGGCGGCGAGCAGCGTGCGGGCCCTGGCCGCCGAGCCTCCGCCGTGCGCTCACCGGAACACCGCCTGAATGGTGGTGAAAAGCCTTGGGCTGCCCTCCACCAGAGACGTGAAAATGAACTCGTACCTGAACTCCGAGGCCTTTGTCATCAGGTAAAGCGCCTGGGCGCGGGACCTCAGGATGCTCGGGGCAGACCGGATCGTGATCGTCTGCACGCATCCATAGCCGACCGAAAGATTCGTCCTGAACGACTTGTGGGACATCCAGATCATGCGCAGGTTGGTAATGAGGAGGCTTCCGCGGGTGCCGTTGTTCCCCTTGGTGTCCTCCACCGAGTTGAGCCGGTCAATCACGAACTCGCCAGAGCGGCACTTGAGATCTCTGCGCTTCCAGCACTCGAGCGCTCAGGTCGTTGCTGGGACAGTCACGGCGGTGGGGCGCTGGCAGTGCTTGCTGCCGTTTTCGCCCCCCTCACTTGGCTGGGCTGTCGAAGCGGATGTCCCGGTCCTGCCAAACGTGGCTGGGTTTGGGGTCACGACGCCCCCCGTGCGAGGCGGCCATGATGGCGGCCGGCGGTGGCACCGAGTCCCCGGGCAGTGGAGCACGGAAAGCTAAGCCAATCGATTGACCAAGTCGCAGGCAGGTTCGACGATCCACTCACAGCCTGCGTCCATGGCTGCGATGCCGGCCGATGCAATTGGCGGCCTCGGCATGGATGAGGCCGCCGTCCCGTTCCTGATGGTGCCAGCGGCGGCGAAGACGGATGAGGCCAACCCCGACCGGGCAAAGGCGGTTTTCCTTGGCATGATGAAGAAGTCCCCGTTTGCCGACGTGGTCCTGGCTGTGGGGCCGACGACGACGTTTCGTGCGCACAAGTTCGTCCTTGCTGGACGGTCAGCGGTGATGAAGGCCATGCTGTTCGAAGGCTGGGCTGAGACCGCTCGGTCGAAAATTTCGGTGAGCCGTGCCCCCGCCGCCTAGGCGACTTATGCGATGCCATCCCTCGGCCTGGCTATGCGTGTGTGGTTTGCTCTGTTTGCTCGGCCATTGCGCAGCTTCCCGATGACGACCCCGAGGTTTGGAGCGAGATCCTCGAGCACGCTTACACCTCCACCTGGAGCGGCAAAGCCAGCCTGCTGATGGTCGTCAAAGACTACGCAGACCGGTACGGATTCCATGAGCTTGCCGCAGAAGCTGCTGCAGACCTGAAGGAGCGCCTGACGAACGAGCCGAACGACGTGATGGCGGTAGCCGCACGGGCCATCTCAATGGGCGTGAGAGCCGGAACCGGCCGCCGCTAGGAGCAATTGCCTCGGGCAAGCCGTGACATGCCCCTCGCGGCCTACCCCATGCCAATAGCCTGCGCCCCGGCACGGCCATCGATGCCGAATCGTGCAGCCGGCCCATCGCACCGTTGTGTGCCACTCCCAACCCCCCCCCCTCGCTGCCCTTTCCCCGGCGCAGAACCTCCAAGTGCGGGACCTGGCCTTGGGCTCGGCGTTCCGCAACGTGCGCGGTGTGCTGCGGTCCACCGAGGTCCTTCGCCTCGACCGAGATGGCATCAAGGCCTTCCTGGAGGACGACCGGTGCGCCAGCAGCGAGATCGAGGTCTTCCGCACCATGGTCCGCTGGGGCCTCAACGCCATGCGCATCGCCGAGGAGGAGGCGGGCGGGCCCCCGGCGGACGGGCGGCCTGCGGAGGAGCTCCGCGAGGCATACGCCTTCCTCGGACGGCGCGTTCCGGGCCGGCGCCGCGTGCAGGACGCCTCCCCCTGCGGCGGGGACGAGCCCTTCGCGCCGGAGGAGCGCAGGGCTGCGGAGGCTGCCGCGCTGGAGTCAGCGCGAGTCAGCCGCGCCGAGAGCGGGGCGAGCGACTCCTCGGGCGGGGCCCGCGGCCGCAACAGCGTCCGCCCGCCACACTGGAAAGCCCGCCGTCGTGCGTCCTCCGGCACCGCCTCAGTCGCGCAGGACAAGGCGTTCCTGGACTTCATGGAGCACGACCTGAAGGACCTGCCGAAGACAGAGGCGGCCATGAGGCAGCTAGGCAAGGACGCCCTGACCGGCTGCGTGGTGCAGACGGCGCGGCCGTCAGACCTGCGGGATGCCCTGGGGGACGTCCTCTCCGCCGTTCGCTTCCCCCTCATCGACGCCGTTGGCCTCGCCAGTGACGTGGCGCCCTCGGGCCTCCTCACCGACGCCCAGCTCGCGGCGCTCTTCCTGCACCAGATGCGGCCGTTCAACCTCGCCGTGGCAGAGCCCGAGGTCGCCGGCTTCTCCAACGTGCCACGGAAGCCGGTGAGCAAGGAAATTACGCTCACCATGTGGGGCGCGGGTGGGGCGTCCGGAATGCACGCCACTGGCGCGGCCGGCGGCGCCGGCGGCTACCTGAGGGTGCGGTACGCGCTGCTCCCCGGGGACACGCTGAGCATCTTCGTGGGCCAGGGCGGCCTGGGCGACGGGGGGAACAGCGCCATGACCAGCGTGCCGTGGCCCAACGGCGGGAGGGGTGGATACAACTACAAGACGGGCGCGGGCGGCGCTGCCACGTTCGTGAGGTCCTCGCTCCACGGTGACCTTGTCATCTGTGGGGCCGGGGGCGGCGGCGGCGGGACGGCCGCTCACGCTTGGTCGTCCGGCGGGGGCGGCGGTGGCGGCACGGCGGACGGGTGTATGGGCGGCGGTGGTGACGGTATGATGCGGACGCCGATGGTTCGGAGTCTGGGAGCCAACGGCAACGGCAATGGCGGGAAGGACGACTCCTCGGGATCGGGCAAGAAGGGGGAGGCTGCGCACGGCTCAGGCGGTTACTCGGGCTCGAGCAACTGCGATGGAGGCGACGGCGGCAGAATGAGCATGATGGAGCTTCCGACCCTGCTCCTGGACCAGTCGATTAGCGCCACGGACGTCAGCCCCGTGACGTGCCCGCTCACGGGGTTGGCTCATGGCAGCGGAGGGGCAGTCGGAAACTGCAACGTGGGAGGGCACGGATTTGTCCTGCTTTCAATGTTTGGGGAGACGGTGAGGGAGTTCTCCTACAACATCGAGCGCAAGCCGTACGAGATTGCGTTCGAGGATCTTTGATGCGGAGCGTTGGTGTCGTGCGACTGGTGAGCGATTCTCTCGTCGCGGCTCAAGGACCTCCGCTGGCCCCAACGACAACCATGCGTTGTTTCGTGCGTGGTGCCATCGTGCTCGTAGCTTGTGAGCTGGCAGCACATCATCTCCAAGCGACTGGCTGCGGCATTGGCTTTGGGCACGCGGGGTTCATACAGTCGTGTCGGCTCGTCAAGCGACCAGTGGGCTCCGAGCGGGGCCAGACGAAGCGCATGAATGCGCCCGGAGTGGCCGGCTTGTGTGCTTGTGTGCGACGCGTTGCCGGGGGGGCATGCAGACCTACAACGTACGAAGCCGCCCAGAAAGCAATCGGTGAGCGATGCGCATGCGAGCTCCAAAGACTCACTGGGACCGCATCGGAAAATTACTCGAGTGACTCGATCATCCGGCTTGCAGTGGGTGGCGCGACTTCGCTCAGCTGCCATGAGTCCAAGGCAAAGCTCTTACTACAACCACTTGTTAGTGCCCCCGATCGAGCGCTCATGCCCATGCATCCTGTGAAGACACCAGGTTTGCAGCCGTCTGCAGCGATACCGTTTCGCGTCCGGGCACTAGATTGCCACTTGCAGAAGCTGTCGTGCGCAGCAGCATGACAGCATGGTTTCCGGTTGCGTTTCGGTTGGCAGTGGTGACACACTCGGCCATTCAATCGATCCGGCTACGACTCCGATCCCGGCTGCCTACGCCGAGCGCGCGACGGCTTCGGTGCGCGCGCCAGTCGCCGATCGCTGAGCAGGAGCGATCGCTTCGACCGCCCCGAGGACAGGGTCTTGACCTTGGACCTGCCCTCAAGGACTCGCAGGACCGGGGCAGTCACGTTCTTGCGCACGCGGCGGCGTCGGCGGCACGCCGTGATAACGACCAGCACAGCCGCTGCCAGAAACGTCAGGTTTGCCGCGACCATGAAGAGGGTGGCGGCAACCTTGACGCCCGACGAGGAGGCAGTGAGCTGGAAGAGCCCAGCGACGAACGTGAAGAAGGCGGTGGTGAGCGCGGCCAGCTCCAGCCGGTTCAGCGTGCGGCTGGCAAACGGTCGCTTCATGGCCTGGGCGATGGCCAGGAGGAAGATGAGCACAATGACGGCGTACGTTTGCACGGAAACGCCCTGTGGAGCCAGAAAGACGGCGATGGCCGACACCAGGACCTTGCGGAGCATCACCACCGCCTCCCAGTAGTAGGCCTCCCGGCGGTAGCCAGCGAAGAGGAAGCCCAGGGTCGCCCTGACGCGGGGCTCGCTCAGCCGGTTCCGGTAGAGGGTCAGCAGCCACGCGGCGCCGATAGGGATGCCCACCGCGTAGACCACCACTCCCGGCACGCCGAAGAGGAGGGTGAAGGTCTGGACCGAAGGGTCGTCGCAGCAGAGCTCGAGGTCCCCGGCGACGCGAAACGCCGGCGCCCGCGCGGGGCAGCCGGGGGGAAGGCCGGCGGCCGATGCACCGAGGCTTGAAGGCGCGGTCAGCGGCCCGGCAGGCGACGCCTCGACGTCCCTGGCGACGGTGGTGCACGTGAGGAGCTGCAGGGACGACTTGGTGACTGACATGTGGACGACGAAGAGCGTGATCACGAAGGAGACGAAAACCTTGTCGAGGAGGCTCAGGCGCACCCCGATGGCCCGCTCGCTGATCGAGAGGCACTGGCACCACTCGCGGCGACTCGCGGCGGGCGCCGGGGCAGGGCGGAACCGTGCCTTGTGGATCTCGCCGCCGATGTGGGAGGCCGCCGGGTGCAGCGGGTTGGCCCTGATCAGGTCGCCGCGCATGCTGACGCCGCTGGAGATGGGGGGCAGGTGGAGCGCGGGCGGGGTCCCGGGGGGCGGTGCCGAGTCGAGGCGCTTGCTCCCGGAGCCGCCGCGCAGGGGCGACTGCCGCGGCGAGGCGCCGGCCCGCCAACCCCGTGCCGGCTGCGAGGCCGGGGTGACGGGGGACGACGGGCCGTTCCTGGCCACGGCGGGCGGAGGCTGCGACGCGGCGGCCTTGCCGTCCGGCCGCGAGTGCAGAGGGTTGCTCCGGAGCTCAGAGGGCAGCAGCGTGCCCCGCCGGGGCGGGATGCTCCCCCCTCCCGCGACGGCCGAGCCGGCCGGTCCGCCGCCTCGCCGGGCGCTCGGCCCCTGTCCGTCGTCACTCTGCCCCGCCGGCGTCCCGGGCGCTGGCGCCGAGCCCGCGGCGGCGTCGGCCCCGCCAATCGCCCTCGCGGGGGGTTCCCCGATGCGCACGGTGGGGCGGTCGTGCCCGTCGCCCTCGCCGTCGGACGACTCGCTCGACGGGGTGGGGGACCGGAGACCGAGGCCAAGGGGCGACCTGCCCGGCTTTGCGAGGATGGCGTTGCCCCCCGCCACCGGCTGGAGGACGGAGGCTCGGGCGCCGGACTTCCCTCCCCCGCTCAGACTGCGGGAGCTCGTCCTCACCGCCATGGAGGCCCGCCTGACCCGCGTGGCCGCGCTGCTGGCCGCGGTACGCGCCACTGTGGAGGTGCGCTCGACGCCGGAGCAGCAGCACTCGCACGCAGGGAGCAGGCAGCCCCAGAAGGCGCCGGCGAGGGCGAGGAGGACGATGGGCACGGCGAGCATGACCACAGACCGGGCAAGGAAGGCGGAGTCACGCGGCACCGGGACGGGCGCGGCCGCGCCCGGGCGGCCGGCGGCCGACGCGGCGATCTCCAGGATGCAGTCGATGGAGAGCATGTCCGAGGAGACAGAGGTGGCCGAGGACATGGCCGAGAAGAGCGTCATGGCGAGCTCGGGCCACTGGAGGTCGAAAGCCGCGGCGATGGCCACAGTCTGGAGGTGGGAGAACACGATCTTGAGGGCAGCGACCTCGACCTTGACGCCCTTGGAGTTGGCGCGCAGGGCGTTGAGAACGAGCACGCACACCCCGGTGAAGACGACGAGCACCACGACGACTGACAGCGACAGCACCGTGGCCGCGTCGGCGCACTCCCGGCACTCGTAGACACCCCACCGGGTGAACCCGGGGCGGCAGCTCGTGCACATGGTGCCCCAGTACCCGTCGGCGCACCCCTCCTGGCTCGAAGAGGCGCCCCACTCCTCGCGGGGCCGCGCCGTGGTCGGCCGAGTCGAGTCGAGCACGGCTGATAGCGCGGCGAGCTGGGTGCCGGAGCCGCCAGCGAGCAGGTCCGCCAGCGAGTCCTGCCCACCATCCACGATGCTCCCGCCGCCCGCGGCTCGCACCTCGGTGGTGTTGGCGGCAGAGGCGTTGGCGGCCGCCCCACCGCCGCTCGCCGGCGTGGGCGAGGGCCCTTCGGTGCCGTTCGAGAGTAGCCCGGCGCCATTCCAGCTGTCCTCGTACCCCCGGCACGCGGCGGGGACGTGGCACGGCGCGAAGCCGAGTAGGCTCGGGCTCCACGGCACCCGCCACGTGCCGGCGAGGGCGGTGACGTTGTCGGCCGGAGCCCCGCCGCAAAAGGCGTTGGCGGGGCACGGCTCGCACGCCCAGCGCGCAACCTCGAGGTGGGAGGTGAGGAACTCGTTCTCGCGGCACGTGGGCGGAACGGGGGGCGTGGGGTCGGACCAGGGCCCTGCCCCGGCCGAGTTCACAGCCCTGACACGAAGGGCGACGGGAGCCTGGACGGCCACCTTGAGCTCGAGGAGGTAGACGACGACGCCGTCGCGGGTCGGCGTCGTGGCCTCGGCGTCCCCGACGTCGATGACGCGGGCCTCGGTGGAGTTGGCCGCGCCCCCGGCAGAGGACGCCGTCGCGAGCTGGGTCGTGAGCTCTACCTCAAAGGCGGAGACCCGCACGACGTCCGAGGTGACGTCGTGCTCCGGGAAGGAGAAGCGGACGAGCACGGCCTGCCAGGCGCCCACGTTGCGGAAGCCGATGATGTGCCGCGGGACCTCCCTGATCGAGGCGCCGGCGCCCTCGTACGAGACAAGGACGGGGCTGGAGCGGAGGCCGCCCGACGTGGTCACGACGAGGGGCAGGTCCCCCAGGGCACGCCGGTCGACCGCGGCCCGCGCCTCCAGCTCGGCGGACTTGACGGGCATGTAGCAGCTGAGGGTGGTGGGCCCGCGGTGCACCACGCGGTGGCACGGGGTGCCGTCCACGGTGACGGACAGCACGTCCTGGGCCCGGTAGCCGAACCCTGTGCCCAGGATGAACACGGGCTCCAGCTCCGCGGCGAAGCGCGGCGCGATGTCCGTCACGTTGGGGGCGCCAAAGTGCTGGAAGTACGAGTTCCGCAGGCCCTCCTGCCCCCCCACAGTCACCGTCACCGAGTTGTCGTGCCACTTGCTGGCGTTGACGCCACGGCACGCGAGCACGGTGTCCGACACGAACTCTGTCTCCCCGCACGGGTTGCCGCCGACCAGCACGCCCGTGACCTCGTCGATGCCGTTGCCAAAGTCCGTGCCGTGCACCACGAATGCCGCGGTGAGGCGGCCGGTCATGGCGTAGGTCGGGTCCAGCCGCAGGACCTCTGCCTTGCGGTAATCGAGCGAGCGCGTCGACAGGGTGGAGGATAGGCCGCCCCTCGTCGTGACGCGCACCGCGAGGCCGGCGCCCGCGCCGGGCGGCACCTCCGCAACGAGCTCTGTCGGCGACACCCACGCCACGCGCGGGCTCTCGGCGCCGCCAAAGGACACCGAGAGCACGTCCGGGGGGGAGCGGCCGAACCCGGAGCCCACCACAGTGACGTTGCCGCCGCGCGTGGGCACGGTGTCGGGGTTGAGCACGGCGACGGCCGGCCGCGCGACGACGGACAGGACGCCCGCCACCGTCTGCGGCTGCCCGCCCACGGTCACCGTCACCGCCGCCTCGGTCGAGGCCTGCCCCTGCCCCGCGAACGCTGCCATGGACGCGTCGCAGAGGAGCTGCGAGGGCGAGACCCACCGCACAGACTCGCACTCGTGCCCGCCGACCCTGACCGAGTCGACGTCGTCGATCCCCGACCCCAGGTTGGACCCGCGGATCACCAGCGGCTGCCTGGCCGCCCCAGCGAACGCGTAGACGGGCTCGATCGCCGCCACGGCAGGCGCCAGGTAGTCGACGGCGACGGCGTCCACCGACGCAAGGCCCGCGCGGGTGACCACGACAACCCTGCGGCCGAGCCCGGCGCCGGGGGGCACCGTGACGGCGAGCGACGTGGACGACTCCCACACCACCAGGGGGCACGCGACGCCGCCCACGGAGACGGACAGGACGTCGTCCCCGGAGGCGCCGAAGCGCTCGCCGACGACCACGGCCGCGGGAGCGGTGGCGTTGCCGCGCCCGGTGCTCGGGCTCGACGACGGGTTGGCCAGCGACACCACGGGGCGGCCCGTGATCGGGAGGCGCGCCCCCGGAGCCCCCGCGGCAGAGTCCTGCCCCTCCACGCGGAGCACGGCAGAGCCGACGGCCCCGCCCACGGGCGCCCCGGCGAAGGACACGGCGGGGCAGAGGACGCGCAAGATCTCGCCCGACGCGGTCCTGGCCGATACGGCCAGGGTGCCGTTGCACGTGGAGCTCCAGCGGCCCTGCACCACAACGAACAGGCTCTCCAGCCTCGACGCGTCGCTGCCGGCGTCCCGCACCGTCACCTCCACGGTGTCGCTGGGGAGTCCGGCGAAGGCTGCCCCACCTGCCGACGCCCCTGCCCGCGCGGCGAGGACGGCCGGCGGCGAGTAGGAGAAGAGCGCGTCTCCCGAGGGGCCGTTGGCGCCGTTGGCCACGGTCTGCACCCGCACGGGGAGGGACGCGCCCACGCCGGCGGGGACGACGCACCGCAGCTCCGTCTGGCTGACAAAGGTCAGCGACACGCAGGGGCGGGAGCCGACGGTCACCTCGGCGACGTCGGCGGCGCTGACTCCAAACCCCGCGCCGAAGATGGTCACGTTGGTCCCGCCCGCCGTGGTGCCGACATCGGGGGAGACGCCGTCGACGAAGGGGGGCGGGAGGAAGTCGAAGAGGCCTGAGGCGACGCTCGCCTGGCCGCCGACCACGACGCGCACGGTGCGGTCCCGCCAGGGGGCGCGGAGCCCGCGGCACTGGAAGCGCCTGTCGCCCATGTGCACGACGGAGGCGCACGGGACGCCGCCCACCGACGCTTCCGTGAGGTCTGCGGCCCGGGACCCGAAGTTGCGGCCGCTGACGGTGACGTCGTACGCGACCGCCTCGTCGGAGAAGGCGTACGATGGGTCCAGGAAGGTCATGACGGGGGGCGAGTAGGCGAGGAAGGGGATGGCGGAGCGGCCGCGGATGCCGCCCGCCGTGACGACGGAAACGGTGAGGGCGGCGCCGACGCCGGGGGGCGTCACGCACTCGATGGTGTTTTCGGTCAGGAGGCGCCAGGACAGGCACGCGGTCTCCCCAACGAGCACGGCGGCGATCTGGGAGGCGCTGGTGCCGAGGTTGGAGCCGAAGAGGGTGACGGCCGCGCCGCCCCCGGCGGGCACGTCCGTGCGGTTCGCCCCGACGACGGTCGGCGGCGGCGGGTAGTCTAGCACGCCCAGCCCCCCGCCCGAGGGCGCGCCGTCCACGAAGACAACGGCGTCACGGCCGCTGAAGGCCCCTGCGCGCACGTCGTCGCACCACAGAGACGTCGGCGAGACCCAGCGGACAGAGCCGCAGGTGTTCCCTCCGACGTCGACGCGGGTGACGTCTCCCGGGCGCACGCCGAAGCCGGTGCCGTTGACCTGGAAGCTCATGCTGCCGGAGGCGCGGGGGAGGACCCACGCGGGGGCGATGCGGTCGACACGACCAGGCTCGAACGACACCGTGGCAGTGCCCACGGACTCCTGGCCGCCGGTGAGGACGACGCGGACGCGGTGGCCGCGGCCGGCGCCCCGCGGCGTGCTCTCGCAGCGGAGCTGTGACCCGTCCTGGACCCTTCGGAGCTGCGGGCAGCGGAACGGTCCGATGAAAAGGCTCACGTTGGCCGGCGGGTGCCCGCCCTGCGGCGGCGGGTCGGGGAAGTGCAGAAGCGGGACGAGGTCCGCGCCGTCGACCACGAGGATGCCGCCCCCGGCCTGCGGCAGGCCCGTGGAGGGGCGGGCGGTATCGACGCGCGGCGGGGCGAAGCCGAGGCGGGCGGTGCCGTTGGTCCAGCCCGCGGAGCCCACCTTGACCCGAACCCCGACGCCCGCGCCGTAGCCCGGCGGGAGCGTGCAGTTCAGCTGCGTCCCCGCGGCGTTCCCTCTCACGTCGGTGCACGGCCGCCCGCCCACGGTGACGGCCGACGGCCAGGCGAGGCGCAGCATCGAGTTGGGGAGCGAGAGGCGCGTCCCCGACAGGGAGACGCGCCCGCCACCGGACATGGAGTTGCCCTCCGCCGGCCACGCCGCGAGCACGGCGGTGGTGGTGGATCCGTTGGCGCCGGCGTCCCGCTCCACGAGCCCCGGCCGCCCCAGGCGCAGCGCCGTGACGGCACCGCCGTTGCCGGAGGCCTCGTCGTCCCGGGAGGCCCCCACCAGCAGCGCGATGCTCCCGAGCCGGTCACCGACCCAGGCCACGGACGCCCCCCACACGGACGAAGTCTGGATGAGGGACTCTGGCATCCCCGCCACCCCGGGGAGGAGTTTCAGCACGCGCTCGACCCCCGTCGGCCCGGTGTGGAGCACGTACACCGCCCCCGTCGCCGACCCCGCCCCGTCGTCCTGTGGCACCCCGACCGCGAGCTGGGAGAGGCCGTCCGAAGTGTCCCCCATCCACGCCACTGCGGTGCCGAACCTGTCGCCTTGGGCGAGCGTGTTCGCTGGGAGGCCGGCCTCGCCGGATGCGACGCGGATGGATGACTTCACCTCTCCCGTGTCGTCGAGCCGGAGGAGGAAGAGGGCTCCGCGGGAGGAGCCGACGCCCCAGGCCCCCACCGCGAGGCCCGTGCCCGTCACGTCGTCGACGCCCATCCAGGCCAGGGAGGACCCGAAGTGGGAGCGGCGGTTGGGCACCGCGTCGAAAGGGAGGCCGGAGACCCCCGGGGCGATGAGGCGGGCACTGGCCACCGTGTCCCGCGATGTGAGCCAGAGGATGACGACGGCGCCGTAGTCCGCGCCGCCGACGTCCTCGTCCGGAGCCCCAACCGCCACCTCGAGGGGCATGCCGTCGCCGTCGAGGTCGCCGAGCCACGAGACGCTCGTCCCGATGTTCGAGCCCTCTGACACCAGGTCGGAGGGGAAGCCGCCCTCCCCCGGCGCGAGCCGCACACCGGACACCACGGCCTCCTCGGCGACGCCCCAGCGCAGCACGTACAGGGCGCCGTTCTCCATACCCTCGGCGCTGGTCAGCGTGTCCGCAGGGGCCCCGACCAGGACCTTGCGCGTCGTGCCGTCGTCCCCCTCCCCCGCCCAGGCGAGCACGGTCCCAATAGGCCCGCCGCCGGCTGGGAGCAGCCCGGCTGGCATCCCCCCCGCCTCGTCGATCACCCACGCCGCCGCGACGATGCCGTCCTCGCCCATCCGGAGGACGTAGAACCCGCGATTGCGCGTCCCGACGGCGGCGAGGAACTCCCCCGGCCGGCCGGGCACGTCGCCGAGCCATGCCATCGCGGAGCCAAAGGCCAGCTGGGAGGGAAACGCAAACGTGCCGGGCAGCCCGCCCTGGCCGGTCAGGATGCGGTGCCCGGCCGTGACGTGACTCATCGCCTCCTGGCTGCCGAACTGCACCAGTCCGGGCGTTGACGTCACGATGGTGGCACCGCCGCCCGGCCCCGCGCCCGTCGCCAGCCGGGCCTCCAGGTCAAGCACCGTCCCCGCCTCCCGCCGCATCACGCCGCAGCACACCAGGTCCGTGCTGTGCGCCTGGACGGACGGCGGGCCGAGCCGCCACGGCGCCGCAAAGGTCTCGTCGCAGGCAGCGCCGCCGACGCTCAGCTTCACCGAGGCAAGGGCGAGCGACGACTGGCTCGTGACCACCCTTGCCCAGAGGCATTCTGCCGACTCAAGCGTGCCCAGCGGGTCAAGCTGCGGCCGGACGAAGCCGTACCCCTGCCATCCGGGCGCCAGCGGGGTGGCGGGGGATGTCACTGCCGCAAGCATCGTGGCCTTGGACGCGGTGAAGGCCGACGCGCGCACCCGCACGCCCCCCGCGAAGCCCGGGCCGGCCCCTCCCGCCGCAAGAAATCGCACCTGCGGCGACGCCCCCCCCGGGAGGCCCGCAGCGACGACGAGGCGCCCGTCAGGCGCCGTCAGGCACGCGAGGGCGCCGCCAAAGCCGGACTCGTTGGTCAGCCACGGCATCGATGCCGCCTCGGGCGCCGACGGCATCACGGTCGCGTGCCGGAGCGGGGACGCCGCCCCGGCCGGCGCTGTCTCCCAGAACCGAAGGAGCACGGCGCCGCCCGGCTTGGCGCCCGACCCCGGCGCCCCCACGACGAGCGACGGGAAGCCGGCGCCGTCGGGGTCCCCGCACGCGTCCATGGCGGCGCCGAGGCGCGACGCCGTCCCCGCCGGGACGCCCCTGAGGGCCCCCTCGCCGGGGCTGAGCACGTCCACCCCCTTGACGGTGCGCTGGGGCCCCAGCTGCAGGACGAGGATCCGGCCGTCGCCGCCCGAGGCGCCCGGCGCCCCGACGGCGATGTCCCGTCCCCCGTCCGCCCCCGGGGTGCGCACGAGCCCCAGGCTTGACCCGAACTCCTCCCCCGCCCCAAGCATGGACGTGGGGAGGCCGCCCTCGTCGTTGGAGAGCTTCTGCACCCCGAGGATGGACCCCACCCGCGAGACGACGAGCACGAAGACCGCCCCAGGCCCCGCCCCCGGCGCGCCCACCCCGAGCACCGTGTCCGGGCCGTCCCGCCCCAGGAACGCCACGGCGGCGCCGAACCTCGCGCCGTCCGGAACCGACGCGTCCGGGAAGCCGCCCGACCGCCGGCTCAGCTCCACCATGCGGGACGGATCCCCCTGGGTGCTGAGCCAGGTGATGAAGACGGCGCCGGAGCGGGCGTCGTCGGCGTTCCGGCGGTGCAGCGGCGCGCCCACCGCGACTTCGGCCGCCCTGGTGTCGCCGTCGACGTCCCCGACGTCGCACAGGGCCGCGCCGAGGCCCGAGCCCGGCGCGGCGGACGTCCGTCGCACCAGCCGCGTCGACTCCGCGTCCCACACCGTGTGCGCCCGCATGGACCCCGCGGCGTCGAGCCAGACGACGTACACCCCTGAGGCGTTCCCGGGGAGGTCCGCCCTCGCGCCGATGACCACCTCGTCGTAGAGGCCGTTGCCGTCGACGTCCCCGACACGGGAGACGGCGGTGGCGAAGCGCGCGCTGCCCGGCGGAGGGGCGGTGAGCAGCGGGTGAGAGCCGAGCAGCAGGGACCGCCCGGTGAGCCGCGCGGCGTCCGCGAGGCTTCCAAACTCCGCGGCGCGCGGGCCGGAGAAGGAGGACGACGGCGTCGATGCGGTCGCGGCCACGTCAACGCGGGCGTCGGCGACGGTGCCGGGCCTGCCGCCGGGGAGGCCCTGGCATACCACCCAGGGGACCCCCTCCCACCTCCAAGCCGGGCCCCACGTCGCGTCGACGCACCTCGCGTCCCCGACCCATGCCTGCAGGGCCGCCCCCGCGTCCCTCGCGGCGGCCGACGACGCCGGCATGACCATGGCGAGGCACGACGACAGCGGGTCGGGGGAGACGCCGGCGGGGAGCGACACCCTCTCGTCGGGGCGAAGTCGGAGCAGCAGCTCCCTGGGGTCAAAGCCCGGGGGCGCCGAGGCCGCGGTCAGCCTCGCGCACGGCACCGCCCTGTGAGCGACGCGCAGAGCCCCGAACGCCGTGGCCGGGTCCAGCCGGAGGAAGATCATGCCCCCGTCGCTCCTGGTGGTGCCGGCGACGAGCGTGGGGAAGCCCGCGGTGCCGCGGGGGTCAGGCGTTGCCACCGAGCCCCAGCCCCACTCCGTGTTGGCCTGGAAGTGGACGGAGGACACGCCAGCGAGGCCCGCGGTCAGCTTCACGGTCCGCGTCACCATCATCGCGCTGTCGAGCCAGTGCAGGTACAGCGCCCCCGCCTTGCTCGCGGCCTCGCCGTCCTGCCGCGCCGCCACCAGCAGCTCCGTCGTGCCGTCCCCCTCCACGTCCAGCGCGTTGATCTCCGTACCCCAGAAGCCCCCGCGCTGCAGCGTCCCTCCCGGGATGCCCCCCTCCCCGTCGCTGAGGCGGTGGAACGACTCGCACTCGTCGTCCTCCGACAGCCGGAACACGTACACCGCCCCCACGTCCGACGTCGCCCTGTCGTCGGCGTGCTTCCCCATGAGCAGGTACCGCCACGGGGTCCCCGTGGCCGCGTCGGGCTGCTCCACATACTCCACGTCGTTCGCCGCCCACTCATTCCGGCCCCACTCCCCCGCCGGCACCCCGCCGAGGCCCGGCGCGAGCTTGGTCACGGACGACGCGGTGCCGTCGCCCCGCAGCCGGAGCAGGTACACAGCTCCCGTGGTCGACCCCGTCAGCGCTGGGTCCTTCTCCGCCCCCACCGCCAGCATGGGCGCGCCGGACGCCGCGCGCATCCGAGCGACGGAGTACCCGAACCGGGAGTCCTCCGGCACGCTCCCCGGCGGCACGCCCCCGAGGCCGTTGCCCAGCGGCGTCGCCCAGGCCACCCTGCCGTCCGCTGCCGTGCTAAAGATCGTCACCACCCCCGTTTTGCCGCCAAACGCGTCTCTCGCGTCGTACGCGCCCACCGCAAACTCGGTGGCACGCCCGTCGCCGTCCAAGTCGCCCAGCCACGCGATGCTGCTCCCGAGCTTGCCGGCCGGGGACTCCGCAAGCGGCCCCTCCGCCCGGAGGTCAAGCATGCTGCCAACGGTGCCGTTAGTAGTCAGCCACAGCAGGAAGACCGTGCCGCTTCCCGACTGCTCGGCGGTGACAAGCATCTCCGACCACACCCCGTCCCAATCGGCATCCACGAGCTCCGTCATGGACGTGCCGAACGCGCCTCTCGTGCCGCTCAGCAGCCCGTTGACACCGTCCCGGATGCGAATCTCCTCGTTCACCTGGATGGAGGCCGTGGCAGCGGCCTGCACCATCCAGCAGGCGGCGACAGCGAGCAGTGCGGCGGCTCGAGCAAGCCTGTCCCGGCTCGCCGCCGGCCGCCGGTCTGCCGGTTGCCTCGCCCTGCTGTGGGCGGGGTGCATTGCCTTGAGCGTCCGATCCGCGGTGCCCCGCTCCGGCCAACCCGGGGCTTGCGTGCAGCGTCAGACGCAGGACGCGGACGTCGCTTCAGAGAACTTGCTGATTTATCGCTCCCACGACCCCCGCACGCGGAGCCAGGCTATCGGCAGCGTTGCTGTGATAGCTAGGCTTGACGTGGTTTGGTCGGGAATGCTGCTTCGCGTGTGCTGGGCCGTGCCAAGGAGACGACGAACACCAGCTGCAGTTGGAAGGGCAATCGGTGGCCGGCGGGACAAAGTCTTGAGTGACTGTCCGTGCCAAATGCACTCGGCTTCCAGGGAAATGTCTGGCGGCCCTCGCCGGGTGCGCCGCGTCCAGAAGTCGTCCGCCTCGTCAGCCAAGCGCGCAGGCAGCTCCTCCAGGGCGCCGGTCCGCGCGACCCCGGCGTCGTCGTATGGTGCCGCGAAGCCGGCCGCGCAACGGCGGCGCCCTGCTCGCGCGACGGCGGCCGACCGGGGACCCAGCCCCGTCCTGGGGGCGGGCGCCGCTGCACCCAGCAGCGGGCCAGTCGTGACGCGGGCGGCGGCGAGGCCGGCGTCCGCTCGCCGGGACCGCAGGTCCAGCTCGTGAGAACCTGTGTCCGCGCCCGGCGCGCCTCGCAGACAGGCACGCAGGCGCTCGCAGCGACGTTTTGCGAGACGCTTCGGCCCGCCGAGCTCTTCCAACCCTGACGCAGCGCCATGTTCGAGGACGCGGTGCGCCCAGAGCCGGAAACCCACGCGGAGCGCTCCCGCGGCCGCCGTGCGCCGGAGTCGGCTAGCCCTTCCCCGGAGCAGGACGAGGACGGTGGTGACGACGGCGATGAGTACGGCGATGAGTACGACGACGATTTCGAGGACGAGGACGAGCTGCAGGAGGCCGAGTCCAGGTCCCCTGCCCCGTTGGCGCCGTCGTCCGCGTCCAGGAAGGAGCTGGACGCCCTGGTGGCGAGCAAGCCCAGAACAAGCTCCCCTCCTTCGCAATCGTTGCAGGCCGCATCGGGGGCCGCGCGCGGCGAGCCCGCGGGCGACGCGTTTGGGCACGGCGACCCGGCGCACGAGTCGGACATGCTCGGCGAGACGCTGCGCCGCCGGCCCCTGGCCTCGGTGGTGTCGTTTTCGGCGCCGGTGGACGCGCGCCCGAGCGTGAGCCTCGGGCGGGACGACCCGGTGCGGCGGCGGCTCGACGGCGTCCGGCGGGCCGGCGTCCGCCTCGAGGCCGCCTCGGAGCACGTGGCGTCGTCCAGGGCCGTCTCGGCGTCGGACCGGCACACGGAGCTGCTCCTCCGCGGCCGGGTGAGGCAGCGCGGACTGCAGACCGGGGACCCGCAGAGCGTTGCGGTGCAGACGGAGCGGGCGCCGGGGACGGAGGCGGAGACGCAGTTCCCAGAGGACCTGGCGTTCGCGTCAGCGTCGAGGCGGCGCGCGAGGCTGGAGAGGGACGCGGGGGGAGGGGGCGGCGCCGGCGGGGGGGCCGGCGCAGAGGCTGGGGGGGGCGACGGCGACGGCGACGGCGCCGGTGGGTCGTCCGTTGCTCGCGGCATCACGGAGCGGTCCGACCGGCTGGCGGCGTTCCTGCGGCGGGTGGCGGGGACGGTGGAGGCGGTGCTGGAGGAGAACGCCGCGGAGGCG
>Ga0136560_1000475_pt1 | contig 20203 bp, 10 predicted proteins | sample AntRauMeHopE1497_FD_104925 | JGI IMG/M metagenome (GOLD analysis project Ga0136560, IMG submission 104925) | Saline lake microbial communities from Rauer Islands, Antarctica - Metagenome Hop E1 #497 | ecosystem: Environmental > Aquatic > Non-marine Saline and Alkaline > Saline | place... | reverse complement strand
CGCGACTGCCAGTCCGCGACGATGGCGAGCCCGTCGGCGTCCGTGTGGCGTAGCAGGGCGCTGGCGACATCCTGTGTCGACGGCACCTCGCCAAAATGCAGCACGGCGCGGAGCCCGGCTCCCTCCTCCGCCTCGGCGTGCCACGCAACCTCGGCAGAGGGAGGGCGCGCCGCGCCCGGCGCCATGTCGGCGAGCACCGCGTCAACCGCGGGCCTCAGCCGCGGGGCGTCCCGCCCCACCAGCGTCGCGCAATCCGCCGCGGCCGACGCGGCCGCCATGAACCGCCTGCCCCCCGCGCGACAGGCGAGCATGCACCGTGCGTAAAAGCACCGAAACAGGCCCGGCGTGCGGCCTCCGGTGCCGGCCCTTGCCCGCGGGGCCGGCAAAGCCACAGCACGTGGCACTGCCCGCCCGCGGCGCCGCGCGAGGCGTCACCCAGGACCAGGTCGGCCGCCCCGGCCCGGCGCGCTGATCCCCGGCACGCTCTCAGTGCGCGCAATGGAGACCGCCGACGCCCGCCGCCTGGAGGCCAACGCGCTTTTCAAGGCCGGCAGGGTGGCCGAGGCGCGCGACGCGTTCGGGTCGGCCCTTGCGGCCCTGGCGCCCACCGAGGCCGTAGCGGCCTCTAGCTCGCCGCAGGCCGCGGCCGCAGCGGCGGAGCGCGTCCGGCTCCTCTGCAACCGCGCGGCGTGCCACCTGCAGCTCAAATCGTATGACAAGGCCGTCGAGGACACCACGGACGCCATCGCCGCGGCCCCGGGCACGGTCAAGGCGCACTTCCGGAGGGCCCAGGCGTTCCGCGGCCTCGGGAAGCCGATGCGCGCCGTCGTGGACCTGCAGCAGGTGATCCGCGACGAGCCTGACAACGCCGCCGCCACCCGCATGCTCGCCGAGCTCCTCGCCGAGTCCAAGCGGGAGGCGGCCAAGCCCATGCCGGCCGTGAGGGCGGTCGACGACATGGTGGCCGCGCTCTCCGCCGCGGCCGCTTCGTCCTCGGCGGCCCCGTCGGAGCCGTCCGTGCTGCAGCCCCCGCCACGGGCCGAGGCCGCCGACGTCGCGCGGTCCAAGCCCCCCGGCGTGGCGCCGGCCCACGACCTGGACACACTGGTCGGACACATGGCACGGGGCCTGCGCGGCCCGGCTGGGGGCGCCGCCGCCACGGCCCTCGCTAGCTCGGACGGGCCCGTTCGGGTGGCTGCGGCGCTCGAGGGGGCGGGCGTCCTCGCCCCCGTGGCGCTGCTCTCGGCCATGGTGCAGGTGGGGCGGCGAGGGGGCGCCGACGGCGTGTCGTGCCTCGCTCGCGCCATGGCGCGGCACCCCGGGGCGTTCTGGCCCGCTGACGCCCGCCCCGGCGCCTCCGCCGGCCGATGGTCCAGCACCGAGGTGCCCGACGAGGCGGCGAGGCTCATGGCACTGGCAGAGGTGGCGGCGGCGGCGCAGGAGCCGCGGCTTCGGGCCCTCGCCCTCGCCTCGGGGCTGGGGCAGGGGTCCAGAGCCGGAGCGGGCGCCAGGGCGGCGGTTTCGGGCGTCGTCGACGCGCTCCGGGCAGAGGCGCGCGCCGCCGACATCCGCGAAGTGACCGGCGCGGCTCTGTCGGCGTGCGCGCTGGTGCTGGGGCGGTCGGTCGGGGAGCGCGCAGGGCCCCGCACCGTGACGATGCGGGCCGACGGGCCGGGGGGCGTGCGGGAGGCAGAGCGGCTGGGCTCGGTGGAGGCCGCGGTGCACTGCGTGGGGCGTCTGGTCCGGACTCGCTCGGCCGCCGACGCCGCCGCGTCGCTCGGCCTCTCCCGCCGCCTCGCGTCCGTGGCGGCGGGAGCGCCCCCCCGCCTGCGCAAGGCCGCCGAGGGCGCCCTGACCCGCGTCCTGGAGCGCCTCATGCAGCCGCCCGATGCGCTCCCCGCCGCCGCCGAGGCCGCCGCCGGTCGCGGCACCGCCGTCTCGGACGCCGACGTCGCAGCGGTGATGGCAGAGCTCGGGGAGTGGCAGCGGCGGCGCAGGCTGCACCGCGACCCGGGCCGCCTCGCCGCCGTTCTGGGGCCGGTGCTCGGCGACGTCGTGGATGCGGCGGCGGAGCGACGGCGGGACGAGCTGGAGCAGCAGGCCCGGGCGGACGAGAAGGCGTCGTCGAGGCGGGCGATGAAGGGTCTGGCGGCCAAGAGGAGGAAGGAGGCGGACGAAAAGGAGGCGGCGGCAGCCGGGGGGGAGGAGGGCACCGCGGCGGCCGCGGCGTCGTCGTCGTCCGGTGCGGCGGCTTCGGGGGGCGACGATGGCGTGGTGGATGCCGCGGCGGCGGAGGCCGCGGCGGCGGAGCGTGAGGCCGCCGACCGAGCCCGGGCCCGGGCCGGGGAGGAGGCCGCCGCCGCCGCCCACGGGCGGTCGCGTCCCATCGCGGACCGCCATCGGGCCGCCATCGGGCTGGTCGCCGCCTTCCTGGTCGACCGCGACTCGGCCCTGGCGGCGTGCCGGTGGCGCGGCGTCCTCCCAGCCGTCCTCTCCCTCGCGCGGGAGGCATCCACCCCGGCGCAGGCCGCGTGCGCGGACGTCCTGGCGCACCTCGCCGCGGACGCCGACGGGCGGGACGCCATCGGGGAGGAGGGATGGGCGTCGCTCCGCTCCCTGGCGGACCTCGGGTCCTCCTCCGTCCGCTCCTCCGCCCTCGTCACCCTCGCTCGGTCCATGGCCTCGGCCAAGTCCACCGCCGCGTCGGCCTCCCTCGGCGCCGCGCCCGGAACCCCCGCCGCGGACCCCGCCGCCGCCGCCGCCATGGGCCTCTCCCCCCGGGAGGAGGGCGCCGGCCCCACGGCGGAGGAGCTCGGCCTCCTCGAGAGTTTCGTGGCCTCCGCCCGCTCCCTTGTGCTCGCCGTGGGGCCGGGGGCGGACGTGTGGGCGGCGAGGGCGAGCGGCGGCGCGGCGGGCAAGCCCATGAGCCTCGGCGGCGGCCCCGGCTCCGCCCCCGACGGCTCCGCGGCGCAGACCGTGACCCTGGCGGCGGACGACAGCGGTGCCTTTGCCATCACGGTGCGCAGCCCCCCCGAGGACGACGTCCCCGATGCCTACAGCTCCCTCCCGGGGGAGGACGCCCGCAGGGCCGAGGCCGCCGCCGCCTTGGCCGCCGCTTCCGGCGGCGTCGCGGCGTCGCGGCCCGCCCCCGTCATCATCGCCTCCGCGTCCCGCAGCATCGAGGCCCTCGCCGTGCTCTGCACCCGCACCGTGGTCAAGCGCGCCCTGGCCGCCGACGCCGTGGCCCTGGAGGCCCTCATGGCGGTTGCGGGGGCGCTGGGGGCGGAGGGGTACGCCGCGTACAAGGGCGGCGGCGGCATCGTGAGCGCGGAGTGGGGGCCCACCGCCCTGGGGGTGTGCTTCATCATCTACGCGCTGTCGGTGAGTGAGCAGGAGCGGCGGGAGCGCGCCCTGGCCGAGCGGGAGGTCACGCCGCAGCAGTGGGCCGAGTTCCAGCGGCTCACCATGGGGGGCGGGGGCGAGGACCCGGAGCGGGACGCGGCGGAGGACGTCGACGCGAGGATGCGGTCGCTGCTCCGGGCGGGGGCGCTGGGGGCGCTGAACCGCATCGCCGACGCGGCGTCGCTCAGCTGGAGGGCGGCGAGGGCCGCGATGACGGGCGGCGCGGCGGGGGACGGCGACGGGCCGTCCATGGGCGGCGGGGACGGGGCGTGGGTGGTGTCCTCAAGCCGGGGGGCGCGGGGCACGGGGCCGGGGGCGTCGTCGGCGTGGCGCGGCCTCAGCGAGGCGGATCGGATGCGGGCCGAGGAGGACGAGCGGAGGCGCCCCGCCGCGGCGTCGGGCACCCTGCAGTTCGTCTCCAGCGCGGCGCAGTGCCTCAGCGGCCGCGTGTGGGCTCGCCGGCTCCTCGCCGGCGGCGGCGGCGTCCGCCTTCTCCTCCGCCTCGCCGACGAGTCGAGCGGCAACACCATGAGCGGCCGCACCCTGGCGGCCCACGCCCTCGCACAGGTCCTGGTCTCCACCAACCCCGCGCTGCTCACCGACGCGCAGCGCGCCGACGTCGTCGGCCCGCTCCTCCTCCTGACCCACTCGCCCTCGGGCCTCCAGTGCTTCGAGGCGGCGCTCGCCCTGACCAACGTCGGCTCCCACGGCACCGACGAGGCCATGCGCATCGTCTCCTCCGGCGGCCTGTCCGCCCTGGAGGACGTGCAGTTCTGCGACAACGTCAGGCTGCGCCGCGCTGGCACCGAGGCCATCGCCAACCTCGCCACCACCCCGAAGGGCGCGGGGCACATCACGGGGGAGCGCCTCCCCCTCTGGCTCGCCCTCGCGCGGTCCTACGGGGACGACCTGGAGACCGCCACCGCGGCCGCCGGCGGCATCGCCATGGCCCTGGCAATGGACGACGGCGACCCCATGGGGGACGACGACCCGTCGGCGGGCGGCCGGGCGCGCCTCCTCGCCCACCCCCGGGGCGTCTCGTCGCTCTGCTGCGCCGTGGCGAGCGGGAACCAGCCGCTCCAGCACCGTGCCATCGCCGCGCTCCAGATGCTCGCGGGGACCACCACTCCCGCCCCGGTGCCGGCCGACGCCGCCGCCGCCTCGGGGTCTGCTGCGGGGGTGGCCCCAGCCGTCCTCCGCGGGTGGGAGGAGCTAGCCAGGCCGAGAGAGCTAGGGAATCCGGCGGACGACGACGAGGAGGAGGTGGAGGGAAGGGCGGAGGAGGAGGAGGCGGAGGAAGACGACGACGACGAGGCCATGCCGGGCCTGGTGAAGCGGAGGGCCGCGGGAGCCGTCGCCGCGGCAGCCACCGCGTCGGCGCCGCCCGCCGTCGGCGTCGAGGTCAGCGCCATGCACCTCTGCATGCTCCTCGCGCAGGGACGCGCCATGCCCGACCTCACGGCGGACGAGGGCGAGGACGGAGCGGCCGTGGCACCGGCGGAGCTGTCTCCCCAGGTGCAGTCGGCGGCCGAGCAGCTGCTGCGTGATGTCAGGGCGGCCGCCGAGCGGGACGGGGTCGAGCTCGCCTTCTGAGCGCTCACTCCACGAGAGCGCAGGGGAAACGAGCGTGAGCGAATCCTGGCTCCGAAGCGCGCCAGGAAGCGCACGCCAGCTCCGCCGACCGGCTGAGGTTAGAAGCGAGCGACGCCATTCCAACAACCTAGCTGCACCAAAACCCGGAGCGAAACGCCCGCACCGAATCACACCTCGCTCCGGACAGGGCGCGCCCTTGCCCCAAGAACCTCCCCCACTCGTCGCTTGGCCGGAGCATCAGGCGCCCGGTGGCGATGCGCGCCATCTCAATCGCGGCTGCCGTCGCGGCGGCGGCGATTTCCGCTTCGGCAACGCCCCGTCTCCTCGCTGCCGTTGAGGAGCACAAGGCGGGCGCGGGAGGCCGCCACAGCTGCGGCAATGACCACCCGGCGCTGCAGCACAAGCTGAGGCGGGAGGCCGTCGTGGTTCCCGTCGAGTACGCCCACACCGGCCGCCCCGCGGGCGAGGCCGACGAGGCGCCTCACGGCCGCCGGACCCAGTTCGTCCCCATCAGCGCCGCCAACTCCGCCCCGATGCGGATCAAGCTGCTGTTCAACCAGCTGGACGGGACCTCGGACGGCACGCCCCCGCGCGTGTGCACTGCCGGGGGGACCGCGCAGGTGGACTCCCTTTCGGGAGGCATGGAGGCCTGGACCTGCACGGAGGAGGCCATCCCGTCCGCCGCGCGCCGCGACCAGGTCAAGAAGCGCCTCGAGTGGGCCGTGGGGCGGCTGCAGCGCAGCCTTCAGGTGAAGCCGGCCACCGCGCCCATCACGATCTCGGCGGCGCTGCAGGCCGAGTTCAAGGTGCCTGCGGCCGACGCCACCGTAACTGACACGGATCTCGTCATCATCGCGGTCGCCTGGCCTTCCCCGTTCATCCCCGCGGCGGGCTGGGCGACGTGCCTGCAGCGCGACCAGTTCAAGCGCTGCACGGTGGGCTACATCAACATCGTCCCGGAGCTCGTGGACGTGGACGGTGCGAACAGCCCCGCCACCATCTCGGACGAGCGCCACACGGCCCTGCACGAGCTCACGCACGTCCTCGGCGGCATCCTGCCCGACGGCGGGCACGTCGGCGCCGACGGCAATCCGCTCTCGGCGAGCGACGTCTGGCTCTACCACCAGGCCCTGCCGCTCTCCAAGACGTCGGCGGCGACGGACCCGAAGCGCGTGGCCGTGTTCATCCGGTCGTCGCGCGTGCTCGCGCTGGCCAAGGCTCACTTCAACTGCTCCTCGCTCCCCGGCGTGCCGCTGGAGGACCTGCCCCTGGGGCGGGGGTCCCACTGGGAGGCCCGCGTGCTGGGCAGCGAGTACATGGCCTACGGGACGTCGTCGGGGGAGACGTACGTGTCGGACCTGAGCGTGGCGATGCTGGAGGACACGGGGCACTACCTCGCGCCCGACTACTCCCAGCTCACCGGGACCCTTTTCGAGGAGTCCTCCGACGCCGTCGCGGCGCTCACCGCCAAGGGCTTCAGCGAGGGCACGGCGGTGCAGGACTACACGCCGCCGGCGCCCCCGAGCCCCGGCGCCCTCCGCTGGGGCCGCGGCGCCGGCTGCGGCTTCGTGCTCGGCGACCCGCGCCTGGAGTGGGACGAGCGGCACCTGTGCGTCAAGTCGGGCGAGTACAGCTGCTCGGCCGACAACCGCCTCGCCTCCGTGTGCATCGTGCGCGCCAGCGTGGGCGTGGAGAAGCAATACTCCTGCGGCCGCCGCGACGCCGACGGCGGGTGCGCCGCCGGGCCCTCCGCCTCGGGCTGCAACGCCGATGACCGCAACTGCGCCCTCCCCGAGGAGCAGCAGCACTTCACCTCCGCGACGGTGAGCGACGCCCTGGCCGGCGTCGCCGGCACCCCGGACCGCACCGGCGGCTTCTCCGCGGCCATGGACTTCGCCCCAGTGCGCTTCGGCTACTGGTCGTGCCTCTACTCCTCCGCCGCATCCAACACCTCCTCCCGCGCCGCCAGCGAGAGCGACGGGGGCGTGGACTTCGGAAGCACGGTGGGCGACGCCGCGAGCGCGTCGAGCGGCTTCGGCGGGCAGACCCTGTGCAAGGACTGCCGCTGCTTCGTGTCCTCCCTCCTGGAGCTCAGCAAGGGCGTGAGGCCCGGCGCGGGCGTGTACGGCCTGTGCTACGCGCACAACTGCTACCGCCCCGACTACCTGCAGGTGGCGGTGCGGGGCGGCGACGGCGCGGCGTCTTGGTACCGGTGCCCCCCCGAGGGCGGGCGCATCTTCATCCCCGGCTTCTCTGGGCGCATCCAGTGCCCCCCCGCGAAGGAGTTCTGCGCCAACGAGAAGGTCACGGGCATCAAGTTCGAGGAGTCGGGCTTCAGCGCGGCCATCGCAATCTACGCGGCGGCCGGCGCGGGCGTGCTGGTGCTCCTCCTCTGCTGCGCGTGCCCCCCCACCCGCGTGTGCCTCAACCGCTGCCTGCGGCGGCGCTGCGGCGTGGAGCAGCTGGAGCCCGAGTCGTTCGACGAGGTGGAGCGTGTGTGGTACAAGGACAAGGTCCCCGCCAGCCCCTGCAAGGGCCTCTTCGTCATCGTGGGGAACACCTTCACCGCCACGTGGGGCCTCTTCCTCGGCATCCTCGCCGCCATGCTCGTGCAGCGCGGCTCCGTGGTCAACGCCGCCATGCCCTTCCTCGTCGCCGGCTTTTCCGTCGCCATCGTCGCCGTCATCGGCAGCGTGGGCATCCGCTCGCGTGCCTTCGGACCCTCCTGCTTCACCCTCGTCTACATCTACTCGACCTTCCTCCTGGCCTGCGGTTTCATGGTCTTCGTGACCACCGTGGCCCTCAACGACTCGTCCCTGACGCTCCAGGTGAAGCGCACCTTTGACGTGGTGAGCGACGCCCTCCCCGCCGGCACCATCAACCCGGACGACCCCGTGGACGAGCAGATCAAGCAGGCCACCGACTTCCTCCGCGCCGCCATCCTCCCCATCGGGGCCATCATCCTCGGGTGCGTGGGGGTGATGGTCCTCTCGGCGGTCGCCGCCGTCACGACGGTCCGCCGCGCCACCATGGCCATCGTCACCTTCAACTTCGTCTCGTGGCTCTCCCTCGTCGTCGGCGTCGCCGCCATCGGCATCGCCGCCCGCATCATCGCCCAGCACAGCGACGCCGAGGGCGGCTCCGGCCAGGCCCTGGCCGGCCCCGCCGGCGTCGGCGTCGCCATCGGCTGCTGCCTGGTCATCCTCGCCGTCCTCTCCCTCATCGCCGCCTCCAAGCCCCGGGCCCGATGGGTCGTCACCGCCCTCGTCGTCATCATCACCCTCGTCGTCGCCGCCGGATCCCTTGCCGCCGGCGGCCTCGCCATCGCGAACCGCGCCAACGCCGGGGACCTCATCGGGGAGCTCTCCGAGCGCCAGCTCGCCCTCCTCCAGGAGTTCCTCGGCGGCGGCATGACCCAGGCAGAGCTCATCCTCGCCGTCGAAGCCCAGGTCCTCAACATCGGCCTCGCTGCGATGGCCCTCGCCGCCGCCGCCGTCGCCCACGCCGCCAGCGGGATCACGCTCCTCACCGTCAAGCCCAAGCAGCTCCAGAGCACCCTCGCCGTCGCGCCGTCGGGAGGGCCCACGGTCAGCACGTCAGCCGTCGGCAACTGAGCGGCCTCCGCGCCGCGTGCGCTTCCCGGGCCGTGCTACCTGTCACGCCCGGGCCGGGTATTTTAGCTGCGCTCTCATGCATGCCGGGTGGAATGTCTGTTACAAACGTAGCGTTGTGTGCCTCGAGCGCGCGGCCTTAGTCAGACGCTTGTTCCGCCCCGTCACGAGCGGGCCCACGCCACCCTTTCGTCGCATTCCCGCCCCGTGGGTGTTGTTTCCTTCCGCTGTGGCTGACGGCGCGGCGTGAGGCCGCAGCTGCGGGTCACGGGTGCTGCTGCAAATTCAACTTGCACGGGCACGATTAAAGGTAGTTCGTCACCGACAGCACACAGCCGGGGCGGCCCCGGCAGCCGAGCCCCCCCTCCCAGCTCCCGGCGTCGTTTCCACGCGAGCGCGTGTGGCCTGGTCTGCCCGCCCCGGGGAACGCTGACGACAGTGCGCGTCCCCCGCCATGGTCGGTGTTCGCGCTCGGGCCGTGGCCTGCCTGCTCCTGCTATGGGGAAGCCTCGCCGCCGCCGATCACGGGTCCGGGGTGTTTGGGGTGTTTGGGGGCCAGCCCGGGGTGCTTTTCGGCTTCCGGTTCCTTGACGGGGGAAGGCTGACGGCATCGCTTCTGGCGGTCTCCGGTACGCTCCCGGTCAACGTCGGCGTGTGCACGGTGCAGCAGGCCTCGCAGATTCCCGCGTGCCAGGGGACCGCGGCCCCTGGGACCACGGGCGGGCTCAATTTCAACTCCACCTGCCTGCACGGCGCCACGCTCTCGTCGCCCGGCGACCGCCTCGACGTGACGATCTCCAGGACCGCCGCCATGTCGGTCGTCCTCGTGGCGGGCTCGTGCGCGGACGCCGTGGCGGACGTGCAGGCGTCGTGGTCGGCGGTGAACCCGGGCGGCGCTCAGCTCTCCGCCGGGGACATCGAGGCGAGGGCGATCGACACGGCCTTCCTGGGGGTGTGGTTCGCCATCGTCGCGGCCGGGGCGGTGGTATTCCTGCTCCGGGGCATCAGCTGCGCGCGGCTCCGGGCGCGACACCCGCTCGCGTCGGCCTGGCTCGCCACGGCGTGCCTGCAGCTCGGCGCGACGGCCTCCCGGTGCGTGTACTGGGCGTGGGAGGACTCCACGGGGGACCAGCTCGTGCTGCCGCCCGTGGTGGCCGGGACGGTGTCCGCGAGTGCGGACGGCGCGTCGCTCGCCCTCCTCCTCGCCGTGTGCCTGGGCTTCGGCACCGTCCGCTGGAGGCTCATGCGGCGGGAGAGGCAGCTCCTCCTCTTCCTCGCCGTCTGCCTCGCCGCCGTGCAGCTCACGGCCCTCAGCGGCGGCGGCATGGTCTCCGGCCTCCTCACCCTCGGCGTCGTCGCCATCGCCCTGGCCCGCGCCCTGGAGTTCGTGAGGGTCACGTCGGAGTTCCTCGGCTTCGCGGCGGAGGCATTTGCCCTCGCGGCGATGGGCTCGCCCAACGACGAGGAGGCCGCCACGGCCGCAGCCGCCGTCTGGCGCGCCGCCGGCCGCGTCCTCGGCCGCATGCGCCACCACAGGGTGGCCTCCGTCGGCGTGCTGCTCGCCTGGGCGGTTTCGGCGCTCTGCCGCACGTGGCCGCCCCTCGAGGTGGCGGCCGTCGGCGAGGCGTGGTCCGTGCCCGTGGTAGCGGCCAACAGCGCCGCCGTTTCCGTGTCCCTGTGGACGCTCATCGACGTCGCGTTCCCGTCGCCGCTGGCCGAGGGGCCGGGGGCGGCCGCCGACGGCGGGAGGGGTGCGCGGCAGCGCGGCGGCTGCGTGTACCTCCTCCCCCGCCGTATCCGGGCGGCACTGCGGCCGTGCTGCCCCTGTGCGGTGGCCGTGCTCGACGCCGCGGACGCGGAGGAGGCCGCCGATGGCGGCGGGGAGGGCGGGGAGGGCGGCGCGGGCCTGCCCCTGCTCGGCGGGACGCGGGTCGGGGCCGCGGCGGCAGGGGCGGCGGCGGCGGCGGCGGCCAAGGCCGACTTGGCGCAGCCTGATTACGTCGTCGTGGCGGCCCCCTCCGCTGAAGGGGCGGCCCGTCCCCGCCCGTGGGGCGTGGGGGTCAGCCCGGCCGTGGTGGCGCGGCTTCTGGGCGGCGGCGGCGGCGGGCAGAGGGCTGTCGGGGCGGTGCAGGCTGCCGCTCAGGCGCGCGACGACGCCGGCCTTGTGCTTGAGGCAGCGGCGGGGGCGGCCGTGGGGGCGCCGCTTCACCACATGCGTCTGGCCCGCGTCGCCCGGACGATTCTGCGGGGGGCAGGGAGCAGGAACCCGCTTCGGCGGCTGCCGGCAGGGAGGGCGCTGGAGCGACTCGCGGCCCTGGCCGTGGACGAGGCGGCGGCGGGGGAGGAGGATGCCGGGGAGGAGACGGCGCTCGGGGATGGCGGGGGCGGGGCCGAGGAGGCGGCGAGGGGGCGGCCGTCAAGAGCTCTGCTCCGGGCCCTCGAGGCGCAGCAAGGAGGCGGCGCGGCGGCGGCAGCAGCGGCCCGCGTGTGAGGCGTGGCTTTGTGTGCTTGTGCGTCCAACGGTGCGTGAGGGGCGGGTCGTCGAGCGGTCGCGGGGCGGATTCGTTGGCATCATCACTCCGCGTGCGCTGGGGGGGAAATCGCTCGTGCCTCGAGAGGTGCGCTCACACGCCGGTCAGGAGGCGTCGACGCCGCGCCGTGGTGGTGCGCTCACATGGGGCCGGTGGCGCCGCCACCGCCGGGGCGCCGCGCGCCGCCGCGCGCGCCTCCGCCTCCGCCGCCGCGCCCGCCGCCACCGCCACCGCCGCGCCCGCCGCCGCCGCGAGCACCGCCGCCGCCGCGCCCGCCTCCACGACCGCCTCCACGGCCACCGCCGCCGCCGCCGCGTCCACCGCCACGGCCGCCGTACCCGCCGCCACCGCCGCCGCCGCCGTAGCCACCGCCGCCGCCGCCGCCGCCGCTTCCCTTCGCCTCCTCCCTGAGCCCGGGTGTGCCGCGGAGTCCCATCTTGCCGACGGTCTTGCGCGGGAGGGCGGGCACCTCCGTGAGGCCGAGGCCGTTGGGGCCCGCGAACCACGCGTTGGCGGTGGCCACCATGTCGGCGGCGGTCCAGTGGAGCTTGCGGAGGCTCCCCTTGTAGTACCCGAGCCAGGAGGAGTAGGCCATGGCGGCCTGGGTGATGAGGGCGTCGCGGTCGGCGGGGCGGAGGCTGCCGCCGCCGCCAGTCATGGCGGCGAAGACGGCGGTCATGGGCTCGGCGCCGGCCGATGGGCCGGAGGCGTCCTGCACGGCGATGGGCCACGGGGAGGCCCCGCGGCGCTCGGCGAGGGCGAGGGTGGCGCCGGAGATGCTCCCGGGGACGGCGCGGCTGCGCGGGTCGAGCGGGGATCGGATGGGGAGACCCTTCAGCTCCGAGGCGAGGTGGTCGGCCTCGGCGGGGAGGGCGACGAGGCAGCCGCGGCCGGCCTTGCCGGCGCGGGCGGTCCGTCCGAGGCGGTGGATGTACTGCTCGCGCTCGGTGAGGCCGACCTGGAGGACGAGTGTGACGTCGGGGAAGTCCATGCCTCGGGCGGAGACGTCGGAGGAGAAGAGGATGGCGCGGGTGGCGCCCTTGAAGGTGTCGGCGGCGCGCATGCGCTGGGCCTGGCTCTTGCGGGAGTGGACGTCGAGGATGGCGGCGTGGGGGACGCCGGCGGCGGGGAGGCAGGCGCGGAAGAGGGTGGCGAAGAACTGGGCCATGCGGGCGGTGGGGAAGAAGGCGATGACCTTGTATGTGGCGGGCTCCACCACGCGGACGTGGTGGGCGAGGATGCGCCAGAGGGTGGGGGCGAAGGAGGTGGGCTCGCAGATGACGCCCTCCTGCGCGACGATCTCGTGGGTGGGGGCCTCGTGCGGGTCCACGGTCGAGACGATCTCGGGGCGGGGGCGGAGGACCTCGGAGGCCACCTCCTTGACGGTGGGGGGCATGGTGGCGGAGAAGAGGAAGGTCTGGCGGGCCGAGGCAGGGGGCAGGCCGCGGGTGATCTTGCGGATCTCGGGGCGGAATCCCATGTCCAGGAGGCGGTCGCACTCGTCGAGGATGAAGGTGTGGACGCACCCCATGCTCTCGCGGAAGCCGCGGGTGTTCTCCAAGTGGTCCAGCAGCCGGCCCGGCGTGGCCACCAGCACGCCCACGCCCGACGCGAGCTGCCTCGCCTCGCGGTTCATGTTGGTGCCGCCCATGACGCAGACGGACGACACCCCGTGCGGCTTGCCGATGATCTCGGCCTCGCGCCGGATCTGCTCGGCCAGCTCCCGCGTGGGCGCGATCACCAGCACGCCGAACCCGCCGCGGCTCGCGCTCCGGGCCGTCGCCTCCTGCTGGATGGCGGGGATGAGGAACGCGATGGTCTTGCCCGTGCCCGTGCGCGCCTGCGCGATGAGGTCCTTGCCCTGGAGCGCCGGCGGCAGCGCCACGGCCTGGATCGCCGTCCCGGTCACGTAGCCGAACCCGACCTCCATCGCCTCGACAGTCGCCGGCATGATCCCCGGGATGTCGCGGAAGCGCGTCGTCGTCAGGGACGACGAGATGGCGGAATCGCCGGCCGCAGCAGAGCTCGACGCCGCCGGCGCGGCCCTCGCGGCAGGCGCTGCCGGAGCAAAAGCGGCCGCGGGAACGGGCGCGGGAAGACCGCCACCCATGCCGGGGGCGGCCGCGGCGGGCGGGGTCCGGTATGCGGCGGTCGAACCGCCGCCGGAAGTGGGCCCGCGGCCCGTCCGGCCGCGCGCGCGGCGCTCACCGCCGCGGGAGCTGCCGCCATCGCCCCCAGGGGCGCCACCGCCGCCGCCGCCGGAGCGCCGGCCGCCGCCGCCGCCGCCGCCGCCGCCGCCGCCTCGGCCGCCTCCTCCTCCGCCGCCTCCGCCGCCACCGCCGCCGCCGCCGCCCCTGCCGCTGCGTCCACGACGACGGTTTCCTCCAGATCCGTTGCTTGGGCCGTCCATTGTTCGGTTTGTGAGCACTGAGGCGCTCGAGTGGAGGCCGCGAGTCTCGCTCCCCCAAAAACGCCACAACAGAAAAGTGCGGCAGAGGTGTTCGGTCCAAACCGCCGACCCGGAACAGTCGGCCCCGCGCGCCCCCGCCGCCGCCTGGCGGCCCGCGGCCCCCGCGCGGCCCGGCCTGTCACACACTCGTGCCACAGTGTTGCAAGGCGCGGGCGCGGAAACAGTGTTGCGATGCGCCGCGCCCGGGCTCAGAGCGCGTGCAGGCCCGGCGACCGCAGCCGCCCGTTCCGCTCCGGCGTCGTCCCCGTGCGGCGGAGCAGGGCGTCGACGCGGCGGAGGACGTCGTCGTGCTCCGCCCGCAGCGAGGGCCGGGCGGGCATCAGCGTGGCGTCTCCGGCGCGGTGGCCCCCCGCCGACGAAGCTCCGCCCCGCTCCGCCCGCTCGCCCAGCCACTGCTGCGGCTCCCACGGCCGCGACGGCGACCTCCCCCGGCCCCGCGGCGGCGCCTCATCCCTCCCCGGCACCCCCGCGGACCTCGGCCGCCCCGGCGACACCCCCTCGAGCGCCTCATCCTCCTCCCCCGTGGACTTCCGGATCTCCTCCGTCAGCGCCGCGATCTCCCGCAGCAGGCCGTCCCCCTCCGCCACGTCGAGCCCGGCCAGGAGCTCGTCGCCGATGGGCGGGGGCGGCGGCGGCGGAGACAACGGACGGCCGAGGCCCGCACCGTGGCCGGAAACCGACACTGCGTCCGCCGCCCCGTGCCCTGGCGCCGGGGCGGGGGCGTCGGCGCGCTTCCTGACGAGAGTGGGGCCGAACGCCGCCGATGGCTGCGCCGCGCCGCCGTTCGCGTCGGTCCTCGCACCACCGGGTGCCACATCCGCCGCGCGCGAGAGCGGGCGGGACGGGGCATGCCGTCTGGGCGCGGACCGGGACCTGGGATGCCCGCGCCCACGGGCAGGAGACTCCACGCGCTCGGCCGCGGCCTCGACACGGCTCGCCAGGCCCGTGAGCGCCGCGATCCCGGCCGGCCCCGCCCCACGCTCCGAAACGTCGGCATCGGCGCTTCCGAGGGGGTCGAGGGTGGCGAGGATCCGTCTGTGCGTGGCGGCCACCGACTCCCCGTTCGGCCCCACCGAGCCGTGGACCCCGCGCAGCGCCTCCCGCAGCGCTTTCGAGGCTTCCAGCTCCTCCTTGCTGCCGCTGGGCTCCGCGGACGCTGTGGCATTCCTGAGGCGGATCTCGGCGCGCTCGAGCACCGCGAGGTGCGAGGTGCTTGGGCCTGGAGCGCTGGCCCCGCGCTCCTCGGCCTCCACCCTCGCCTGGAGGCGGATCAGCTGCGGCCGGCAGGGACTCACGCAGCTCATGTGGCCACCTGGATGCCGCAAGCAGGGAAGGCGAGGCGCGGCGAGGCGCGGCGCGAGGAATCCTGTCTTACCAGCGACTGCAGCAGATCATTTCTGCGTCTCGCCTCGGTGATCTCGTCGTCCTTCCGGGCGATCGCCTCGACCACGATGCTGTCCGCCACCTCGGCCCTCCTGCACGCGAGCGCGAGCGGCCGGGCGCCCTCGCGGAGCATCTCGGTCATGGCTCGGACGGTGGCATGGGCCACGTCATCCTCGCTGGGACCGTCGTCCGCCATCGCCCGCCGGTGCCGGCCTGCTTCCGCGCCGACCGCGCCTCGGTGCGGGGGGAAACGCTCCGCGCTGTGCGACCCGCCGGCCGTCGCCCAGAGACCGCTCTGCTGGCCGCCACGCAACGTCACGCCCGGGCGCCGGCACAGGTCGGCGCCGGACAGGAAACACCAGCCAGCACCCTCGCAAGTCCGTACCGTCAAGCCACGCGCGTGATATGGCCGCCTCCAGGGGCGGGATGACGGTTGGCCGCGCGCTTCTGGCGTCGTCGGTCCTCGGCATGATCGCCGGCGAGGCCATCATCCAAGTGGGCCAGGGGCACGAGGTGCGTCGCTCGACGCTTGGTGGGAGCATTTCGGGCTTCACGCCGTGGGGCGTCGGCCCCCCTGCGACTCCGTCGCAAGGTCAGGCCGGCATCGGCAGCGAGAGCACGGCGGACGTCAGAAGGTGAACGTCGCCCCCTGCGCCTCGGCTCGCGGCTTTCTGGCCGCCGGAGCGCGGCCATCGTGTTCCAATGCGTGTCATCCTTGTGTCTGTGTTGCGTGTGTCTCGCGGTGCCGCGCCGCGCCCGGGCGGGCGGGCTGAACCCGAGCGTTGCAGCTGCATGCGTCGTCACACCACCCCGCCACTCGGCCCAAGGCCACGGCGAGCACCCGCTTGCGCCTTTCTTCGGTACATGCTACAGCCTGGCCCTGCGCGGCAGCGTCCCGAAGTAGGGCAGGCCCCGCTCGTCGGGGAACTCCATGAGCGGCTTGCGGACGAGCTGGGACCCGCCGCCGACGGCGACGGTGCTGCCCGTCACGTAGGCGGCCGCCGGGCTGAGCAGGAACGCGGTGAGCCCGGCCACCTCCTCGGGGGTGCCGAGGCGCTTCGCCGGGATGGCGGGCAGGAGCGCGTCGAGGAGCGCCTCGGCCGCCTCGCCGTAGTGGGCAAAGGCGCTGTCTGAGTAGATGATGCCCGGCGCGACGCTGTTGATGCGCACGCCCGACGCCGCCCACTCGACCGCCAGCGTCTTGACGAGGTTGTTGATGCCGGCGCGCGCCGCGGACGAGTGCGCCATCCCCGGCATGCCGTTGTCCGTGTCCAGGGACATGGTCACGATACTGCCCCCGTGCTCGGCCATGCACGCGTCGTACACGGCCCGGCACACGCGGAACGTCGACTCGAGGTTGAGCCGGACCACCGCCGCAAAGCCGCGCTGCGACATGTCCGCGGCCGCCCCGACGAACTGTCCCCCGCTGTTCTGCACCAGCAGTCCCACGGGGCCGTACCGCTCGACGGCGGTGCTGACCATGGTGGCGACGCGATCGTCGTCGCGGATGTCGACCGTCGTCCAGGACACGCGCCCGCTCGCGGCCGAGCGTTCGCGTTCCAGCACGGTGCACGCCTCCTCGAGGACGCCCTCCCGGCGCGCGGCGATGAGCACGTCCGCCCCCAGGTGGAACAGCAGCCGGGCGATCGCAAACCCGATCCCCGTCCCGCCGCCCGTGACGACCGCGCACCTGCCCCGGAACAGGCCCGGCGCGAACACGCTGGTGGGCGAGGGGCTCGGCTCGTCCCCGGGGACGGAGTCCGCCATGTTTCCGCGCGGGCCGAGTGTGCCGAGGTGGTGGTGGCGTCCGGGCCGGCAGCGCTGCGAGCCTGTTGCGCTGGGGCGCGGGGCGCCTGCGGTTCCATTCAGACGGTGGTGTGGTGCACGACGCACAGGACGGTGGGTCGCCTGCCGCCGGCCTCCTCGTCGTCGTCGCAGTCGGCGCACAGGACAGCCATGACGGCGTCCGACTCCCGCCCCGGCCAGTCCGGGGCGTCCGCCGGCGCGTGCTCTGCCCCCGGCTCTGCCGCGGCGACGTCGGTCCGGGGGACGCCCGGGCCCCACTCGACGTCGCCGCCACCGTCGAGCCTCCAGCCGGCCAGCGCCGCGCCCCGCCGCGCCAGTGCCGCCTCCAGGGCCGCCCTGACGCCCCGCGCGTTGGCCGCGGCAGACTGCCGGGTGGAGAAGTGCGTGAGCACCAGGACGCGGCACCGCAGCGCCCGCGCCGCCCACGCCTCGGCCAGCTCCTCCGCGTGCGTGTGCCCCCTCTCCCGCGCCACCGCCGGCCCCGCCCCCTCGTCCGCGTACGTGCACTCCGTCACGAGCACCGGCGCCTCCGTGAACGCCCTCCGCCCCAGCACCGCCGCCGCCAGAGAGTCCCCCGTCACCGCCGCGACCAGCGTCGGCCGCAGCTCCGTCACGGCCTCCCCCGCCGCCCTCGCCCCGCGGATCAGCGTCTTCCCGTCCCCGCGAAACCGCTCCAGGAGCTGCTGCTTCATCTTTACCACTACGTACCCCTGCGAGGGCACCCGGTGCCCCGTGGGCACAGGGAGAACGCACACGCCAGCCAGCCCGGGCGGCGTCCCCGCCGGCACCGCCACCACCGGCCCGTCGGACCCGGCCTCCGCCGTCGCGTCGAGGCCGCAGCCGCGGTCCACCGTCGGGGGCGACGCCCCGTGCAGCCAGACGGCGTCCCCGGGTGACACGGCCTCCACGGTCGCCCCGTGGTCCGACTCCGCCATCGCGCCGAAGGCCGCCATCGCCGCGCGCAGGCCGCCCACGACCGCGGGGGGCGCCGAGATGACCGGCCCGGACATCCTGGTCATCGCACGGGTGCTGGCGTGAGAGGGCAGCCCGGCGACGTGGTCCGTGTGGCCGTGCGTCACAAACACGGCGGCGCTGCCGACCGCGGCGGCCGGCGCGATTCCCATGTCAAAGCTCGCGCGGATCCCGTCCTTGGGGAAGCACGTGCAAGTGTGCACGCCCGCGACCGACCTGCGGGCCGGCGTGGCATTGGGCAAGGAGGGCGGGGGCGGGAGCTTGCGCGCCGAGGACGCGGACAGGGCCGCAGGCGGCGGGGCACGCGCCGGCCCGGCGGGCGGCCTCACCGGATGGCCAGCGAAACGCCGCAGGCCTTGAACGACAGCACCGGCGGCTGCCGCGAAAGGGTGAGCAGGCAGGCAGGCTGCCGTTTCCGCTCGGCGGTCGACGCCATGCGGGGCCGCGTACGGTGTGGACAGGTCTTTGTGGCACAGAGAGGGGGGCCTCGACGGGCAGGACGGCGTGCACGGCGACCAGCCGCCGTCGCAATCACGCGCGTGGTGCACGAAAGCAGAGTCGGCAGAAAACGACCATCAACAGCGTGCTGGCGCCCGCGGCGCCGGCCTGCGCCCCACTCGCCGACCTGCGGCCCGAACAGCAGGAATGGCGTCTGCCGCCGGGAGCCCTGTACGGGTGTCTCGCGAGATCGCGATGGTGGGGCGGGACGGTGCCAAGGCAGGCGTCAGCGCGAGGGCCGTCGATGATACGCTGCGGCTGATCGAGTGCACGATCAAGGGCCCCGAAGGTGAGGCGGGCGATCGCTTCGCAAGCCAGCCGCCCGCGGCCCCTGCTCTCGGCACCCTGGACGCGCTCCCAAACGGCACTGACGCGCGGCGAGACGAACGGCGCGCGCCCCGCGGCTTCCATCCCCCGCAGGCACCAGCTACGAGAGCGGGACCTTCCATGTGCGGTGCGAGATCCCGGGGGACTACCCGTTCACGCCGCCCCGCATGAGGTGAGCCGACGCATGCCGGCGGTCCGGCGCCCCTCGGCCGGCGCGCGGAGCAACGAGCACGCGCGCTCCGTTTGCGTGGCACAGATTCACGACCAAGCTGTGGCACCCCAACGTGAGCTCGCAAACGGGCGCAATCTGCCTGGACATTCTCAAGGACAACTGGACCCCCGCGCTGACGCTGCAGACCGCGCTCATCTCGCTGCGGGCCCTCCTTGCGGCGCCCGAGGCCTCGGACCCCCAGGACGCGCAGGTGGCGAGCCAGTACATCGGCGACCGCGCGGCCTTCGAGGCGCAGGCACTTGCCTGGACCGTGCGCTTCGCCGGCGGGAGCAAGCCCGAGGGCAGCTCGTCCGGGGCCGCGGCGCCGGCCCCCGGTCCCGCCCCCGCGCCCCCGTCGGACCCCCGGGTCCGCACCATCACAGACATGGGATTCTCCGTGGAACAGGCCGAGGCGGCGCTCGGCCGCAACGGCGGGAACGTCGAGGCGGCCGTCGAGGCGCTCCTTGGCAGCATGTAGCGGTATCCTGGCAGCGGCCAGCGTGGCCCCGGCCGAGATTGAGTGCCGGGTGTGCGCAGCCCTGCGCCCGGGGCTTTGCCCGTCAATGCGTGCGAACCGAACGCCCCGCCACACGAGAGGCCCGCGCGGCCATGCGCGCCGCGCCAACACGCCGGGAGTGGTCGGAGCGGTACCAGACGCTCGTGCGCCAGGAGCGCGCGCTGTGGCGGGGGCTGGAGGGGCTGGCGGACGGGATCCCGGGGATCCGCCAGGCCCTGGACTCGTGCGAGAACTCCGTCAAGCAGGAGGCCGAGGGGCTCCGGCAGCGGCTGGCTGCCGTCCGGGACGCTGCGGCCAGGCTCGCGGGGGGCGGGGGCCGGGAGGAACGTCCAGCCGACGTTTTGAAACGCGCGCGCCCCGTCCTCGACGCGGTGACCGCGCTCCGGGCCGCGGCGCAGGGTGAGCTCGACCACATCCGGGCCGAAACGGGGGCAGCCGAAGCGGGAGTGCCCCCCGAGCCGGCCACGGGCCTGCAAGCGGCGGGCCCATCGCCCAGCAGGCAAGGGCCCGGCCCCGGGCCCAGCACCGCTCGTTCACAGGGGCCCAAGGCCGCGGCTTTGCCCGCGCACTCCGAGGAGGAGTCACGGTGCCGCCGTGAGGCCGCGGAGGCGGACGCCGTGCTTGCCAAGGCCGAGGCTGCGGCCGCCCGCGCGTCCCGGGGCTGGGCCCGCGCCGAGGTGGCTTCGCTGCTCCAGCTGGTGTCGTCCGGCGCGTGGGACGGCGCGGCGGCGGCCGCCGCGGCCCCGGGCCGCTCGGCCGAGGCCGCGGAGCGGCTGGCATCGCTTCTCGCGGCGGCGGCCGAGGCGCGGCGGCGGAAGGGCGCCGCGGCGAGGGAGTGGCGGTCGTTGAAGGAGCGGGTGGAGGCGGAGGCGGCGGTGCGGG
>Ga0136560_1000474_pt1 | contig 20214 bp, 11 predicted proteins | sample AntRauMeHopE1497_FD_104925 | JGI IMG/M metagenome (GOLD analysis project Ga0136560, IMG submission 104925) | Saline lake microbial communities from Rauer Islands, Antarctica - Metagenome Hop E1 #497 | ecosystem: Environmental > Aquatic > Non-marine Saline and Alkaline > Saline | place... | reverse complement strand
CCGGGCGGCTCGGCGCCCAGGGCCCGCTTCCCGTTCTCAAGGCGCTCCTTGGCCCACCGCGGGAGCACGATGAGGAGCGGGATCATGCCAAGGAGGCAGCCGAGGGCGATGCCGATGAGCTTGCCGAAGTTCTGCGAATACTTGTACGACGACGACCGACGCTGGCCCCGGGTCAGGCGCGGCTGCTTGATGGCGAAATTCCGCTCGATGAAGCCCTCAAACCCGGTGCCGAACACGTCGGAAACTAGGTTGCCCAAGCCGGCCGCCGCCATTGTGGACAGCCCCATTGCAACGCCGAAGAAGGAATCGATCTCGGTGCCCGCCACCAGCATGATGAAGTTGTCAGTGAACCCAAACGCCACGGCGGGCACCCCTGCGGCCACAGCGACGATGCGCATCTGGCTGCTCGTCAACACCTTTGGTGGCCCGTCCCCCTCGGCGTCCGACCCTTCCCCGGGCACGCCGAGTGCGTCGTGGAGCGGGCCGGCGCCGACCTTCCAAGCGGCCTCTTGCATCGCGGCGGGCTGGCGTTCAGTCATGCGGACCGCAAGAGACAGGCAGGCAGTGGCTTCCTCGATCTCGGCGGCAGTCGGCGGCGCCCTGACCTCGCCGGACCGGCTTCGCATGCGTGAGGAGGTCGTTGCAAAGGTGAGCCGCCCGTTCCTTTGGATCCTTGCCCTGGATGCCAGGAAGGCGGGCGCTGCCCGCCTCCCGAACCGAGATGCCCGCGAGAGCATCGGCGCAGCTTCGCCGCGGTGTCAGCGTGGGGTGCGCTGAGCGTCGATAGGCAAGGCAACACTTTGCCTGTGTGGGGGCCGCGGCCGGGGCGTGAGTTATGTGCGGAGATCCGGAAACGGCGCCTCTGTTTCCGGCGACGCCAATCACGCGCAGTTACGAACGCAGACGTGCTCGTGGGGACACGCGGTCGATGGCCAGCCCCCGGGAGGTCGCCTAGTCGCCAAGCCAGGGCCGGATCCCTCACGCCGCATCCCCCTCGGCGCACCCGCAGCCGCCCCACCGGGCCTCGAGCGGGTCCACGCCGCACGGGAACTGCGGCTTCCCGAGCCGGCCGTTGACCGTGTTATGAGCCTCGCAGAGCCAGGCCATGAAGGCGAGCCGCGACGATGTGTCGGGCGGAGACTCCGCCAGCAGCTGCCGAAAGTGCCCCGCGCACTCAGAGCACGGGTACAAATAGGACCAATCATCAAGAAACCTGGCTAGCCGGGCCTGCTCGGCCGTAGTCGGGCTGTCCTCGTAGGTTGTCGCAATCTTGTGCAGCAGCAGCCAGCCCGCCCGCCCCAGCTCGGCCCTGTCAGGCGGTGGCCCCTTGGCGCGCAACGACGATGACCGTGGGTCCGAAGATGTCGTGATGGCCACGACAATCATGATGAGCACGAGCCCAGCCGCACCGATTGCGGCGGCCTGCCAGGCGCGCTCTCGCTGCTTGTCCGCCTCGCGCTTCATCGGCAAGGCGCTGCCCTCCGGCGGGCAGGAATGCGCAGCTGGATTGTAGTGGCCCGCCGTTCGAGCGGCGCGGGTGTGCCTGTCCCCGCCGGCTTGGACGTGATTTCGCCCCGACTCTGCCCCGTCCCCCGCTGGGGCACCCCACTGAGTCCGCTCGCCCGGGCGCGTGGCCGGACCGCACAGTTATTCCTTAGCGCTGCGGTGGCGATTATTCTCTGTGCCGCTGCGATCGTGGCTCCGTTGGCACTCACTCGGACGCACACTCGCCTCGCCGAACCGGGCGGCAGAAAAGCTTCGAAAAGTTGGCGGCCGTCAGCTCGGCGGTGTGCGCGTGCCTTTGCTTGCGGAGGGAGGCGATCTCGAGCAGCACGCGCGCCACGTCGGCCGGCTCGCCGAGCCCCTCTGCCAGGGGCTGGTCTGGGCTGTCTGTCTCCGCCAGGAGGCGGTCGTCGGGGCATGCCGCGGCGCTCTCCCTGGCCCCGCGGAAGGCCGGCCGGAGCACCGCGGGGGAGAAGGACGCCGAGCATCCCAGCGCGAGCAGTTGCCCGAGCGCCGCGGCCTTGCCCGTCCAGCCGTGCAGCACCACTCCCCCGCGGAACGGGCCCTCCGCGCGCAGCACCGCGGCCACCGCTCCCGCGGCGCGCACGCAGTGCACGGTCAGCGGCCGCCCCGTCGCGGCGGCGAGCCGGGCCTGCGCCGAAAACACGGCCACCTGCACGTCCTCAGGGCACAGCGCGAGCCCGCGCGGCGAGCGGTCCATGCCGCACTCCCCCACCCCTGCCACCACCCCGGTCGCGGCGTCGGCGTCGGCAAGCCTGGCCGAGAGCTCCTTCAGCCATGCCGCGCCCTCCGTCCCGCCGCCTTCCGCGTCTGCCGCCCGGTAGGGGTGCACGCCCAGCGAAACGGTGACGGCCGGCGCCGATGGCCCGCCAGCGAGAGTCAGCACGGCCTCAAAGTCGTCCGGATGAGTGGCGCACACCATCACCGCACCGACCCCTGCTTCCCCCGCACGCCGGAGCGCGGCTACCGCCTCGTCGTGAGACCGCCCGAGCTGCAAGTGGCAGTGTGCGTCGGTCAAGACCGGCGCAGACGCCGCCATTCGACGAACCGCGGGGCCCTGCCGCGCCCCCCAAGCGGGAGCGTGCCGCAACCGAAGCACGGCGCCACTACGATTGCGCTCCGCTTTGGTAGGGCGCAGGCCCGGCCGTCCGGCCACTGTCCGGCGGAGTGGGCCGCAGGGAGAACAGAGCGTCCGACACATCGCCAACACCCGCGCCCGCGCCCGGGGCACTCCGCCCGTCGGCGACCCCACCACCCCGGGGCGAGCACCGATGGCCGACGATATGTATGGGGAGGCTGTGCCGGAGTCGTCGACGGTCGTGGACGACCCAGGCATGTCGGCAGCCGGCAGCCGGCCGACGGGCGAGGCGGCCCGCCGAAGGCTGATGGACGAGGCCGCCACGCACGCGGACGACGGGCTGGACCCCTTCGAGGCGCGGAGGAGGGCGATGGGCCTGGAATCGTCCCGTATCGCGGACAGGGAGGACGAGGTGAGCCCCATGAGCTGGTGCCGGGTGTTTGCTCCGTGTGCCTTGCGCGCCCCGGCTCGGCGCCGGCGCCCCCCTCCCCACCGTTTCCGATCGCGGAGCATTGTTTTTATCGCAGTACAAGCGGCGGGGACGCCGAGTGCAGCTCTCTCCGACCGGGGCGGGGGGCGAGCGAAGCTACAAGGAGCGCATGGCTGAGGCCGCCGTGCGGCGCGAGAAGGAGGCCGTGCTGGCCAAGATCCGTGCCAAGGAAGCGGCGGGCGAGTCAGCCGGCTCGTCGTCCTCTTCAGCGGCGGCCGAGGCGGAGGCCGGGCCTGGAAAGCGGCCGAGGGGTTGGGACGACGGGGAGGCCGAGGCCGGAGCGGCGTCCGCGGCCGCTGCTGCCGCGATGACGGAGCACTTTACCCGCGCGGGCGAGTCGTCCTCGTCGTCCTCCTCGGCCGGGGACGCGGCCGAGGCCGCGCCGCCGCGCACGCGCAAGTCGAGGTGGTCGGACGACGCCGCCGCGCCCGCCGCCGCCCCCGCCGCCGGCCCCGCGGGCCGCAAGCGCTCCAGGTGGTCCTCCGGCCACGACACGGCCGCGGCCCTGGACCAAACGCCGGCCGCGGGGTCGTCGCCGCTCGGGGCGACTCCCGTCGCCGGGGCGCTGCTCGGGGAGACTCCCGCCGCCGGAGCGCTGGGCCTTGCCTCCATGGCGACGCCCACCCCGTCGGCGCTGCAGGCGGCCGCCGCCGCGGTTGCCACGGCGGGGGCGGCGGCGCCCAGGACCCGCTTCGAGCGCGAGATCGAGGAGCGAAACCGCCCGATGAGCGACGCGGAGCTGGACGCACTGCTCCCGGGGGAGGACGACGGGTACGCGGTGGTGGCCCCGCCGTCGGACTACCGGCCGCTGATGACGCCGATGCGGAAGCTCATGGCAACGCCGACGCCGGCCGCCGGCTCGGACGGGTTCCGGATGACCAGCACTCCCGCGGCGGAGGACTACGGCATCCCGCTGCCGGGGGGCGCGTCGGCGACGTCGGCGCTCTCGGCGGAGGAGGTGCCCGCGGGGCAGACCGCTGCCGGGGCGGACCTCCCGCCGATCCGGCCGGAGGAGGCCCACCTGTTCGGGGCGCTGCTGGACAGGAGCGCGCGGGACGACGAGGACGACGACCTGGCGGCGGCCAAGGAGGAGGCGGCGGCCGAGGAGGCGAGGGAGCGGGCGGCGGAGGGGGGCAAGACGGCGGCGGAGGCCGCCAAGGCCGCCTCGGACGCCGCCGCCCGGTCCCGGCGGCAGCGCGCCGAGCGGCGGCGCGACGTGACCATCTCCTCGGCCCTGCTCCGGATCAAGGCGGGGGACCCGTCGCAGCGCAAGTCGTCCATGCGGCTGCTGACCACGGGCGCGAGGGAGCTGGGCGCCGGCCCGCTGTTCGACCACCTTCTGCCCATGCTCATGTCCGACACGCTGGAGGACTACGAGCGGCACATGCTCGTCAAGGTGGTCGACCGCGTCCTCTACCGGCTCGACGACCTGGTGCGCCCGCACGTGCGCCGCATCCTCACCGTCATCGTCCCCATGCTCATCGACGCTGACTACTACGCTCGCACCGAGGCGCGGGAGATCGTGTCCAACCTCGCCAAGGCCGCGGGCATGTCCGCCATGATCACCACCATGCGGCCGGACATCGACCACGAGGAGGACTACGTGCGCAACACCACCGCGCGGGCCCTCGCCGTCGTCGCCTCGGCACTCGGCGTCCCGGCCATGCTCCCCTTCCTCCGCGCCGTCTGCGGCTCCAAGAAGAGCTGGCTCGCGCGCCACACCGGCTGCAAGGTCATCCACCAGATCGCCGTCCTCATGGGCTGCGGCGTCCTCCCCTTCGTCCGCGACCTCGTCGCCTGCGTCGCCCCCTGCCTCGAGGACGAGAAGCTCAAGGTTCGCTCCATGACCGCCCTCGCCGTCGCCGGCCTCGCGGAGGCGAGCCACCCGTACGGCATCGAGGCCTTCGACCCCGTGCTCCGCCCGCTCTGGCACGGCGTCTCCCAGCACCGCGGCAAGGCCCTGGCCGCCTTCCTCAAGGCCATCGGCTTCGTCATCCCCCTCATGGACGCCCGCTACGCGGCCTACGCCACCCGCGAGGTCATGCCCACGCTGCAGCGGGAGTTCGCCACCCCCGACGACGACATGCGCAAGGTCGTCCTCCGCGCCCTCCGGCAGTGCGTGGGGACGGACGGCGTCACCCCGGCCTTCCTGCGGGAGGGCGTGATGGACTCCTTCTTCGCCAGCTTCTGGCAGCGCCGGCTCGCCCTCGACTCCCGCAACGCCGCCGCGGTGGTGGAGACCACGGCAGCCCTGGCCGCCAAGGTGGGCGCCGCCGACGTCCTCTCCCGCGTGGTGGACGACCTCAAGGACGAGTCGGAGCCGTACCGGCGCATGGTCATGCGCTGCGTCAACCGCGTGGTCACGGACCTGGGCGCCGACGACGTCGACGGCCGGCTGGAGGAGCGCCTCGTCGACGGCGTCCTCTTCGCCTTCCAGGAGCAGGGCGCCGCGGCCGGGTCGGAGTCCACCAAGCGGGAGCAGCTCGAGGCCATGGTCGTCATGGACGGCTTCTCCACCGTGATGCGGGCCCTGGGCAAGCGCGCCAAGCCCTACATGCGGCAGGTCGCCGCCCTCATCAAGCACCGCCTCAACATGGCCAGCCCCGACGCCCGGATGCAGGCCGCGGACCTGTGCGAGCGCGTCGCCCCGGCCATGCGCCTCACGGGGGAGGAGTCCCTCCTCGCCCACCTGGGCACGGTCATGTACGAGTGCCTCGGCGAGGAGTACCCCGACGTCCTCGGGTCCGTCCTCGGCGCCCTCCGCTCCATCGCCACAGTGCTGGGCATGGAGGCCCTGGAGCCAGGGGCCGGAGAGATGCTCCCCCGCCTCACCCCCATCCTCCGCAACCGGTCCATCAAGGTGCAGCAGAACTGCATCGAGCTCGTCGGTCGCATCGCCGACCGCGGGTCGCACCTCGTCACCAACGCCGAGTGGATGCGCGTCTGCTTCCAGCTCATCGAGCTCCTCCGCGCCCCGCGCAAGGCCATCCGCCGCGCCACGGTGAACACCTTCGGGTACATCGCCAAGGCCGTCGGCCCCCAGGACGTCCTCGTCACCCTCCTCGACAACCTCCGCGTCGCCGAGCGCACCTCTCGCGTCTGCTCAACCATCGCCATGGCCATCGTCGCCGAGACGTGCCAGCCCTTCACCGTCATCCCCGCACTCATGTCCGAGTACCGCGTGCCCGAGATCAACGTGCAGAACGGCGTCCTCAAGGCCCTGTCCTTCCTCTTCCAGTACATCGGAGAGCTCGGCGCCGACTACGTCTACGCCGTCACGCCGCTCGTGGAGGACGCCCTCACCGACCGCGACATGGTGCACCGCCAGACCGCATGCGCCATCGTCAAGCACATGGCCCTGGGCGTGCGCGGCATGGGCCGCGAGGACGCCCTCACCCACCTGCTCAACTTCATCTGGCCAAACGTCTTCCAGACCAACCCGCACATGCTCTCCGCCGTCCTGGAGGCCGTCGAGGCCCTCCGCGTCGGCCTCGGCGCCCACCGCGTCCTCCAGTACACCCTCCAGGGGCTCTACCACCCCTCGAGGCAGGTGCGCGAAGTGTTCTGGCAGATCTACAACAACCTGTACCTCTGCGCGGCTGACGAGCTCACACCCTACTACCCGCGCGTGCCGGCGCCCCCGTCGGTGATGGACTTCGCGGCCAAGGCCGAGGCCGCCAGGAGGCGGGAGGCCGAAGGAGACGCCCCGGCGGCGGACGCAGCGGCGTCGGCGTCGTCGTCTGGGGCCGCGGCGCCCGACGGCCCCGCCCGCCTGCCGGAGGGCGCGGCCAGGGCGTCGGCGATGGGCGCGCTCGTCGACAAGGAGGCGTCACTCGCGGCGGCCGAGGCGGGGCTGGTGCGCCGCGGGGAGGACGAGGCGGCCGCGGACCTGGAGGAGAGGCTATGGCGGTCCCCCTACCGCCGTACCTTCCTTGACGTGGTGCTCTGAAGCGAACGGTGGTCGCAGCGAGCAGGCGGGGGCGGGTCGTGCTCCGTGAGAGTGAGGCGGGTGCCGTGGCGCCGAAAGCCGCGCGCCTCGGGAGTCAGGACTGACGTGGCGACTCACACAGCCGCCACACACCAGCGCGCACGGCGCCAGGAACAATCTGCTACTCCTGCGGCAGGCTTGGCCGCCCCATGATGCCCCCGTGCGTCCACCTGTAGACAAGGAACATGAGCACGAGGATGAGCGTGACGCCCACCCACAGCACCACGCGGTCGCCCGTCGCGCGCCGCCGGACCGCCGAGATGAGGGAGTGGCTGATGCCGATGGAGCTCAGAATGTTCAGGATCCCGGCCTGGACTTGCTGCGGCAGAACGGGGGGGAAGGCGCGACGGGCGGGCAGCGCGTTGCGGAGCGGGCAGGGCATGGCCGGGCGCCGGTCTCCGGTGTGCTTCGCGGCCTCACCTTGATCGAGGACCGCTGGTCGCGCAGCGCAGACGTCGTGGCCGTCGTCGCGGACGTGAGCTCGTCCAGAAGGCTCGAAGCACCGATGAGCGACGCCCGCTCTCGCTCCATGGCCGCCATGGCCCCGGCCGATGCGGCGCTAGCACCCCCACCCTGCGACCGCGAGCGGAAAGTCCCCCAAAGCAGGCTTGCAACGCGGCGCGCGTCACGATGACGTGGCCACCGCACGGGCCGCCAGCTTAAGGCAATCTCACCGCTGACGCTCGCCGGAACAGCAGCTCCCGCTCGTGCGCGCGGCTCCGAGTTGTGTGAGACGTGGTCATGGCCCGGCTGATAGAACCGCGCAGGCGGACCTCGAGCTCCCGGAGCTGCTGGAGCCGACTGCGGCTCGAATGGTTTGCAAGGCAACGCTCGCTCGCTGGTGCATTGAAACCGCTACCAGGCGACTTCCAGCGGCACACGAATGTCTCACTGCTTCCACATGGCGCCGAGGGACGCCTTGTCCGCCTCGTAGTCCCGCTCCATCGCGCCGACGGAGCTCGACAGCTGGTTGAGCCGATCAGAAGCCCCCCGCTTGTCCTCGTCCGACATGCCTGTACCGCTCTCCTCAAGCACCATGCATGCATCCTCGACCTCTGCCGCGAGGGCCCTCGCGCTGGCGTAGCGGCCGTTCATGCCATCAGCCGCCATCCGTCTGGCCAGACCCCTGCGCACCGCTTTGGGGCTGCTCGAATCAATGGGTGCGCTTGTGGAAAGGCCTGCCTTCTCGCCCTCTGCCGGATGACCACGTGTGCCGCTCGAGCAGCTGTCGCGGAAACGGGGGGGCAAATCGCTCTGCCTCCGGCCTCTCGCGCAGCGGTTGGCGACGGCAGCATGGCCGCGCCACACCCGGCAGCCGATGCGCATGCGTGCCGTAGCACTCGCCGTGCGCAGCGCGAGGAGCACGCTCGGGCACCGCGCCCGCGTCGCCGGAACGCGTGTGGCTTCTGTCAGCACGTCAGCGGCGGCCAGCGCGGCCTCCCCCGGCCGCAAGTCCGTCGGCGAGGTCCTGGGCACCAGTGTTGCGCCTGCCAAGGATGGTGACAAGGACGAGTACGTCTCGCTCGAGCCGGACACGTGTTGCGGGACTGTGCCGCTGCACAATCGTCAGGTGGTCTTGCTGACGCCCGAGGCGGCGAGCACGTGGCCGTCGCGCCCCGAGGCGGAGAAAGGGTCGCTCGCCTGGAGGTATGCGCGGCTTCTTAGGTCCGCCGCCAAGTCGGGGCGGGACGTGGCGGGGGAGTCGTCTGGCTCCGGCGGGGCGTGCGGCATCGGGCCCGCCGGCGCGACGGAGGACGGCGAGGACGACGCGGACGTGAACGACAGGGAGACCGCCCCGGTCGTGAAGCTGCTGCAGGCGCACATGCGGGGAGCGGGGGACTTTGACGAGCGTTTTTCGTTCCTCGACTCGAGCGCCGCGTACGCTGCGGGGGAGAGGCACGCCCTCATGATCTTCCCCGAGGCGGTCCTCGTGTCCGACCTCACGCCCAGGGACGCGGCCGCCGTGGTGGCGTCGCTCGAGAAGCCGGCGGGCGGTGTCCGGGCCTCGCTGCGCAAGCACCTGGGCGCGGTGGGGAGCGCCGCGCGGGTGGAGCAGGCCCCCGGCCTGCACTTCCTCGTGTGCTGCCACTCGCGGCGGGACAAGCGGTGCGGGGACAACGGGGCGACGGTCGTGTCGTGGCTGCGCAAGTGGCGGTCGCAGCACCTGCGCGCGGTCGGGACGTCGGCGTTCCAGTGGCGGACGGAGAGGGAGCGCAAAGAGGCGCGCGCGGGCCAGGCGGACGGCGGCGGGGCCGGCCCTGTCGCCTCGGGCTCGTTCGTCCCCTCCCCGAGGGGCGGCAGGGAGGCCCTCCGGTTCGGGGTGCCCCCTCGACACGTCATCCACGTGTGGCCGGTTTCGCACGTCGGGCTGCACCGCATGGCCGCCAACGTCATCGTGAACCCCCCGGGCGACTGGTTCGCCCACATGCACGAGCACGACGACGCGAGGCGGCTCTTCGACCACGCACTCACCCTCGGGCTCGACGCCGTGCCGCCCGACGCGGACGACTACCACCCGCTCCGCCTCGGGGGCGCCAGCCCCGAGGCGCTCGGCCTTCCGTCGAGCGGGTGGGACGCCCCCGTGGGGCGCGGGGCGTCGGCGGAGGGCGCCACCCCGGACGAGCGGGCGGCCGCGTGGGCCGATGACACGTACTCCTCCCTCACCGTGCGGCGCGCGATCGGCCCCGTCGCCCGCTGGTGGAGGGGCCGCACGGGCCTGTCCAAGGCGGAGCAGCAGCGCGTCTTCCTGGAGATCAGCCCGGGGGCCGACCTGGGGCATGCCAAGCTCAGCGCGCAGCTCATGGGCGGGTCCGACAGGCACTGAAAGGGCGCGGGTGCCGGCGTGCGCCCGCGACGCGCTCGTGTGGGAAAGGCGAGAGCCGACGGTGCTTCGGGAGCCAGGGCGACAGGACGCGCACGCCACACGCCCTGGCCTTGCCAGCACGCGCCGGCGGACCAGTCACGGGCTGTCACACCGCGCCCACCGTCTCGAAACGCTCGTCCGCCCGGCCCGCGCCCCAGCCCGCCGAGGAGAAGGCGCATCCCGTCGAGTCGACCAGGGACCACGCGTCGAACGGCGGGTACTTGTCCACAACCTGTCGTCCCAGGGCGACGCCTGCGGCAGCCAGCGCCTCTGTCCGGGTCAGGCGCACGCACCCGCACGCCGCAGCCGGGCTGAGGCGGGCGCAGGTGGACGTGCCGGCGGCGGCCTGGCTGGGCAAGGGGACGAGTGCGACGCCCTCGGAGGCGGGCGGCAGCGTCGCGTTCATCGCGATGGCGTCACCGGCGTCGTCGAGCGACCAGCTCACCGCCATGTCCCCGCGCGGCGTTCCGACGGTGGCTGAGGCCCAGCGCAGCGGCGGCGCCCCGGGCACCGCGTCCGCCCGCAGGCCAAAGGGCTGCGGCGCGGCGACGAGGGCCGAGGACCCCACACCCCCCGGCTGCACCCCGGCCGCGTGGTCGGTGAGGAACTGGGAGACGGAGCCGAGCCAGGCGTGGGACCAGCTGTCGTCGGACTGCGGGGCGTCCCAGTGCTCGGGCATGGCCGTGGCGCCGTACCGCAGGAAGAAGCCGTACGACGGGTACGATGAGTTGGTCACCCACGCCCACAGCCGCTCCCCCAGGCCCCAGGACACCGCCTGCTCGTGCGCGAAGGACACGAACGGCCCCGCAAGGAGGCTCCCGTTCCCGGCCCAAAACCGCCCCAGCCCCGCGATGGCGGCCGCCACCGCCGCGTCGCCGTCCAGCGCGCCGAAGCCCAGGGCCAGCAGCTGCTCGTCCATCGAGCCGCCCCCGACGAGGCCCGTCGAGCGGTTCTGCAGCGAGGCCGTCATTGCGGCGCGCGACCGGCCAGCGATGGCGCGAAGGGCCGCCTCGCCACCCGCCCCCGTCACGTTGGCGAGGTCTGCCGCGAGCGCCGACTGCGAGGCCAGCGTCGCCGTGCCCTGCACCCGCTCGTAGACCCCGGTGCAGCCGGGCTCGTACGAGTTTGCGAGGTTGAACGGCTTGAGGCCGTTGTCCAGCACGCCCGCCTTGGCCGAGGCGTTCATGAGGGCGACGAAGCGAAGGGCCGCCGGAAGCTGCTCTGCCGACAGGGCAGAGCCGCCGTAGAGCCGGCGGAGGAGCGCCAGCACGTACAGGTGACCCGCCCCCCACGCCGCCGGCCCCGCCCCGCCACCCATCGAGTCGCACGCGGCGATGCCCACGAAGGGCGCCGTCTCGGTCATGCCCCCGTTGTCGCGCTGGGCGTCCGCGTAGTCGCGGACCCGCTTCCGGTAGAGCCGCTCGACGTCCCACGCCCGGGCCGCGGCCGTCGCGGAGACGAGCATGTCGGCGCCGTAGCCGAACCGCTCGCGGCCCGGGCAGTCCGACTGGATGGACTGCCAATTATTGAGGAACGCACGGTCCGCGAGGCGCCGGAGCGACGCCAGCATGGGCACGGCGGAAGCGAAGTGGCCCGACCTGCGCACGTCAGTGTGCACCACCACGCGACGGAGGCTCGCGACCGTGGGCGGGCCGGACGTCGCGACGGGCCAGCCGCGGACCTCGGCGTAGCGGAAGACACGCCACGCCAGGCGGGGCCTGTGCGCCTCCGCGGCGCCGGACCCGGCGAGGATGACGGTATCCACGGGGACTGCCGGCACCCGGGCGCACTCCCCCCAGTTGGAGCCGTTCCAGCGCCCGATAGCCCCGGCGAGGATGGTCACCGGGTCGATGAGGCCCGTTGCGTAGAGCAGCTCCGCGTAGCTGACGTTGATGACGGTGCCGGCGGGGCCCGTGACAGCCTCGATGTCCACCATGCCAGTGCGGTCCGAGCCAAAGTCGGCGACGAAGACCCCCGGCTCCGGCTCCGTCACCAGGACGGGGTGCCCGCTGCCCGGGGTCCCCGGCGAGCTCGCGTCGTCGTCGTCCGCGGCGGGACCCGCGGCGGCGTGCCGGCCGCCCGCGCCGCTCGGTCCGGACAGCGCCTCGTCCGTGACGTCATCGGCCCCGTCGCGGGTCACGAAAGCCCGGACGGGAGACACGTCCTGCACGACCAGGGGGCCCGTGGTGGCGTTGACCGGCGTCACGGGCGGCCCCCAGGGCGACGTCGGCGGCGGGCTGAACCCCGGCAGGCGCCACCCCGCCGTCTCGGGGAGCGTCTCCCGCCGGTTGTCGGTGACCTGGCCGAGGTACATGTTCTCGAACACCACGGCGCCGGCCCGGCCGGCCGACCACACCACGCCCCCGGGTGCGGCGCCGTCCTTGCCCGCGGTCGTCGTGGAGACCGCCACCGTGTTCCCGGCGCTGTCGCGCAGCCGCGCCTCGAGCCAGAGCATGGGCACGCCGACGCTGTCCAGCGTGTCGCGCAGGTTGAACCGGCCGAACAGGCGCATCGGGAGCGGCGACCACCACCCGCTGCCGAGCTCCGAACCGATGACCACCTCCCCGCCGCCCCCGGGCAGGAGCGAAGAGATGTCGTGCGGGTTGTACATGACCCGCTTGCTGTACGTCGTCCAGGCCGTGTCGAACACGGCGTCGGCGTCGGGGGCCACCCCGTTCACTGTCACCACGCCGTACCCGAGCGCGGCGACGTACAGCTCCCCTGACTCCCACACGACCCCCGAAGGCCGCGCAGGGACCGACGCGCGCACAAGCGCGGTCGGCCTGCGCTCATAAAACTCGCACGGGGTCGCGGGGTTGGGACCGGCGGCGGTGAGAAAGACCGGTCTCGAGGGGTCGGAGGCCGTCAGCTGGGGCTTCCGCAGCCAGAGCGCGTCGCTGAGCGGCCCGCGGATACCGTTGGCATCCTCGAGCTGAGCCCGGAACCAGGCCGCCCCGCCCCAGGGCTTCCCCCGGACCGCGATGCCCGCCTGGCCGGCCTGCTCCAGCCACCCGCTGTCCCAGATGTCTCCGACGCCGCCCCCTGACAGGGCCTCGGTCGACGATACCACGATTCGCACCGCGCGCTGCGACGCGGCACCGCGGGGCGGAGGTGTGGGGGTGCGCTGGCCGAGCGCCGCCTGCACGGAAAGCTCGAGGTCCGCCTGCAGGTCGACGAACGTCCCGTTCGCTTGGGTCCCGTCCACGCGGACCCCTGTCACGACCAGCTCGGCCGCTGCTGACGCAACCAGGGCCAGGGCGGCACCTGCAAGCGCAGCGAACATTCTGGCGCAGGTGCAATCGCGATCCGTCGGCTCGCGCGGCTCTGGCGGATGCGCTGTGGTGACGGGGCCTGCGTGCGGATTTGGCCGCGGCAAGCTCCAGTCGTCTTTCGGTCGGTCGGGCAGTTGCGCCCTCACCCAAGCCGTAGCATGCCCTCCTCGTCACCCGGGCTCGGGCCCTCGCCCTCCTCAGCCCAGCCGCATCAGGCCCTCCTCCTCGTCCGACTCGTCGTCGTCGGAGCCGTCGTCCCCGTCCTCGCGGAGCCTGCCCCCCTCCGGCACCGCTGACATGAGCACCACGCTGTTGCGCCGCCGCCGCACAAGCTCCCACAGCAGGTAGCTCTTCCCAATGGCATCGGACGACAGCTTCCCCGCCGCGCCCAGGCCCTTGGTCGCAGCGCGGCTCTCCGCGGCCCCGGCGGCCGCGCGCGACACCGCGTCGGACCGGGCCGCCGCGCTGCTGACGGCGTCCCCTCCGCCCTCCCGCCCCGCCGCCGCCCACATCGACCGCGCCTGCGCCGACGCCGCTGACGCGGCCGTGCCCACCGACGCCGCCCCCGCGCCCGCGCCCGCGCCGCCCCCCCTGACCTTCCGCAGGCGGTGAAGCACCACCATCGCGGCGCTCGCCATCACGCCGCTCAGGCCTCCACTCGACCCACCACCACCACCCTCCTCCTCCTCCTCCTCCGCGTCCTTTCCTCCCCCGGCCGACGAGCCCGACGAAACCGCTCGCCGGAACACCCCGCCAGACGCGTCGTGCCCAGGCCCGCCGCCGCCCTTCCCCTTCCCCTGCCCCCTCGACACCATGTCCGCGGCCGTGAGGCGGACGGGCGACCGCGCCGTGCCCGGCGTGAGGTCCCGCGGGAAGCCCTCGGACTGCGCGAGGACGAGCAAGTTGGGCGCCGACCGCTGCTGCGGGCTGTTCCGCTTCGTCTCCCGGACCCGCAGGTCCAGGCGGGACGCCACGTCCACCCCCGCGCCGTAGCCGCCGCCGCCGTCGTCGTCGTCGTCGCCGCCGCCTGCCCCCGTCCCGAGCGCCGCTGCGATCACCGCCGAGGCACGGTCCGCCGCCACGGCGTTGCGCTCCGACCCCCGCGCCCCGCTCCCCACCGCGCGGGCCTTGGCCGACATGGGCCGAGCGCGGCGCGTAGACATCGACGGGCCGCCGGGGCCGGCTCCAGCGCCGCCGCCGTCGCGTCTCGCTGGGTGGGCCTGCATGGGGGACCACAGCGGAGACGAGGACGACGAGGCCACGCCCACGGGGCCGCCGACGGACACGCACGACGCGACGGCGTCGATGCCCGCGGCGCGAAGCGGAGCGGCGCGGACACGCCCGCCGCCGCCGCCGCCGCCGCCGCCGCGCCTCCCGCTCCCGGACGGGGCGGGGCCGGCGGGGGGCACGGGGCCTGACGCCACCGGCCTCCGCGTGTGGCCGCTCCGCGGCCCATGCTGCACGGTCCCGCCGCCAAAGCCGCCGGCGGACGACGGGACGCGAACGGGCGCTCGGCCCGTGAGGCCGCCAATGCCGCCCGAGGAGTCGGAAACCGGAGAAATCGCTGGGAGCTGGCGCCCCTGGCGCGACGGGAGCAGGTCGGACATGGGCGGCGCCCCGGGAATGCCGCGGAACGACCCGCCCTGCGGCCGGAGCCCGTCGCCGGCGGCCCGGCCGCCCCCCGACCGCCCAGCCCCGCGACGGCCCTGCCGGCCCGGCGCGGCCCCGCCCATGAGTGAAGTACCAGAAGCCTCGAGCGCGCCGCGCTCCCGGGACGTCTGGGAGCCGCGGGAGCTACCGCCGTCGTGACCGCCGAGCGGGCCTCGCCCCGCCTCGCGGACGCCCCGGGCGGAGATCCCCGCCTGCCTCCCGCGGGGAGCCGCGGGGATGCGATCGAGCCTAATAGGTCCGACCGGGTCGGCGGCGTCTGCGTCAGATCCGGGCGGACGACGCGGCGATGATCTTGCGCCGTCGCTCCCGCGGACAGCGTGCAGCGCGCGGCCCCGGCGAGGCGGCGCCTGGCCGCCTGGGCGCGACGAAGGAGGAGCAGGGCCCGAGCCCACGCCCTGGACGTGGAAGCCGGACGTCATGCCCGGCAACCCGGACCCCGCGGCGCTTCCGTTGCCGGCTGGCACAACCGGCCTGAGAGCCCCGCCGCCCGCTGCGGAAAGCGGCCCCGACATCACGAGGCGCCGATCAGAACGAAGGTGGTCGCTGACAAGCCTGCAAAGGCTCCGGTCACGTGGGGGCTGGCCGATGCACGGTGGCAGGGGTCCGGGAGGCGCGACGGCGGCGTCAACCCACGGGCGGGCATGTCGCTCTGCTCGCGGTCGGCGACTGCGTGCCCGCCAGGCCTCCAGCGGCTGGTACCGCTGCTGCGGTGAGCACTTTGGCACGTTCGCCATGGCAGCAGTCACAGCGTTTGCCGCCACTCCCGCGATGCTCGCGGCTGGAGCGCGGGCGGCTGCGAGCTCATCGCTGAAGCTGCTCACCCTCGTGCTTGTGGTCCAGGGGGATCGCGTCCTTCTGGGAAGGAAGAAGCGCGGCTTCGGAGAAGGTTCGACGGCCTGCCGGAGGACGACCACGCTCGCGCGCCAGCGACGATTCAAAAACGCCTTGCCCCCGACCCCGAACGACGGCACATGACCTTTCTGTCTCTCCATCTTGCAGGCAAGCTCAATGGGTTCGGTGGCAAGGTGGAGGCGGGAGAATCGGTCCTCGAGGGCGCGCTGCGAGAGCTCGAGGAGGAGGCAGAGATTCAGGCCAAGGACGCACGGCCCCGCGGCCGCCTGCTGTTCGAGTTCGAGGGCGACGAGACCATCCTTGATGTGCGGGTGTTCTCGGCCACGGAGTTTGACGGCACTCCCACGGAAACGGAGGAAATGACCGCGGAGTGGCACTCGGCCAAGGCCATGCCGTACGACGAGATGGTGAGACCCAGCACGCCGCAACCCTCGGCCTGCATGCCGCCGCACGAGCCTAGGCCAGCGGTGGCATCTTGCACGGCCGCCGCCGTCCAGCCGTGCGTGCCTCAGCCGTCTCGTCGCTCCCGCTCTCCCCTATGCAGTGGGCGGACGACAAGCACTGGGTGCCCCACCTTCTCGCGGGGGACATGTTCCGGGGATACTTCCTGTTCCGCGGGCACGAGGTGATCGTTGATGGCGTCTTTCAAGTAGTGTCGGAGGAGGCCGACATCGTCTCGCCCGTGCACGCGTGACTCCGCGCGTGATTGCCCGGGGCGCACCGTTTCACTGGTATTCTGTCATTGAGCGCGCATCTCGAGCGCCTGAACTCGCAACAGCAACCTCGTGTTCTCGAGCTTGAGCTCGGCCCATTGCTTCATCCACGCCTCCTGCGCGCGCGGGGGGGATCAAACGCCATGGCAAGGCTTGGATCGTCGCTGATAGTGCATCGCAGGATGCCGCAAGAGCATGCTCACCTTGTCGACGGCGTACTGTGCGGCCAGCTTCCCAAGCCTGCCCTCTGCGTACTCTCGAGCGGCATCAATCGCGCCAATGTCCTCCACCAAGGATGCTCGAGCCTGATCAGAGCTCATGCGCGCGTCCCTGACCTGCCTGTCCCGTTTCACCAGCTCGTGTCTCAGAGCATCGACCTGTGCACGCAGGAGCTCAATGTGACCCCGCAGGGCCATTTCGTCGGCAACGAGCAGCGGAAGCATTTGCGCTGTAGTGGTGCCTGTGCTGGAGGCTTGTCCAATGCCCGGCGTGGTCGCCATGCGAACCTGTACTCTCGAGGCCGTGCGGGCCAGCCGGGCGAAACAGGGGCCGATTGTGGCAAGGGTCAAACGCTCTGCCTGCAGCAGCTCTCGCGGCTACCTTGTTAGCCATAGCCGCATGCCCGGTCGTGCGTTCTCGCACGCACAGCCAGCTTCGACAGCGGTGATTGCACGCGGGCGGCAGCACCGCCGTCGGTTGAGGCACATGGGCCGACGGGCCAGTTTCGCCCATCTCAGTGCGGCGGCAATGCCTCGGTCGCGCTTCTGTCTTCCGTCTTCACACAGTGGCCAGTTCCAAAAAGCGCTGCACCCTTGTGGCGATCGGGGCCGATTGAACGCGCAGCGCTAGGCTACAAGCTTGGAGCCGGCTTGACGGCAGGCTTCCTGAAGCTGACGGTTGCCAGCCCTGTAGGCCATGGCGGAAATATCTTGGATAAGGTGCGGTGCACCCAGCCGGGTGGCATGGGCCCTCGCCTCTCGGAGGTGGAAAAGGGTCGAGAGCGCCCCAAGGGCAGCGCTCGCCACCTGGGTGTCGCCGCGGTACATGAACAGGCACGAGAGGAGCGCGTCCACGCCGCCGGCGGTCAGGACCGCCCGCTTGACGTCATCGCCCCGTCGGGTGTGCACGGCGAAGATCTTGAGGGCGTTGCATGCCTGCTTCTGCACCTGAGGGGCGTCGCGGAAACGGCCCATGCAGTGAACGGCCAGCCCCATCGCGCCGCTCTCGATGATTCGGATCTTATTCTCGTCGTTTTCGTACGCCAGGTGGCGGAGCGCCACGATGCCGTCCTTCACGGCCCGCTGCTGGTGCCCTGCGTCATGCCGCAGGCACCCAGCGATGGCCTCGATGCAGCCCGTGTCGCCCAGGCGGGCCCTCATGACCTCGTGCATCCCCAGGTTCGTCACCGTCTGGAGCGCGTACGTCAGCGACAGCGGGTCCCTGTCCATGGCCACGCGGAGGGCCATGGCGGCCACGTCGGGGAACCCGGCGTCCATCATGGCCGCGAGAGAGTCGGCGTTGCGCGTGTGCGTGCGGTCCTGGAACTCGCGGAGGGCGTCGCGCAGGCCGGAGGTCTCGGCGGGGAGGGACGGGTCCGCGCACAGGGCGTGGACGTGCCGAACCAGGCCTACGGTGTCGAGCCGGCGGCACTCGGCCCGCGTGAGAGCCGGGCCCGGCATGGCCATTTGCATGACGGGGAGCGCCCCCGGGAGCGGTGCGATGCCCGGAGGCATCGACACCATGCCCGGGGCGGATTGGCCCGGCATGACCATCGGTGGCATGGCGCCGTGGCCGAGCGGCGGGGCGAGGCCGTCGTAGGCCCCGGGCATGCCGTGGGCGGCCATGGGGGCCGGTATCCACGCCGGGGCGGAGCTGCTCAGCGACGTCATCGGAGTGGGAGCGAGGGCGGGGACGTGGTCGGGCCACGCGCCCGCAGGGACACCGCGCGACACCGTGGCGGGGGGTCCGCCGTGGCCGATCTGCATCATGACCCCGGCGGAGATGGGCGGGGCGGTCATTGCCGCCGGTGCCATGCGAGGGGACGGAGCCTTGCGCACGACGGGGTCGGGGTACGACGCCGTCCGCGGGGTGCGGGACGCTCGCTCGCCCGGGAGCGTCGGCTGGGAAGTGATGTCCACGACGAGGACGGCGCAGCACGGGACGGCGGTGCCGGGCAGGGCGCTCTGGTCCATGGGGCGCAGGCGCACGCACCGCGTGCCGGCGACGAGGCGGTCGGGGACGGCGCTGCTCGGGCCGAGGACGCGAGCAGGCGGGGACCCGTCGGCGTCCGCGCCGACGCCGAAGCTCGGCCAGGCGTCCGGGGCCACGAAGGCGGGGAGGATGCTGTCGTCCGGCGCCCCGACGGGCACGTACAGCGAGGCGGGCACTGCCTCGCCAGAGGCGGAGGAGCGGTGACCGAGAGAGCTGCTGTTTATGGCGGGGTGACCTGAGCCGGGCATGGCGGGGCGGTGCGCAACGGGCGAGGCCAGGAAGCCGGCTCCGCACGCGCGCAGGACCCTGACAGCGAGACCAGCGATCGTCTCACCCGGCACCGCCGTCACAGCGGCCCACCCGAGTGTGCCCCCGAGGAGCTGTGGCAGCGTGAGCACGGCCCCACCGTCTCCACGGCGCGCCACAACGCCGATGCACAGGAGGGGAGCGAGGCCGGGGCAGCCGCTGCGCCGGAAGGCGTCGCCGTTGGTCGCCTCGGCCGGGCCGGCGGCTCGGATGGACAGGCCTTCCCCCGAGGCGCCGTCGATGCCCGCGGAGTGCACCGTCGCGGTGACGCCCCGCACCTGCGCGTTCAACCGCTCCAGGGCCGCGTCGAGCGTGGCGATGGTCTCGGCCCATGTCGCCCTGCCGCCGTTGGCGCGGGAGGCGGCGGAGCGGAGCGCGGACGCGGCGGCGTGCAGCGGCCCGGACGCACCCACGCGCGCCACCCGGCCCAGCTGCACGGGGATCGCCGGCCCGCCGAAGAGCGAGTCTCCGCCCGTGCTCAGCGGGCCGAAGAGCCCTCCAGAGGCGATCCCCTGCGGGGAGGACCCGCCGTCCTCGCCCGACACGCCCGCCTCGACCTCCTCGGCGCGCGTGGCCGCGGCCTCCATCAGGCTGGCAGCGCCGCTCAGCAGGATGAGCGACGCGCTCACGGTGCCGGGCGCCGCATCGTCGTCAGCGAGCCGCACGAGGCCTGGGAGCACCGCCCGCACCGACGCTGCGGGGCGGTGGTCGGCAGCGGCCGCTCCTGCAGTCGTGTCAGCGTGGGGGATGGCTGCGGCCGCGCTGCCGCCCGACCGCGTCGACAGGTCTCCGGTGTCGTGCAGCTCCGCGAGCCCTGCCGAGGCGCGCCGCGCCGGGGCAGAGCTGGCAGGCCGACCCCGCGCGGCATCGCCGGTCAGCATGTCCCATTCCATGTCGCTGGAGCCCGGCCGATGGTGGTTTCGGACGCCGCTGGGCGGGCCGCTGTCGCCCCCCTCCGCAGCGAGGGCCTGGGCCACGAGGGCCTCACGCATGGTTTCGTCCAACGATTCCATGACCTCAGCCACCGCACGCTGGACGGAAACGGACGCCGTCGTGCTTGCAAGCGGCGAAGCGGTCGGCACGCCGCCTCGCGACGACTCGGCCGAGGCCGTGGTGGGCGCCGCGCCCCTGGACGACCTCGATGCGGCCACACGCGACCCAGGAGAGGTCTGCTGGTCGCCTGAGAACCCCACGCTGCCGGTCGCGGAGCGGAGCTCGGCGCATCGCACCACGGCCCGCGCAACGT
>Ga0136560_1000473_pt1 | contig 20228 bp, 9 predicted proteins | sample AntRauMeHopE1497_FD_104925 | JGI IMG/M metagenome (GOLD analysis project Ga0136560, IMG submission 104925) | Saline lake microbial communities from Rauer Islands, Antarctica - Metagenome Hop E1 #497 | ecosystem: Environmental > Aquatic > Non-marine Saline and Alkaline > Saline | place... | reverse complement strand
GTCAGCCGCCGTCGTGCGCCTGCCTCTGCTGTCCAAATCCCTCGCCGCGGCGTGTGGCGTGGTCAGCGGCGCCTGCGGCAGGGCGACGCTGGGCGAGGGGCCCTGCGACGCCGGCGTGGTGGCGGACGCCCAGCTGCTCGCGGGCATGGGCTGCGACTTCCCCGACGCGGAGTCGCTGGGCTGCCTCGCGGGGCGGCTGTCCCGCATCGACGGCATGCCCGTGGCCTCCAGCGGCGGGGTCGGGCCGGCCACCGCGTCGCGGTTCGCCGTGCAGGCGCTCGCGAGCGCGGACGCGGACCGGCGCTTCGGCCTCTCGGCGACACCTGCCATGGACCTGCCCCTGCGGCTGTGCAGGCTGTCGGGGCAGCCGGTGAGCGTGTGGGGGGGCATGCTGCCGGCGGCCTCCGCGATCGGGATCGAGAGGGAGGCCAGAGTCGGCTCGTGGGAGGTCTCGTGGGCGGACGCGGCGGCGGTGGCGGCCGTGGTGGACGGGCTGGCGTCCGACCCCACGGGCAGGGCAGCGGCGGCGGCGGCGGCGGTTCAGGAGTTCGTGACCGACAGCGGCGCTGCCGCGATGCGCTCCCGCCTGACGGGTGTGGAGGCGCTCCAGTCCGCCATGCGCCCCGCCGCCGTGCTGCGGGCCGTGTCGGAGATGTTCAAGCTGGTCGGGGCCACGCACCCCCGGCCCGGCGACCCGGACGGCGAGCTGGTCGGCGCCGATCTCGCAGAGGCGATGCGCGCCGTGGCGCTGACCTGCGCCGCCGCCGGCTCGCTGCCCTCCGCGGTGACGGTCCCGCCGCACACCCGGGGGAAGGGCAGGGCGCCGTCGGAGCTGACCAGGGCCTTCTCCGCGATGGCCCCCCACGGGCAGATGCAGCGGCTGCAGAAGGCGCAGGGCCGGGGGGAGCAGCTCGCGGACTGGCTCGGGCAGGAGGCCGGCCGCATCACCGACGCGCTGCGGCGCACAGACCCACAGGTCGCGTGGCCGACCATCGTGAGCTCCCCCGACGTGGTCGCCGAGCCCGGGCGCGACGCCGACGTGAGCATGCAGACCGCGTGGCAGCAGCGGGGCCAGGCCCGAGCGGCGGCCAGGGTCCGAAGATGGCTGGGCCATGGCAGCGACGGGCCCGCGGAGCCTTGCTTTGCCGCTGCCGCAGCGGCGGTCGAGGCCTGGACGGGCGCAGCGGCGCCCGGCGATGCCACCGCCCCGGGCGCTGAGGCCACCGCCGCCGCCGGGCCATCCACGGCCACCGCCGCGGCCGCATCGGTGCCGCCTTTGGACGCCGGAGCGTCTGAGGCAAAGGCCGCCCCGGCACCCGCCGAGGCCCCGCCCGGGGCGGCGGCCGGCGATTCCGGCGAGGCGAACAGGACCCCTGCCTACCTCGTGCGAGCGGTGGCAGCGCTGCGAGGCGCGATGGTCGACGAGGGGGATGGGAGCCTCTCGGCCACGGCCGCGGCGGCGGAAGTGGCCGGGTGGCGCTACTCGGCGCTGCCGGTCCCCGGGCGCCCCCTGGCCGAGGACGTGGCCGCGGCGCCGTTCGGCGCGCTGCTAGGGCTGATCCAGGCCTCGTCGGCGCCGGCGCTCTCTCGCGGGGACAGCCAGGGCATGGACGACGAGGACTCCGACTCGACGGTCGCACGGGGCGTTGACAGCCGCCCGTGCTCCGGGACGGGCGCGGCGCTTCCGAGCACGCACCCGCTCGGGTTCGCTGGCATGGGGTTAGACCGGGGCGACTCGTCCCCCGATATCGACCAGGCCGGGCACGGCAGCTTCGGGCATTGATGAGCCGGCAGTGATGACGCGCGCGTGAGCGAATGCTTGAACGAACGGACTAGCGAGTGCAAATGCGCCGCCATGCACGTGTCTGAATGATGCCATAGGCACAGTGTTCAGGGCGAAGGGAAAGCGAGAGCGAGGGGGGGCACAATGAGCCTGAATGGCCACGCACACCCACCGAGGTGGTACCGTGCAAGCGATGCGGGCTCAGCCGCGGGCCTGCGTCCGCGGCGCGCCCTCCGCGGAGGCGTGTTACGCTCAGGCGGTGGCGTCCTTGAGGTACGCGATGAGGTCGTTGCGGTCACCGTCCTTCTTGAGGCCGGCGAAGATCATCTTGGTGCCCTTGATGTACTTCTTGGGGTTCTTGAGGTACGCGAACAGCGTGTCCTCGCCCCAGGTGATGCCTGCATGAAGGGAGCGTCGAGCACGGTGGGGAATCAGTGACGTCAGTGGGCTGCGTGGAAGCGGCGCCAGAGCAATGCCGAATCGGGGGCGCGGCTCACCGGAGGACTTGTTGGCGTTGGAGTACGAGTAGCCGGGGACGGTGCCGGCGGTGCGGCCGAAGAGGCCGAAGAGGTTGGGGCCCTGCTTGGTGGCGCCGCCCTGCGAAAGCGAGGGTGGGGCGAGGCGGGGCGGCGGGGAGAGTGAGTGGCGCAGCTGAGCCGACTTTCATGTCCGTTCCAGGCCACATCGCGGCCTGCCTGCTCACCTCCTCCACGGTATGGCACTGTGCGCACTTGGTCTTGAAGATCTTGGCACCCTGCGCGAGACGAGGGGCAAGGGGTGAACAATGGACCACTCCGCGTGACGCCAGGCTTTGTCTTCGCGGAACACAGGCCCGCGGCCCATGCCCCGGGCGCGCGGCGCAAAACCGGTCCTGGAAACGACACAAGCGCGGCAGCACGGTAGCTGGGCGGCGGGCTCACCTTGTCGGAGGACATGGCTTGCGGCACTTCTTGCGGAGGTGCGTCGATCGGCACATGATGCCGAGCGACGCGGGCCGATATGTTACCGCTCGAGCTTAATATAAATGCAGAGCCTGCTTGGGAGCAGACAATCAAGCAAAGGGCGGCGTGCTAGCGCGCGCGCACACCCCGTTCACGCCAAGCCGCCGCGCCAATAGTCCCCATGAGGACGATGTGTGCCGCGAGGCGGACGATTCGAGGTGCAAGGCTCGCCTCCACGGCGCCAGGCTCCGGGCTCGCCATCGAGAACCTCGCCTGGACGGAGGTCGGCGTCCCCGAGCACATGCTCGGCAAGCTTCCGAAGATCGGTGTCCAGAACCCGACGCCTGTGCAGGCGGGTGCCATCGTGAGCGACGCAGACGGGCGTGTGCTTGCTCCGCCCAGCGAGCCCCGCGCCCCCCCCGCCTTGGGATGCGCTGCCTCATCGCTCCCTTCCCAACGCGCACTCGCCGTCGCAGCGTCTCCTGGCGCCGGGCTTGCCGGGGGCGATCATCACGGCCCCGACTGGGTCGGGCAAGACGCTGGCCTACGCCATCCCCCTTGCGGCTCGGGTGCTGGAGCTGCACGCCGCCGGCAAGACGCTCGGGGCCTCGAAGATGTGCCGCGCCGTGGTGGTGGTCCCCACCCGGGAGCTCGCTCGGCAGGTGCAGGGAGTGTTGGACGACCTCCTCAGCCCGCCGGCCCGCAAGGTCCGCAAGGGCGCCGTGGGCCCCGTGCTGCGCCGCCTCGTCGGCGAGGTCACCCAGGCCAGGCTGGCCTCGCTCGCCACGGACCCGCCGGCCGTGGTCGTGGGCACCCCGCAGACGCTCGCCGCGCTCATCCCGCAGCACCTCAGCCTCCAGGGCTGCGCCGCCGTCGTCCTCGACGAGGCGGACCACCTGCTCGGCCCGGCATCCGAGGGCGCCACGCGCTCCGTCCTCCGGGCCGCGTCCCGCCTGTCGGAGCGCCCCTGGCTCGCAATGGTGACAGCCACCGTCACCCCAGCCGTCGAGGCTGCCGCAGGCCGCTACTTCGGCAAGGCCGGGGCCCACGCCGGCCTCAGGCTCGGCCCACCGGGCGGCGCGCGCGACGGCGACGCCCCGGCGCCGCCCGGCCCCGACGGTCGGCCGCCGGCCTCCGCCTCCCGCCTGCCCAGCGTCGACCTCAGCCGCACCGAGGGACGCTGGTCCCTGGCCCCGGGGGTCATCCACACCGGCGTCGTCCTCCCGCCCTCGGCCCCCGCCGGCGCCGCCGGGGAGGAGCCCGCAGAGCCGGAGACGATCCGCCGGGCGCGGGCCGCCGGGGCCATCCTCCGGGGCCGGGTCGCCGTGCCCGTCCCGGGGCGGGGCTGGAGGCGGGCCCGCACCCCCGCCCTCGTCTTCGCGCCCAGCGCGGCCGACGCCAGGGAGGTGCACGCGGCCCTGACGGCCGGCGCGGACAGGCTGCCGATCGGAGCCGACGCCGCTGACCTCCTGAGGGCAGCCGACGCCGCCGACGCCGACGCCGCTGCCGCCGCCGACGCGGCTGCCGCCGCCGACGCCGCTGCCACTCCCGGCAAGACAGGGAGAAGTGGCACCAGGGCGGCCCCCCCCTCGGCTAAGGAGGACGCTGCCGTGGCGGGCGGCCGGCTGTACGAGCGGGTCCTCGCCGCGACGGAGGGCACGTCGGAGCAGGCCCGGGTGGCCCTGCAGGCGTGGAGGCTGGGCACCCGCGGCCGCAGCGTGATGACGGAGCTCGCCCGGGGCTCCAGGGGTGACGTGCTGTCGAGGGGCACGGACCGGGAGCGGGTGCGGTCGGCGGAGCGCGTGATGCGGTCCGCGCAGCGCTCGGGGATGGGCGTCCGCCTGCGGGAGGGGGCGGACCTCCGCTCCGCGGGGGCCTCGACGGGCGGCAAGGCGCGGGGCCACGGCTGGGAGCTGCTGCTGCAGGGGACGGTCAACCGCGACCGCGCGAGGGCCCTGCGCCGGCTCCTGTCCGGTGACAGCTTCGCCGCCGTCACGACGGACCACATGGGCCGCGGCGTCGACCTCCCCGGTCTCCGCACCGTGGTGAGCCTGACCCCGGCCGACGACGCGGTGACGTACCTGCACCGCGCCGGCCGCGTGGGCCGCGTCCGGGCCAGGGCGCAGGCGGCCACCGCCTCCCCTTCGCGGCCCAAGCCCGCGCCCAAGCCGGGGGTGGAGGTCCTCGACGTGGACAACGAGGACGGGCAGAGCCTCTGGGCGGGGGCTGGCGCCGGGGCGCCGTCGGCGGCGTACGCGTTCGGTCGCGTCTTCACGCTGCTGGGGAGCCCGGCCGAGGCGGCGGCGTGGCAGCGCACGCTGGACGGCTTCTCCTTCCCCAGGCCCGTGCGCGGGTCGCGGGCGAGCGTCTCGGCGCCGGCGAGCGCGGAGCTCGTGGCCCTGGAGGAGGGGCAGGCGGGGGAGGGGTGGCGGATGCAGCCCCTGACCAGGCGGGCCGCGGACGGCGGCTGGGTGGCCGCGACCCCCGTCGTCGACGAGCCTGACGAGCGCGCGTGAGCGTGAGAGCGCGCGGCGGAAGCGCGGGGAAGGTGGGCGCGCGAGGCAACCGCGGGCGCCCGCGGGCACGGCTCCGGCAGCACGCCTGCATTCGCCATGAAACTCGGCACACAATCGTCAAGCGCGCTCGTCCGCGGCGGCCTCGGAAGAGGCGGCCTTGCCGAGCGGCGTGGCGAGCTCCGCGGCGGTGAAGTCGCCGGCCACCGGCAGCGGCGCCCGCATCGGCGCGGCGGGCCGGGCCGCCCTGGCCTCGCCGTCGCGGTCCACCAGCTCGATGATGGCCATGGGCGCGGCGTCGCCCTTGCGCCAGCCCACACGCAGCACGCGGGTGTAGCCTCCCTGCCTCTCGTCAAACCGCACCGCGAGGTCGCCGAACAGCTTCTCCACCTCGGAGTCGGTGCGAACGTACGCGCTCGCAGACCTCCTGGAGTTGTTGTCGCCTGCGCAGGGCGAAGGGGCGGGAAGGGCGGATGCTTCGCAAAGGCCGCCGACCCGCCGGCGGGACCCGGGAGGGCTATGCAGGGCACAGCCGCCCGGCGGACAGCCTGGAGCTGGCTTACCGCGCTTGCTGAGGGTGATCAGCTTGTCCACGACGCGCCGGAGCTCCTTGGCCCTGGGCAGCGTGGTGCGGATGCGCTCGTGCTGGATCAGCTGGGTGGCCATCGTCCTGCGGGCGGTGATCACGCCAACGGCAGCGGTCACAACGCGCGCCATGCAGCGGCTCCGGCAGCGAGCGCCCGTCCGCGGGGCGCCGGCGAAGCGGGGGCAGGCGCTGCTCACCTCAGCATGGCCTTCCTGTGCTGCCATGTCCGGCCGAGCTTGCTGTACTTGGGCGCCATGGCACAAGCAAGGGAAGCTGGTCCGACCGCTCCCTCGGCGCGGTGTGAGCTTCGCCGGGCGGCGCCGGTCTGGAGCAGCGGGGAGGCGGGCTTGCGTCGGCAGAGGCGTGGCCACCGCCCGGGCCGTTTGCTCGCGACCTCCTCCCGGCACTCCGCAGCACGCCCCAGCAGGCGCACGCGGATTCTACAGGGTCCCAGAACCGGGGGAAACATCGCGCCGCTCACGCGCTGACGGTCCGCAGGCGCGACTTCAAGGGCAGAGCGTGATGGCAGTCGTTCACATGGAGCTGGTGCTCTTCCTGGCGGTGGCAGCCATCCTCAACACGCTCAACAAGGTTGTGCCGCTTGCGGAGCTGGTGAGCAGCCGGACGCAGCCTGGCGCGGCGCGCGGGCGGCCCCGCCGTGCAGCCGTGTGACACCTGTGGCCCACGTTGCACCGCGTCATCACACCTCTGCGAGCCTCCGCAGTTCGTCCGCGGCCTGCGCGTGTTTGCCAGCGCCGAGACCAGCAACAGGCCGCGCGTGGCGGCTCTCCTGGAGAAACGCGGACGGGTGAGGCTGCTCCGTTCCCCCCTGCCCCCAGCGACCCGATTGCCGGCTGCGCCTGGTCGCCGCCACCCAGCGCCGGACGCGACGCCCAACGGTCGGTGTCGATCGCCCCTTCCGCGCAGATCACGATCGAGGACGCCGAGCGCATCGCCGCCGACATCGTGGACAGCCACTCGGCCCCGCTGTCGTCCGCGCTGCCGGCCGCGTCCGCCGCGGGGTACGAGAACCTGTCCATGCTGTCCTTCAGCGTGGTGGTCACCATCGTGGTCTCGAGCCTGGCGGCCACGGTGTCGTGCGTGCGGGCGACGGAGCAGCACGCGATGTCGTTCATTGCGCTCGGCGTGTGCGCCGGCACCGCCGCATACGTCCTCTTCGTCCGCGCCACCGCCTCCTCCGGCGTCTCCACGGCCGCCCAGCGCGACCAGTCGGTGCTCCGCCGCCTCGGCCTCGGCGCCATGGCCGTCGGCGTCGTCCTCGCCCTCCTCGCCATGCTCGCCCCCGACACCGTCTTCGACTTCAGCCTCCGCCGCGGCCTCAACGAGGCGGCGGAGCAGACGGCCACCTTCATGGCTCTCCTCCTCGACTCGGGCGACGGCGCCGACCGCGCCACCAAGCCCTGGCTGCCCTTCACCCTCCTCGTCATCGCCGTGCTCTGCGGCGCGGGCACCTTCGTGCAGCTCGTGCCGGCTCTCTTCTACTCCCGCTCCCTCGCCATGCAGCTCCGCGACGAGGCCACCTCCCAGTGGAAGCAGGGCGCCCTCCTCGTCTCCTTCGCCGCCCCGCTCCTCCTCGCCGCCCTCTGGGTCCGCCCCGTCGTCGGCGACAGCATCCTGCCCCCCGACCTGGTCAAGTGCAACGCCACGTCGCTCGCCCGCGACTGCACCATCGTCCCCCACGCCGGCGAGTTCTTCCTCACCGAGACGCAGTGGCTCTCCGCCCGCATCGGCCTCGTCATCCTCTACTGCGCCGCGCACCTCCCCGTCGTCCGCTGGCACATCGAGGCGCACCTCCGCCGAGCCCGCAACGACCAGGTCAGGACCATGGTCGAGTACGTCTCCGTCCGCAAGGAGTCGCTCCGGCCCGGCCTCGACATCATGGCAGAGCTCAAGTCCCAGGCGGCAGAGCCGTTCATGAGCCTGAACGTGGTGGCGTCGTCCCTGGTGGCGCCCTTCGTCGTCCTCCTCATGCTCGCCCTGGCCGCCGCCCGCAAGGGCGAGCTCACCCCCCTGAGCCCGTGCCCCGCGGTCCACGCGGGCCTCCACGCCATCGGCATCCACCCCGACGCCGTGGCCGCCGACCCCGAGCGCGCCGGCGCCATGTCCGAGGTCGACGCCCTCCTCATGGCAGCCCTCGCGCGCGTCTTCCCCAACCTCCCCGCCACCCGCTCCCTCACCATCATCAGCCCCTCCCTCTGGCGCCCCGTCCTCTCCGTCCTCATCTGGTACCTCCTCGCCTCGTGGTTCGTCCTCACCGCCGTCGCCCTAGCCTACTGGCAGCTCGTCCTCGGCTCCGCAAAGCTCAAGCTGCAGGACAACGCCGCGCCCGTCAACGACGAGGCAGAGGAGGACGCCGACGCCGGCAAGCGCAAGAAGACCGGCCCCAAGAAGAAGCGCAAGCCAGCGACCAAGGCCAAGCAGGCCTGAGCGCGGGGGAGGCAAGGACGACGCCCGGGCCGCGGCCCCGCCGCACGGCAGGCAGGACCCCCGGGTGGGACGCAGGGAGGAGGGCGGCCCCGGGCCGGTGGGGGCGGGGGAAGAAGGAACGGGGACGTGTGGACCTCCGCGGGAGGCCGGGCAAGCCGAGGCGCGCCGTGCCGCGCGTGAGCGCGCCCCAGGCTTCCCGGTCGCAGGACCTGCCACCACGACCAGAGCCGAGCGGAGCCGGCATGCCACCACTCATCGGTGCCATGCAACAGTCCGTGGTCGTGCCCCCGGTGCGGCCGTCAGCGGCTCGCGCGGTGAGTGAGCTCACGCAACGCCGGGTCGGCAAACGGCGCAGGCCGAGCCATTTCGCGACGCCTTCACGCACCACGACGCCAGCACGCCCCCAGAGGATCTCAGGCGCGCGCCGGAGCCTCGGCCGGCTTGACGTCGGCGCCCACCGCCTCCTGCACGCTGGCGAAGCCGTCCCTCTCCAGCAGAGCCGCGAGCTCGCGCTTGACCCTGCGGACCAGGGGCGGCCCCTCGTACGCCAGGGCGGTGTAGACCTGCACCAGGGTGGCGCCGGCGCGGATCTTGTCGTACGCGTGCTGGCCGGAGGAGACGCCGCCGACGCCCACGAGGGGGATCCTGCCGCGCGTGAGGGCGTAGGCCTTGCGGAGCACGTCGGTGGACTTGGCGCGCACCGGCTCCCCGGACAGGCCGCCGCCCTCGGCCCGGTGCTCCGAGCGGAGCGTGTCGGGGCGGTCGATGGTGGTGTTGGACACCACGATGCCGTCCACCCCGGCGCTGAGGGACACCGCGACCATGTCATCGAGCTCCGAGTCCGTCACGTCGGGCGCGATCTTCACCAGCAGCGGTGGGCCGCCCCACGCCCCGGACGGGTCCGCCCTGGCCGCGGCGCGGGCCCTGGCCGCGACAGCCGCGTCAAGGAGGGCTTTGAGCTGGTCCCGGCGCTGGAGGTCGCGCAGGCCCGGCGTGTTGGGGCTGCTGACGTTGACCACGAGGTAGTCCGCGAGCGGGGCAAATGTCTCCACGCCGATTGTGTAGTCCTCCGCCGCGTCCTCCGTGGTCTTGTTCTTCCCCACGTTCATGCCCACCATCCCCGAGAGCACGCGGTCGCGGAGCAGCACCGTGGCGTCGCCCGACGCCGAGGCGGGGAGCGCGATGGGCCCGCCCGCCGCCGGCCCGAGCGGGGCCACGCCCTTGGGCGGGCTCGGCGCGTCGCCGGCCGTGCGGGCCGCGCGGAACGCCGCGACGCGCTCGCTGACGGAGTCGGCCCCGTCGCTGTTGAAGCCGTAGCGGTTGATCACGGCACGGTCCTCGACGAGCCGGAACATGCGGGGCTTCGGGTTGCCGGGCTGCGGCCTGGGCGTCACCGTGCCCACCTCAACGAAGCCAAAGCCGGCCTTGAGCATCGGGCCCATGGCCTCGCCCTGCTTGTCAAAGCCGGCGGCGAGCCCGATCGGGTTGGAGAACGTCGCGCCGCCCCACTCGGGGATGGTCACGGCCAGCCGGGGGTCATCCTGGTCCGTGTCAGCGGGAGCGAGCTGGGCGGCGCGGATGCCGATGCCGTGAGCGGTCTCGGGGTCGACGAGGCGCAGTCCTCGCATCACGACTCCCGTGAACAGGGCGTGGTAGGCGGAGCTGCCCCGTCCCTCGTCGCCAAACGTCACGTAGCAGATGCCCGCGCCCGCAGCGAGGCCGAGGCCGACCCGCAGGAGCCCGCCCGGGCCGCCACCTGCAGCCGCGGCTGGTGCGGCAGCAGCGGCGCCCTCAGCCGCCTTAGCCGACGCACGGACCGCGCCGCGAAGCATCTATGCAGGCAACGGGATGCGAGGAGTGCGGCCTTGCTGCCTGCAGTGCCGTGGCATCGCCGAGCCTTGAGGCAGAGGTCAAACTCAATTCAATCGCAAACTTGCGACGCTGGCAGCGTTGAGGCGCCGCGCTCACTCCGGGCTATGAGGACCCCGTGACGACAACGGCACCGTTACCCCGGATGAGGATCGTCGGGGGCAGCGAGTGGGAGAGCGCGTCCATCCAGGCCGCCTCGACGCCGAGCGGGAACCACTTGCGGGGCTGGGGGAACACGACGAAGACCACGGACGCGTCGGACGAGGTCTCGCGGATGATGTCTCCCGCGCGGATCGCCCAGAGGGAGATCTCGACGAGGCGGCGGCGGCGGTCGATGCTCAGCGTGGCCAGGCCGGCCCGGAGCGCGGCCTCGTCGTACGGCGGGCGCGTCGGCCCGGCGGGATCGTCAGCGGCATCAGGCGCGGGGCCGGCAGCTTCGTCTGCCGGCGGCGCGGCGTCGCCTCCGCCGACCGTCACCGCGACCTGCTCGGGCCGCGAGGCGTCGGCGCCGGCGCCGGCGGCATTGTCGGTTTCGGCTGCGGGGTCGGCTGCTGCGGCCGCTCCGGGCTCTGCCACCGCGTCACCGTGGTCCTCCGCGTCCTCGACCGCCTTGCGCAGGGCGTCGGGGGCGGACCGGCGGAATCGGTCGATCGCCCCCGCGAGGTCCTGCTGGGTGAGGAGGCCGGGGAGGGTGCCGGAGAAGCGACGGATGCCCTCGCGGGAGGCGTCGGTGGCGTTGAGCTTGACGGACTTCGGCGTGGCGTCGAAGCGGAGGAGGGCCATGAGGCGGGCGAGGTTGCTGGTGCGCTCGTCGGCGGCGAGGGTGGCGTCGCTGTCGACGCCGTCGGGGCTGCCCGAGGTGAAGACGCGGAGGCCGGCGGACTCGAACGCGGCGGACTGGCGGAGCAGCCAGGGGACGAGGAGGGCGAGGCCGCCGTCCCAGTCGAGCCACCAGACGTCGACGGTGCCGCCGCCGGTCACCCGGGGGAGCTCGCGCTCCGCCGCCCCGGCGCCGAGGCGTGTGGACAACGCGGAGCCGATGGAGCCGCCCCCGGCCCCCCCGGCGGGGCCTGGCGCCGCGGAGAGCGGCACGAGCTTCCCCTTGGGGTCCCGCACCACCATGATGCCGTGCTTGCCGCCGATGGCGTCGCACACGGCCCCCTCGAAGGACTCGAGCTGCGGTACAGTGGCACAGGAGACGCCGTCGGCGCACGTGGCGTCGAGGACGGAGGGGTGGGGCGCCGAGCCGGCCTTGTAGGCCGAGGCGGTGGTGTCGTCGAAGGGCCACTCGAGGGCGACGGTGTTGGGGCGGAGGGCGGAGACGCCGGCCGACTCGACGAGGAACCGGATGCCGAGGCGGGTGGTGGCGGCGTGGGCGACGCTGGAGGCGAAGAAGGCGCGGCGGCCGCCCTGGGAGCAGACGGCGTCGAGGAGGCGGTCGAGGCGGCGGCGGTGGGTGCGCGAGGAGCCGACGAGGTCGATGGGGCCGGCGGGGGGCGCCGCGGGGGCGACGGCCTCGGGCACTCCGCCCGACGCAGCGGCGACGGGCGCCGACGGGACGTCGCGGTGCTGCGCGCGCGCGGCCTCGACCGCCTCGTCGATGTCGTCCTCGGCGTCGTCGTCGCGGCCGTCGTCCGCCCCGCTGAGGATGCGCTCGACGTCGCGCCTCTCGGTCTCGAGGAGGAGGGAGCGGGCGGCGGAGCGGTCCGGGAGGACCTGCGCCACGAGGCTGAGGCCGCGGCCGCGCCACAGGGCGGAGAGGAGGCCGAGGACGGGGCCGGCGCGGGGCACGGGGTCGGATCCCGGGACGACGGCGAGGTATGACGGGCGGAAGACCTTTGCGTGGTGGACGTCGGTGATGAGGTCGGTGCGGACGCGGGAGAGGGCGTGGAGGGCCCTGACGGCGCGGAGGTATCGGAGGGCGTCCGAGGCGGTGCCCCAGTCGACGTCGGGCTCGACGATGTCGAGGTAGCGGTGCGCGGCGAAGGCGACGAGGACGGCGGCGAGGGCGGTGAGCCAGTCAAAGGCGAACATGAGGACGAGGCAGAGGACGGCGCCGACGGCGGCGAAGGCGGGGTGGTAGAAGCGGAACTTGGGGCGCCAGCCGGGGGCCTTGGAGACGGACGCCGCGACGCAGGCGTAGTTGACGAGGGCGTAGGAGAGGAGGAAGAACTGGGAGATGATGGGGGCGATGAAGTTGAGCTCGCCGATGAGGACGCAGGCGCAGGCGACGACGAACGTCAGGACGTAGCCACGGATGGGCTCGGGGGACTCCTGGGCGGCGGTCGGGGACGCGGGCTCGGGCTTGTCGCCGGCCTCGGCGACGGAGCCGGCGCGGCGCCTCCCGCCCGAGGGCTTCGCCGTCCTGTCGGGGAAGGGGAGCTGGGAGAAGTAGAAGAACCAGTCAAAGTCAAAGAGCCGGTCCCTGGCCAGGGCCTGGAGGATGCGGGGGGCGCCGACGAGGGAGGCGAGGGCGGAGGAGAGGGTGGCGGCGAAGACACCGGCGTAGACGAGGGGCTCCCACAGGCTGACGGAGGAGATGACAAGCTTGTCGAAGAGGAGGCCGCCCAGGGTGGCGGCGCCGTCGGGGTCCGCGGCGAGGCGCGCGGCCCAGGCTGCGGAGCCGAAGTCCGGGGCGTCGCAGAAGCCGGTGCCCGCGGGGTCTGTGCAGCGCACCACGGTGGCCCCGAGGAACCAGAGGATGATGACGTAGCTGACAAAGGTGACGGCGATGCCCAGGAGCGTGCCGAAGGGGATGGCGCGGGAGGGGTCGGCAAGGTCGCCGGACATGTTCGCGCCGGCCATGATGCCGGTGACGGCGGGGAAGAAGACGGAGAAGACGGAGAAGAGGCTCTGCTGGGTGAGGGTCTGCGGGTCGACGATGTAGCGGGAGCCGAGGTTCTCGGCAAAGGCGGCGCTGGACATGCCGAGGAAGCCGGAGTCCCGGTTGGCGGCCTCCGACGGCACGTCGGGGAAGAAGGCGCCGACGACCACGGCGACGAGCGTGGCGATGAGGATGACGAGCAGGAACACCTGAGACTTGGCCACCCAGCCCACCCCGACGAGGGCCACGCCCAGGAGCAGGACGCAGGTGCAGAGCCCGATGACGCGCTGGTCCCAGCCGTAGTCGCCGGTGAAGGGCTCCCCGGACTTTCGGTACAGGTCCACCACGGACTCGGCGAACCCCACGACGTAGAGCGACGTCGCAACGGCCTGTGCGATGAAGAAGAGGAGGCCGATGGCGCCGCCGAACTGGGGCCCGAGGTTCCGCGAGATGACAAAGTAGGCGCCCCCGCCCTGCACGATGCCGTTCGTGGTGATGGCCGACAGCGACAGGCTAGTCAAGAGTGTGACGACGTTTGCCATGACGACCACGGCCGTGGCCTCGCCGATCCCTGCCTGCCCGACCACCCACGAGAGGCGCAGGAACAGGATGACTCCCCTGCGAGGCGGCCAGCGATCGAGAACACGAGGCAGGGCAACGGTGTCGGAAGAGTCTAGGCAGGCGGGTGCGCTCGCGCGGGCGCGGCCGCGCGCCGATCGCACCAGATGTTCAGCAGCACCGGAACGAAAACGCCTTCCGCCCAGCCCAGCTTGGATGAACCGCCCTTCGCCGCCGGGTCTTTGCTCTGTGGGTCGTCATTCCCCTCTGCCTGCGAAGCTCCGGCGGCAAGTCGCGGGGCGGGCGCAAGGAAGGGTTGGCCACCAAATGACGCAACAGGGCGTTTTTCGCTCGCCGTTTCGCTGTCGAACCTTGCCCACCGCTGCCGCACGAGGGCTTCTCGACGACGGCGAAGCTGGCGCCGCTGGATCACCCTGCGAGGGCGTGCAGCGTCACCGCGTGCAAGGCGTTCAATATTCCGGCGGGCGGGTCACGAAGCGCCGTCTCGCTGTCTGCTCGCACCTGGTGGAACCCGGCAAGGTCGAAGCCCCCGCGGGCACCCTGTGCGCCCTGGCGAAAGATGACTGTGGCTGGCTGCTGGTCCATGCTGCCTGCGCCGGCCCAGGGTGGGGCGCTCGCGCCCTTTTCAGTCCTGGCTTCATTACTCAAACTCTATTCCAATGTTCACTGTCTGGAACTCAGTCCATGCAGAGCCCATCGGCGGGGGCAAATTCTCCATCCTCGCAAGCGCGGGGCGCCACTCACGGCCCCTAGCCAGGCAGGCTCCGAATGGCTGATTCCAACCGCGCTGCAGGGTTCCACAAGGGGCTCGATGCGTCCGCCGGACGCCGGGCGCGCGATGAGGCGGCCTTCCAGCTTCGGCGCAGCCGAGTTGTGGAGCGCATGAACAAGCGGCGCAAGGCTGCTGCGGTGAGGCCTGGCACTGAGATTATTGCGTCCTCAAGCGCCCCGGGAGCGGGATGCCCGCACCGGGGCGCTCCGAGCATCGCAAGTACCGGCCTCGATAGCCTCTCGACAGATGTGCTGCCTGAGCGCCTCGCCGCTGGGGCGCCCGATTGAGCGGGTCCGCGACGGAACACGTACACAACTAATGCACCGTTGCCACCACGATTCTTGCTGCCGCAGACCGACATGGACAGCGCCGCCGGCGCAGGATCGGCCGGCGCCAGCCCCGCCACTGTCGTTGATGCCGATGGAACGATGCTGATGGCGCCCCGTGCGGGCATGTCAGACGCTGAGAAGGTGAGCAGCGCCGTGTCCCCAGCTCTAGGGAGGCCCCAGCCCTGCTGCAGAATTCTCAGCGAGGCCCGGATTTGCTTTCGGTGGATCCTTCTCGCAGGCCGCGGTGGCGAACCAGGCAATGGCGGTCATTGCCTCCGGCGACGACCGCAAAATGATGGCCGGGGCTGCGAACATCCGCCGTCTCCTTTCCATCGGTGAGCGAGGCGACACTGTGTCGCAGCGCGCCGCCGCAGCGCTGCCTTGCCAACCCTCAGGCCCTTGACGCTCCGCCCCGCCCCGCTTCGCAGAGAGCCGGCCCCCTATCGACATCGTGCTCGCCGCCGGCGCGCTCCAGCCGCTGGTCTCGCTCATGGGGCGTGACGACAACCCCCGGCTGCAGTTCGAGGCCACGTGGTGCGTGACCAACGTGGCCTCCGGGACGGCCGCCCACACCGCCCAGGTCATCGCCGCCGGCGCCCCCGACTGCCTCATCCGCATGCTCGGCAGCCGCGAGGCCAACGTCAGGGAGCAGGCGGTCTGGTGCCTCGGCAACATCGCCGGCGACTCCCCCGCCAACCGCGACATGGTCGTCGCCAAGGGCGGCATGATCCCCATCCTCACCCTCCTGCAGCCGGAGCGCGCCCCGTCCCAGGCCATGGTCCGCAACATCGCCTGGTGCGTCTCCAACTTCTGCCGCGGCAAGCCCCGCCCCGCCCTCCCGGCCATCATGCCATGCCTCCACACCCTGCAGTACCTCCTGACCAATTTCTCCGACCCGGAGATCCTCACGGACTCGTGCTGGGCCCTCTCCTACGCCTCGGACGGCGGCAACGAGCGCGTCCACGCCGTCATGGAGCGCGGCCTCCTCCCCCGCATCATCGAGCTCCTCGACCACGCCAAGACGAGTGTCCGCACCCCGGCCCTGCGCTGCATCGGCAACGTCATCACCGGCGACGACGAGCAGACCGAGGCGGCCATCGCCGGCGGATGCCTCCCCAAGCTCCTCGGCCTCATCAGCTCCACCCAGCGCCCCAGCATCCGCAAGGAGGCCATGTGGGCAGTCAGCAACGTGGCCGCGGGCACCGTGCCCCAGGTGGCGCAGCTCATCACCCGCGGCTTCATCCCCGAGATCGTCGAGGCGTGCGCCACCGCCCCGTCTGACGTCCGCAAGGAGGCCGCATGGTGCCTCAGCAACGCCATCACCGGCGGATCCAACGAGCAGGTCGGCACCTTCGTCAGCCAGGGCGCCATCCGCGGCCTCGAGTCGCTCATCAGCTGCTCGGAGCCACGGATCATCATCATCGCGCTCGACGCCCTCACGGCCATCCTCCGCCGGGAGCGCGACATGGGCGGGGTCATGCTGAACACCGCGTCGACGACCATCGTTGACGTCGCGGAGGAGGAGAACGTGACGGCGACGCTCGAGAGTCTGCAGGACAGCCCGGACGCGCGCATCGCCGACCGCGCCGGCAACATCCTCGCCACCTTCTTCGCGCACCTCCTGGAGGACGAAGGCTACGGCGACGAGGACGACGACGACGACGACCTGGTGGGCGGCGGCGGCGGCGGCGGCGGCGGCGGCGGCGGATACCCGGGAGCAGGCGCAGGCGGCGGTGGTGGCTACGGCGGCGGCGGCTTCGGCGGCGGCGCAGGGGGCGGTGCTGGAGCCCCGGCCAACCCGTTTGCAAGCATGGCGCCCGGTGGCTTCGGCGCCCCCATGTGAACGCGCTTGATTGTCCGGGTGCAAGCGGCCAAGGGTGCCTGTGCCTGCTTGAGCCGGTCCCCGCACACCAGGACGCCGTGACCCTGCGCTCACACCTTTCATGTGCGCGTCGGCACCCCCCCCCCCGTTCCCCCGAACGGCCAGCGGGCCTTGCTCAGTTGCCCGCACCGAGCGGTAGAGTGCTGAGCCGGCCCAAAATGATCCGCCGCCGGCACGCACTCTCCCGCACCTCTACGTAGGGCCGGCAAGCAGGTCGCACGGGCCAGGAAAGCGGTTGGGGCAGTCGCAATCACCTCCGCAGCGCGCTCTCACGGGCCTGCTCGTGGCCAGCGGCACGGCCAGATGCTGACGGGGCCGGCTGCCGTGATGCTGGACCTTCCACGAGCGCGTGGCCAGACAGCATACCGCCTGACGGGGATTGTGGCTACAATCGTGGCGTGCCTCTCGGCGGAGTGGGCAGCAAGGCCGGCGGCTGCTGCCCCAGTGGTGCGAGCGAGGTGCCTCGGCTTTCGTCACACCGGGGATTGCTCGGGGACGGCGGTTCGCGAGGCATCACGGATGCTCGGAAACTGCCTGGCATCGCTTCCGCCCTTTGTCGCGGGCGAATGCCTGTGCAGCAAGGCCGATTTCAAGCAGCCCGTGCGCCTGGAGTGTGGTCACCGCAACGTGTCGTGTGCCGAAGTCTGTGCACACCGCGCCAGCGGGTGTGACATAGACGGCATGGGAGCTGCAAGGTGCTGGGGGGGTAAACCGGCCGAGACCTGGGCACCGGAGCAACGGGGGAAGCGGCCGTCCACACAGCGGGGGAGCGTGGATCCCGCGGCGCAGCCAGCCTCGCGCGGCGTTGCTAGCCTGCCAACTCCCGAGCCCGCCACAACCCCGAAGTCGGGCGCCTCGAACGCCAAGCGCCGGGTGCCAGCCAAGTCGAGGCGAGTCGCGCCGGCGGTTGCGTTGCTCCGGCCGCCGGAGGCTCACGGGAGGTCGCCCTGCCCGGCAGCCGGGCCGGGCGACCGGCCCTGTGACTTTGCGCTGTGGGTGAACCGGCTCCACGGCCCGGGGGCGGCATCCCGCGTCCGGGCTGCCCGCGAGCGGGACCGGCGCCGGATGCGGAGCCTGGGAGTCCGCATGGCCCAGTCGCCTCCGCCGCTCCCTGAGGAGGACGAGACGCTCCTCCGCCAGGAGGCCGTGCGCCGCGCCATCCGCCACGCGTGGGGCGGCTACACGCGGTACGCCCGTGGCACCGACGACCTCAAGCCCGTGTCCAGGTCGGGCGAGGAGGGCCTCTGCAAGATGGGCGTCACGGCTGTGGACTCCCTCGACACCCTCATCCTGGCAGAGCTCCCGGAGGAGTACGCGGACGCGCGGGACTGGGTGCTGAAGTCGCTGTCCTTCGGGCGGGAGGACCAGGAGGACATCAACGTGTTCGAGACCATGATCCGGGTCGTCGGCGGCCTCCTCGGCGCCCACGAGCTCAGCGGGGACGCCCGCATGCTGGACCTCGCGACGGACCTGGCCCGCCGCCTCGTGACGGCGGCGTTCCAGGACGGCCACGGCCTGCCGCGGGGGACCGTGGGGCTGCGCTCGGGCAAGTCCTACAACCCGGCGTGGGTGGGAGGGGCCTCCTCGACGTCCGAGGTGGGGACCCTGCAGCTCGAGCTGACCTACATCGCACGCAAGACAGGGCAGAGCGACCTCGAGGACCTCGCGCTGGGCGCCATCCGGCACCTCCGGCGGCTCAACGTCACCGACGGGCTCTACCCCATCTACGTGCACCCGGGCACGGGCCTGCTGATGGCGGCCCCGGTGACCCTGGGGGCGCGCGGCGACTCCCTGTACGAGTACCTGCTCAAGCTGCCCCTCCTCTTCCACCCGGAGCGCAGCGCCGCGGACCGCCGCGCGGTCGACTGGGTCGGCGGCATGTACGCCCGCTCCGCGCGCGGCGTCCTTGACCGGCTGCTCCTACACTCCGCGGCCTCGGGCATGCCGTACCTCGCCGAGCAGAGCCGGCCGGTGATGATGCTCAAGCCTCAGCAGTCGCCCCAGCTGGTCCACAAGATGGACCACCTGGTGTGCTTCGCGCCCGGCATGCTCGCCCTCGGGGCCCTGCATGGCCTGGGCTTCGAGCCGGGGGCGGACGTCCCAGAAAGCGGCTTCTTCCGCGGGGTGGAGGGCTGGGACGGCGACAGGGGCGCCCGCGCGCGGCTCCTGAACATCTCGCGGTCGCTGGTCGACACGTGCCTGGCCATGTACGACACTACCACGACGCGACTCGCCCCTGAGATCGTGACGTTCTACTCGTCCGGGCTCGAGATGCGCCCGAACCACGACGCCAGGCACTGCCTCCTGCGGCCCGAAACGGTGGAGTCGCTATTCGTGCTGTGGCGGGCCACGCACGACCAGAGGCTGAGAGACGCAGCGTGGTCGATTTTCACGGCCCTTGAGCGCAACGCGCGCGTCTGGAGCGGAGGCTACAGCAGCCTTCATGACGCCGACTGGGGCAAGACTCTGCCGGTCCCAACGGCGTTGCCGACGCCAGACGGGGACGGCGACGCGGCTTCGCGGGCGTGGCCCTGGCCCGTGGAGGAGGTGCGCAGGGGCAACGACGCGTGGGGGAAGCGCTGCTCCGGTGACAGCGCGCCCACGTGGTGCGCTCAGCGCTGTGACGACGCCGAGGAGGAAGGGCAGGCCGCCCCGGCAGACGCCGCCGCCGTTGCGGCTGACCCGCCCGTGTTCGAGCCGGACTCTGACGGGCCCCGGGACACCAGGAACATGCGCGACCACATGGAGTCCTTTTTTATGGCCGAGACGCTCAAGTACCTTCTTCTTATTTTCAGCGACGACTCCGTCCTGCCGCTCGACCAGTACGTTCTCAACACTGAGGCCCATCCGCTCGGCGTTCTGTGATTCAGTGGCGTTGTCCTGCGGCGGTGTTGCTCAAGCCGGGCTACGAACTGCACGGTCTGCCAGGGACCGCGAGCGGCAGGCACCGGGCCGGGCCGTGGGGCTCACGCCGGCGCCCCACGGTTGTGCGTACACCACGAGTCTAAGCTGTGCTTGTGATCTGGCAGCAACGGGTGCGTGCGTGACGCCGACCCGGGCACGCTTACGCTCGGCGTCGCGGTGCCATGGCAGCGTCGCATGTCTTTGGCACGAGGACTGGGCACGTTTTGAGCAGACCTTGCAGCTGCCGACCGAGCCCGCTGACGCCCCGCTGGCGGCGGACCCGGCTATGGGTGAGGCTGCACCAACGCCACAGGCCTGGCCGGCTGTCACAATCGCGCCATGATCACGTCTGCGGGCCGGGGCGACTTGCATCACGTCAATCAAGCCATTCCTGCTTGCAACAGCTCCACCAGCGGTGTCACCACACGCAGCCGCCCGTGCCCCGCGGTGGAGACGGATCTGGCAGCCGAGGCATCGACTTGGTTCGCAATCCGCCTCAGTCTCGGCCAAGCGACAAGCGCTCGGCGACAGCAGCACTGGCCGACACCACCGCTTCACGGCTGCTGCCCCCTGGGGGGTAGCCCCGACATGCCGTGCCGCGCTGAGCCCTCGATGCTCGGCGTGACAGCCACGCTCATCGGCGTGCTCGCCGCCTCGGCGTCCATGGCAGCCGCGAGGGTCGTTGCGGAGCCGGCCGTCAGCCCTCACCTGCTCCCCGCCCAGGATCAGCAGCGTTCGCTGGGATCTCAGGTCAGTGAGCTGCAAGACTTTTTTGTGGCGGTGAAGGAGGGGCGCAGG
>Ga0136560_1000472_pt1 | contig 20235 bp, 15 predicted proteins | sample AntRauMeHopE1497_FD_104925 | JGI IMG/M metagenome (GOLD analysis project Ga0136560, IMG submission 104925) | Saline lake microbial communities from Rauer Islands, Antarctica - Metagenome Hop E1 #497 | ecosystem: Environmental > Aquatic > Non-marine Saline and Alkaline > Saline | place... | reverse complement strand
TGAGCGACGGCAGCCTGGCCGTTGACGGCATCTGCCTCTGAGCGACGGCAGCCTGGCCGTTGACGGCATCTGCCTCTGAGCGACGGCAGCCTGGCCGTTGACGGCATCTGCCTCTGAGCGACGCCGCGTGTGGGTGTGACAGCGGCGCGTCGGAACGGTGCGCTGCATCGCGGCATGGCGCCGCTCGTCACTCAAGCGGGCGGAAAGGCCGCCGCCGCTGCGGTGCTCAGCGCCCGACCTTGCCTAGGCGAGAGTCCGTCTTGGGGTCGGCTGTGAAGGCCTGTACCGTCTCGAGGATGTCGTTGGCTCTGTCCTGCGCCTCCCGCATGGCGCCGAGGTAGAGGAGGCGGAGGACGAGGACGGCGCGATCGAGGCCGAGGCGGCCGGTGGCCACGCCCGGGGGCAGGGAGGCGATGGACGCCGTGGTGGCCGCGACGGCGGCGGCCGACGGGCGGCCTGCCTCGGCGGACGAGGAGGACGAGGCCGATGATGCCTCCTGGGCAGCGACGGCGGGGAGGACGACGTGTCGGAGACGGCTGATGCACTCGTCAAGCCCGGCGTCAACCGACCCCGCGTCGCCCGTGAGCCCGAGCGACGCCCTGAGGCCGCGGACCGGCTCTGCCAGGGCGTCGTGGTCGAGCGCCGAGTGGGCGGCGGCCAGCGGCGGCGCTCCCGACGACGAGGCCCTGGCAGCCGGCGATACAGGCGCAGCCCCACTGCTGGCGGCACTTTCTGTCGGCGCGGGCACCGCGAGGGCCGCGTCAGCCGGACCCTTGGCCGTCCGGGCTGCAGCCCTGATGGTCGAAACGTCGCTCTCGTACGCCAGCGCCACGGCGTGGCCCAGGAGCCAGAGCAGCCACTCCGAAACGGGGCTGGCGCGCACCGCACCGGGGCACTCGGCCTGCTCCAGGTACCTTGCCAGGGCGGCGTCCCAGGCGCTGGCTCCCGGTCCGCCGTGAAGCAGCGGCGCGCGCTCATCAACGTCCCACTGCCTGATCACGCGGTTCTCCAGCCAAACCACACAGGCAGCGACGTCGGCCGGGCCTGCAGGCGGGCGCGTCGTGAGCAATGGACCGTGGGAGGGGCGGAACGGAGCAGCCGGGCGGATTCCGACGGGACGGCTGCCTCACTCTCGGCGTCCACGTCCCGCATCGGCGCTTGGAGAGCGCGAAGCCGCCTCGCAATGGGACCAGGCATGGCTGCGACTACGCCGTGTGCAAGGCGGGCCGACGGCGTTGCCGGCCGAAAACTCGGCTCTACCAGCACCTGGCCCGGCTCCCCGCCTCGGATTGACTGTTCATCACACCACCACGTCATGGCAGCCGCCTCCGCCTCCGATGGAACCACGCTGGACAAGCTCGCGAAGATGACCATCGTGGTCGCAGACACGGGTGAGCAAGCACGTGGACGCACCGTCGCGACGCGCGCCGCAGATTCGCGGAACACGGGGCCGGCGTGCGCTCGACCCACGGCCGCGGAGCTCCGTAACTTCGTCTCGCAGGCGAGATCGACGCCATTAAGAAGTTCAAGCCCACGGAGTGAGACTCGAAAGCCCCGCAGCCGTCGCCCAGGAACGATGCGCGTCCGGAAGCCGTCACCTGACCTGCTTGGCCGGTCACTGCGCTGCTCATCCCTCTTGTCGCCCTCCCCCCCGCTCCGCAGTGCCACGACCAACCCTTCGCTGATCTACAAGGCGGCCCAGATGCCCGAGTACAAGTCCTTCCTCGATGACGCCGTCGAGTACGCCAAGTCCAACTCGGGCGGCGACGAGGCCCTCGAGACGGAGCTTTGCCTGGACAAGCTTGCCGTCAACTTTGGTGTGGAGATCCTCAAGCACGTCGAGGGCGTGGTCTCGACCGAGGTGGACGCCCGGCTCAGCTTTGACATTGACGGCAACGTGTCCCGCGCGCGCCGCATCATCGGCCTCTACGAGTCCGCGGGCGTGGACAAGAGCCGCGTGCTGATCAAGCTGGCGTCGACGTGGGAGGGCCTGCAGGCCGCCCGCGTGCTGCAGGCCGAGGGGATCCGCTGCAACATGACGCTGATGTTTTCGATGTGCCAGGCCGCGGTGGCCGCCGAGGTGGGCGCCTTCCTGGTGTCGCCCTTCGTGGGGCGCATCCGCGACTGGTACCTGGCCAACGGCGACTGGACGGACGACAGGCCCGCAGAGGAGGACCCCGGGGTGGTGAGCGTGCGTCGCATCTGGTCCTACTACAAGAAGAACGGCTTCGACACCATCGTCATGGGCGCCTCCTTCCGCAACTCGGGCGAGATCAAGGCCCTCGCGGGCTGCGACCGCCTGACCATCTCGCCGGGCCTGCTGGAGGAGATGGCGGGCGAGTCCGGCGCCGACCTCCCCAGGCCGCTCGACGCCTCGGACGCCTCCTTCATCGAGACCAACGCCCCCGAGGGCGGCAAGATCGAGCTGGACGAGAAGAGCTTCCGCTGGGAGCTGAACGAGGACGCGATGGCCACCGAGAAGCTCGCCGAGGGAATCCGCAAGTTCACCGCCGACCTCGTCAAGCTCGAGAAGTTCATCAAGGACTCCATCTGAGCGCCGCAGACGACAAAGTCGCGCGCGGGCCTTCTCCCTGACCCCTGTGTGCGTGCAGGCTCGCTCGCGGGAAACCACGCACCGCTGCCTCGTGCCCGCCCGCAAGACAGAACACTCGCTCCGCTGCCGGTGCGCAGCCCCCGCTGAAGCCAGCTGCACCATGTTTCGGGCGTCGGGCCGTGCCGTCGTGAGCGCTCCTCGGCCGGCGGGCTTGCCCATGGCCCGTGCGCGCATGCTTGCCACGTCGCTCGCAAACGCCAGGCTCCCCTCGCCCCCCGACCGCAGGCTCGTGCGGTGGGACCAGCCAGGTGAGGACATTGCGGGCGGAACTTGCGCGCCAGCGGCGAGGGCACCGCTGTTCGCCAATGAGTGCTCGGCGATGCTCCGAGGCAGCACCTTCAAGCTGGAAGCCGCGCCGCTTCCCCCGCCCGCCCGCCACCGCAGGCCGAGGTCTACCGTGCTGCGCCCCGCGGCAAAGGTCGGGCGAGCCCCCTGGGCGGCCCGGCCGACCAGCACCTCGGCGGTGACGCAGCGCCTGGGCCTGGCCACCGGCCGCGCCGGCAGGCGGTCTCAGCTCGGACGGTGCGCGCGTGCTGAGCGTGGCAAGCGCCACAGCTCCGGCGGGGCGGGCCAGGGCGGACAGGGCGGCGGGAAGATGTCGACGCGGGAGATCGTCGACATCCTGATGCGCTACCTCTGGCCCAAGGGCCAGCCGTGGCTCAAGGCCAGGGTGGTGCTCGCGCTGAGCCTCATGGTGGGCGCCAAGCTCATCACGATCCAGGTGCCGTTCCTGTTCAAGGACATCATCGACCGCCTCACTCCCGGCGGCGCCAAGGACATGTCCGACGCCGAGAAGCTCGCCATGGCCGTCCCAGTGGCCCTCGTTCTCGGGTGTGAGGGCGCCCCGCCCGCCGCCCCGCGCCTGCTTTGCGCGCCGGCCCAGGCTGCCCCGCCCCTGCCGAACCCCCCCTCCCACAGCCCGAGGCCCCCGCGCCCCTCCCCGCGCCCGCAGACGGCCTCGCCAGGGCGTCGGCGTCCGGCATGCAGGAGCTCCGGAACGCCGTCTTCGCCGTGCTGGCGCAGCGAGCGATCCGCGGCGTCGCTCGGAACGTCTTCGAGCACCTGATGCGGCTGGACCTGCGGTTTCACCTGGACCGCCAGACGGGGGCCGTGAGCCGCGTGATTGACCGCGGGAGCCGGTCCATCAACTTCATCCTGTCCGCGCTCGTCTTCAACGTGGTCCCCACGGCCCTGGAGATCGGGCTGGTGTCGGCCATCCTCGGGGCGCGCTGCGGCTGGGAGTACGCCGCCGTGGCCGTAGCCACTCTGACGACGTACATCGGCTTCACGGTGGGCATCACCCGGTGGCGCACCCGCTTTCGGAAGGAGATGAACGCGCTGGAGAACCAGGCTTCGAGCCGCGTCGTCGACTCCCTCATCAACTACGAGGCGGTCAAGCTCTTCTCGGGGGAGAGTCTCGAGGCGGAGCGGTACGACGTCGCCCTCAAGGGGTACCAGGAGTCCGCGCTGGCGACGCAGACGTCGCTCTCGGCGCTGAACTGGGGCCAGAACGCCATCTTCAGCGTCGGGCTGACGTCGGTCATGCTCATGGCAGTGAACGAGATCGTGGCGGGCAGCATGACGGTGGGGGACCTGGTGCTGGTCAACGCGCTCCTCTTCCAGCTGTCTGTGCCGCTCAACTTCGTGGGCAGCGTGTACCGGGAGGTCCGGCAGAGCCTGACGGACATGGAGCAGATGTTCGCACTTCGCGCCACGGCGCCAGGGATCGACGAGCTGCAGGAGCTGCCGCCGCTGACGCTGGGCGGCCGGCCCGTCGTGGTCCCCAGCCTCGCGGCGACGGCCGAGGCGGCCCGGGAGATCGTGCGGAGCAGCGCCGAGGGCCTCCCCGAGGCCATCACCGAGGACGGCGCGGCCATGCTCGGCTCCCTGGGCCGCGGCAGGAGCTCTGCCGCCCGCCCCCTGCACGCGCCGCTCGCCCCCGGCTCGCTCGCCTTCGAGAGGGTCTCCTTCGGCTACGCCCCCGACCGCCGCATCCTCAACGGCCTGGACCTCCACGTCCCCGCCGGCGCCACGGTCGGCGTGTGCGGCCCCAGCGGCTGCGGCAAGAGCACCCTGGTCCGCCTCCTCTTCCGCTTCTACGATCCGGACAGCGGATCCGTGCGCGTGGATGGGCAGGACCTCCGCGGCGTGAGCCTCCCGTCGCTCCGCCGCGCCGTGGGCGTCGTGCCGCAGGACACCGTTCTGTTCAACGACAGCCTGGCCCACAACCTCCGCTACGGCGACCCCATGGCCTCCGACGACGACGTCCTGCAGGCCGTCCGGGCGGCAGAGCTGGACCAGCTCATCGCGTCGCTCCCCCGGGGCCTGGACACCATGGTGGGGGAGCGCGGGCTGAAGCTGTCGGGCGGGGAGAAGCAGCGCGTGTCTCTCGCCCGAGCGATGCTCAAGAACGCGCCGATCCTCCTCTGCGACGAGGCGACCAGCGCCCTCGACACCCGCACCGAGGCGTCGGTCATGGGCGCCCTCCGGCGCCTCGCCAAGGACCGGACCACCCTCCTCATCGCCCACCGGCTCTCCACGGTCCAGGCCGCAGACCGTGAGCCCAGGCGGCGCCGCCCGCTGCCCCCGCGCTGCCCCCCGCTCCACTCCGCGACGCGCCTGACGCCCCGGTGCCCCCGCTCCCCACCCCGCAGAGATCTTCGTCCTCAACAACGGCAGCGTGGCCGAGGCCGGTTCCCACTCGGACCTGCTGGCGCGCGGGGGGCTCTACGCGAGCATGTGGGACCAGCAGCAGGCGGCGGCGTCGGGGGACCTCGACGCCGGCCTCGTCGACCCTGACGGCATGATCATCACGCCGGCCGACGACAGGAACTGAGGCCTGACCGGGGCCGGCCGCCCCGGGACGAGCGCCCCTTCCCCTTGTGCCAGGCCCGCTTGATTCCAATGACCGTGGGTGCATTCGTGTGACGAGCAGCGTGTGCTGTGCCGGGCCTTGAAACGCAGCGCGCAGCCAGTACGAGCAAGGTTGCTGTTTCCTGCCGCTCGCGCACGTCCCCGCCCGCAAGGCTGGCCGACGGCCGCGCTTGCTCCGCCCGGTTGCGCAAGACGTAGTACTGCGTGCCTATGCGCGGGACTTGCGGCGGCGGATGCCATCCGTCTTGAGCCCAGCCGGCGCGTCGCCGGACACCCCCGCGGCCTCGCGCATCTCAGCGATGGCGGCGCGGCGCTCCTTCTCGTCCAGCTGCGCCTCGGCCTCTCCATCTGCCTCAACGACCTCCTCGTCGTCGTCATCGTCGCAGCCGAAGCGCTGGTACTTTTTGTACAGCCGGTACGTGGCATACATGCTCAGGACGGTGAGCATCGCAAAGTAGGTTTGCCAGGTGGGATTCCCCATTCCCAACGCAAAGATGAAGATGCCATTCCCAAAGATGCACGCCACGTTGCCCAGCAGCAGGAAAAAGTCGCGCTGGGCCGTGATGCCCATGGCCGAGAAAAACATGGTTCCCGCAGTGCAGGCAACAGCCAGGATGGAGGCGAGCTGGTTGGCCTGCATCCTGCGCGGCCGCGTAATTGATCGACGGCGGGCTCCCCGGGGTGAAGGGTCGGCGACCCGACGGCCTGTTGAGGGTGGGCATGCGTGCCACGCAGCCGAGATTGGTAGAGCGATTCCGGGCAGCACAACCACTTGTGACCGCGACCAACACCACGAGGGCAAGAACGGGGCGGGCTGCGCACTCTTCGTTGTGGTGCTGGTAGGTATGGTCGGGTCTTGGTGCACCGAAACGGCTGCTCTGGCTTCAACAGCCGATGTCGCAGGGGTTGGCCCTCCCCGCGACTTACACAGCGCCTCGGCATGTTCACACCGGATGCGGCCTCGCGAACGGCGGTGCCATCACATGCAGTCCTCGTGGCCCGTGCTTACCGCCGGACCCGTGCGTCCTGACGAGAAACCCACATCTACCCTGGGCCCACCCTGCTTCCCCCACGGTCACAGGCCCGGATGCTACGAACGCCGCAACACTCCCATGGACATCGCAGAGAATGACGCTCGGGCCCACCTCATCTGTGCTGCGACCCTGCTGCCGTCGTGGCCGTTCCCCGGCCGTGCTGTGGGGAGCGGCGAGCCCCGACGACCAGGGACCGCAGCCGCCACACCGCAGGCCGTGGCAGCCTCCTGAGCCGTCCGCACGTGCCCCGCACCGCGACTCCGTCGCCACGACCTGCATCCCCGCTGCGGCAGTCGGTGCGGCCGCTGACTTCTCGCCGCCTCATGGAATGTGAGAGGCCGCTTCGCCTAGCATCAAGGATTCCACTGACGTCACGCCTCCAACTCAGTGGTGCTTTGAGCGGAGGCTCACGCGCTGGGCTGCCTGTGACACATTGGCCGTCCCTCGACTCGTCCTGTCACCCTGACCCAGCTCCAAGGCCAGAGAGCGAACACTTGCGCACACACATACAGCTGGGGTGCGCCGCACCCGTTGTGCCGTCGGGGAAAGCCATGCGCGATGTTTTCGAGTTGGCACTGATGCTCTGCTGGCAGCCGCGCCTCCGCCCCGTACGACGGCACTGAAGGGGCCAGGGGCCGGTTTTTGCGCCTAGACTGAGGGTGTTTGTGACATGTACGTGTCCCGGCTCCGCATGGGCGTGTCAGCTTGCTCACGGATGCTGGCACGGGCGCCAAAGAAGAAGGGCAAGTCAAGCAAGGCCGCTGTCGACGAGGGGCCGACGGGAACTGTCAGCCCGATCCAGGACAAGCTCAACGGCATGTACATGAAGGCGCTTGAGGCCAAGAAGCGGCCCCGCCCGTGAGCTGGCGCGCCATGCACGGCAGCGAGCCTGCCCGGCGTCCGCCAAGCCCCAGTCCGCGAGTGACCGGAAGCATGACCGGATGGCATCAAATTGACCGTTCCTTTGCTTTCGCGCGGCCGCAGTGACATGACGGAGGGGGACAAGGCGGAGGCGAGCGTGCTGGCCAAGGAGTACACGCGGAGGCTTTGGGCCAGGGAGGAGCACCTGCACGCCGACGCCAAGGCCAAGTCCGAGCTGCGCATGCGGGCCATCGTGGCGCTTCCGGAGGAGCTGCAGATGCTGGCGCTGTCAGCGCCGGACGACCCCATGGTGCCGGCCGATTACCGCGTGGTGCTGCACCGGCCGCCCCAGGAGGGCTGGCACAGGCCCCGCGTGAGCCTCGCGGCGCAGGAGCTCGCCGGTGCGGACGAGTTCTTCAAGAAGCAGGCCGCCCTGGGCAGCAGCATGAGCTCGGCGGCCTCCAAGGAGGAGGTGGAGGCGGCACTGGGCCAGGCGGAGACACTGGACGAGGACGAGGAGAAGGCCAGGAGGCAGAAGAAGGCTGGGTGAAACCGTGCCCGCGCCCAGGGGACGACTTGCCCGATGCGACGAGCCGCCTATCTGCGCCCCGCACTCGCCCGCGGCCCGCCGCGCCGCGCGCTCGATCAGGCGTGCGCGACGCCAGGCTCACACGCGTTACAGGTCGCACGAGCGGGCGCGTCGGTGCTGGCTGCACTGCCCAGGGCTGTGATGGCGTGTGCGGAGGTCGCGGGCCCGCGGGGCGACGCTCAGGGAGGGGCGCCGGGCGGGTCCAGGCACGCAACACACGACTGTCTGGGTGAGGCACGCGGCGGGGCGGGCTCAGAGGTAGAGCCCCTCGACGACGGAGCCCTTCTTCTTGTAGAGCGTCTTCTCCTTGGCCTTGTGGAAGTCGGCCTGGGTGACCCGCATGCGCCGCTCGCGGAGGGCCATGAGGCCGGCCTCGGTGCACATGGCCTTGATGTCGGCGCCGGAGAGCTCGTCCTTGGCCATGACGAACTCCTCCATGTCCACGTCGTCCGAGAGGGACATCCTGCCCGTGTGGATGCCGAAGATGCGGCGCTTGGTCTTGACGTCGGGCAGGGGGAACTCGATCTTGCGGTCGATGCGGCCGGGGCGGATGAGGGCCGGGTCGAGGGCGTCGATGCGGTTGGTCGCCATGATGACCTTGACGTCGGTGCGCTCGTCAAAGCCGTCGAGCTGGTTGAGCAGCTCCAGCATGGTCCGCTGGATCTCGCGCTCGCCCGAGGAGGACGAGTTGTAGCGCTTGGTGCCGACGGCGTCGATCTCGTCGATGAAGACGATGGAGGGGGCGTTCGCCTCCGCCGTCTTGAACAGCTCGCGGACGAGCTTGGGCCCTTCCCCGAGGTACTTCTGGATGAGCTCGGAGCCCACCATGCGGAGGAAGGAGGCCGAGGTCTCGTTGGCGACGGCCTTGGCGAGCAGGGTCTTCCCCGTGCCGGGCTCCCCGTAGAGGATGACGCCCTTGGGCGGCTTGATCCCGATGTCCTCGTACAGCTCCGGGTGCGTGAGCGGGAGCTCGACGGCCTCCTTGATCTCCTGGATCTGCTTCTCCAGCCCGCCGATGTCGGCGTAGCTCTCCAGCGGGGCCTTGTCCACCTTCATCACCTCCACGCTCGGGTCGGTGTCGTCGTTGAGCAGGCCCACCACGGACGACGTCTTGTTGTGCAGCAGCACGGTGCACCCGGGCTCGAGGGCGTCGCGGTCCACGAAGCTGAGGATGTTGACAAACGTCTCGGGCCCGTTGGGCGTCGAGATGATGCAGTGCGACTCGTCGACCATCTCCTCGAGCGTCCCCACCTGCAGCGGGGCGCCGCGGATGTCCTCCACCTGCGACAGCTCCTCCTTCTCCCGGTCCTCCTTGGGCCGGAGCACCTCCTGGTTCCTGATGAACTCCCCCTCCATCAGCAAGAAATCCTTCACGCGCTCCAGCTTCAGCATCCGCAGCTTGCACTTGGCGGTCGGGTAGACTGCGGCAGGCCGAGCAGCACACAGAGGAGCGGGAGGGGGGGGAAACGTTGGGCTCGGACCCGCGCCGCCGTGCTGCCGGGGGGCAAGCTGACACCGGCCGCCTGCGCACGCCATCACGGCGAGAACTGCCAGACTGCACAACGCAAGGATGGTGTTTACGGCCGGGCTCACCCTTGGGCAGCTTCGTCGCCGACGACGCTCCCTTGCGGCGCTTCTTGTTCACCCTCCCCGGGGCCTTTGACTCTGCGGCACATCATTGGGTGGCTCAGAAGGTGATAATCATGCGCATGCCGTGCCGCTGGGCCCGGACCCGTCGCACGCTCGCCGCCTGCAGCGGCCGCGCCCCTCGGAGAGGATCGACCGCCCTGCGCCGCCCGAGCCGAGCGGCCCCGCGTGTCCGCTGCCCCGGGCTCGCGTGCGGTCATCGGCTGGCGTGCGAATTCAGCGCGGCTTCCCTGCCTTGGCGGCGCAACGGGCCGCGCAGAGGGCGTGGGGGCGGGTGACTGGCGGTTCGAGCGCGAACGCCTCACCGAAGCGCTTCTTCTTCTGCTCCTTCTTCTTGTCAGGCGCGCCCTTCTTGTCTGCAGGCGGGCCGCCCGGGCCACCTGGTCCTCCGAACATGGCGAAGGTGCCGCCCTGATGTGTGAGTCTCACGGGCAGGTCGCTGCTGCATGCCGTCCGCCTCTGCTTCATGTTCAGTCGCGTTTCCAGCGCGCACGCACGCGCGAGCACGGATGTGGCGGTACCACACGGCGGCGATGAGTCGGTGGTGTCCAGTTGTCGGCGTACGGGCCGGCAGTGACGAGGCAGGTCGTGCTCCACGCACGCCACGCACGCAGGCCGTCACTCGAAGCCCGGTGGCGCGAGGGCCTTGGCGCGGCTGGCCGCGGCCGCGGCAATTCTTGAGGGCACCACGGTGGGCACCGCGGCTGACATGGGCCGGAGCTCGGAGTCGAGGATGGCCTTTGCGGACCCGTCGCTCCGCTTCGCCCGGCGCTTGAGCTCGAGCAGGGCGCGCGCGCGCTCCTCCGTGACGTTGGCCTGGACCCCGACGAAGTGGACGACGCGGCCCGTGGGGTCCCTGAGCGGCGCGATGAACAGGTCGTTCCAGAAGGGGGAGCCGTCCTTGCGGTAGTTGAGGACCACGACGTGGCAGTCGGAGCCGCGCATGACGCACTCGCGGATCTCCGTCACGGTGTCCGGGTCCGTGTCGGGGCCCTGGAGGAAGCGGCAGTTGTGCCCCAGGACCTCGGGGGGGGCGTACCCCGTGAGGCGGAAGAACCCCTGGGAGGCGAACACGATGGGGTTGTCCTCCAGCAGCGGGTCGGTGATGATGAAGTGCCGGCTCATGCGCGCCAGCGCCTGCATCAGGGTGAAGTCCGTGCGGTCCAGGGCCTGCGGCGGGGTCACCCCGGCCGACGGCTCCGAGGCGGGAGAGGGCGCCGGGGGCGGGCCCGCGAGGGTGAGCGGCCTCTGCAGTGCCTCGAGGCGCTCCGCCGCCTTGACCACGCCGACGCACGACGGCGGGACGGAGACCCCTGCGTTCTCCGCGATGTCCGAAGCCGACCGCCTCGCCAGGCCCGACTGCTGCACGAAGTCCGGCGCGTTCACGGCCGCCCACTCCCGGAAGCGGCCCACGAGGCCCTGCTCGTGAAGTGTGACCCGGATGGCGTTGCACTCGGCCCTGAGCGCCTCGAAGCGGCGGATCATGGCGTCGACCATGAACTTCTTGCGAACCCTGGGGCGGGGAAGGGGGAGGGGGCAGGCGTTGGGCGGTGCCGCGGCGGGCTGGGGATCAAAAGACGACACGATCTAGCACATGGGCGACGCGGGGGGCGTGGCGCTGCGGCGGTGTCGCTCACCTGGACTTGCGGGCGTTGAGACGGTTCCACTCCCTCCGCTTGACCTCGGCCTTGCCGCCGGGGAGCGACGCGAGCGACTCCTGCGCCGCCGCGGTCTCCGCCGCCAAGGCCAGCTCCGCCTCGTGCCGCGCCTCGGCGGCCGCCTGCTCCGCGGCACTCTTCACAGCGCGGCTTGCGACAACGACCGCCGTCTGCGCTGGCGTCGGGTGGTGCTGCCGCGGGGGTGCCATGGGCATTGTTGCAGACGCGGCCCTCGGCCGCACACCGGCCGTAACGCCTCCCGAATCGCCTGAGGTCGCGGCGGCCGGGACTTTGGACGCAGGCTCGCCGATGACCGGCGCGCTGGTATCTTCTCTCGCGCGCTTCATCGCCTGAGAGCCTGCCAGCCGTGCCATGGTGAGACCAGCTGAGTCGCTTGAGCCGGCATCAAACAGGCCAGCACCCCCTCCCAGATCCATCCTGTTTCCAATAAATGCCTGGGGCGCGGGCTCTCCCATCCCAAGGGCAGCAGCCATGGGCGGGGAACCCCTGCTGCTCGATGAAAGTCCGTAACCCCCTCCCTCCACCATAGCGGCAGTGGCGGCTGAGCCGGGCATCGAGTGTGAAGAGATCGCACCAGACCTTCCTGACACCGTTGACGTGGTGGACTGCATCCCAAGCTCCCGGGCAAGCGATGGAAGGAAGGTATCCGAGTCCAACGGGCCTCCAAACGATGAGAGCTCGCCAAGCACCGCATCGTCGTCGTACTCACCCCCCGGAGGGGCGAAGAACGGCAGAGGGTGTAGATCCATGCCCTTCGAGCTGCGGCCGAGTGAGTCGCTCGGCGGATGCGGCCAAGGGTTGTGAACTTGACGATGCCCTGCCAGCACGCGCCCCTGCCTGCGAGCAGGCCCGTGGCTTCCGGCTGAGCCCAATGGGCCGTGATGCACGGAAATTGTGCACCGGTTGTTCAAGGGACGCGCGGGGTCGGATCCTGCGACACGCCGAGGCGGACCTGGGAAGCCGGGCGTGGGAAGGGATGTCCCACTCCAGTTCAGCAAGCATCGCGTCATCGGCCCCCCACCAAGAGCTGCGCGGCACCTCCCGCTCCGCGAGTGGATTCCGCTCGCTCGTGCTGCCCCAGCTTCCGGGCCCCCGCGTGCCGGCTCACAAGATCCTGGCGGGCGTGGGCGGACCGCTCCCACGGCCCGCAAAGCGCTGGCACACACACCACACGTGGTGCCACCACCCCCGACGATGTCCAATCGTGCATACCTTGCCGCCTGCGGTTGAATTACCGGCCCGAGGCACTGCCGCAGCAGAACGCGGCGCCGTGCCCGGGAGTTTCAACATGGCACTCGCAGGCATGCCGGCCGAAGCCACGAGCCGCTCCGGCCGGCGCTCGGCATCCGTGCCGAGCGTACTTCGGCGCATGGTGTCCAACCGCACGGTTGTCGTCGCGGCTACCGCCGTCCTCTTGCTTTCGTGGCTGTGGTGGCTTTTCTTGGCCACGGCCTCGAAGCCCCCGGTTGCAAAGACCATTCCGCACTCCCTTTCGTCCAGTGAGCTTCGCCCGTGGGAAGCGACGCGCCGCGTGGCATGGAGTCCTCAGCCACGGGCTTCGGGCCGTGGGGGCGTGCGGCTCAGTCTGACCGACCACGATGCTGCCCGCTCGCGTCCCTCCCCCGGGAACCCGCAGGAGAGCGCGCCGAGCTGGAGGCACGGGTCAGACGCGATGCCGAGGAAATGTACTCGAAGAAGCTGCAGGAGCGCCTGGACGCCGAGGAACGCGAGAGCGATGTGAGTGGACTGCGGCCCGAGCCGTGCCTCGCCGCCGGCACGCGTGCGAGCTGCTGCCAGCAAGCACCGTGATGTATGCAACTCAACGCAGGCGAAAGCTGCGAAGCTCAAGGCCGACCTGGACGCGGTCGTGGCCCAGTCGGAGAAGGCCGCTCACGATCTGGCGGACGCGCGGAAGCAGGCGCAGGGCGGTGCGTCGGCGTCCGAGCTGGCGCGGCTGGCGGCGGAGCGGACATCGCTGAGGCTCGAGGCGGAGGCGCTGCGGCAGAAGCTGCAGCGGGTGGCGGAGGAGCGGGAGGACGCAGTGGCGGAGGTCCGGCGGCGGCACGGCGAGGCGGCGCTGCGGGGCATTGAGGCGCTGGTGAGCGCGGAGCTGCTCCACAGGGAGGCGGCCATCATCGCCGACGGGGCGAGGGCGACGCTGGACGCGTTCTGCGCGCGGACCGAGGGGTTCCCGCTCGACACCGCCGACACGCCGCACGTGGTCATCGACCGCGCCCCGTTCGAGCTGTTCGACGCCACGCTCACGGGCTGGCACGGCCCCTCTGCCGGCTGCGTGGGCGTGGGCGCGGACGGCGACGGGGCGGTGCCCACCACGACGTTCCTCCTGCAGGACCCCGAGGCCGCGGAGCGCGTGGGGCGGCAGGCGGAGCGGGACCTCCGGAACGCCTCGGCGGCGCTGGTGGGGAAGCGGCTGTGGCCAGCCGGCTACTCCGTGCGCGCGGCCCGCGCGTCCGGGGCGGCGGCGGAGGCCCCCGCACCGCCCTGCTGCTCCCGTCTCCTCTTCGCGCTGCACCCGGTGTTCGGGGCCTTCTACCGGGTCCTCGTCCCCGTCGTGGACGCCGAGGGGGGCACCGGCTCCGTCCCCATGTGCTACCGCCGGAGGTGGTGGCCCCTGCCAGAGGCGGCGGCCGTCGACCCGCCTACGGCGACGCTGGCGTCACTCTTCAACGTCACCCCGGCCCCCTACGACGACGAGGCCATGGTGGCCGAGGCCGAGGTCCTCGGCGCCGGGGCCAAGCGCCTGGCCGCCCCCGAGCGCGCCCCGCCGCCCCCGAGCGTGCGGGCCGTGCCCGTCGCCGCCCCCGAGCACGACGTCGTCGTCGTCCTCCCCTTCGCCGGCCGCTTCCTCGCCCGCCTCCCCGCCCTCCTCCTCTCCTTCGCCAGGGCGTCCGTCGAGGCCCGCCTCCTCCGAGCATCCCTCGTCATCGCCGTCGCCGACGCGGCCCACCCCGACCTAAGCCCCGCCAACGTCACCACCGCCGTCGACGCTGCCGTCGCGGCGGCCGGCGCGGCCCTCAAAGTCCGTATCTCGTCCGTCCGCGCGCCCAGCATCGGGACCGACCTCGGCGCCGAGCGCCCCGCCTCCAACTTTGCCCTCGCGACCTCCATCGCAGCGGTCATGAGCCGCCCGGCGGCGCGACGCCTCGGGGACGACGCCCCGGACGCCCCCGCCCTCAACGCCGCCGCATCCCCCTACGCCGGGGCCGTGCTCGCGGCACTGGCGGGCCGGCCCCCGGGCGACACGGCGCTGATCCTCGACCCGACGACGTACCGGGTGAGCCCACAGGCGCTGCTCGACGCGACGGACTTGACGGTGCCGGGGCACTCGGTGTGGGCGCCGGTGGTGGGCCACGACGGGCAGGAGGCCGGGGAAGACGACGACGCCGCCGGGCAGATGCCGAGGCTCCTTGGCGGGTGGGACGGCATCCCCGAGGGGTGCCACCCTTCCGGCCACATCGCCGGCCTGGCCCGCCCCGGCGTGACGCCGGGCTCGGTGCTGGACCCCGCGTTCTGGACCGGGGAGGCTTGCATGCCGAGCCGGGCGGCTGGAAGGGCGCTGCGCGGGGACGCCAAGACGGAGGCGGAGACGGAGGCGGAGACGGAGGCGGAGACGGAGGCGGAGACGGAGGCGGAGGCGGAGGCGGAGACGGAGACGGAGACGGAGACGGAGGCGGAGGCGGAGGCGGAGACGGAGGCGGAGGCGGAGGCGGAGACGGAGGCGGAGACGGAGGCGGAGGCAGAAGCGAATGCCACCGGGCCCGCCAGCGAGGCGGGCAACGCCACCGCCGCGCCCGGCAACGCCACCGCAGCCACGGATGGTGCCGCGCCCGGCAACGCCACGGGGGACGTCAGGGCGCCGGCCGACGACGACGCCGACGACGACGAGCCTGAGCCCGACGCCGCCGAGGAGGCGGAGGCCGTGGCTGTGCGCTGGAGCGACGAGCACGGGGTGCCCGGCCTGCTTCTCACCGGCGCGAGCCACCGCCATGCGACGCTTGGAGCCAGCGTGGGCGACCTCGGCCTGATCCTGCTGGGGTCGTCGGACGGCGGCCGGCTAGCGGGCGAGGACCTCCCGGCCGGGCCCGAGTGCCTGGGCCGGAGGCTCCTGGTGGCGGCGGAGGAGGCCGGGCTGCTGGTGCAGAGGACGTCGTCGCTGGGCCTGCTGTCGACGTCGGACCCGGCAGAGCAGTGCCAGTGCGCCGACGGTCCCGTCATCGACGCCTTTGCGCCCAGGCACTGCGAGCGGTCCTGGGTCCGGGCCGTGGCAGGGGACCCGGGCGACACCCCCAGGCTGCAGTGCGCCCTCAGGCAGCTGAGCAGAGCCCCCGGCCTGGTGCTCGACCAGCTCGAGGCCGCGACCCTGCACGGCAGCACCCCGCAGGGAGGGGACGCCGGCCCGCGGGGGCACTCGGCGGGGCTGGCCCCGTGGGCCGACGTGGTCCAGACCGTGAGGCGGTTCGACCCGTCCCTGGGCCTTGGGATCACGGCGCTGCTGCGGTCGCGCGCGAGCGGCGAGCAGGCCTCGTTCGACTTTGAGTTTGCGCTGTCCCAGCGCGCCTGGCAGTGCTCCCGGTGTGACGCGTAGTGCCAAAATGCGCGCGACGGGGGCGGAACCCGATCGACCGTGCCAGCCTTGCTCTGGCCGCCTGCCCTGATCCCGCACACACCGCCGCGATGAGCAATGTGCAGGAGGTGACGACGAGAGAAGAGCTTCAGACCATCATCGCATCGTGCGAGGAAGGCCAGGGCGTCCTGTGAGCCAGGACGAGGGCGCGCGAGGGTGGAGCGCGCGTTCGTCGACGAGCAGGGTGGCAGCAACGACCGGGCGCCCTGGCCGTCCTTACCAGCTCGATCTCGCTCGTTGCCGCGACACGTCGCAGTATCTGTGCCAGCGCCGGCTGGTGCGGGCCGTGCCGCATGATCAAGCCGAGGTACAATGAGCTCAGCGTCATGCACGGATCCGTCGTGTTCCTGCGCGTCATGCAGGAGGTGGCGGCGCCCCTACTCAGCGAGCTGGGCGTCAGGTCGTACCCCACCTTCATCGCGGGCTCCAAGTCGGGGGGTGCCGTGTTCAGCGAGACGACGCGCTTCTCCGGGGCCGATGGCGCCGCGCTCGACTCCATGGCCGCGGACCTCGCCTCCTCCAGCGCCCCCGCGCCGGCGCCGGCTCCCGTGTCGGCGTTCGCCGGGGCGGGGCGGTCCATGACGTCGGCTGCGTCGGGGTCGGCGGCAGTGACGCCCGGCCCCGCCGCCGCCCGGCCCGAGACCGACATGCTCCCGAACATCAAGGCCCTGCTAGAGATGGGCTTCGACGGGCGCGACGCCTCTGCCGCCCTCGCGCGCGCCGGGAGCGTGGAGGGGGCGCTGGACCTGCTGTCGGACGGCTTCGAGCACGCGGACCCCGGTCTGGTGACGACGGAGGCTCCGGCGGCGGCGGGCGGGGAGGAGGACGGGGCGTCGTTCGAGGAGCGCAAGGCGGCCATGCTCGCGACGCTGGCACGGCGCCGCGAGGAGAAGGCGGCGGAGGACAAGGCGGCGGAGCTTGCGCGGGTGAAGCAGCAGCGCGAGGGCAGAGCCAGGTCTCAGGAAGCCGAGGCGGCGAGGAAGGAGCTGCAGCGGAAGCTGGACCACGCAAAGCAGCAGAAGGAGGCGGTGGACGCGGACAAGCGGCGTAAGAAGGCGCGGCAAGACGTGCTGCAGGACAAGGTGGACCGCGCGAGGGCGGCGGGGAAGGAGGACCGGGTGGCGGCGCTGGAGGCGGAGCTGGAGGCGATGAAGGGGGAGGGGGCGAGGCCGGCGGCGGACGCCCGGTCGTGGGAGAAGCGTCAGGACGAGGCCATGGCCGCCCTGGAGAGGGGGCCGGCGGACAAGAAGGTGAGGGCGCTCGCCATGGTCAGGGCGATCTGCGCCAACGCCATGGACCCGGCCAAGGGCGGCGCCGAGGGCGGCGAAAAGTTCCGCCGCCTGCAGGCGTCGAACAAGGCGTTCCAGCGGAACATCGGCGTGAACCCGGGGGCGCGGAGCCTGCTGCAGGCGTCGGGCTGGGGCGCGGTCATGGACGAGGACGCCGTCGCGGCGGGGAAGCGAGGGATCGGGGCGCACGCCGCGTACGAGTTCGGGCACGAGCCGTTCACGCTCGAGACGGCGGCGCGGCTGGCACAGCGGTTCCTCGACGCCACGGGGGGTGCCGCCACGGCGTGAGGTGGCGCTGGGGCGGCTGGAGGCGTGTGTGAGTGCGGGCGAGCGAGCGTCCAACGGCGGTGCGGCAAGCCCTGGCACGGACGGAGGCGGCGGCGGCCCGGGCGCACACATCACGCGCTTGCAGGCACGGGCCGCGTGCACTAGGCGTGGCTGTGCCCGGAGTGTGCTGCTGCCGGCTTCGGCTGCCGGCTTCGGCTGCTGGCGGTCACGCAGTCTCCCCCGGCACCGCGACGGTGATCCCAGCCGCGGCAGCAAGCTCCTTGAGGTTGGAGTTGGCGGCGCGCGCCTTCGCCTCGAGCCCCTCGCCCATCTTGGCCAGCGCGGACTGCTGCTTGTCGAGCGACGCCTTCTCCGCGTCGAGCGTGCGCAGGTGGTCCACGCGGGGGACGCGGGCGAACATCTTGCCCACGTGGCGGTACATCTCGCCGTCGATGTCGGCCTTGGAGACCTCGGAGCGGGTGAGCGCGCTGATGCGCTGGCGCTGCTGCAGCGTGATGGACCGCTGCTTCAGCTGCCGCAGCTGGTTCTGCAGCCGGCCCGACTCCCCCTGCGCCTCCTGCAGTGCAGTCACCTCCTCCTGCGTCAGCTTGCGCTGGCGCCGGCCGCGGCCGGCCGCCACGGCGGACGAAGGGTCAAGCCTGGCGATCGCGCGCCTGCTCTCCTCCTGCCCCGGCTGCGCCGCCAGCACGGCCCGGTAGTCAGAAACAGCCCCCGACTTGTCGCCCATCGCCTCACGGGACGCCGCGCGGCGGAATAACGCCTTAACGTTCCCGGAGTCCAGGTCCAGCGCCGCCGTGCAGTCCTCCGCCGCGGCCGCGTGCTCGCTCATCTTGATGAAGCACTGCGCCCGATTCGACAGAATCGTCGACCGGTCCGCAGGGCTCAAGGAGTCCAGCTTCAGCACATCGCCGTACTTGGTCACGGCCGTCTTGAAATCCCCTGCCGCGTAGGCCTTGTTCCCCTCGGCCTTGAGAGCCGCCCAGTCAGCCATAGTAGGCGACCCTGTTCCCTTTCAGGTGTGCGGCCGCCCGGGCCGCCCGGGCCGCCACGGGACGCACTGCGGGCCCGGCAACATCACTCGAGGGTTGAAAAGCACAGCCCGGCAGAGCCACGCCGAGAACCTTGCCGCCGCCCCCAGCGGGCAGCCCGCTCACTCCCCCCCCCGGCTGGGCCCGCGAGCGATCATTGGCCATGGCATCGTCATCGTCGTCTGCGGCTCTCAGCGCGTTCTTCCTTCACGACCCCGAGGAGTCGGCATCCGGGCGCGTGCTCGGCGACGTGGGCGCCTCGGCCGCCGACGGCTTCACCGCGGGCGTCGAGCTTGCGGCTACCGGGGCGGATCTTGCCCGGGAGCACCGCGTGGGCGAAGATGTGCTGATTTCGGCTGCAGCGGGCGCCTGTGTGGACGTGCGTGACAACGCCGACGCCTGGGTCCGCATCTCGCTGCCATCCGGAAGCTCCAGTGTCGTGGTCCGCGCCGGCACGTGGCGCCGTGTGACAGCGCTCGCCCCGCGCCCTTCGGCGCGCCCGGGCTTCCTCGCGCCGGCCGGGAGCCAGCCGTTCGACGCCGCCCTCGTCCTCGACCCGCTCGCGTGCCCGTCCGTCGCCGGCGCGTCGGCTTTCCGCGCAGCCGGTGCCTCTGGCGCGCTCCCCGTCGTGGAGGCGCGCTTCGGCGCCGATGGCCTCCCCGCGGGCGGGGAGGCGGGGATGACCGCGTCGGAGCTGGAGCTCCCGTACTGGCGGCACATGGGCGCGAAGCACGCGCGCGAGCTCGTGTGCGACATCTGCAACGTCTTCTACGGCCTGGGTTGGGCCTCGGGGACGGGCGGATCCATCTCGATCCGGCACGGGAGCCGCACGTACATGGCCCCGTCGGGCGTGCAGAAGGAGCGGATGCTGCCGCAGGACATCTTCGCCCTCGACGCCGACAGCGCGGAGCTCTACCAGCCCAAGGCCCGCTGGCCGGGGCGTCCGTTCCGGCTGAGCGAGTGCGCGCCGCTCTTCGGGCTGCCGTACGAGCTCCGCGGGGCAGGGGCGTGCCTGCACTCCCACTCGCAGGCGGCCGTGGCGGTGACGCTGATGCACGACACCGAGTTCCGCGTGACGCACCTGGAGATGATCAAGGGCCTGTCGGGGCACGGCTTCCACGACGACCTGGTCATCCCCATCATCAACAACACCGCTCGGGAGTGCATGCTGACCGACGCCATGCGCGCGGCGATGCTCAAGTACCCCGACGCCCCCGCCGTCCTCGTCCGCCGCCACGGCGTGTACATCTGGGGCAAGACCTGGGAACAGGCCAAGGCCCAGGCGGAGTGCCTGCACTACCTTTTCGAGCTGGCTCTCCGCATGCGGGCCATGGGCGTGTCACACTCTGCGCACCCGGCCACGTCGCCGGACTGCAACTCGGCCGCGGACCTCGCCGCCGCAGCCGCCGAGCCCGCAACCGCAGCAGCGGAGCCGGCCCGTGGCGGCAAGCGGGCCCGCGACGCCGACGACGCCCCCGCGGCCGGATTCCACGGCTCATCCAACCCTGCCCTGGGCGCTGCCTCCGCCTCGGGAGCCGAGGGGCCCGCGCCGTCGACCCGCGACGTGGACGCCGTCGTCCTTGACATCGAGGGGTGCACCACCCCGCTCTCGTTCGTGCACGAAGTGCTCTTCCCCTACGCGCACGATCGCCTGGCAGAGCACCTGCAGGCCACCTTTGGCACCACC
>Ga0136560_1000471_pt1 | contig 20253 bp, 7 predicted proteins | sample AntRauMeHopE1497_FD_104925 | JGI IMG/M metagenome (GOLD analysis project Ga0136560, IMG submission 104925) | Saline lake microbial communities from Rauer Islands, Antarctica - Metagenome Hop E1 #497 | ecosystem: Environmental > Aquatic > Non-marine Saline and Alkaline > Saline | place... | reverse complement strand
GTGGACTCGGTGCGCGCCTTCGCTGGTCGGCGGCACATGACACGGGCCACTGACATCCCGAGCCTCCGCGAGGCCGCCGCCCCCGTGGGCCTGGCCAACCTGGGTAACACATGCTATCTCAACGCCATGATCCAGGCCCTCTTCCACACGCCCCAGGTGCGCGGGCGAGTCCTTGCCGCCCGTTTCGACGCCGAGGCAGAGGCCGCTCGCGAGTTCCTCGCGGCCGCGCCCGTGTCCGGCGCCTCCGACCTTGTGCAGCTCCACGCGCGCCGCTACCTGCGCGCGGTGGACTTCATGTGCGAGCTGCAGCACGTCTTCGGGCTGCTTTCGGCGTCGGACAGGGCCGCCGTGGAGGCGACCCAGCTCCTTGAGGCCTTTGCCGCGTACAAGGGTGGCGAGGGGGCTGCATACCCGGCGCTGTGGCAGAACTTCGCCGCGTCAGAGGCGCAGGACAGCACGGACACGGAGCTGGCCGGGGCCCTCACCGACTCCGTCCAGCGACGCTTCACAGACCTCGCAGCTATGCGAGTGGCCGCAGGGGAATCCCTCACCGACGACGTTCGCGCGAGCATCATCCAGGACTGCGCCGCACGGCTTGACGAGCTCCTCGCGCAGCGGTCCGCCAAGGCCATGTCGTCGGGCCTCGCGATGGGGACGTTTGACATCCTGGCATTCTTCGCGCAAGAGGATGCCGACGAGTGGCGGGATGCCGTCCTCGCGATGTCGGACGACACGGCAATGGGCTTCTGTCCCTCGGAGGACGGCAAGGCCTTCACCGGCGTCAAGGCAGACGTCGCCCGCGCGACGCCCCGCTTCTTCGCCGTGAAGCAGGAGGTGCTGGCGGGCATCAACACGCTGCGTGGCGTCTTTTCCTCGCGCACCCAGCAGGTCGAGATCGCTGCCGCTGCGGAGGGCGCTGCCGCCGTGGTGGAGACCCCGCTCGGGCCGCAGCGGCCGCTGGACGTCATCCGGCTCTCCGTGGTGAGGGACGAGAGCTGCGTCCGCCCTGACGGCACCCCGGTCACCGACCCGATGCTTGACATGCAGTGCCGGCAGAGCCTCGAAGCCGCGGCGAGGAGCGGCGTGCGAGTCCTGGCGACCCCGTGCGCCCTGGACTACGTGAGCGAGGCGGCCGCGAGTCAGGCTGCCGATGCCGCGGGTGGTGCGGACATCCCGTGGCCGCTGCCTGCTGGGTACGGGCTCTTCGCACCGGGCCAGGTCGGCGTCTACCCGTGTCTGATCGACAGGTCCGCGCCTGGCGCGGCGGGCCTCCCGCCGAGCCAGCGCCTCCGCTTCGAGAATGGAGCGCCTGTCCTGTACCTGAGTCTGACCCGGGGCACGGCGTCTGCGCTCTTCACCAGCGTGCACGTGCCGACGGAGCTGTACCTCGACGAGCTGACGGCGGCTGAGGGCGCCACCGCCACGGAGGCCTGGGCCGCTGTCCGGGCCGCGCAGGCCGAGCTTGCGCGGGCGGAGGCGGCGGCCACGACGTCCGCCTTTTCCGAGCTGGGGATGGCAGGCGTGCACGCCAACGACGTGGAGGAAGGATGGCGGCGCCGCGTCGCCCGGCTCGACTCGGCCCTCAAGAGCGCGGCCGGGGCAGAGCGAACGGACACCCGCCTGGCCAGGACGCCCGCGGCACGGGAGCAGCTCAAGATGCTCGTGTCCATGGGCGAGGTGGCCTTTGACTCGTCCGCGCAGTACGCTCAGGCCGTGAAGGAGCTCGCATCGGACGCCTCGGACCCCGGGGAGGCCGTACGGCTTCTCGAGGCAGAGCTTGCCGAGCTGGTGTCGCAGAAGAATGAGGCAAGCGCCAAGTTCGCGGACAGCAGCGCGCCCAGCGGGCCCGAGGGCGCCGACGGCGGCTTTGACGATGCGCTGGGGCGGCACCCCGAGGTGCGGCGGCTCCGGGCTGCCGTCGCCGACGCCTACTCCAGGGCTAGCAGCGTCCGCTACCGCCTCATGTCGGCCATGCTCCACGTAGGCCCCTCGGCGGAGGGGGGGCACTACACGTGCTTCAGCCGCGGCGACGGGCCGGACTTGTGGTGGCAGCTCGACGACGACAAGGTCAGGCGGGTGACCCGAGCCGAGATGCTCGAGGCGCTGCAGTCCGGCAGCGGCATGCGGCGGGCATCCACCCTGTTCTATGAGCGGGAGCCGTGCGACGAGGGCGCAGGCGACGCGGACGCGCTCGACGAGCCGGCTGAGGCCGCCGCTCTGGCGCCCACGGCGGCCCTGGCCGCGCCCGTGCTTTCGCGCCTGACCTCTGAGAGCCTGAGCGACGTGTCTCTCCTGGCGTCCGAATGGAGACGCGACGAAGTCGCCGAGGCGGCCTGCGGCCTGGCTTCTCGCGGCACGCGGTGGTGGGAGGGGCTGGAGCCGGCGTTCGCGGCCGCGCGGGTGCAGCCGGCGGCGACCCTGGCCTTGGCAGCGATGCCTGCGCACGTCGCGGCCTTTGTGCGGGCGGACAATGACCACGTGCGCAACGTGGAGGGCGTCGACGACGCGACGCTGGCGGGGACGGCGTTCGGCGGGGTCCTCTGCGAGCTGATCCGGCTGCAGTGGACGGGCTCCCACGCCTCCATGCCCAGCACGGTCGTCACCACCACGGGGCTGACGCGCGCGCAGGCGGAGCGCTGGGCGCGCGACGAGCTCGCGGCGCTCAGGCGCATGCCCGCCTTCCAGTCCGCCCTGCACGCTGCGGAGGAGGTCGTGTCGGCCTTTGCGGAGGAGCCTCGCGCCGCCCGGCCCCTGACTCCGGACGAGGTGGAGGCCGGCTGGGGCACCATCGATGAGCCCTTCGCCCACGGGCTCTGCGACTGCTCCGGGGAGGCGGCGGGCCTACCGCCGGACTCACAGTTCGCGCGGTGGGCAGCCGCGCCCGGTGCGGCGGCCGGCGGGGCGCCTACGTCCCCGCGCGTGCAGCAGCCTCCCTGGTCGGTGGTGTCGGGCGTGGGCGCTCTGGTGGGCAGGCTTCAGCATCAGCTTGACTCGTTCCCGCCCTTCGGCCCCGTCGCCGTCCCCACCGAGGCGCGCTTCCGCTGCACCGTCGTCGAGAGCGAGGCAGCGGAGGGAGACCCGCGGCCCCCAGCGGAGGTGGTGCGAATTCCTCCCGACGCGATGGCCGACTGGTCCGTGATGGACCAGCCGGACAACCTGACCGGGACTGTGCAGCAGATCGACGCCGCCAACGGGACCAAGGCGCCGGCCGACAAGTCGACGGGGTCGGCGAGCTCCCTTCCCGACGCCATTCGCGGTGCCGAGGCCCGGCGGGCAGTCGCGGCTGCCTGCGAGCTGCGTGCCGTCACCACGACCCGGTCCGTCGTCGCGGCCGCGGCAGCTGAGCCATCGCGCCGCGTGGCTGAGATGCTGCTGGCCCGGCGTGCAGTCCCTGCGAACGCTGCGGCCGGGGCAAGCCTCCCGGCGTCCCCGCCTGCGGTGCCGCCTGGCCCGTCGGGCCCGGCCGGGGACCTTGATGGTGGCGCTGCAGCGGCGGCCGAGCCAGCCTCAGGCGGCCTGTCCTTGGTGGTGGCCTCGCCCGTAGCCGGCCGGCCCAGTTCTGAGCACCTCGGAGCCGACGGATCCTGCCGCCCTGACAACGATGCCAGCGAGTGGTTTCACCCGGGAGACGCGCAAGCGCTCGGAGACCCAGTGCTGCCGGCCCCGTTGGAGGACAATGGCAGGCTGAGGCCGACCATCCTCGCCGGGGCGGCCCCCGGCTGCCTCGTCCGTGCAACCCTTCACTCCCGCGTGGATCGCCCGCTGGCCATGGAGCGCGAGTTCATCATCGCCATGGCCTGCGATGCCTTCGTGATGTCATCCGCCCGCAGCGCCGGGCTGCAGCACGAGGGCGTGTGGTTCGTCGCGGACGAGGCGACCGCCCTGATCCTCGACGCGGCTCGCAACGTCCCCTTCGACTGGATGATGCCCCCGGGGCAGTGGGCAGCATGCGCTGGCCTCGGGATGCTCGAGGCGGCGGGCAGCCTCTGCATGCACGCCGGCGCCGACATCAGGGAGCGGCTGGACGGCTCGCGGCGCACCCTGCTGAGCGACCACGAGGTCCTTGCCCTCTCGCGGGTCGACGAGCTTGCCTTCCACCCGATCTCGCAGCTCAGGGTCACCTCCGCCACCGCCTTTGCGGCTTGCCGGCGCATCGGACTCCCTCGCGGCACCGTCGCGGCGATCCTCGCCAGGGAGCTGGGCGTGTCCTTCGGCGACCTTGCGAAGCGAAAGGAGCTGCAAGTGCGGCTGGCGCAGTCGTACACGATCGGCCACGGGCTGAGGGCCAGGGCCATCGCGCAGCAGGGGAAGCAGGCCGTAGTGATGGCCAAGCGCGGATGACTGGTGTGCGCAGCGCGCTTGTGTGACAAGAAACACTCTGCAATAGGTCCGGGCGCGCGCACTCATCAAGCGAGGTGTCGGCGGCGAACCCAATCAGCGCGGAGCCTCGTCGGCGGCAAGCTCGGTGCTCACCACAAGCGCTGCCCTTCCACCCGACCTTTGCCTCATGTCGGCGACGGCCGAGGCAGAGTCGCTGGTCCGCTCCGCGAACTGCCGCGCCACGGCCGGAGGGTCCGCCTCGCTGCCGTCCTTCATGAACCCGCCCCACACGGCGAAGGGCCCGACGCTCGGCACCAGCCGCCAGCCCAGGATCAGTCCCAGGGCCGCGCCAGCCCGGCTCCGGGCCAGCTGGGCCAGAGCAGCCAAGTCTACCCGGTCCGACGGGCCGTGGGGGATCCCCGCCTGCGCCAGCACCGCGGTGCCCAGCTCCTCGTAGTCGGTACTGCCGTCGTCCTGCCTCAGCAGGGCCTCGCCGAAGAGCGCGCCCACCTCCTTCACCGTCAGCTTCCCGTCGCGGTCGGCGTCGTGCTTGGCCAGGTAGTGGTCGAGAAGGCGTGTCTCGCGGCCAAAGTGAGGCCGGAGCAGCCCGACGTCCGCGCGCACCGCCGGCCCCACGGCGCCACGCACGCCGATGACCAGCTCGTCAGCCGCCGCGTGCCCGAGAGGCAGCGCCGCGTCGGTGCCCTGCGGCTCGAACGGAAGCCAGCCCACCCCGTCGATGAAGGCGTCCACCGTGGCGTGGCTCCTGACGGCGCTGAAGCTGCTGGACGCGTCGCTGAGCCACGCACGGGCGGCCGCCGCTGGCACTGGCTCGTCGAGTGCGATGGCTCGAAGGACGTCGGTGGGGATGGCCTTGGAGATGGCCACGCGCACTGCCGCCGCGGTGAGCGGGCCGGGGCCGCTTCCAAGCGCGAGCTCGCAGCCGGGCAGGCCGGCCACCAAGCTGCTCGCCGAGGGAAGCTGCGCCGCCCGGACCAGCCGGTCATCAATGCCGCACCCGCGCAGGCAGGACCACCACTCGGCCGTTGGTCCCGAGAGCCGGGCACAGGCGGCAACGGCATCCGTGACTCGGAGGTCCTCGGGCACCGCAAGCGCCGCCGCCGCAGCCGCCGAGAGGGCGCTGACCAGGCCTGCCACCGGCCGCCCGGTTGTCGGGGGCCTGCCCAGCGGGGCTCGGGCCGCCTCACTAGGCGAGGTCTCGTGCCTGTCAGCGCTGGTTGCGGCGCGAAGGGTTGCCCTGCGGCGCCTGGGAGCCGCGACCGCGGCCTCTCTCGCAGCCTTTTCGTCCCCGCCGCTCTCCTGCATGCTCGAGAGGTGATCCAGCTGTGCCTCGTGATTGTTCGCCGACGGGAGGGTGTGCAGGTACCGGGCCGGGACCCCGCCCAGTCGCAGCAGCCCGACCAGGACCAGGGAAAAGGTGTGGCACTTGCCCACGCCGGACACCAAGCCGTGGGAGGGCGGACGGCCGGCGATCGCGTCGCTGGCAGCCAGGTCGTACTTGATGTGGCGGCGGACCAGGGCGCGCATGCGGATGGCAAACTCAAAGTCAGGCTCGTCCAGCCCGCGCTGGGGCGCCCCGAGGCGGTCGAGATGCGAGCGCAGCGCGGGAAAGTCGCCCTCGTCGTCCCCGAGGAAGCGGCCGCGGGCCGCGGCCGAGAGCTCTGGCGGGCGGTCGTGGACAGGGGAGAACCCGGCGGGCGGGGGGCCGTCGCGCCTCGACAGGAGGCGCGTCTCTGAGAGCGTTGCCGTCTGCACCACGACGGCGTAGGCAACGGACGAGCGAGGGACGCGGCAGGCCACCCCGGTGGCGAGCCTCGTGAGGTGTCCGGCGGGCTGCGACGCGCAGCGGCTGAGCCTGGCCGTCAGGGCGGCCGAGGGGGAGGCGTCCGCCCCCGACAGAGGGTCATGCGAGCACCCGCCGGCCTGGTCCACGGGGCACGCGCCGTCCGCCACGACAGAAACCACGCAGCCGTGCTGCGCGGGGCAGCCCATGAAGCCCCAGTGCGGGTCTCCCGGCTCCGCGAGGGCCTCGGCGCACGGCAGCGCGGGCACGAAGACGACGAATGCGTCGTGGAAGTGTGTCGGGGCCGGGGGCTTGGCCTCCGACAGCCGGCTGACGACCGTGACCCGACGGACGGGACGGGACATGAGGACCAGGTCCTCCCGTGCAGGCCGCACGGCATCCGTCTGCGCCGGCTTGCCGGACCGCCGGAGCCCCGCGACCCGGCCGCCGCGCACGACCACGCCGTCTTCGTACACTCGCTGCTCGAAGGGCGTCGCCGCCCAGCGCCAGCGGACCTGCCACCGCTCGTCATCGCCGAGGGGGTCCGGCTGCCACACGCGCTCGATGGCCAGCAGCACGCCCCTGCGGCCCGGACCGTAGTGCCGCGCGAAGAGCAGGCCCGAGGCAGAGCCGGGGCGGAGGCCAGTGCGGGACGACGGCTCCGCGGGCCGCGGGTCTAGGGGGTTCGGGCCCGCCGGAGCCTCAGCCGGAGCGGGCGGGATCCCCGCAGTCACGGTCGCGGCCTCGGCGATCATGGTTGTCCCGGCCTGTGCCTCGGCGGCGAGCCACTCCGAGCGGTCGGCCTGCCAGGGGGTGGCGGCACCGTCGGCATCCTGCTCCGACGCGTCGACCGGCGCCGCCATGAGCTCATCGCCCGACCAAGCTGCCACGTCGGCGGCTGATGCGGGCAGGCCGGCCTCCGCGAGCTCGGCGGCGACGAGGGACTTGGTGACCCGCGCGGCCACGCTGTCGCTGAGCTTGGTGAGCGCGCGCCGGGGGTCCCCCGCGCACAGCGTCGCGAAGCGGCGCACCGCAAGCGCGCACTCGTCCGCCGAGGACGCCGAGGACGCCGAGGACGCGCCGTCAGCCGACACCGCTGGCCGCGCACGGCTGCGCAGGCCCGAGCAGTCCGATGTCGGTGCCCAGCCGACGACGAGGCCAGAGCGGGTCGTCACGCGATCGACGTACCGGGCTGCACCCAGTGGCACCCTGTAGCTCGACTCAACGGACCACTCGCCCTCGAAGCCTTCTCGGTCGGCGGGGGTCGCGCCCAGCGTAGCGGACAGCAGCAGGCCGCGCCGGCCCAGGGAGCCCAGACGCTCCTCGAGAGCCTTGGCCCCGGCGGTGTCGTCGGCGTCAGCGCCGGCGATGGACGCGCGCAGTGCCGGCGCCACCAGGCCCCAGGCCCGGCGGAAGTCTCGGCGGGCGACGAGGGAGACGAAGGCGCGAGCGTCGTCCCCGGGCCGCACAGCCTCAGACGTGCAGCGGCGCCTGCCTTTCGCCGCGATGGACCAGCCCGCGAGGGCGCCCCAGCGCAGCCGCATGGTGTCGTCGTACTCCACCACCTCCCGCGAAAGCTCCGACGGCCGCCACACGCTGGTGACGATGACGGTGGAACCCTGCCCCGCGTACTCCGCGTCCCCGCCGGGCGAAAGGTCCGCCTCGCTGGCCCCCTCGGCGCGCGACGACGCGATACCCAGGAAGCGGCCCCGGTCCAGTGAGCCGAGCGCGGCCGACAGCGCCGCTGCGGCTGCCGTGCGCGCCGCCTCGGGCACCACGAAGCGCACGGGGGGCGATGCACGGCCAGCAGCGTCTACCGCGGTGTCGGCCTCGGCCTCAGCCTCCCTCAGCGGCCCGCCTCCGAAGCCGCCCTGCCGCGCCTGCGCCTCAAGCATACCGTGACTGAGCACGTCGGCAACGCCGCCCCACCGGCCCTCAAACACCCGCTTCGCTGCCTCCACGGCGGCGCGGGCATCCCTGCCCCTCGCGTCCGCGGGAGCCAGGACTTCCGTTTCGAACCCGACCACTCCCATGGCGCGAGGGCCGTCGCCGAGCGAGGAGACCTGCAGAGGCGGAAGCAAGAGCGGCATCAGGCCGCCGGTGGCGGAGCGGCCGATGAGCACGGCCCGCACGGCCGTGCGCCCCGGCCCCGCGGGGTCGCCCCCCGGCCCAGAGTCGACGCAGACCTCGATGTCCTCCGCCTGCACGACGGCCGAGACACCCCGGCAGGGCGAGCGCTCGCCGCAGAAGTACCCCACGTCCGCGACCGACACTCGTCGGTGGATCAACGCTCGCAGGGCTGCCTCGTCGCCACAGAACGCGGCCCGCCAGAAGCGCAGCGCTACGGCAGCGGCGACGCGGCCGGCCGACTTTCCCGGGCCGCCGTCGCCGCGCCCCGCTGTGTCGCCATCGCGCGCGAGCGTCACGAAGAGAGCGCCGGGCGGGGCGTCGTGGCCGAAGCAGGCTGAGATGCAGTACTCCCCGGCGCTGCCGCTTACCATGGCTCGCTCCTCCAGCAGCGGGGCCAGTGCCGCCGTCTCCACGATGTCCTCGCCCGGGCCGGGAGGCGCCATCACCGACGCCACGAGCGACTCCAGGCCGTCGCGCCGTCGCAGGCTCTGCTCGTCGTCGTCGTCGTCGTCGCTCTCGCAGCCCCAGAGCAGCGTGCCGGCGGGGCCGGCACCGGTGTGCCCGTCAGCCCGGGCCGCGCGCCTGGGAGCTCGGCGACGACGCGGGGCGGCCGGCGCCGGGGGGGGGGCCAGCTGCAAGTGCAGCTGAAGCGCAGCCTCAGGCTGAGCGTCGTCTGCCGGCTCACAGGGGTGCGCTGCGGCAGAGATAACCGCGGCTGCGCCTGGGGAGCCGGCATCCTGGCCGCTTGGTGTGGCCGCAGAAGCAGCCAAAGCCCCCCCAGTTCCCCCAGCGGCATGACTGCCATCAGAATCCGCAGCAGGGCGCACGGGCGCCGGCCTCAATGCCTCGGACGACGAGCTCGACTTCGGCCTCGGCGGAGTCGTGGATCGCCCAGGAGGCGCCGTTGTCGCCAGCACAGCCTCAGAAGCCGCAGCTGGCACCGCGGTGGCATCTGCTGGGGGAGCACCGGGGTCTGAGGCCGACGGGCCGGGGCGGGACCACTGCACGACGCCCGACGGCGACTGGTAGTACGGCTCCCCCTCGGCCGACAGGAATACGTCCCAGCCGGGCGGAAGCGACGGAAGCAGCGCATCAGCGGCAACCGTGGGTCGGTCCCACTGGCTGTCGCCCGTAAAGGCGTTGGTGTACCAGGCCTCGCACGACTGCAAGTCCAGCTCCTCGACCCACCCCTCGGGCAGCGGCGGCAGGTCAGCATCAGCCGCGCGCACGGGCGCAGCACCACGCGCCGGCGTACGCTTTGCGGTGAAGCAGTTCACGTACGCGCCCGTGGTGTTGTCTCGCACCCAGCCTCGGGGCAAGGAACGCGTGGGTCGGGAGCCGCTCGCCATCCCACCGGGGGATCTGGAAACGCTGGTGCAACGGCGAGGCGATGTGCCTCAGACAAGGACCCAGGCGCGGCCACAGGCACCCAAGGCTTCCGTGAGTGCGGCGCCGGGCGGGAATATTGCAATCGCCGACGTCTGCGCGTGGTCCTTCACCGGGCCGGATCCACCCGGTCCGCAACCACGCCGGCTTGGGGGACGCAGCAGCAATGTCCCCATTGAATCACAGTTGGCCGCGGGCAATGCCAAAACCGTCCGAGAGGGCGGCAGCGGGGCGGCCGGTCGCAGTCTCTGATCCTCGATCGCGAGGGAGTTCTGCCGGCGCCTGCAGAACCTTGGGCTCCATCCCGCGCGGGCAAAGCGGTGGTGGTGGTGCCACAACGGGCGTCCCGCCTCCGCCGACGCTGCCCGGGCCGTTGTTCGTGACGATGTGAAGGGCCCTGAAGATGTTGGTCATGTCAGCAACAAACGGCGTGCCCGTCGCGTTGAACTGAAACCCGTACGCGGACATGAACGCGTCTCCAAAGCCGTACTGCGTGCAGATGGTTCCCCGCCGCTGGTCCGCGGTGTCGTCGACGATGTACCCGCCGAACTGGGTGAGCGCCTGCAGGATCCTGCGCCCGGGCGCAGTGGTGACGGTTACGTCGCGGGAGTGCTCCAGCGGCACCGCAAGGAGCGCGCCAGGGGCAAAATTGGGGTTGCTGCCGCCATAGTGGAGCGGGTTGCTCTTGTTGAACGCGTAGCCGTCGTGTCCCAGGGCCGGCCACACCATGGCAGGCGGCTGGTCGTAGTAGTAGTCAAGCGCACTCAGCTCGATCTTGAGCGCATGGGAGATTGGGGGCGCGTCGGGACCGATCTCGTTGGCTCGAATGGCCCCGCCCACGGCCGACAGGCCGGAGCCCCCGTGGGCCCCGTACGTGCCGTTGCCGCGGATTGACATGGTACAGTTGGGCTGCGCCGCCTGCGGCGGCTTGCAGAACGGGCGGTGGCTGAGAAACGGCGAGCCAGGCGAGCACCTGTAGACCGGCTGCGTCTCGATGTACTCCTCGCCTGATGGGAGCAGCAGCCCCGCTCCGTTGTTGTGGCCGAACAGGGTCAGCGTCAAGTCCCTGGGGAAGCTGATGTTGCGGTAAAACTTGCCCGAGACCTCGCAGTACTCCCGGTGCGGCAGCCCCCATGACCCCTGCGCGAACCACGGTGTCTCGGGGTCGTCTGCTGACAGCTTGAGCCACACGTGGTCGTCGTCGTGGTGGAACTGCTCCGGCTGGATCCTGCCCGGCGCGAAAACACCGGCCGGCTGGAACTCGGCGCCCGACCCGATGGGCGTGTTCCAGATGCTCCCCTGCGCAAAAGGCTGCTGCACCGGGTCGCGGCATGCCAGCCTCGACGCCGCGAGCGCCGCGACGATTGCGCCGCCCCTCATCTGCAGCTGGCGGTGTGGCGGCGGTTGCGCTGTCGGGCCAGAGTGGCTGCGCCGTCATTCCGGCTCGGGAGCAACAAACGCAGCAATGCTGGCGAGCACCGGCTCTGCCGCAGCAAACGCGAGCACGGGCGGCAGCCCCACGGCGACCCCGCGCGCGGCTGCCTCCATGACCGTCGCCGGCGCGTCGATCGTGGCCAGGTCCAAGGGCTTGCGCCAGCACGACCCCATCCCCTCGGCGTGCTCGAGCCCGAGCTCCTCCGCCAGGTCCTCCATGATCAGAGCGGCCACCTCGACGGCCCACGCCGCGGAGCGATCCGCGTCGGCGGCGTCCCCACCCGCCTCGCCGCCGGCGGTGCCGGTGCCGCCTCTGCCCCGGACGCGGCCGATGGCAACGTAGATGTGATCCCCCGCCCCCGGCGGCGGGGCCCCCACCTTGGACTGCGCCGCCGCCGCGCGGGCGTCGGTGAGGCGTCGGTAGACCTGGACCATCAGGCCCGCGGCCGGCACCTTGAGCGCCTTGCTCGGCCGGAAGTCGTCCGCCCCCTTGGCGGAGTGGGTCTCCACGAAGCGGGAGCACTTCACCTTGGCGATCCACCGCTTGCTGCCGCGCCCCGTCGCGACGGCGCCGCCCGCAGCCCCGCTGGCCGCCGCCCCGGCGGCACCCGCACCCGACGCCGCCGCGCCCGCAGACTCGGCTTCCGCGTCCAACTCCTCCTCCTCGGGCTCCCCGTCGTCCTCCCCGTCCATCACCCGCGACAGCCGCACCCACCGCCTGTGGTCGCCGCTCGTGCTCACGAGGATGCCAGCCGCCTCGGCAAGCGCCGCCCGCACGGGGCGCCACACGGGCGAGCGCTCCACCTCGCACTTGACGACGACCCCCTCTGCGGCCAGCCCGCGGGTCTCGCCCTCCGGGAGCGCGAGCCCCAGGTGCTCGGGGACCTTGGTGTGGAACGGCAGCGGCCAGTGGAGCGCGGCCGACCGGCTCACGTGACCAAACTCGGGCGCGACGGGCACCCCGGCCTTGGCCAGGAGCAACCGGGCGATGGGCCAGTCCAGGTATCGCCTTTTGCGCCCGTCCAGCGTCACGGCGACGTCAAAGGCCGCAAACTCGAGCCTCGGAGAGTAGAAGATTGGGGGCTTGCTCTGGACGGGTGCGGCGCACGTCGCCGCACCGGCTGGCCAGAGGCCGCCGTACAGCTCCCCGACGATGTCGACGTGGATGAGGGAGGTGCCAGCAACCTCTGCGGCGTCCTTGACCATCTTGCAAAGCGAAGCGGCCGCCGGAGTCAGCCACGGCACCAGCTGCTGATACTCGAAGAAGGCCTCATCGTGCCCAATGATGCCGGTTCGCCGGGCGTACCGCACGCCGTCCGACGGTGTGGCAATGACGGTCATGTTCGCGCCGTGAATTTTCTCGGCAACAACAAAGAGGGCTCCAGACGGCTCCCCGACCGGCGCCGCATCCTTGAGCATCTTTTCGTATCGTGAAAACGCGGGGTCCTCCGCCATGGTTGCGGTGTGGACAACCGGCGGGACTGCAAGACACCGTCAACACGGTCAGCCCCACCCACGTATTTGGACGTAGCCCGTATATGGCTCGGCCGAGCCCGGCCACCCGCGCGGGCGGCGAAGGCAAGGCAGGCCCGAAAGCACGGGGATGGCGATTCGTGGCCCTCGCGCCGGGGCGGAGCGGCATGGTGAGACAGTGCGGCGTGGGCGGCGAGAAGCCCGGCGCGGACGGAAGCGGCCGCGGCAGCGCAGTCCCGGCGGCGAACCGTGACGTGGCGTGATATCCGGTCGTTGATCGCAGAGTCTGCGGCCCGCCAGAGGTACAACTCGGCGCTCCGCGAGATCGTGGGGGAGCTCATCAAGGTTCGCTTCCGCCCGGCCCCGCCCCGCGGCCAGCCTCCGGCACGGCGCGCGCGCCTGTCCCTTCATGCGCTTGCACACCTGTACTCGTGCGCGTGAACCCGGGCATCGCAGGCGTACGACAGCAGGACCCCGCTCAACCTCACCCAGCTCAAGAAGGATGCCGCGCGCCGCGCCGGGATGCACGGCGTTCCGCGGCTCATCGACGTCATCGGTGCGGTGCCGCCGTCCCACCGCGACAAGCTGAAGCCCTTTCTGAAGGCCCGCCCCATCCGCTCGGCGTCGGGCGTGGCCGTTGTCGCGCTCATGTGCAAGCCCCACCGGTGCCCTCACATTCACTACACGGGCGACGTCTGCGTCTACTGCCCCGGCGGGCCGGACTCGGACTTTGAGTACAGCACGCAGGCGTACACGGGCTACGAGCCGACGTCGATGCGGGCTATCCGGGCACGGTACGACCCCGGGGAGCAGGCCCGGACGCGCCTGGACGCGCTGCGGCGGCTCGGTCACGCGGCGGACAAGGTCGAGTACATCGTCATGGGCGGCACCTTCATGTCCCTGGACCGGCCGTACCGGGAGGGCTTCATCGCGGCCCTGCACGACGCGCTCTCCGGGCACACCTCGTCGGGCGTGGACGAGGCGGTGCGGCTGTCGGAGCAGTCCGCGGCCAAGTGCATCGGCATCACCATCGAGACGCGGCCGGACTACTGCCTGCGGCCCCACCTCAACGACATGCTGCGCTACGGGTGCACGCGCATCGAGATCGGGGTGCAGTCCGTGTACGAGGACGTGGCGCGGGACACCAACCGCGGGCACACCGTCGCCGCCGTGTCCCACTCCTTCGAGCTCGCCAAGGACGCCGGCTTCAAGGTCGTGACCCACATGATGCCGGACCTCCCGTCCATGGGCTTCGAGCGGGACCTGCAGGGCTTCCGGGAGCTGTTCGAGGACCCGCGCTTCCGGCCCGACGGCCTCAAGCTCTACCCCACCCTGGTGCTGCGCGGGACGGGGCTCTACGAGCTGTGGCGCGCCGGCGCGTACCGGAACTACCCGCCCGACGTGCTCGTGGACCTGACCGCGCGCGTGCTGGCGATGGTGCCGCCCTGGACGCGCGTGTACCGCGTGCAGCGCGACATCCCGATGCCGCTGGTGACGTCGGGGGTGGAGCACGGGAACCTGCGGGAGCGGGCGCTGGCGCGCATGCGGGACCTGGGCCTCGCCTGCCGGGACATCCGGTCGCGCGAGGCGGGCATCAAGGACATCCACCACCGGGTGCGGCCGGAGCACGTGGAGCTGGTGAGGAGGGACTACTGGGCGAACGGGGGCTGGGAGACGTTCCTGAGCGTGGAGGACGCGGAGCAGGACATCCTGGTGGGGATGCTGCGGCTGCGGCGGCTCAGCGGCGACGCCTTCCGGCCCGAGGCCAAGGGCCTGCGCTGCTCCATGGTGCGGGAGCTGCACGTGTACGGCACGGCGGTGGCAGTGGGGGAGTCGGACGCGAGCAAGTTCCAGCACCGCGGGTTCGGCACCCTCCTCATGGGGGAGGCGGCGGCCATCGCGAGGGAGGAGCACGGCTCGGACAGGATGCTGGTCATCTCGGGGGTGGGGACGAGGCACTTCTACCGACGGCTAGGGTACCGCCTCCACGGGCCGTACATGGTGCGAGACCTGGCCGACGGCGAGGGGCGCTTGCCGGAGCCGGGCGCCGGGCCGCGGGCGCCGGCCGGCGGCGCGGGGCCGGAGGCGGCGGCGCCCCGCTCGGCGTGGGAGGAGGCGGCCGACGCGTGGGAGGACGACGAGCCCCGCTCGGCTCGCGGGTCTGTGCTGCCCGGGTGGAGGTAGCAACTGCTGCCGCGGGGCCAATTCAGGTCGCGGTGACAGTTCGGTCAGGCGGCACGCAGGTCACACACCACTCATCGCACGCGGGCGCCTCGGCCGTCAGGGGGAGCTCACGGCTCGGCCGCGGGCTCCGCTGCCTTCCCCTGGCGCCTCACCGCGCCCTCGAGAGCCGTGCGGCAGAGGGGGCACCTCCGGCCGGCGTCGTCGAGCCTGAGCATGGAGTCAGCGCAGCCCGCGCACAGGCACACGTGGCCGCAGGGCACGAGCAGCATGTCCGCCGCCGCGTCCATGCACACCACGCAGTCGTCCTCGTCCGCCCCCTGGGCGCCCCCCGGCTTCCGGGCGGAGAGCGGGGCAGGCTTGGGCGCCGCCGCTGCCGGCCTTACCACGGGCGGCGGTGCCGGCTGCCCACGGCCCGCCGCGCCCCTGCCCTCCAGCGCCAGCATCCGGAGCGTGGCGTCGTCGGCCGCCGCCCGGTCCTGGATCCGCCTCGCCTCGCCCCCGGCAAAGCCGCCGTTGGCTTGCGCGGGGGCGGCCGGCTCCTCCGCGACCCTCCCCCGCCCCCTCATCATGTCCCTCAGGCACTCGAACCGCATGCCCACGCAGAAGAAGAGCACCGACGCCCCCGCCGCCAACCCGAGCACCACCCACAGGCTCGTGCCGTCTCGCAGCTCCGGCTCCGCCGTCCCGTCGCCGCGATGCACCGGCGCAAACGTCCCCTGTCCAAGCGTCGCCGCCCCGGAGAGGTTGGCCCGCGGTGTTGGCGGAGCAGACCCCGTGGGAGAAGAGGAGGCGGCCGCCGCCGGAGTTGCAGAAGCCGACGGCGACGGAGCCAGGGAGGCCCCGAACCGCGTCTGCCTGCATGCCATGCCGGCCTCGCCGTCTTCACACACCCTGCAGACCAGCCGGCTAGTCCCTGGCCCCACACAGTCGGCGCAGCCGGCACTGCAACGCCGGCACTCCGTCCCGCCGCCGGCCACGTAGTAGCCGAGCCGACAGTTGTAGCAGGCGCCCCTGAAGAAGATTGGGAACGCCGTCGCTGCGAGGGCGAGGACGCGTGCCGGGGCGAGGGGCTTGAGGGAGGGCCGTGCGGAGACGTGTCAGAGAGCTCCACGGCCCAGGAAACGCCCCAGCAATCCCCGCCCGCCGGGACAGGCCTGGGCGCGCCTGGCCGCCGTCGCGCGCGTGCGGCTCACGGCAGACGTTGTAGCAGATTCCGTTCCAGAGGTTGAGGCCCAGCCGCGGGGGGCAGAACACACAGCGCCCGGCGGTCAGGACCCACTCGGCGCTGGGGCACTCAAGGCACAAGCCGTCAGGGCTGCATGTGGAACACGGTGACTCGGACGGGCAGCTTTGCGTCCTGCGAGCGGTTGCGGCGGGCCGTCCGAGGAACCTCGGCGGCGGAACACCTTTCCTCGAACCCTCCTCAGCGTGCGCGACGAGCAGTCCCACGGCCGCCAGGACGGCCAGGCGCATGCACAGGTGCGCGTTTCGGGGCTGTATTTGGCGTGCCGGCTGCCTTGCCGAGAGGGGAAGGGAGTGGGCGCTGGGCCCAGGCGGCTCGCGCCTCTGCGCTCACTCAGTCACCGCGCTTCGCGTACGTGGCGTACTGCTCCGCGTAGTACTCGTCGGGGCTGCCATTCGCGACGACTGAGGGCCTCGCCGCACAGGCGGCAACCCAGGCGTTGAGGCGCTCGAAGCCCTCGCCGGACGGGAGGTCGAACCCGCGGTGCACCTTGAGGGCTGAGCGGCGGGCGAACCAGGGGAAGAGCATGAGCTCGGGCCAGCCGAACTTGTCGCCGAAGAAGAAGGGGCCGGAGGTGCCGGCGCGGGCGTCGCGGGCCACGAGCTGGTCGTTCACCTCCTTCATCGTGGCCGTGTACGTCCTGCGGGGGTCGGGGAGGGGCGCGAGGAGGCACTGGCGGCGCGGGGAGAAGGGAGGGGCGACGTGGCCCCGGGAGGGGTGGGGGGCGAAGCAGGGGCGCTCCTGCGCTCACGCGAATGCGGCCTCGCGCTCGTCCTTGGGCGCCATGAGGAGCTTGTAGAAGCCGCCGACGACCTTGCCGCCGAGCTTCTCCACGAAGAGCTGCGCCTCGGCGCGCTCCTTGGGGTCGTCCGAGAGCAGGCGCGCCGACGCGTCCTTGGCGAACTTGCGGTCGAGGTACTCGGCCACGATGGCCGACTCGCACAGCACGGTGTCCTCGTCCACGAGGACGGGCACCTTGCCTGCGGGTCGTGGGACGGCGGCACAGCGGGACGCATCGGGCTGGGCGGCCGCGGGCCGGTCGCCGAGGTCGCGTTCGGCCGGCAGCCGTCGGCGGCAGCCTCACCGGTGCTGGACTCGTCGTGCCCGATGGCACGGCGGTAGACCTCGGTGAACCACTCGGGCTTGTCGGACAGGGACGCGACCTTGACCTCGTACTGGGACTCAGACAGGTGCTGCGACGACGAAAGAGGGACCCACGAGCGCATGGGCAGCTTGTTGATGCATGAGCTTTCTCGTGATCGAACGGGGTCCGGCCATGCGTGGCGCAGGACAGCCATCGGCAATTGGAACGTTCAGAACACCCGGCGTGGACGGGGCTCACCTCGGCCGCCGCGATGTGGGCGCGAGCTCCGAACGGGCACACGGGGTTGTTCTGCGGGCGTCCCAAATGGATGAGCGAGGGGAGTGAGGGTTCGATCGCGAAGCCGGCGGCCTGCGACGTGTCAGTGACGGCCCCCACGATCCGGACGCACCACGAGGACGATCTTCGCCGCGGATGCTGCTGCCATTCTGGCTGCGCTGACTGATGCTCTGACTGCCGTCGTTCGCGGGTGTGCGAGTGGCGCCGGGACTGGGGGCATTTCGACCCGCTCTGCGCCCGGCCCCGCGCCCCTCTGCCGAGCTTCATCGACGGAGTCCGATCTTGGTGCTTCGTTGACTCCCTAGGTAAGGAGGGCGAGCCGCGGGATGTGTGCCTGGCCCGCGGCGAGCAGCTCAAACCCCGCATGGTGGCCGGCGTCCCAGCAGCTCAGCACGACGGTGTACTTGCCAGGCGGCAGCGATCGCCGGATGGCGGTGTTGAAGCACTTCATGTAGAACTTGGGCTCAAACGCCTTGGCTGCCCTGAGCGACGAGACCTTCTCGCCGCCCGTGGCCCCGAACACGCGGAAGCTGATGGACTGCGCCGACGGCCCGCGCAGGGTGAGCTGGACGTCGTCCTCCTGCGTGGTCTCCAGCAGCAGCTGGGGGTTCTCGAAGTATCGCTCCGACGACCCGCGGCCGCCGTCCCGGCCCGGGCCCCACCTGCCGACGACCGGGGCCGCGAAGCACGACAGCGAGCGCGGCACGGGCTCCAGCGTGCACGGGGCCGAGGAGAACGCCGCGACGGTGTAGGAGATGTCGCGGCGCCGCTCCATCTGCGACAGGACGAGGGTGAGCGGGACGGCGCCGCCTCCCGAGGGCGGCAGGCAGAGCTTGCTCACGATGTAGGGCGACGAGTTGTACACGCCCTGCAGGGCCGCGTCGCCCGGGAAGTACACGCGGTCGCCCGCAAAGGCCCCGCTGGAGCAGGCCACCAGCGGCACGCCGCCCGAGCTGCCGTCCGCCGACGTCGCTCCTCCCCGGTCGGTGCCGGCGTGCGCGTCGCCGAAGCCGACCCCGGCGGCCACGCCCGTGCTGGCGTTGTGGCTCCCCGACGCGTCCAGCGCCCCGCGCGGCGCGAACACGTGCAGCGCGAGGAAGTCCTTGGAGTCAGCGGCCTCCGCCGGCTCGGACGTGCCGCGGGGCACGTACACGCCCCCCGGGCCGGGAGCGGGCGCGGGCTTGGTGTCCGTCTCGATGGCGGTGACGTGACGCGACACGAGGATCCAGACGACCGCGCCGCAGGGCGCGGCGGCCTCGCCTCCCCCCACCACGAGGCGGTACTGCGGGCACATCATGAAGGAGTGGTTGTCCTTCACGGGGCCCGGCCAGCTCTTGAGCCACTGCCCGTGCAGCCTCTGGCGGTGCGGCAGGAGCACCGGGCGCCAGCTGAGGTACACACTGCTGAAGCACTGCAGAGCCTCCTCCCACGTGCACCAGAACACCCCGTCGTCCCTGCCGGCAGAGCCCTCCGCCTCGGACACCCCGAGCGCGGCTCGCAGCCGCGGCGTCCAGACGTCGCCCCTGCTGTACGCGAGGCTCCCCTGGAACCGCCTCCGCCCCCACGGGTTCTTGACCTGCAGCAGCCGCAGCGGCCCGCCCGCGCCCGCCGGGCCGACGGCCGGGGCGGTGGACCGCGGCACCTGCCTGACGTCCAGCACGGCGTACGCGTGAGACGACACCAGGCCGAGCCGTTCCTCCTCCCCCTCCGGCATCGGCCCCGTGCCCGCGGTCACCAGCACGTCGTTCGCGGAGAATCCGCCGAGGATGCGCTCCCAGCTGCGCTCCGGGTCGAAGTCCTTCCCCCCCACCTTGAGGGTCTCCGGCAGCCAGCCGGTGAGCACGTGCAGGTCCTTGGACGACGTGGAGCCGGCGAAGGCGTACGACCCGACCACCTTGAGGAAAGCCTTCTCCAGCACCGAGACCCAAAGCTCCCCCTCCACTGACGAGTGCGAGCAGAGCAGCGACCCGTCCGTCGCCGCGGGGAGCAGGTCGTCGACCACCACTCGCCGCCAGGCGCCGTTGAGGTGGAGCCGCACGACGTAGCGGCCCGACGGGCTCAGGACCGGCCTCCCCGACGCGTCCTGCGGGTAGACCGACGCCGAGATGAGGCGGATGCCCGTGCGCCGCTCGAACTGCGCCGCGGCGCAGAGCGAGGAGAGGAAGGAGCACGTCCCGACCAGGTCCTGCGTCACCGAGAAGGCGGACGGCCGCGCCCCGCGGAGCATGCAAGGGTCCTTGAACAGCACGCCCGGCCGCGTCCAGCCCTTGAAGTGCCGCTGCTGCGACGGGGACAGCGCCAGCGGACCGTCCGGGTCGACAAAGGACCGCGGCGCCCCGCCGAAGCCGGACGTCCTGTCGCTGTCGACCCAGGGGACGTACGTCTTGCCCTGGATGACCGACGTCCGCCGGAGGACGTCGAGCTCCTCGGCAGTGAGGGGGCGGCCCGTGCCGCCGCCGCCTCTCGGGGCCGCGGGCGCCGACGCGGATGCCGACGCCGAGGCACGGGCCGCGCCGCCGCCGCCGGGCGCGTAGCCCCGCGCTGCTAGCCGCTCTAGGGCGCTGATGGCGCTTGCGGCGCCAACGCGCGATCTCCGGAACAGGCTCGACGTGTCGGTCGAGAACCACGCCCATGGCATCTCCGTGGCCACCCCCTCGCTTCCTTGTCCCGTTGTCGTCTCGATGGCGTTGGCCAGGCCGAGCAGCGCCGCCGCGGCCTTGCTGTACTGCGCGACGGCTCGCTGGTACTCGGGCGGCGGCGACTCCAGCACGGCGGCGGCCTCAATCACCGCCTCTGCCTGCGCGAGGGAGGCAGCCCATCCGTCCAGGTGCCCTTTGGTGGCGCTCAGCGTCTTGACATGGTCCATCATGGAGCCGCAGTACTTTGCCCAGGTCGCTT
>Ga0136560_1000469_pt1 | contig 20256 bp, 7 predicted proteins | sample AntRauMeHopE1497_FD_104925 | JGI IMG/M metagenome (GOLD analysis project Ga0136560, IMG submission 104925) | Saline lake microbial communities from Rauer Islands, Antarctica - Metagenome Hop E1 #497 | ecosystem: Environmental > Aquatic > Non-marine Saline and Alkaline > Saline | place... | reverse complement strand
GCCAAGCAGCGGGACTCCAGCACCTCATTCCTGAAGTCTTCCAGCAGCTTCTGCTTCAGGCCGGCGTGCCGAGATGCTTGGCTCCCGTCGCCGACCGACTCATCGCCACTGTCGGACTCCACGCTCTGCCCCAAGCTTGCAGCGACCATGTCCGCAGCGATCAGGTCACCCTGTTGCTGCATCCACGCCTCCACCTCCTCGGGGAAGGTCACCTCATACGGTCCGAAAAGCATGCTGCCGACCGCATATCGCCCCGCCACGATGTCCTCGTTGAGCGGTGCGTCCTTGGCCGTCAGTGTCTCCGGCCCGTTGCGGTAGGCCTTGCGCTCCTCCTGCAGACGCTTGTACTCCGTCAGCTCGCCCTGGTACCTCGCGTGCGCCCTGTGAGCCTGCTCCTGCAGGTCCGCAAGAAAGCGTGCCGCGTTGTCGCGGGCGCGCGGCGTGCCAGTCTCTGCTGTGAGGGTCTCCAGTGCGATGTCCACGACGCTGATGCCTTCCCACACAGGGCCTCCGTCTTGGCCGTGACCTGCTTCCGGCTCGTGCTCTCCTTGGCTTTGCCAATGATTCCACAGGTGTAGGCGCTCCAGCATACAGGGCACTGTAAACGTGGCGGGACCTTCTTGACCTCACGCAGTTTGCAGTCGCCCGGATGTGTCAGGAGGGCTCGTCAGTCGTATGCGATACATGCGGTTGTGTGCTGCCACGATGCAGGCGCAAAGCTTTGCGTGCGCTTTGCACGCCAAGAAAGCTATTGACCTTAGCACACAATCAGTCACAGTGACGCTTGAAGAACGAGCTGACTTCCGAATGGCTGGGATGACAATCGCTGCAGCAGGCATTGCCTGTTTCAGAGGAAGCGCGTCATTCGAGCTGGCCTCTTACGGGCGGAGTCCACCCAAAGATGACACTAAAGCACAGAGCGAGGGCTTCCGATTGTCTTCACGATCGGCAACCATCATCGGAGAAGAACACAACCACAGCATACCACCAACGACCCCGATCGCTGATAAGGCACCCTTCCTCCCCGCGCTGGGTTTCCACGCTGCCGCGTGCCAGGCACGCGGCAGCGCGTGTTTAGCAGCCTGGGTTTCAAAGACCTGCGTCACTTGCTGAAATGATCGCTACGGGCGCTTGCGCTGTGCCACTGCAGGGATGGCCACATGGTCGTCCCACTTCCTGACATCAGGGCCTTCCTTGATCCAGGTCCCGGCTGTACGGTCACACGCTGTGCCCCAGACTCTGCGCCAGTGGGGATAGTTCGATTCGATGTAAGCCTCGCATGCCTTGACGCCGGCATGTTTGATGTCGTCGAGGGCGATGATACCGCCGACCCTGACAAGCCTGTCGGCGCAGAACAGGTCGACCAGAGTGAAGTCGTAAAGGTGCATGCCGTCGACGAACACGAGGTCGAGACTCTCTGGGCCCAGCTCAGCCTCGATGGCCGGCATGGCGATGTGCGACATTGCCTGCACGTGGGCCGAGAGCGGATCGAGCCCAGCCCGCCGGACCTGCGCGCGCGCTGCCCCCTCCCACTGCGTTTCCTGGAACGGGTCCAGAGAAATGTGGAGGCACCCCTCGTCGGCCGCGGCCTTAGCACGCGTCAGGACGTCGGTTGGGGGCGCTGCAACGGCTGCGAATCGGTCTTCAGAGATGATGTGCTCGGCCGCCGGGCGCCAGGCCGTCGCAGGCTCGTCCGCCGGGCGCTGGGTCGTCGCAGGCTCGGCCGCTGTCATTGCCGATGCCGCCGACGCCGAAGCACCTGCGTCGCCGGCCGCCCCGTCAGCGCGTCCGCGCTTTGCCTCGGGCTCCAGGTCTGCTGCGTCGCGCTCGCGTTTTTCGCCGCTGGCGGCAGAGGCCTCGGCGACGCTTCGGTCGCGGTGCGCGTCCAGGATGCCCTGGAGGAGGTAGAGGGTGGACATGCCGCACGCCATCCCGACCTCCAGCGACCGGCGGACGCCGTGCTGCCTGGCGAGGTGGTAGAGGTGCATCCCCTCGAGGGGCGAGGCTGCCGACCCGAGCTTCCGCGTCCTGCCGAGCAGCGTCTTGACGTTGCTCTCCGCGTACGCGGCCCGGATCACCGGGTTGGGCATGAGCTCGTCCGAGGTCCACTGCGAAGACCTTGTGTAGCGGGTGTGGCCGGCCCAGACCTTGTCGCTCAGTCGTTGCTTCACCGGGAGGGGCGCAGGAAGCACAAACGCGCCAACCGATTCCATCCAGTACGTTGCCATCTTCATGTGGCCGACGGTGCGAAGGACCGCCACCGCAGAGTCCAGGGCTGTGGCAGCGCCGCCGTGGCGTGGCAACTTCGGCGCCCTGACGCCCAGGGCACCAGCGGCCGCTTCCCACATCGTGGCACGGTCTGTGGCATCAAGCTGGTCCAGCCTCCACAGCCCCTTGTCGCGCGGGCCCCTTGCGAACCCCGACAGGGCCAGAGTGTGCATGCTGAACGGCGGCTCGTATGTTGATGTCCCTCCCTGCTTGGACTCATCGGTTCTGTGCCAGTACGGCCGCTTAGTGGAGCGTGACCGGCTCATGGCCCATCCGGACTGCCACGGCGCCGCCATCGCTGCCAGTGAGGGTGGGAGCGGATTTACTCTGCATTGCCCTGCAGAGGCGAAAATCTCGCACGGCAGTCTTCCGGACCTCCCGCACAGCTCAAACTTGCCCCTGGACCCCAGATCTTTGCGGCAAGACAAGCCTGTGTTATGGCGCAGCGCTCAACATCTGATGAAATTCCTGATTCTGCCCTGATCGCCGATGGGCTCAGCCGCGAGGCTCCCCCGTCGAACGTGGCCGAGGCAGCGCGCTGGATGAAGGCAGTGGCGACCGGTGAGCGCCTGCTGGGCAACTTGGACGCCTTGCTGGGCTGAGGCGGTTGTCCTTCCGGGAGGCACGGCCTGCAGCAGCCCAGCCGGAGGCGTTGGAATGGTCATATTTTCGTGCCTCTTCCTTCCTCCCGCTGTCCAACGTGCCACGCTCCTGCGTACGCGACCTTTTCATGCGCGCAGATACCTCGCTTCCGCACAAGCACTCTGACGTGCACATCGCGTTCGGGTACGATGGCTACCTGATCGACGGAGAGGCGCTTCTGGTGTACCTCATGGGCGACCCGTCCACTGGCGGCTCCCCAGTCCGCCCGCAGACGCTTGCGTTCTTGCACGCGGCCGAGGCCCTCATGGCACGGCTCGTGGCCCGCGTCGGGTCGGTCCGCGTGATGTTCTTCGACGATGTCGCCGTGGACATGCATCCCGTCGCGCGCCTGCTGCGCTCGCTGCTGCAGCGCCAGCTGGCGGCCTCCAAGTCTGTCTCTACGGTCACCTTTCCGGCAGGCGGGGCTGTCTGGAGCGACGAGTACACCTCCTTCGTGCGCTCGGAGCGCCCCGCGTTTGTGCTGACCCTCGGCTTGGAGCAGGCCTTTGCCGCCGCCGAGCGTGGCCTGATCACCGAGCGCGCCGCCCTGTGCATGGGCGCGCTGTTCCTTCGCACCGTGACGGTTGACCGGGCGGGCGTGGCCATGATGCTCGGCGTCGCCCACTCCCCCGGCGCCTCGGACCGCATGGCCATGTCGGCCGGCAAGAGCATGTGCTTCTGCGTCAACCCCGTGTGGATGGACCCCTTCATCCGCGCGTGCAGCCCCTCTAGCGACGTCATGCAGGCCGTTCGGGCTCTCGTCGCCATGGACGACGCCGAGGCCCCCGACTCGGGCGCCGCTGCCGCCCTCGACGCCGTCGTCACCGCCACCGCGGCCGCCGAGGCCTCGGCGGAGACGGCCGTCCTGGCCTCGCTCCCCGCGGCCGCGGCCCTCGCCGGGCTGGCAGCGCCGGGAGCCGCCCGCGCGACGGCCGTGGCGTCTCGCTCCGGCAACGCCGACAGCGTGGCTGTCTCGCTCGTCGCCGCGGCCCTCGCCCGAGCTGCCGCCTCCGGCGACGCCACGCCCGAGCACGCCGACACCCTCGGCCGCGCCGCCCTCCTCGCCGCCTGCGTCTCTCGCTCCGTCCCGCTGCAGACCCGCGCCTTTGGTGACAAGACCCTGCGGACCGCCGCCGTGACCCTCCCTGCCTGCCGCGCCGTCCCCGACTTCGTCGTCCACCTCTCCCGGCACCTCGCGCACGTCATCGAGGCGTGCCCCGACGCCGCCGGCATCTTCGCCGACGCAGCGGCCGCCTCGGCCTCGTCCTCGTCGTCCAGCTCGTCGTCGTCAGCGGTCGCGGCTCCCCGCTCCGTCGCGAGCGAGCCCTGGGCCGACGTCCTCGACGCCCGCCTCCTCACCGCCATCCTCGTCCTCCTCGCCGACGTGGACGCGGACAAGACTGCTTCCGCCGGCGACGCCGCCGCCGCCGTGTCCTCCATCCTGCGCGGCGAGGGCGCCTCCGCCGCTTCGTCCGAGGCCGCGCTCGCCGATGCCATGCACGGGGCGGTCCAGGACGGCACGCTCACCCCGGCGGGCGAGGACTCGCTCTCCTGCGCTGCCGCACAGGCCCGCGCCATCGCTGCGACGGGAGCCGCGTGGTCCTGGCTCGCCTCCGCCTCGGCGGTGCCCGCCCCGGGCGCCGCATGGGGGGGCCTGGAGGCTGCGGACGCTTCCGCGGTCGGTGGCGGCAACGCGTGGCGCGGGATGCGGGCCGAGGCCACCGCAAGCATGCCCGAGGTCCCCAGCCTGCCCGCGCCCGTGGGCGAGTTCAACGAGGGCGTGCTGCAGCGCCGCCTGGACAGCATCAAGCCCTTCCTGGTGGACGGCGAGCACGCCCGCGGCTGGCTCGAGGACGCGGAGCGCGCCGCGGACGGCGGCGACGCCGGCGTGGCCGTGGACGAGTTCGTGGGCCTCCCCGACGAGGAGGACCCCCTGCGCCACATGCTGCGCGAGGACGACCCCTTCGCCGTGGAGCACTTTTCCATGGACGCGAAGCTCATGGAGGGCATCGATGAGGCGGTGAAGAAGGCCGCCAAGGCCGCCGCCGCTGTCGCCGCCGCCAACCCGGACGCCCCGAGGCGGTTCAAGGCCCCCTCCCGCGTCGTCGTCCCCGACAACGTGCACATCCGCGACATGACGCCGGAGCAGCGGGCGGAGAGCAAGCGCATCCAGCGCATCCGCATCACCGCGACCCAGGGCGGCGGCGGGCGCAACCTCGGCTTGGGCCACGCCGCGCGCAACGCCATGCTGACCCGCGGTCACGCAACTCGCACCGCGCCCCGCAAGCTCACGGCGCAGGAGATCCAGAAGCAGGAGCTGCAGCGCCGCAACAAGATCGTGCAGCGCATGTACGCCGCCCTCCAGACCGCCGCCGACTCGATGGGGTACATGAACATCCCCAAGATCGTCGTGGTGCCCGGGGCCACGGCCGCCGTGGACGTGACGCGCAGGAACATCACCGGCGGGGGCAGGCCGTCGAGCCTCTTCGACGTGCGCATCACCAACACCATCAGCTGGCTCGAGAAGGAGCTCGACAGGATGGAGCTCGGCGACGAGAGCATCCCCGGCGGCATCCAGAAGGCCACGGCGAGCGCCGCCGCCGGCTTTGCCAAGAGCGGCCACTGGAGCAAGGCCATGGAGATCATCCAGTCGGTCTCCGCGCCCTACAGCGCCAACATGGAGGCCATCTTCGACGACGCCATGAAGCTGGAGGCGCACCTCGACGCCGAGCTCATGGCCAAGGTCCGCTCACTCCTCCACCGCCGCCGCCTCCTCCGTGTCCGCCTCACGGGCGACAAGCTCCGCATCATGCACGCGCGCCTCCTGGCGTCCTACCGCAGCACCGCGACAGACACGTCGCGCGCGGCCTCGGCCGGCGAGGCCAGCAGCGTCCACCGCCTGCTCGAGGGCATCGACAACTCGGTCCTCCCCGCTCCCGTCCGCGCCCACCTCGAGGAGCACGCCGCGGCCACCCAGCTGCAGGGCAGCGACGTCGCCAACGACGAGATCGTGCGCGCCATGGGCGAGGCCTACACCCACGCCGCGGAGCTCATCACGTCGTACGACCCCAAGGACCTGGCGGCGGAGCCCGCCTCCGTGGCCTCGGCCATCTCCATCCTCGTCTCCCTCGGCTTCGGCGAGGCGGCGAAGGAGCTCGCCACGGAGCTCACTTCCGTGTCGTCGGGAGCCGACGCCTCCAAGGCCGGCGCCTTTGACAAGCAGCCCGAGGTCCTCGAGGCCTTCAAGGTCACGGTCATCCGCATCGTCGACGACAGCGTCACGGCCGACGCCGCGGCGGCCGCCTCGGGCCCCGGTGACGCGCCCTTCATGTCCCCGCAGCAGTTCCAGCTGCTCAAGGCAGGCGCCGAGCTCCCCCGCCCCAAGGGCGAGACCGACTCCCGCGTCCCCTTCAAGCCCGACCGGTGGCAGGTGGACCTGCTCAACGCAGTCGACGAGCAGCGTTCCTGCCTCATCACCGCCCCCACCTCGTCGGGGAAGACCTTCGTCTGCTACTACGCCCTCCAGCAGGCCCTGCGCACCGAGGAGGACCAGGACCTCGTCATCTACGTCGCTCCCAACGAGCAGCTCGTCTACCAGTGCATGACTGACGTCATCGCGCGGTACACCAAGGAGTACCCCGGCCGCTCCGGCTGGGACGTCGTCGGCGCCTTCACGCGCGAGACGCGCGCCCGCATCAACCACTGCCAGCTCCTGGCCACCACCCCGCTGTGCGCCCAGGTCCTCCTGCAGGCGGCGCACTCGGGCGCGCTGCGCCGCCGCATCCGCTGGATCATCTTCGACGAGGTCCACATGCTCCTCGAGGACCCGGCGTGGGAGCAGGCGCTCCTCACCGCGGACTGCGCCATCATCGCGCTCTCCGCCACCGTCGGCGAGCCCGAGCGCTTCGCCTCGTGGCTCGCGGCCCTGGAGCACCGCCGCGGCCGCGATCTGCAGCTTACCGCTCTGTCCGAGCGCTGGAACGACCTCGAGACCTTTGTCTTTGACGTCATGCCGCCCCGCGAGGAGGAGGTGGAGGAGGGCGCTGCCGCCGCGGCTTCGTCCGCGGCCGCAGGCGCGCCCGCAGGCGACGGAGCCGCCGCCGACAAGCCCGCCGCCAGCACGGCCTCAGCCGACGGGGCTGCTTCCGGCGACGGCTCGGCTCCCGCATCCGGGGCCGGCGATGCCGACGAGGACGACGAGGACGAGGACGGCGAGGACGGCGACGCCGAGGACGCCCTCATTGCGGTCCCCAAGACGGGGATGACGGAGCTCGGCACCCTCTGCCGCCTCCACCCGATCGCCACTCTCGCCGCCGACGAGATCGCCGCCCACGGCATCCCCGCCGGCACCGACCTCCTTCCCGAGCAGAGCATCACCCTTCACCGCGCCCTCACCGCCTCGGTGGACGAGCGCCTCGCCGCCTCGGGAGCCGACGGCCCGTCCGACGCCGCCAGGGCCGTCCTCACCTCCGTCGCTGGCGAGCTCGCCACCTCGCTCCACCCCGACACCTTTGCCTGGGGGAACCGCCTGCACATCACCCTGCGCGAGGCCCACACCTACGCCAGGCGCGTCCTGCGTCGCCTGGCTCGCGTCGGCACCGCCGACAAGGCCACCGCGAGCCGCACCATCGCCATGCTCGCCGTCTCCTCCGACGTCGCCCTGGAGCGCACGGAGGACCTCCTGACCAAGACCGGCGAGTTCGGCGTCCTCTGTGCCAACCTTCGCGGCCTCCTCATGACGCTCAAACGCCGCCGCATGCTCCCCGCCCTGTGCTTCCGCCTCGAGCGGCGCCGGTGCCAGCAGCTGGCGCAGTCGCTGTGCCTCGAGCTCGACCACCTGGAGTACATGTACCGCCAGACGCCCGAGTTCCTCGCCCTCAAGACCCGCATCGAGGCCGCCCGCGGCCGCCTCAACTCCAAGCTCGCGGCCGCCAAGGACCGCCGGCCCAAGAACGACCCGGACACCCCCACCACGGAGGAGCAGGAGGTCCAGGAGCAGCTCAACATGCTTCCCGCCACCGACGGCGTCGACGCCCGCTTCGCCTTTGCCGACACGCGGTCTGGCGGCTCCCTGTCCATCGAGGACCTCCGCACGTCGCTTGCCAACAAGCGCCTCAAGCAGGAGGACGTCATGTACAACCCCAAGTACCCCATGGTCAAGTGGCGCGAGCGCGCCCTGCAGCGCGGCATCGCCTTCCACCACGCTGGCGTCAGCAAGAAGTACCGCCGCGCCGTGGAGGCGCTCTTCCGCAAGCGCCGCCTGTCCGTCGTCTTCTGCACCTCCACGCTCGCCCTCGGCATCAACATGCCCTGCCGCTCCGTCGTCTTTGTCGGCGACTCCCCGGGCCTCCACCGCATGGCGTACCGCCAGATGGCCGGCCGCGCCGGGCGCCGCGGGCACGACAACCGCGGGAACGTCATCTTCATGGGCCTGCCCTCGGCCAAGGTCAACAAGCTCGTCACCTGCTCCGTCCCCCGCCTGCTGGGCACCCAGGTCCTCAACTCGGCCGTCGCGCTGCGGATGAGCCTTCAGCACAAGGCCGCCGGCATCGACATCCAGGCCTTTGGCGAGCTTGAGACGGAGTCCAACAGCGCCAAGGACATCGCGCAGGAGATCGGAGCGGTCGAGGGGCGCCGCATCGGCAAGAAGACCATGGCCCTCTACCCCGGCGGGCCCCTCGCAGCCCCCCTCCCCTCCGCCGTGGCCAAGGCCGCCCGCTCCAGCGCCGTGGCGACCACCCAGCGCCTGGCCGAGTGCTCCATGATGATGCACCGCTCCCAGAGCGACTTTGACGACGTCGGTACCGTGGTCGAGCGCGAGCCCAGCCAGTACGTCACCGCGCTGGACGTCGACTCCGACGACGAGGGGAGCGATGTGGCAGCGTCGGCCTCCAAGGGCCGCCGGGGCGCCAAGGGCAAGGCTGGCCAGGAGACCACGGACAAGGCCCGCCGCTCCCGGGGAGTGTACCGCAGCGTCATCGTGGACGGCAGCACCGCCAGCATCGACGGCCGCATGCGCGTCGTCCGTGACCTCACTGCCGAGGCCGCTGCCGCGGAGGACGCCGCCGCCTCGGCCGCCGCCTCTGGGTCCGGCCGCAAGGCCAGCGGCAGGTCGGCCTCCTCTGCGTCGGTCAAGAGCGAGCACTCGGCAGTCGCCGGCACCTGGGCGACCCCCGTGGACGACCCCGCCGCCATCGCTGCAGAGGAGACCGCCGCCGGGTCCGCCTGGACCGTGGCCCCCCGCATGTCGTCCCGCCTCGCCCTGGCCTTCATCCAGCAGCTCATGGTCCACGTCGGCGCCCTGGCGCCCAACGGCATGCCCCGCGGCCTCGCCGGCCTCGTCGCCGCCCTCTTCCACTGCGGCCCCGCCTCCCACGTGTTTGCCGGCCTCATCGCCAACGGCACCCTCTGTGCCTTCGCCCAGGAGCTCCGCGAGACGTGCCCGGAGCGTGACGATCGCAACATCGCCCTGCTGGAGCTGACGGCTTGCTTCTTCAGCCGCGAGCCCCTCACGCCGCAGCTCGTCGAGCGCGCCCGCACCGGCGAGTTCGCTACCAACATGGTCGTCCTGCGCCCCGCCGACCGCCTGCCGGCCCCCGTCACGACGTACGTGAACCGCTGGAACGCCATGGCCCGCATCGGCTTCGCTCGCTACCTCCGCGCCGCCGCCAGCGGCCTTGAGGACGTCCTCCCGCCGTCGTCGAACCTGCCCCTGTCCGGAAACACCGCAGGCCGGGTGCAGCGTGGGCTCGTGCCCCGGCCCGACGCTGCATCCGCAGCGGCTGCCGCCGCAGCGGTGGCAAAGCCCGGTGCATCCAAGCGCGCCAAGGACGCCGATGCCACCGCGGCTGTGCAGGGCTGGGAGATCGGCGCACCAGCAGACGGTGAGGAGAGCGACGGGTCTCTCGCGGACGATTGGGAGGACGAGCTTGACGGCGAAGAGGAGTCGGAGACCAAGGCCGATGATGCCGGAGCCGATTCCGCCGGGGCTGCTGCTGCTGCGGAGACCGCCGCTTCGACCGCTGCTGCTGCTGCTGCTGCTGCTTCTGCAGCTGCTGTGGCAGCCGACGCCTCCGCCGTGGCACCGAAGGCGCTTCTGGCGGCCATCCATGCCGTCTCGGCATCGCCTGCTCTTCGCTCGTCGTGCAGCGCCATCACCGGCCTGGGCGACGAGTTTGCCTCGGTTGAGGACCTGGTAATCAATTCCCGCCCCGGCCTCCGCCCGGACGTGGCTGAGCTGCCCGTCGTGGACGTGTCCGAGGGGGTGATGCTCAACCGCTTCGCAGTGGACTTCTTCGAGACGCGCTCCCGCGAGGCTCTGGAGAAGGACAACATGCTGAGCAACGAGGTCATCTACACGACCATCGAGGCCTTCGCCATGGACCTTCGCCGCATCGCCTTCGCGGTCAAGCATGTGTACGAGGCCGAGAAGGTCTGCAAGCCCAGCGCTGAGGCCTCGCCTGCTGCCGTCAAGGCCCACACCAAGCGTGTCAGCATGCTCGAGGTGCTCTCTGAGGAGTTCACCGACCTCGCGCAGCGCTACCTCGACAGGTTCAACCGCCACATCGCCAGGGACGAGGGCTGGGTCAGGCAGTACCCCAAGGAGGTGTGAGCGACGCCTGTGCGAGGCTGTGAGTTGTGTGTGCCCGTTACAAACCACGCCGCCATGCCTCGCTGATTTTTGGGGTTGTGCTTCGGCCATGCGCGCCCCGGAACATTCGTTTTCTGGGCTCACGCTTCCGCGCGCACATCGTCAGCTGAGAGTCTCAGCGATCGGTCCACTGCGGCCGCGCCCACGATGACGAGCAGCACCAGGTCAGGGCGCCATGCGCCCCACTCGTGCATGCGCTCCACGGCCAAGCACGCAGCCCGTGCGATGGGGCCGGCCACCGACCAGCCCCGCGGCTGATTCTCGAAGCGGCACTCTGCCCGCTGCCTGAGCGTGCTGGCACGCTCCTCGGTGCTGATCCGTGGCGTCCCGATCTGCTCGAGCGCGCTTGCGACGCCTTCCTGTCCCTTCACGAGGGCCGGTAGGAACTCTGAGCCGCCCGAGACCGTCCCAGCGGGCGCTGTCTCGGTAGGAGGCTCCGCAGCCTTCGACGCGGGAAGGGCCCCGGTCCACCAGGGGGCCGAAGAGCCGTTGCGGTGCCACACGGACGCCAGCCCGGACCAGCTGACCGCCGGGGTGTCGTGCAGGATCGCGCCGGGAGCAAGGCCCGGCTCCATGAGCCTGGCCCACGGAGAGTCGAGGCGGGTGAAGTCGAGGTGAACAAGGCGAGCGCGCACGGCGTCAGGACGGAGAACGAAGCGCCCGCCCGTGGCTGCGACGCAGTCCGCGTCGGCACCGGCCTCGCAGATGCCAGGCTCCGGGAGGAACGGCCAGGCCGACGTATCCAGCAGGCCGACCACGTCAGGGGATCCCTCCATGAGCTTGTCGACGAGCGTGATGACCCAGGGCGACTGGTTGTAAGTGCCGAGCGCAGCGAACCACATCTGCCAGTCCAGGCGAGGCTGGTGCGGGAGCGCAAGCGCGGGTGCTAGCTCCACGATTCCAGGCTTGTAGGCGAAAGGCAGGTGTGCCCACGTCTTGCCGGCGTCACGGGTGCCTTCGACGATCACCTCCGGCCGCGCGCCGAGCTGGTAGAGGACCCCCGTGACGGGGTCCTTGACCGAGCGCCCCATGCCCGTCATCTGCCGGAAGAGCCCGTAGGTGGAAGCGAGCTTCCAGTTGTGCGCGGCGCGCGTCGCTGCCTCGGCCTGGTGCGACACGAACGGCACAGCACCTCGCGCCCCGGCGCCTCCCCGGACCAGGGTCACTGCCATCATGTGGGCCGACACGGCGCAGAGAGCGAGGCACGCCGCGGCAGCCGCGAGGGTCCAGACTGAAAACGCGATGCGCTGCGCCACCCCGACCGACTCGCCAGAGGAGGTGGGGCTTGGTCTTGCGGCAGCCCCTGCCTGGGGACCGGAGGTCCCGGAAGCTGAGGCGGCGGGCTTGGCCGCGGTGCGCTTCCGGCCGCCTCTGCGGTTACGGCGGCGCCGAACCTCCTGCCCCGGGGACTCATCCTGCCCGCCTGACGGCGTCATTTCCGCCGGTGAGCTGGGGCCGCGCTTGGCTGGCGTGGCTCGGTCCGGGGTGGAAGGGGGCTCCGCGCCGGCGAAGGAAGCGGGGCCCGGGGGCGTCACCGTGGCTTCCTGCGGCCCCGCTTCGGCCTCCTCGTCGGCGCCGGGGCTGCAGAAGAGCGGCTGGAGCTCCGAGGCCACCTGCCACAGCGCGGAGGTCGCGATGAGGGCAGCGACGGTGAGGAAGGCGCGGGGCAGGAGGAGGCTGACAAAGGCCCTGGTCGTGGCGGGGAGGTCGTCACGCATGGCGAGGTCCCAGCGGCGCCACCAGGCCATGGTCTCGTCCCCGCCGCTGACGTCGTCGAGCCGGAACATCACCGGGGCAGACACCACGGCGACCGCAACGTTGACCGCAACACCGAGAGCCCATGCAGGCCGAGACGACGACACCGCAGCCCAGAAATCCTCGGCGCGGCTGCAGCAGCCACGGGAGGCGCGCGGCCGGGCGTCGTCGTCGGTGGTGGCGCGGTCCTCCATCGCGGCGACACAGGCGAGCAGGATGGTCGCGAGGTTGAAGAAGTTGTAGCTGCCGGAGAGGAGGATGGTCAGCTGCAGGAGGATCTGGAACCAGGCGGCGACGGCGCGCACGGGGCGGAACGGCACCAGGAGGAGGGGGACCAGGGGGCCCTCAATGAGGAGGGTGGCGGCGACGCCGGCCTTGAGGAGGAGCGGGGGCGCCTGCGCGGCCCACCAGGACAGGGCGTGGGGCAGGCACTGGCCCTGGAAGTGCACCGCCAGAGCGGACATACCCTTCCACGCGGGGCAGTCGGCGAACACCTTGACCACGCCGGCCATGAGCATGAGCTTGAAGAGGATGAAGCGGAGGAGCCAACGGCCCGCGTGGGAGTGCCCCTCGCGGCGGCGGGAGCACGACCCGGATCCAGGGCGAACGCACACGCAGCGCCCGAGCACGCTCCCCGTCCACCACGGGAGCGGCGGTGCGTGAAGCGCCGCAGCCACACACACCTCCAGGAGCAGCAGGTCCCACTGGAACGACATGGTGGTGCCGCCCGACCCGTAGGCCGTCAGGTACAGGGCGTACAGGGACGCAAACACCAGGGTCGATGCCCCGAACGCCAGGCCTGCTGCGCTGATCACAGCTCCGGCCAGCAGCGCGACTTCCATGGCCGTCTCGAACGGCAGGCCGGCCTGGGGAGCCCACCAAACAAGCGACGGCAGTGTTCGTGCGGCGGTCCATGGGTCGGGCGGGCCGCCCTCAAAGTCGGCAAACCTGGTCAGCGTCTTCCCTGCCGGCTCGATACCATCCACCCCGAACAGGCCCCTGGCCTGGGGCGCCAGTGACGCAAACGCCACGAAGCACACAGCGAGCAGCGCCCTGTCCACCGCAACGGCCGACCACCCACACCCACAAGCCCTGCACGACATGGCTGCCCGGTTCTTCGTTGCTGCCGCACCCTGGCGCGCGTGACCGGTGCTCCTGGGCTGAGGGTGCCCGGTCCGACGCAGGATGCAGGCTCTGCTCCGCTCCCACCCCCCACACTGACTGCGCTCGAGCCTATTGCCACACGTCACATTCGGGTTGACACCTGCGACCAGTAGGTCCGCTGCCAGCCAGCTGTGCCGACCACCGATCGGGTCGAGCTCGTTGATTCTGCTATCATGGCTGATTTGGCGGCCAGCCGCGCCGGCAAGCGGGCGCGAGGGGCCTCTGAAGACAGCCCGGCATCGCATGGGCCCGTTCCGAAAAAATATTCGGGCGTCGGAGACGAAAGCGGGGCCGGAAGGCCCACGGAGCAGGACGAAAGGCGCATGTTTGAGGATTTCACTGAGTCCCAGGCGGCCGAGGCCTTCGCGAGGCTGTTTGAGGTGGAGCCCAAGCGCGAGGAGATTTGCAAGAGGCGGCGGTGCTCGAGGGCGGATGCGGCCGTGATCACAGACAAAGAGCCGGGGCCACACGCCTCCAGGGCGATCAACCTCTCGGAAGGCTTCCTGAGGCAGGCAGGCAAGTGGGCGGCCAAGGGCTGGCTCTACGACCCTGGCAGGCGCCGCTTCGTCCCGCACGCCGCGGGCGTTGACCCCGAGCCGGAGTCGGCGTTCTTCCTGCACCGCCCGCTTCCCTGGCGGGCCGACGGGCCGGAGCGGGACGAGAGCGGCCTGCCGCCGGCGAGGCCGCTCGGCCTCCATATCCTCCACCCTGACACGCAGCGCCAGCCTGCCTCCATGAGGCTCCTGGAGCGGCACCTTGCGAGGCGCTTCGTCGGGGCGCGCGCACGCTCCGTCCACGTGGTGAGGGCGTCAGCCGCCGACACTGAGAGCCAGCGCAAGGTAACGGTGCGGCAGGTCGCCCGGACGCGCACCGTGCCGGAGCGCGACGAGTTTGAGGCCGCCGAGGCAGGGGCAGACGATGGGCCGGCGCCCGCCGCGCACGGACCAGCCGTGGCCGGCGCGCGCGCTGACGAGCCCACCGTGAGCGAGCGCATGTGCGGCGCCCCGCTGGGCCGCGGCGTGAACGAGGCCATCCGCGACGCCATCGCGGCGGGGGCGGACCTCATCGTGGTGGAGTGCGGGGACCCGTTCAGCCTGCGCGTGGCCGGCTCGGTGGAGGTGGACGACATCGTGCCCGTGTACCCCGTGGTCCTGGACACGGGCGCGATCGTCCTCACGCCGGCCCAGGCGGAGCAGCTGAACGGCGTGGACCCGGGCGCCGACACGCCGGCGGACGTCGTCAACTCGCTGCTCACCAGGGCCGGGTCCACCATCGGCGCCGTCCTGGTCCCGCCGGGGGTGCAGGCCCCGGCGCCGCCCAGGCACGCGGACACGGGCTGGCACGCGCACGGCCTGAGCTCGGTGCGCGACGGCCTGGAGAGCGACGGCCGCGTCACCCGCCTGCGCGCGTGCACCGGGCGCCACGCCGCCAGGGTTGGCCACGGCTGGCTGAGCCAGGACACCCACGCGGGCCTCCTCGCGGCGCTCCGGGCCGCCAAGCCCACGTGCGTGCTGGAGCTCGGCTCCTGGTACGGCAAGAGCACGAGGGCGATCCGGCGGGAGGCGCCGGGCGCCACCATCCTCGCGGTGGACTGGTACAAGAACAACGCCCGCCTGGACTGGCCCATGAAGAAGCTCGGCCCGGGCGACAAGCTGTTCCTGAACCACCCTCGGTTCGAGGCCTTCGCGGCCAACATGCTGGCCTGTGAGGCGCAGGTGGCGCGCGGTGCTGTGGCGGCGGGACGTGCCGGAGCGGGTTCGGCCTCATCGGCCGCCACGGCTGCCGCAGATGCCGCGGCAGCATCCGGCGCCGAGGACGCGGCCGACGACGAGGCCGCATCAGGCACCGAGGCCGCCCCCGACGGCCCAGCCGCCGCCCTGGGAGTGGGTGCGACGTACCTGGTGCAGGCCGACGCGCACGAGGCGGTGGAGATGCTCCGTGCGCTGGTGGCAGCGACCCCCGCGGTGGACACCCCCCAGGTGGTGTTCGTGGACTGCGAGAAGAAGACAGCCAAGCTGCGGTCACTACTGGCGGGCATCACGGCCGCCTTCCCCCAGGCCATCATCGTGGGCGACGACCTCGTCTACGGCTCTGTCCAGGCCGTCGTCGACGCCCTCCCCGCGGGGCGCTGCATCCCCCTGAGCGAGGCGTACGTCCTCGCGCCCGAGGGGTGGCCCGCCGCCCGCCGTGCCGGCCTCAAGGCTCTCATGGCAGACGCCAGGGAGGAGCTCCGGCCATCGGCGGAGCAGGACGCCTCGGCCGCGTTCGTCGCTCACTCGCAGCTGACCCAGCTCTTCGAGTGGCACGCTCCGCCCGCCGTCCTCCACGCGCCGCTGCCCTTCTCGATGGGGGGCACGCTGCTCCACGACCTGTGCCGCCGGCGAGATGCCAAGGCCCTTCGCGCCGTGTGGCCGAGGTTCGTGGAGGCCGCGGAGTCATGGCGGGCCCCCCTGGCCAACTCCGCCCAGCTGACCCCGTGGGACTACCTCGCGCACTTTCTGCAGTTTTTCACGTGAAGCAAAAGACGGTCCATCAGCATGAGCAAGGCGAGCAGAGGGTTCCGAAATGGCAACGCCTGCGCACTTATGGCATGCAAACACGCACATCCTGTACGCTGCTAGCAGGCCCAGGCTCAGGCGGGTGCGCTGATCCGGAAGCAGGATGGCCTGGGCCGTTCGGGGCGCGGTGCGCCTAGCGGCCGCAGCCCGGCCTTCGCGAAGCCTGCGCACGACGGCCGCCGTCCTCGCCGGGCATTCCAAGTGGGCGAACATCAAGCACAAGAAGGCACGGGCCGATGAGACCCGGATGAAGGCCTTCTCCAAGACGTCACGGCTGCTCACCGCCGCCACCAAGGTCGGCGGCCCGCTGCTGGAGGACAACCCGCGGCTCGCGGACATCGTGGCGTCGGCCAGGGCGATTAACATGCCTAAGGCCCTCATCGACGGGGCCATCAAGCGGGGAAGCGACCCGGACACCGATTCGATCGAGGAGCTTTGGTACGAGGGAACCGGGCCTGAAGGCTGCGCCATCGTCGTGCAGTGTTTCTCTGACAACAAGAACAGGACACGCGATCTGGTCCGCTCGGCCTTTACAAAGCAGGAGGGGTCGTTCGGGGCGACCGTCGGTTTCCTCTTCGAGGCGCGGGGCGAGGTTGTCGTGGTGGCCGAGCCCGAGCAGGAGGACGAGGTGCTGGCGGTGGGGATGGATGCGGGCGCCGACGACGTGGAGTGGGGCACCGCGATGGACGTCCGCGTGGACGAGGAGGTGAGCGCCGCCACGGTGATCGTCGACCCGGCCGACGCCGCGGCGGCCGAGGAGGCGTTCTGCCGCGCCGGTTGGCACGTGCTGTCCGCGGGGACCGGGCGGCACCCGTCCGCCATGGTGGAGATCCCCGAGGACAAGCGGAGCGCCGCGATGGCGCTGCTGGGTGCCATCGAGGAGGTCGACGGCGTCGAGAACGTGTTTCACAACTGTGACTTTGGAGACGAGGACGAGGACGGGGACGGGGACGAGGAGGGCCGGGCATAGGCGGCGTTGCGCGAAGCGCCTGGCTCGCGGAGACTGGCACCCTTCCTCGCGCCGGCACCGCCCGTCACACGCCCGCAGCCGCGCCGCCATCTGGCATCCGCGGCGCAAAGCACCACGGGCACAGGCCCCTGGCGGCGTCCAGGCCACCCGCGCAGCGCTGCTCCGTCGGCGCCCAGCAGCACCCCGCCCTCGCGCACTCGGCGTGTGTGCCTGCGGCACAGTCCAGCCTCTCTGCAGGGTCGACGCGGCACTCTGCGTGCGGATGCGCCGAGGCGTTGCTTAGTAGCCGCCTCACCGTGCCGGCAGAGCCCTGCTGCCTCTTCAGCGACGCCTCCTCTTCCCCTGCGAAGCGGCGCTGCCATACCACTCGGCACGCCGGCAGGGCGGCGCACAGCTCTGCTGAAGGGTTGGGGGCCGCGCCTGCGAGGGATCACACGAAGACCGAGAGGGTTTGGGGCGCACTGGGCGGTGCGAGGCGACCAGGGGCAGCGTGGCTGGCCCCGAGCCAGCCGTGCCGTCGCCGGGGCGAAGACGCTGCGCGGGTCTGCCTGCCTCACCCTTGTAGATACGCGACACGTCGATGCCCGGGTCGGCGCAGCGCCTGGAGAGTGCGGCGAAGACCGCGGCGTGGTTCCACCGGGTGACGGTGCGGCCCACGAAGCCGACGGTGCGGCCCTCGCTGCGGGTGGCGTGCCACCAGTTCGAGGGGTAGAACACGGCCTCGCCCGGGCGCACGGCCACGTGGGCGCAGTGCTCGGTCACCGCGCGCCGGAAGCGGGGGAAGGCCTCCAGGTCCGGGGCGAAGGCGTCGACGTCCCCCGGGTCGTAGAAGTCGTCGCGCCCCTTGGGGTCGCACAGGACCCAGTGCTTGGTGCCCTTGATCTGGATCTGGAACGTCCCAGTGTTCAGGCTGTCCCAGTGAAGGAAGAACCCGGAGCCGTCCACGCCGTGCACCAGGATGCTCCAAGCAGAGATCAGGTACGCGTTGTCCCTCGCCGCGGCCGAGGGAAGGCACGTCTCCGTCCACCAGGACGAGTCGAACAGCGCGGGGTAACCGGGGGTGAGCAGCTTGCGGACCGCCGAGGTCTGGGCTGCGCTCAGCCGGAGCATCGCGTAGCTGCGCCTCCCCTCCGCCGCGGCAAGATCCAGCCGATGCAGCGCATCTGCAGCAGGTAAGAGCGCCGGCTTGTCGCTCGTGGACCTCAAGTCGTTGGGGTAAAAGTCTGCCGTGCAAGAACCGAACCGCCGAGCGACCCATGACTCGTCCAGATCCACCAGGGCCTCCTGGCCTCGCAGGGCGTTTGTAATCACGAACGGACGACCTCCCCGAAGGAGGGCTTCACGGCCTGGAAGCGCCAGGTCCTCCAGCGTCACCCGGGGGATAGCCAGCGGGAACCATTCCGGCGGGAACACGGGCGGTCCGCTCCTGACCGGCCCCCACGCCCACATCATTGCGACAAAAAGGAGCGCGTGCCCTCGCCACATGGGGTCGAGCGTGCCCGCGCGGCGTGCTGGAGGGTCCTCCAAAACAAGGTAGAGCGTTGCCACGCTTTCCGCGCACCGCCAGCGATGTACCTCAAGGCCGCAGCGCCAGACACGTGTGGAAAGCCCTGGAACTGTGTGCCGCGAGCAGCCACGGCGCGTTGCGGCCAGGCGGCAACGATGAATAACCAGCGGGCAACCCCCGTTCGTGGGTTAGGTCGGCAGGATTCGGTGACAATGCAAGTCAGATGCTTGGCTGAAACGTCGCCTCTCGGGCGTCGGGACACTCGCCCACAGCCCCGTCGCGCCATGAAGACGACTTCCGCCGTGATGTCGCTTGCCCGCGCTTCTATGGGACCCAACCGGGCGTTCATGTCGCCCGGAACCCGCGTGGCGGCGCGCCGCCTCGCTGCGGTGCGCGCCCCCGTGGCCGTCTCCCGCTCCCGCGCCATCGTCCAGCGGCACATGACGGGATCCTCCGCCGAGACCCCCGTCGCGGAGGAGCGCTACGGTGCCGCGGTCCGCTACCTTCACTGGATCATGGCCGCCGGCCTGCTGACTTGCGTTGGCACCGTTCTGGCCGCCCAGCGCGTCAAGGGAAAGACCAAGGGCGACCTCATGTACATCCACAAGTCCATGGGCCTCCTGATGGGCGCTGCTATCATCCCCCGCATCGCCATCCGCCTCGCATCCAAGACCCCGGCCGCAGTTCCCGGCGCGGTGTGGGAGAAGATGGCCGCCAAGGTCACTCACGGCGCGCTGTACGTGCTTATGTTCTCAATGCCGGCGTCTGGCATCGCGATGGGCTACTTTGGCGGCAAGGGCCTTCCGTTCTTTGGCATGCACATCGACGGCGCCAAGGAGCCCCGCGGCGACATCGCCAAGAACGCCTTCGCCGCACACAAGCAAATGGGCCAATTCATCGAGTACATGATCCCGCTTCACGTCGGCGCGGCCGGCCTGCACCTGCTGCGCGGGCAGAACATCCTGCGCCGCATGGGAGTGTTCTGAGCCCGCGACGGCCCGGCCCCGGCGAGCCTTGCGCGTGAGCGCGCAGTGCTTGAGTGTTGCCAGGCGCCCCGTCGCGCCAAGACCTGCCTTCCCGACGCGAGGCCCGTCACTCGAACCGCACGCACCGCTCGAGCACCGCGGTGCACGCCTCCAGCAGGCCGGCAGAGCTGAGCCCCGAGGTGGAGTCGCTCAGCCGAAGGGCAAGGATGGCGCGGCACTTGACCGCGGCCTGCTCCGGGGTTGCGGTCCCGGGGAGCGTCCTGGCAACGGCGTGGGAGAGGGTGTGCGCGGCCGCGAAGGCGAGGAGGGCCCGGGCGCGGGGCTCGGGGCAGGCCGCCCAGCACGCCGCGAGCAGCGCCGAGGCGGCAGCGGCCGCCCGGGGGAGCACCCTCGCCGGGAGGCCGCCGGCGGCCTGGGCGGAGGAGGGGCAGAGGGCGAGGAGGCTGAGGGAATGGGCGAGGCGGCCGAGGCTGGGGAGCAAAGCGTCGTGGGCGCGCTGCCACACCAGCTCGTTGGGAGACGAAGCCATGGCGCGGCGCTGAGCGGCGTCGCTCGCGAGGAGGAGCGACACCGCGTCGGCGGGCACCCCGTCCGGGTGCCGCGGCTGGGCGGGCAGAGCCACGGACGCCCTGACGAGGACCGCGAGGGCCTCCAGGCACGTGGAAAGGGCTTCCATGCTGTCGGCGCCGGACGGGCCGGTGGGGCCCTTGGCAAGACCGCGCCTCGCCTTGCGCGGGCGCCTGGCCGACGACGGG
>Ga0136560_1000468_pt1 | contig 20266 bp, 11 predicted proteins | sample AntRauMeHopE1497_FD_104925 | JGI IMG/M metagenome (GOLD analysis project Ga0136560, IMG submission 104925) | Saline lake microbial communities from Rauer Islands, Antarctica - Metagenome Hop E1 #497 | ecosystem: Environmental > Aquatic > Non-marine Saline and Alkaline > Saline | place... | reverse complement strand
GCGACTCCGCCGCGAGAGACACCGCACCGGCAGAGCCGCCGATCACCCTGACGCCGCCCTCCTCCGGCTCGTGCCGGCCGCCCCCGATGGGCGCGGTGACATCAACGGGCGCGTCCGGGTCGTGCGTCCGCCCCGCCACCGCGCCCGACAGGTCAACCGTGAGCGGAGCGAGGCCGGAGCCCCCGCCGGCCGCCGCCCCGCCCCCGCCGGGTGATGCCGCCGCCGCCGGCCGCCCCCAGGCCTCCGCCTCGGAGAGAGCAGAGGCTGCGTGGACCGCGCTCGTGGGCGCCAGGGCGCCCTCCGGCCTCGCGCACGGGTATGGCCACAGCCGGACGGCTCCGTCCCTGGAGCCGGTGACCACGAGAGAGCCGGTGGCCCGGGACCCGCCAGCGGCGCCGACGAGGAGGCCGAGCACCTCTGACTCGCAGTCCACAAAGCCGCCCCCGCCCTCGCCCTTCCCGCCCCCGCCGCCGCTGCCCGCCCCCGTCCCCGCCGCCGCCGCGTCGAGCGCCACCCGGTGCAGCGCCCGGCCGACGCACCACGCCGCGCGAACCTCGTCCTCCCACCCCGGCCGTGGCGCCCCCACCGCGGCGGGGGCGCCCCAGGACCCGACGCCCGCGGGCGCCCGCTCCGCGCACACCGGCACCGCGGCCCCGCCGTCGTGGAGCCTCGGCCGCGTCCCGTCGACGTCGTGCCCCCACGTGGACGTCGTCGTCTGCCACGCCACCGAGGCCGCCGCCGCCGCCGACACCGCCTCCCCCGTGCCACCCTTACAGTACGACACCGCGCCGGTCACGTCGCTGGACCGCAGCACCGCCCCGTCCACCGAGTAGTCGAGCGACGCGATGGCTCTGCCGTGCCGCGTGGCGATGCCCCTCACCTCCCAGCCCAGGCCCGCCTCCTCGTACCCGGCCGGGGCCCCCGACGCGCGCGAGTCGTACAGGAACACCTGGCCGTCAGCGGCTCCCACCGCCAGCACGGAGCCGTCGGGGCTGAACCGGAGGGCGGTGACGGGCGACGACCCGTCCCTCCCCTGGTGCGCAACGGACATGTCCGACGCGCGGAGGGCAAGGAAGGTGCCGTCCCGCCTCGCGCGCTCATCCTTGTCGCCCTCCTCCCCGCCCCCGAGGCCCACGACGAGGAGGGAGCCGTCGGGGTGGAACGCCACCGCGCGGCAGGTGCCGTCGACATCGGCCGACGCCACCAGCGCCCTCGCCTCCACGTCCCACACCCGCACCGTCCCGTCGTCCCCGCCCGTGGCCACCAGCGGCTCCGTCGGGTGCGCCGCGAGTCCCCTCGCCTCCCCGACGAAGTGGCCCTGCGTCAGCGGTCCCTCCCCCGCCCCCGCCTGCTCGAACGTGGTGTCCTCCCCGTCTGACAGACGCACCTCGAAGATCTCCCCGCCCGCCGTGCCGATCACCGCCCTGGCGCCGCCCGTTGCGAGGCCGCCAGCGCCCCCGGCCGAGGTGAGGATGGGACGCGGCGACACGTCGAGGGCCCGCACCGACGGCACAACGCACTGCGGCAGGCCCGCAACGGACACCTCGCACACGGGGAGCAGCTCCCCGTCCCACACGCGGACCATGCCGTCGGCGCCGCCGGTCACCAGGCCGCCCGGGGCGCCCGCCAGCGCCGGGTCGGCCTTCACCGCGCCCCGCGGCGGCGGGGGCCGCGGCGCCGCGCAGTACACCGGCCCCCTGTGCGCCTCCACCGCTTCCACCGCCCTCACCCCCTCGAACCGCAGGAGTCTGCCCCCCGCAGTGCCGAGCACGGCCTCGGAGCCCACCCAGCCAGCGCAGAGCACGTCCTCCCACCCAGCGGGGCACACGCCGGGCCCCAGCACCCCCGGGCGGCGGCAGAAGCCCCTGCCGTCGAGCGTGAGGAAGGAGCAGTGACGGCGCCCCGCCACCAGCACGCCCTCCCCCCCCGGAGACCACTCCAGGCAGAACACCCGGCGGTGGTGCGTCGGCGACTCCGCCACCACCTCCCCCGTGCGCCAGTCGTGGACCACCACCCGGTGCCGTCCGTCCAGCCCCACCGACGCCACCAGCGGGGCGGACCTCCTGCCCTCGGCGTGCGGGCGGAACGACAGGTGCGACACACCCCGGTGGTGCGCCGCCGGCAGCACGCGCAACGTCTGCCCGCGCCCGCCCGCCCCCTCCGGGGCCCACACCCGGACCGCGGCGGCGCGCTCCCTGGCGCCGCTCGCGACCACCACCCTCCCGGTGGCGGGGTCTGACCCCACGGCGAGGCACGCGACGGGGCCCGCGTGCCCGTTGTAGAACGCGTGCCCCCACCCCGACCCGTCGCGCCGCTTCCTCGCCAGCACCACGGACCGGCCGGTGGGCCACACCACGGCCGCGCCGACGGGCGCGAAGGGCGAGTCCGGGTCGGGGGCGAGCCCGTGGGGCGCGATGGCGTCGACGACGCCGGGCGGCGAGCAGGGGACGAGGCGCACTGCAGACCGGGTGGACTGCATGGAGGAGCCGAAGACCCACTCGCGGCGGAGGTGCGGTGCGGCGGCGGCGAGGGCGGCCTCGGAGGAGGCGGCGGCCATGCGTAGGAGGCGGGGGACGAGGCGGGGCATGGAGGAGGCGGCCGCGGCGTAGGCTGCCGAGGCGGCGGCGGGGAGGAGGGCGGCGAGGGGTCCCAGGGTGCCCCGGATGCCGGCGGCGTGCTCTGCCGCGGCAGAGGCCAGGGCGCGCGGGGACGCCGCGGCGAGCTCTGCCAGCTGGCGCCTGGAGAGGGCGGACAGAGCCATGACGAGGGGGAGGGGGGCCTCAATCTGCAGGCTGGACGGGACGGGGACGGCGGCGGCGGACTCCCATGGCAGCGTCTCGGCCTCCTCAGGCAGCTGCTCCCGCCACACGGCCACGGCCTCGGCGTCGGCCGTCGCCGCGGCCTCCTCCCAGCCGTCCCGCGGCGCGGCCGCCTGCAGGGAGCTGAGCGGGGTGTCCTCGTCGAACGCCCCGGCGGGGACGAGGCCGCTCGCGCTGTCCCCGTCTGCCGAGTCGCTGTCGCCGTCACCCTCGTCGCCGTCTGCCCCGCCCTGGTGCCCGTCGGCGCGGCCGCTGCCGCCCCCACGCCGCCCTGCTGCCGACTGCGCCAGGAAGGTCGACGACGCGCCCGACGACCCGCCACCGAGCACCCCGGGCCGGGACGCCGACGCCCGCGCCTCCACCGCCGCCCTGTCCGCACCCACGTCGTCCACGTCGGCGAACGCCACCACGTACTGCACCGCGCATCCGTCCAGCCGCCCCAGGCTCACCAACCGCTCGTCCCCCGCCGCGAACTCCGCACGGCTGCCCCCGGGCGCGTGCCCCCGCAGCTCCAGGTACGTCCGCCGCCAGTCGTCCGCCGGGTACCGGTGCACACGCGTCCGCCCGAACTCGTCCGACGTGACGAGCAGGTCCCCGCCGCGGGACCGCGCCGCGGCGCACACGGTGACGTGGCGGTCCGCGAACACCGCAGCCTCGGCCCACGACGTGCCCGTGGGCTGCGGCAGCGGTGCGCCCGGCATCGTCCGCGCCCCCGCCCGGTGCTCCAGCGCCAGCGGGTCGGTCTTCCCGCCCACGCGAGGCACGGACGACGCCGACGGAGCGCCCGGCCGGCCGCCCGCCGGGGCCGCCCGGGCCGCCGCCACCCCCGTGTCCGGCAGCCGCGCCGACGTCGCCGCCTCGAACCCGCGTCCGTTGCGCGGCCACGCACCCCTCGCCGACCACTGCAGAGGGCTCCGCTCCGTCGACCACTGCACCTCCCTGAGCAGAGCTGCGACGCGCGACGGCTCCCCCGTCTCCGCAGACCAGTACAGCGTCTCCCACCCGTCACCCAGGGCGCGCCGCACCGCCAGCGGCAGGCGCCGCTCCTCCTCCGAGCTGGGCCCCGACGACGACCCCGCCGCCGCCTTGCCCCCTCCCTCTGCCCGGTGGTCCTGCCACGGCACCACAGCAGCCTGCGCCAGCCGCACCGCCGACTCGGCCACCACGCCGCCGGGCAGGCCGCCCCCCAGCACGCCGCGCGCCCTCACCTCGTCCGACTCTGCCGACAGCGACGTCGTCCTGACGGTAGAGCCGTCCTCGGAGAAGTCGATGTGAGCGACGCCGGCGCGGTGGCCGGAGCACTTGGCCTTGGGCAGGTAGGGCGGCGTCTCCAGGCCTGCGAGGGCCGACGAGGAGGCGGTGGCGGCCCCGCGGCCGGGCCGGGGCGACGCGTCGTAGAGGTACGCCACGCCGTCGGAGGATCCCACGGCGAGGGTGCGGCCGTCGGGGCTGAAGGCGACGCTGCGAATCCACCGGCGGCTGTCCCTTCCGATGTGCAGCGTCGCGAGGTCCGAGTAGCGGAGGACGAGGAAGGCGCCCTCACGGCGGGCGGCCTCGGCACGCAGGGGGTCCGCCGCCCTGTCCGAGGGGCGCATCTGCGACGCCCGCTCCGTGCCCTGCGGCGAGCCCATGCCCACGGCAATGACGTCACCGTCGGGGTGGAACGCCACGCACCGGGCCGCAGCCGGGAGGCGGAGCGAGCGGAGCATCCGCCTGTCCCCGGCGTCCCACACCCGCACCGTGCCGTCGTCCCCGCAGGTCACGAACTCCTCCCGGCTAGGGTGGCACGCCATGCCCGCGGCCGCCCCCGCGAAGTGAGAGTGGGCGACGGCCCCCTCCGGGTGGAGCGACGCCCCGCTGGAGGCCCCGAGCTCGAACACCTCCCCCGCCGTGGTGGCCACCAGAAGCCTGTCATCCTCCGCCGCCCACTGCAGCGACTGCACGCCGGCCCCCGCGCACGCCAGCGGCTGCATCTCCATCACCCGCGTCGGCGTGAGGCCATCCCCCTCGAAGAACCGCACCCGCTGGTCCCGGAGACCGCCCGTCGCCAGGCCCAGCCCGGGCACCGACGACAGGCACGTCACCGGCCCCGTGTGCGCCGCGATGGCCCGCACCGCCACCACCCCGCAGAACTCGATGACGTCACCGGCAAGCGTGCCCGCGACGCACCACGTGCCCGAGCCGCGCGCCGCGATGGCCGACGCCGCCGCGCGCGCCGCCGGGTCCGCCGCCTCGTCGCCCATCGTCGGCGTCCTGGGGTGCGGCGCCACGCACGTGAGCGTCACGCCGCCGCCGAATCGGCCGAGGATGCCGTCCCGGGGAGCAAAGCCGGCCTCGGCGTCCGGCTCGATAAAACACGCGAACCGGACGCCCACCACCGCCACGCGGTCTGGCCCCACCCACGCCACGTCGAGCGGCTTGTTCCTCCTCGCCTCGGGCAGCTCCGGCAGGCCGTCGCGCAGCCGCAGCACCTGCGACGCGAAGCTGCCAGGCCCGCCCCCGCACACCGCGTCGGGAGGGTACGCCTCGGCGCCGGCGGGCATCGCCGCCTCGAACGCGGCCATGGCGTCCGTGTCGTCGTCCTCGGCGCCTGCGAGGTGCGGCGGGATGAGCGGGAACACCGCTAGCGTCTCAAGCGACGGCGCGGCACCCCCGGCCTCCTCTTCATCGTCCTCCTCCTCCTCCTCCTCCTCCTCCTCCTTCTCCTCGGTGGCGGCAGCGCCCGTGTCGTCGCCGTCTGCGGCGCCCGGCGCGCTGCCGCCACCCCCCACCGCTCGCCGCCCGCCCTTGGGACCGAGCGGCGAGGCGTCCGGCCCCATCCCGGCGAGGCGCACGACCACGACGGTGCGGCCGGCGTCGCCGCAGACGAGCACGAGGCGGCTGCAGTCCTCGGCCCACGCAGCGTGCGTGACGCCCCTGCAGCCCATGGGCAAGCGGGCGGACGCGACGGAGGAGCAGTCCGAGGCGCGCCACACCCGGACGCAGGGGCGGAGACCGACCCCCGCAGTGGCCACGAGCGAGTCGGCGCGGCCGGGGAGCACGGCCACCGCCATGGCGCTCACGGCGTCCCCGTGCTCCGCGAAGTGGCTCTGCGCGTGCATGCCCATTCCCTCCCGCTGGTCCTGGACTACGCCGAGGCAGCCTGCCGTGAAGACCAGCCGGCCGTCGTGCGCGAAGCGGACCGTCTGGCGGGCGCCCTGGCACCGGAAGCCGTACACCCACTCCGCCGACACGGTGACGTCGGGGGGCGAGCGGGACACCAGGGGGGGCGCCGCGGGAGCCAGCCGCTCGGCGGTGTCCACCCACTGCCGGCTGCCCAGCAGTGTGGAGGCCAGGGCGGCGGCGTGGCCGGGGAGGCCGGGGCGCGAGCCGTCCGTGTCGACTCCGACGTCGAGGCGGGCCGACGCGAAACCGCAGGGGTCGATGGCGGCGGTCTCCGCCGCGGAGCGCGCGGGAACCCTTGACTCGGCGTCCACGAAGGCGGCGTCGGAGACCGCCGGAGCGACACGGCCCGTGGCGACTCCTCTCGCCCTGACGGCATCACCGTCCTCCTCCTCCTCCCCGCGCCGCGGCCCCCGCATCCGCGCGGCCCGGGCCGCCGTCACGCCCCTGCTCCCCGCGCCCTCGGGCCCGGCCGGCCCGTCGTCGGGCGCGTCGGGCAGGGGCAGGGGCAGCAGCTCGGGCGCCTGCGTGCCGCCCACGAACAGCGGGGTCGGACCCACGGCCGTGTCAACCGTCGCGGCGGCGACCTGCGCCGACGCGAGCTGCTCTGCTAGCCGCACCTCGGCGAGGGCGGGGTGGTGTCGGGTGTCTGGGTGCTGGGCGTGAAGCAGCCACGACCGGAGGACCGGGTGCGACGACGCGGCGCTCACGAGGCGCGCGCGGGACAGCGACGCAGACGAGGGGTCGGGAGCGGCAGACCCGGCCGCGCGCGGAGCCGCGTTGCAGAGCTGCGGGGGCGCGGGGAGGCGGAAGGCGCGGGGTTCGTGGGCGCGGCGGGGGGGAAGCGAGCGGTACGGATGTCATGTGTGCCACTCACCGCCGCGATGATCGGCTCGATGGCCTCGTCGTCGGGTGGGTGGGTGAGCGTCAGCTTCGCGAGCCCCGACGCGACCGTGCGAGCCGCCAGCACCAGCTCGTCGAACGAGGCCTCGCCAGTCTCGTCAAAGTCAAACACCCGGGCAATGACTGCGACGGGCGCAGGGAAATCACGACCGGGCGCGCGTCGGTGGTGGTGCGCCCGTGCGAGCCGGGCGCATCTAAACGGCGCACGGCCCCGTCTCTCGCCGCAACAGCTCCCGGCCCCTCACATTCGATGCGCTGCGGCAGTGTCATGGATGAGATGCTCGCCACCGAGACGAGGAGCTCCAGCGAGTCGATGAGCCCGTTGTCGTCGGTATCGAGGCGGCGGAAGAGGCCGCGGCTGAGCCTTGCGAGCCGTCCCCGCGTCAGGCCCAGCGACGACTGCAGGGAGGTCAGGATCTCCAGCGTCTCCTCCTCGCCGATGCCGTACCCCTCGGCGACGGAGTGAAAGGCGTCCCAAACCGCCCAGACGCCGTCGACGGGAACTGCGGCGAGACGTCGCGGGTGCAATGGGCGTATGCACGTAGTCAGGTACCAGCTCCCTGCAGAACGGTGCCTGTGCGCGCCAGGCTGTGGCGAGGCGGCCGCGGCGCCGCTGTCAGCTCACGGTTAGCGAACGGTTGCGCCTCGGGCACAAAGTGCGCCCGGCCCAGGCGCTGGCCCATGGCACCGACTCGAGTGCACTTGCCAAAGGGTGTGGCGGCCGAGGCAGTGGCCCATGGCGCCCCGGAGGCCGGGTCGGGCCGCGGCCTGTAGAGCGCGGCCGCCCGCCCCGCACCGGCCGGCTGCAGCCTTCACACCGCACCATGCGCACGCTTCTCGGGGCACTTGCATGCCTCGTCACCGGTGCCTTGGCGCTCGACAACGGCCTCGGCCTCGTGCCGATCATGGGCTGGTGAGCATTCAACCTGTCGCCAGCCTCGAGCGCTCCGTGTCTGACAACCGCGGGCTCGGTGCCCCGCGCCGGCAACCACCGCCATGGGGCATGCAAGCGGCCGATCGTGCACTGAGCGACCCGCCCCCGTGGCGCCCCCCGGCCCCGCAGGTCGAGCTGGAACGCGTTTGGATGCTCACCCGTGAGTCTTGCTCGACGCCGCCTGACCTCTGGCCTGCACTCCGCTAGCGGAAACGTCGCACTTCGCATCTCGCGCGCGTCCTGCCCATGGTGTTGTTCCCGCTCGTCGGCGCCCGTCTCGCAGGCCATGAACGAGACATCCATTCGCGGCATCGTAGACCTGATGGTCTCCAAGGGCCTTCGCGACGCGGGCTACACGTACGTGAACCTCGACGACTGCATTGTGGAGTCGGCGCGCGACTCGAGCGGTCACCTGGTGGCGGACTCGACCCGCTTCCCGTCCGGCTTCAAGTCTCTGTTCGACTACGTGCACTCGAAGGGACTCAAGGCCGGCATCTACACGGACCGCGGCACGCGGACCTGCGCAGGGTGAGCCGTCGCCCGCTCGCGCTCGTGGCCTCGTGGCCTTGTGGGTTTGAGGTCTGGCCGTTGCCGTGGCGCCCGCCAATGCTGCGCCTTGCGTCCCGTCCCCGTCCCCTGCCGCAGCCGCGCCGGCTCGTATGGCAACGAGGCCGTGGACGCGCAGTCGTACGCGGAGTGGGGCGTTGACTTTGTCAAGGACGACAGCTGCAACGACCCGGCCGGTGCGCCGTCGACGGACCAGATGTACGCTCTGATGCGCGACGGCATCAATAAGACCGGCCGGCCCATGTTCCTGAACGTCAAGGAGGACCTCTTCCCGGGCGGCTTCGCGGGCGCCGGGTCGCTCGCCAACTCGTGGCGGTGCTGCGACGACATCAAGCCCGACCCCATCGATGTGGGTCGCGTGATGGACGCTCTGGACAGCCTCGCTCCCTTTGCCGGCCCCGGCGCCTTCAACGACGGGGACTCCCTGGAGGTGGGCAACCCCAAGGCCGCGGGCAAGGTGTGGCCCGGCCTCACCAAGATGGAGCAGAAGGCCCATTTCCAGCTGTGGTGCATCGCGTCGGTGCAGCTCATCGCCGGGTTTGACTTTTCCATCGCGGACGACGAGCTGGCCATCCTCCTCAACCCCGGGGCCATCGCCGTCAACCAGGACCCGCTGGGCGTGCCCGGCCGCCGCGTGCGGGCGACCCGGGAGGGGCGCGGCGAGACATGGGCCAAGCCCCTGTCGGACGGTGCCTTCGCCGCTGTCCTGTGGAACCGCGACAACCTGTACAGCCACTACCCGTCCATCAAGACGGTGCACGTGGTCTTCGAGGAGCTGGGCTTCGTGGGCAACGCGACCATCTTCGACCTGTGGACCAACGAGACCATCGTGGCGTCGGCGGCCGGATACTACACCAACTCCAACCTTGCACCCACCGATGCGCAGCTCGTGCGGGTGGAGCCCATTCGCGGGGAGTCGCGCCTCACGGGCCGCGGCGTCTGGGGCCGCCGTGCCACTGTGGGGGAGCACCCGGACAGCTTCTGGTGAGCGGGCCGCACGCTACAGGCGAGGCATCAGCGCGCGGGGCGCGTGCAGGTGTCGCGCGTGAGACAGGTCGGCGCGCGGCACGAAGCACGCCAGAGCGCGATTGTGAGGCAGCCCTGGTCACACGCACCGGATTCGCGGCCAGACCGGAGCCGGCACGGCATGGGGACGCAGTCACTTCCCCGCAAGCGCGGCGTTGACGGCCTCGGCCCACGCGATACGCTCCGCCGCCCCCGCCGAGTGGTCGTGCGGTGCCCGGTAGTCCTCCGGCCCGGCCGTGATGGTGCTGCTCAGGGGCCAGTGCTCCTCCGGCCGGGGGAAGCGCCAGCCGAAGCCAGCCGCGCCCGGCGCCTGCACGACGTCGTCGTGCCACGCGCCCGGGCCGTCGTCGTCGTCCGTGTGGAACGGGTCGACGCACGCCGTCATGTTGGGCCCGCCGTCGGCCGCCTCCCAGTCCGCGATCATGCCGAACCACTTCTCCGGGTCGGCCCGCCACACCCACCAGAACCGGTTCCCCGGGTTCGCCATCACCTCCTTGACCCGGCTCGCGTTCCCTTGGCCGACGTCCGACCGCCACTTGGCCCACATGCACTTGTCCCACGCCTTAGCCTCGGCGTCGATGGCGTCGGGGTCGGAAAGCTCTGCCAGGAGGATGGCGTGGAGCCTCTGCGCGTCGCTCGGCAGCTCTGCCCGGAGGTCGACCATCTCGTCTCGGTCCGCGGTGACGTTGAAGAGGACGGAGTAGGCTGCGCCGGGCGTGACGTTGGAGGCCAGGGGGAGTGACGCGGCGTCGCTCGGCGTCCCGGAGCGGGAGGGGACGAAGGGGCTGTAGTAGATGTACTTGAGGTCCCCCTGGCGCACCGCGAACTGGCCCGTGTTGCCATGGTCGCCGTGCCACTGCGTGATGGCGTAGTCGGGGTGCGCGGGGGCGCCTTCGGGGGCCGAGTAGAGGCGGGAGGCGGCGTCGTCGGGCTGGAGGTCGGGGACCAGCGAGTGGCCGTCGAGCTGGAAGGCCCCGGACGGGTGGGGCGCGCCGGCGAGGTCCATCATGGTGGGGAAGAGGTCGAGGAGGGAGGTGGCCCGGTCCACGGCGCGGCCGGCGGCGACGCCGGGACCGGCGACGATGAGTGGCACCCTCGACGCGCCCTCCAGGACGCTCTCCTTGTACCAGGACCAGTGGGTCATGGCCATGTCGCCGTGGTCAGACCAGCAGAGGACCACGGTGTCATCGCCGAGTCCTGACTCCCGCAGCGCGTCGAGCACCACTCCCATGATGGCGTCCGTCTCCGCGGCCATGGCTGCGTAGGTGTGCCGCACCAGGCGCTGCTCGTCGTCCGTCCAGTAGTCCATGGGCCACCAGGTGACGTTCTTTGAGAGGCTATCGTACGCCAGGGGCCACGGCTGGTCGCCCACGTCATAGTGCGCCGGCAGCGAGACGCGGCTCGCGTTCACGCCCTGGTCGTACCAGTAGCGCGACGTGGTGTACACGGGGTGGGGAATGATGAGGCCCACGGACAGCGCGAAGGGCTTGTCGGACCCGGACGCGGCGCGCTTATGCAGCCAGTCGGCGGCCGACTCGGCCCGCTTCCAGTCGACCTCGTGCACGCGGGTCTTGTTGTCCTCCGACACGTGGGGGCTAGGGCGGATCTCGTTGGGAATGTCCAGCCCCGGCACGGCGCGAAGCCAAGCGGAAAGATTGGCCGTCAGGCTATGGTGGAGGAGCGGCGCCTCGAGCGCGTGCTTGGGCTGGAAGCTGTCCCCGTACTGGTTAAAGTCGCGGCGACCGATGAAGAACTCGTCGTACCCTTGCTCCCAAAGCCGGTCGAACGCGATAGGGTACGCCACGTCGAGAGCCATGCCGTTATTCTGCGAGCCAAGCCAGTCGTGGTGTCACGGAGCTCGCTCGCACGCTCCAGTGGCTGCCCCTTCGCGCTGAGGTTAATCTACGGCACATGCTTACCCATGTGCGCGTGTGGTCAACCCGGCGCCCCGCCCAGAGGGTTCTGTGGGGAAGCAAGAGCAACCGCTCGAGATGCATCGCAGGCGTCCGCGGAGGACCCGCCGCCTCCCCATGCGCGCGACTGCCGCGGCTCACGAGCGGCTCGGATTGCACTCGGGCGACGCGGCGTACGTGTTCCGGAACGTGGTGCCGCGCTGCATAAGCTTGTGGTAGTTCGGCATCAGAACTGGCGAGTCCTCGTCCGTCACAAGCCTGCCGTCCAGGCTATCGCAGTGGAGCATCAGAATGTTGGGCCGCTTGGCACTTGCGACCACGGCCGCAGCCAGCGCGGCAAGTACAGTTGCACGCATGATGCAAGAGTGCGGGCGCCCGACTGGGCCAAAAACTGACAGAGATGATGCTCGTCGGTTATCCTAAACGGGCGTTGAAGCCCCGGATAGGATGAACGTTCGAAACACACACCAATCGCCCCCATCCCGCTGCCACCTCGCGCCGCCGCTCGCGCCACACGCGGGCTGGGCGCCGCGGTTTCGCGCGCCGTCGCGGAGCCGGAGGCCCAACAGCATGCTCTCGCTCCGGGCACCTCCGGCGACCAGCTCGAGCTCGACCAGAGGGCTCGCGGTTGGCCGGATATCGAGTCCAAGGCCCGCTCCAAGGACCGCCGCCGCCGCCCCGTCGACTCCCTCCCCTGGGGCGAAGGCGGCTGACCGACGAGGAGGCCGTGCTCGGTGCCGATGCCCTCAGCCCGTGGCGGCACACCATTGCCATCGCGCCGCTCACCAACGCCGACGTCACCGCCGGCCGTGAGGGCTTCATCAGCGCTTCGGAGGAATGGGCGGCGACGATGGCTGCGGGGCACCTGGCGGCCAGGGAGGACAAGGTCAAGGAGGTCGTGGTCAAATCGATCCGGGAGAAGGAGTCCAGGCACCAGCAGGCGGCGGCGAGGGCGGCAACGAGGGCGGCGGCTGCCGAGCCCTCGCCCTCGTGTGCGCTGCAGGAAGGGACTTGAGACACAGATTCGTCTTCCCCCGAAGCGGCGCGGCCGTAATGAGCTGAAACGAGTGGCACACGATGTGGCTGAAATCCGAGTCAAGCCGATAAGGCTTCCCAGAGACATGCTGCCACACGGAGCAAAGAACCCGGGCCTGCACCCGCGCCGGCACTACTGGCAAGTAATCACTGCGCAGCACGAAACACCAGGCGGTGAACATGGAAACAGAGACTGCACAAGAGCGTGAGCCGCAGAACGGCATCGTCCGCGCGTGAAATGAGGACGCAGACGGCAGCGCCAGCTGTGCCGACCGCCCGTCCGCCAGGACGGCCCACCAGCAGCCTAGTCGAGCGGTGGCATCGGAAAGTTCAGCCAGCCGCAAGGCTTGAGTTCAAGGCAGTCGTTAAAGTCACCACAGCCTCAGCTTTCAGGCGGCGGCCGCGGGCCAGCGTTCTGCCATCATCCTGCCCTGGCCCGCCTGGACCACGCCTGTGGCCTTGCGGTGGCTCACGACCATCAACGGCCCATTCCTCGTGCATGAATGCCTCCATGCCGCTGCCGTCGCAGCAACACCGTCCATACCCGCAAGGGCTGCTGAGACCGCAACCTTTCCGGCCACCTCGGCCCCTCCAGGCGGAGGTGGCCCGCCATGGTCGGACAAAATCGAAACACTGGCACGGCTTCCAGCCTCTGTGGGCATGGAGGAACTCTCGGGACGCCTGCGCGGCTCAGCGGGCCCCGAAGGCCTGGTTCGGGAGCTGCTGGTGTCGCTGGCGGGCTACGAAGCGAAGCGGAAGCTGCTCCGCTGCGGCCTGTGCGACGCGGTGGCCAAGCACGTGCCCAACGGCCTCGGGCTCATGCAGTCGGCAAGGGAGAGCTTCTCCTTGCAATGCGCTCAACAGATCCACGCAATGCTCGAGGCGGGGCACTGGTGCCTCGCTGACCCGTTCCAGACCAGGCTCAACCTCGATCAAGTACCCCTGACACAAGAGGCGCTCGAGGCGGCGCTTCAGATGGTTCGCACGAGCCCTCAGGTGGCCAGCCTATCCCTTGTGCGATGTGGCCTGGACGACGCATGCGCCCAGCAACTCGCCGCGGCTCTTCCCGCCATGCCATGGCTGACCGACCTTGACTTGGGGTGGAACCACATGGACGGTCCGAGCGCCGCCGCCGCGGTGGTCTCCTTGCTGGCCTCCTGCTCATCGCTTCGCTCCCTCAGCTTGGAGGGCTTTGCTCCCGACCCGGACGATTTTCTCGCCGTGGCTGCCGCCCTGGGGCGCCATCCATCCCTGGAAAGCCTCGATCTGTCCTCGGGCCATTTCGAGGACGAGGGTGCCGAGGCCCTCGCGGCCTCGCTCCCACGTCGCCTCACACGCTTAGGCCTGGCTGGCAACGATACATACGAGGCGTGGCCCGCCCTCGGCGCAGCCTTTGCCGCCTGCACCGCGCTCAAGTCGCTGGACCTGTCACTCAACGAGCTTGGCCCTGCGCTCCCGCCTGGGCTCATTACAGCGCTCGGTAACCACCCGTCCATGACCAGGCTAAACCTCTCCTGCACAGGTCTCGGGCCAGAGTCTTCCGCGGGCGTGGCAGCACTCTTATCGGGACGTGTGCCGCTGCAGTCTCTTGACTTGGGCGACAACAACCTCGGCCCTGAGGGCGCCATGGCCGTTTTTGAGGCGCTCAGGAGACGAGACCGTCCCCTTGACTCCCTTCTCTTGAGCGAATGCGGCATCGGGTCGGAGGGAGCCGCGGCGCTTGGACGAGCGATCGCAGCGGGCGCTGTCGTTCGGCACCTTGACCTGAGCATGAACGCCATCGGGGACGAAGCAGGGCCAGACTTGCTGGCGGCGGCGGTGGCCAGACCGGAGCTTCAGATCGTGAACCTTCAGCGGAACGCGCTGACCATGCCCACCATGGCGGTGCTGAACAAACGGCTCAATCTGAACCTTGCCGAGGAGCTGCAAAGGCTGAGGCGCTGGCGAGGAGAGCGACGGCGGCTGGTGCTCTGGAGGACCGCTGTGGGCCGAGCTCGATGGCCGAGGCGGGAGCTTCAGTGAAGGCAGGAAAGATTGGGGGCCGATAGGTGATTCCCCTTGGGTATCTGATGCCGTCGACACTGGGCAGAGTGTGGTGCCTGGTTTAGTCGCAGCTCATTCTCTACGACCTCTGCACGGCAGAGCGCGTGTGTCAAGTCCAGCTCTCCTGCCGGCACACTAACAGACGTCCAACCCCGCCTCGGCTCCCCTCCTGGCCCCCCGAAGCTGCGTTGTCAACTTTCTGTACAGTCCGTCGAGTGTCAAGTGATCTCTGTGTGAACCCACCGCGCCCACCCTCGGGACACTCCGCTTCGGCTCCACAGCCAGCGGGGTGCCTCCGACGCGTATGCAACTCTCGTTGCTGTGCCACACTATACCGCTGCTCAAACCTGGCCCCGCACCACCTAGTGGCCATCGACAGACAATAGACCATGGGTTTTAGCTCCGCGACAGATGACGTCCAGCAGCTTTTGGGGCTAGCAACTGCAACGCTGTGGGCGATCAGCGCCTCGTGGGTGTCGTCAAAAGGTGGATCGGCCGAGGCAGTGCATTCCCTGCAGCGTCGGAAAGGGCACCCCCAGGAAGTCGTGCCGAATCCCCCTCCGCGATCCATCCGGCGTTGAGGACAAGGTGAGAGCTGGAACCCACGATGGACGGCATCCGCTCGTGCACTGAGATGAGCCCATGGTCCTGCCACATTGCTAGCTTGGCGCGGGTGTTGAGGGGGTCGCCAGCGAGGCGAGGCATCAGCCACGCCATCGCCTCTGCAGTGACTGCTTCCACCATGTCATGGCTCAAGCCCATGTGCTCGCTTGCCACCACGCTGGCCGTCTTGAAGGCTCCTGCGCGGGCCGCATCTTTGGCGGGCGACCAGTCGCCGACGTTCACCGTGGCATCGACGGCGTCGTAGAGGGCAACACCAGCAGGCCAGGGCTCCCCGGGCTTCAAGGAGCGCAGGATGGTCACAGCCACGGCTGCTGCGGTCATGTTGTCGAACTCTGTAATCTGCAAGTGACCACGCAGGTCTGCGGCAGCCGCAATCCGCGTGATCGCATCTCGCTCGGCTTTGGCCTGTGCTGCCTCGTCGGGTGACAGCTGTGTGAGCGCAGATCGTTTGTGAGGGCGGCATGCCATTTCTGCAGCAGTCACCGGGTTCTGCCAGAAGCCCACCGAGCTGCAGCCCCCGCCACAGGAGCATTCCCAACGTAGTCCAGGAGGAGCCAACGACGCTTTTGTGATCAACGAACAGGTCTGGGTCTTCATCAGAGCCATCGGCGGGGGATGGAGGCTGCAGTCGCAGTGTGCGTAGCGCAGCCGAGGGTGGACGGGCTGCGCTGCAGAATGGCCCGGCTTGTGCTTTCAAGCGATGACACTGGAACGCAGCTTGACGCGTCTTACGAGCGCCAGGTGAGACGGGGCGAGTGCAGGTGGGCGGCGTGCTCGCTGGCAGCCGTCGTGGCAGCCGGACGAGCACGCCTCGTCGTGGAGAACGAGCACGGCGACTCGCTTGGCTGGGTAAGCGCCGCCGCCAGCGGGCTGCTGGGCAAAGGATGGACTTTCGTTGAGCTGGACCTTGCCGGTGCGGCGGCTGGTCCGCTCCGGCTGACATGCGCGTTGCTGGCAGCGGGCGAAGGTGAAGCCTCGGATGAGTCCGTCCCAGGCACGGCGGTGCCCCCGCCAGACGATTGGGACCCACCTTTTGAGGATGGCGACGCGCTCCTGCGAGCACTGCGCCCCACGAGCGCGGCGCCTGTCGTGCAGGCGACGCCGCCGCGCCCCTCGACACATGCCGCTGGGTCCCCTGCCGCTGCAGCCCTTCTCGAGCTCGCGCTGAGGAGCGCGCCGCGCCACGGTGCCGCCCGCGTGCCCGGCACGGGGATCGCCCCGGCTGGGGCTGCGTCGGCCGCGGCGGGCGCTGTCCTTGCCAGCCTCCAGCACCCGGCCACCCCGAGCCCAGCTGCCGGCGGCGGCCCGCGGCATCCGCTCGCCACTCCAGCGTACGGGACGTGGCAGGGCACCCCCGGCTGGGCACCCGCCGCCCGGCGTGCGGCGGCCGACTCCGAGGCGTGGCTGCGTTCGGCGGCGGCGGGCCCTGCCTCCCGCGCCCCGGCAGGGAGTGACGTGCGCGTCTACGGCTCGGGCCGGTCGCACCGTGTTGCCGTCGACGCGTGCCCGGCGTCCGGCACCGGGAGGCGGGGCGACGCGTGTGTGCCCTTCGTGTGGCCGCCACCCATCACGCCGCTGCCCTGGCCTGGCCCCGACACGCCGCTGCCTGCAGACGCCGAGCCCGGAGCCCGCCGGCGCGCGGCAGAGCCCAGCGCCCCGCCGGTGCCCCCGGAGTCGCTCCTCGGCCCCCTGCCGTCGTGGGCTCGGGAGCTGCTCTCCTAGCGTCCCTGCGAGAGCAAGCAGACGGGGGGACACTCCTCACGCCATCACTGGTGGCGGGCGGATGAGGCGGCGCCGCGAAGGGCGGCGGCAGGCTCCGCTGCTGCCACTCCGCTACGAGCCGAGCCGACCGGGGGCGCTCGTCCGCGCCTGGGTGCCTTTGGCGACTGCCGCAGTGGCTGCCATAGGCCCGTTGTGTGACTGTGCTGCGCGGCAAGCCGTGCGGCGGCGGCCGCGGGGGCGGCCGTGCCGGCGGCAGCACAGCAGCACCTTGAAACGAGCGCCGAACGAAGCACACACGAAGGGCGGACACGACGCCGTCGCCGGACACGAACAGGCCGCGGCGGGGCCAAGCCCCGCCGGGCAGGGAGCCGCACCGACGGCCGGGCCGGGCTTCCCCGAGCCCCGGCCGCCGGCACAAGCTGGCCGGCGGCGGGGTGCGCCCGGTCGCCGGCGGGCGTCCTTGCCGGCTGACAAACACGGCCAGGCGCTCAGGTGGAGGAGGACTGGCGCTTCTTGGACAGGCTGGTGGCCTCGCGCTTGAGCACTGTCAGCAGCGTCTGCGACGACTCCAAGATCTTCATGTACGCGGCCTCTGTCTCCTGGATCGTGGTGTCGTACTCGTTGCGGGCGCTGACCTTGCGGGCGAGCTCCTCGTTGATCCTGTTGAGGCGGTCCGTGAGGGTAGACAGTTGCTGCGAGACCCAAACGGCGGCAAGGCAGGCGTCCGTGGCGGGGCAAGCGGGACCGGCGGGAGGCCATCACGCACACGCACGCCGTGGAGTTCCGCGGTGCCCTCGCGGCCGTGCAGGCGCGCGCGGGGCGCACCTTCTGGATCTTGGCCTTCTCCTCCTCGGCCCTCAGGATCTGCCTGTTAACCTCCTCGCGCTTCTCGCGGAGGTCCTCGATGCCTGCGTTGTGCGGGGTCGGCCGGGAGCAGCAGTCGTGGCCGGGGCATGCCGCCTGGCTGGACCGCGCGCTTGCAACGGGTGAGTCTCGCGCCCGCAGCGTCGGCCGGCGCTGCCGCCTGACCAACCGCCGCACTGCCCCCTCACACTTGACCAGCTCGTTGTTGTAGTTCTGGAGCGAGGCACCCTTGGCGGCCATGGCAACGGGGTCACGAGGCGCGAGTGCGAATCGCAAAAGCGCCAGGCCTGGCAGAGGGCGACGTCCGGACTCTGCCCCGTTGTCGGCGGGGCCGGGTGCCCGACACGGGCACGCCGCACGGGGTCCGGGGTGTCACCATGAAGCTCAAACACCTCAAGACGCTGATCCCGCCCGCGGACGGGATGTGCAGGGTCACGTCCATGTGCTTTTCGCCCAACAACAGGCGGCTGGCGGTGGTAACCGTCGACCGAGTCGTGCATCTGTTCGACGAGGAGGGCGAGCGCAGGGACAAGTTCTCCACGCGGCCGGCAGACAAGGTGGGTCTGGCACGGCGCCAAGGCGGCGGCGGGCACCACGGTCCGGGGCCGGGCCGTTTCCAGCAATCCGCACCGTTGCCGTTTGCGCCCCGCTGACTGCCGCGCCAGGCTCGCGGAGCCCCGACGCCCACAGACACGAACGGATGCCCGCCTCACTTCGCAACCGCAGACGGGGCCCAAGACTTACACGGTCACGGACATGGTGTTCTCGCCGAACTCGTCGATGCTTGCCATCGCCCAGTCGGACAACATCGTCTTTGTGTACAAGCTCGGTCTCGAGTGGGGAGGTGAGCACCGCACGCGCGCGTCTGTGGCGGCCGAGCGGCCCGCGGGGGCAGCAATACCCGGGAGCGCACGACCTGCGCGAGGCGAGCGACCGTCCCGCCCCGGCCCCTCGCAGACCGCAAGTCCATCTGCAACAAGTTCGCCTTCTCGTCGTCGGCCACCGCGATGGCGTGGCCCTCGACCCGCCAGGCGGACCTCATCTGCGGGACGATGGACGGCAAGGTCCGCCTCTGCCAGCTCAAGTCCCAGCGCTCCTCCACGCTCTACTCTGGCGACTCCATGACCATCAGCGCGTCCCCGAGCCCCGACGGCACGGCCTTCGTAACCGGCCACATGGACGGCTCTGTCTACCGATACCACTTTGGCGACGACGGCGCCGCCGCCGCCTACAGCCGCTTCTGCGTCCACACCTGCGCGCCCACCTGCCTGGCCTGGGCCGAGAGCATCATGGCCGCGGGGTCTGACTCTCGGGTCACGTTCTACGACGAGTCCGGGAGCCCCGAGCGCACGTTCGACCACTCCGACGACCCCGACAGCCACGCCCTCACCGCCTGCGCGGTCAACCCGGGCGGGGAGAGCGTGGTGGTGGGCGCCTTTGACGAGTTCCGCGTCTTCTCCCGCTCCTCCCGCTCCGGGGCGTGGGAGGAGTCCTCCCACCAGCGGGTGCCCCACCTGTACACGGTCACCGCCCTCGCCTGGAAGCCCGACGGCTCCAGGGTCACCCTCGGCAGCCTGTGCGGCCTGGCCGACATGTACGACGCCTGCCTCAAGCGCGTTCTCTACAAGGGCCGCTTCGAGTTCACCCACGTCTCCCCGTCCCAGGTCATCGTCAAGCGCCTCAGCACCGGCGCTCGCATCGTCCTCCGGTCGACCTTCAACTACGAGATCGGGAAGATCAGAGTCTTCCGGGACCGGTGAGGCCCGGGCCGCGCGACCAGACCCCCCGGCGGCCCGCCCGTCGCTCGCATCTTGCCGCCCGTTACTCCCTGTTGGCGCGGCACCCGACCGCCGCCCCGCCCCCCTCCCCTTCTCCGCCGCTCCCCGCAGCTTCATCGTGGCCCACACGCCCGCCACCCTCATGGTCGGCGACCTAGAGCTCTGCAAGCTCTCCGAGGTGGCGTGGTCCGGCGGCGCGGACGGCTCGGGGGAGCGCTTCCTCCTCGAGCACCCGACGGTGTGCGCCGTCTACCGTGCGGGGGAGCTCACCCTCATCGAGTACGGCAAGAACGAGGTGAGGGGAGGGGACCGCAGGCCGTGCCCCGCGACGGGCGCCTCCCGGACGCGCTCTCGGGGTCGCCGGCCCCCGGCCAGCGCGACACGGCGGGCTCGCGCAACGATGCCCCACGCCCGCCGCCCCCGCCCCTCCCGCCGCAGATCCTGGGCTCGTGCCTGACTGAGCACGTCAGCCCGCACCTGCTTTCCGTGCGCATCAACGAGCGACCCCCGGCGCTGGAGGATGAGGCCGCCCACGCCGCCGCCGCCCTCGACGACGACGGCCCCCCCGACAACAAGAAGATCGCCTTCCTCCTCGACGAGCAGACCGCCCGGGCGATGGACCTCACCACCGGAAACGTCATCGCCACCGTGTCCCACGACGCCCGCATCGACTGGCTCGAGCTCAACGGCCGCGGCAACCTCCTCCTCTTCCGGGACCGCCGCCGCCGCCTCGTCCTCCACGGCCTCTTCTCCTCGAGGACCACCACTCTCCTCAGCCACTGCTCGTACGTCCAGTGGGTCCCCGACAGCGACGTCGTCGTCGCCCAGTCCCGATCCAATCTATGCGTCTGGTACAACATCGCCGCCCCGGACAAG
>Ga0136560_1000465_pt1 | contig 20306 bp, 11 predicted proteins | sample AntRauMeHopE1497_FD_104925 | JGI IMG/M metagenome (GOLD analysis project Ga0136560, IMG submission 104925) | Saline lake microbial communities from Rauer Islands, Antarctica - Metagenome Hop E1 #497 | ecosystem: Environmental > Aquatic > Non-marine Saline and Alkaline > Saline | place... | reverse complement strand
GTGGGGACGGCCCTGCGACGTCGTGGGGACGGCCCTGCGACGTCGTGGGGACGGCCCTGCGACGTCGTGGGGACGGCCCTGCGACGTCGTGGGGACGGCCCTGCGACGTCGTGGGGACGGCCCCTGGAACCCCGCCCCTCCCAACCCCCTTGTTCCCCCTCCCCCGCCCGCTCCGCCGCAGCTCGCGCTGCAGGCCTACATGACCAAGAACTTCTACAAGACCGGCTCCCTCCTCGCCAACTCCTGCCGGTCCGCCGCCATGCTCGCCGGCCACTCGGACGCCGTCGTCGAGGCCGCGTACCGCTACGGCAAGCACACGGGCCTCGCCTTCCAGCTCGTCGACGACGTCCTCGACTTCACCGGCTCTGCCGCGTCGCTCGGCAAGCCGGCGCTGAACGACGCGGCGCAGGGCATCGCGACGGCGCCCGTGCTCTTCGCGGCGCGGGACTTTCCCGAGGCGCAGGCGCTCATCGACCGCAAGTTCCGCGTGCCGGGCGACGTCGACACGGCGGCAGAGCTGGTGCGGGAGAGCGGCGGCGTCGCCAAGACCAGCGCCCTCGCGGTCGCCCATGCACAGCTCGCCCTCGACGCCCTCTCCGCACTGCCCCCGTCCAGGGAGCGCCTGGCCCTCGCGGCTCTCGCCGCAAAGGTCGTGGACCGGACCCACTGACAGCCTCCGCCGCGCCCGACCTCGCAACAACAGCCCTGCCGCCCACCGCTGCCAAGCAGGCACCCGGAGGTCATGCCCACACACCCAGCAGCCACCAGGCGCTCGCAATCGTCCTGGCCTGCCGCGCCCCGGCCCGGCGGTCGGCCCTGCCGCGCCCGTTCCCCGAGCGCACACTCTGCCCGCCGAGCCTGACCCGGCTGACCCCGCTCAGCTGGTCGGCGATCGCGGGTACAACACGCGCCAGCCAAAGCGGGCCACGGGGGAGCGATGGCGGCGGAGACCCCGCCCAGGGCGCGGGCCAGGACCGCTTCGGCCGCCAGCTTGTCGTCCGGCGCGGGCTCGGCGGGCTCGCCCGCCCGCGTGTTCCCCAAGGCGACATCCGAGACGGCGACGGCGCTGATCCACAGCCTGTTCCGGCTCCCGCCAGGGGACGTGCTGTTCGGGGACTTTGCGTGCGCGCTGGCCGAGGTCGGGCCGAGCGGCCCCGCCGACGGCCAGATTGCGTCGCACGGGCGGCTTTACGTGACGTCGTCCGCCGTGTGCTTCTTCGCCGACGCCGGACCCAGCGGGTCGGCGGCGGTCAGGAAGGTGCTGCCCTTCAAGTACGTGGAGTCGCTGCGTCCGCACCGCGTTGCCTGGGTGCTCCCCGCGCTCGCCGTGACGGTCGAGGCGACGGGGCGCCGCGCGAACTACGTGCTGCGCGGCTTCTTTGGCAGCGGGCGGGATGAGGCGCTGTCGCTTTGCCGGCTGCTCGTGAGCAAGTGGCGCCCGGGGCACGAGGCCGCGGAGTCGCCCCCGCCGCGGCCGGCGCCGCCGGGCCGGAGCGCCTCGGTGGCGTCGCTGAGCCCGTCGCTTGCCGGCGGGAGTCGCGCCCGCGCAGGAGCGGCGGCCGGCGGCGGCACGGACCCGGTGTCCCGCGCCCGCTCCGCCACGGACATCGGGCGGGACCCCGCGGCCCTGGCGGAGGCCGAGGCCGCCTTTTCCCGGGGGAAGACGCTGCTGTCGACGGAGATGGCCTGCGACGTGGACGGTTTCTGGCGCGAGTTCCTGGCTGACGACGCCGGCTTCGGCGCGCTCGACGCCGGGCGGGCGGCGGGGTACACTGCGCTGTCGGTGGGCGCTTGGGAGGAGAGGGCCGGGACGGCGGGCGCCGCCGCGCCGTCGCATGTCGGAGGCAGCGGCGGCGGCGGCATGGCGGCGCCCGCCGGCCGACCCCCCCGGTCCGGCGCCCCGTCCGCGGCGGCGCGGCGCGGGGAGGCCCGGATGTGGTCCCTCCCCCGCCTCACGCGCGCCGTTCGCTTCCTGAAGCGCGTGGTCGGGGTGCCGTTCGTGAGCTCGACGCGCGTAGAACAGGAGCACACGCTGTGGCGGGTCGCGGACGAGAGCGACGCCGCGTCGCTCGTGCTGGACGTGGTGACGCGGTCGCTGGACGTGCCGTACGGGGACACGTTCGTCATCGCGGAGACCACGCTGGTGCAGCCGGCGGGGCCGGGGCGCTGCCGCGTCCGGCTGTCGGTGCAGGTCCGGTTTGAGTCCAGGGGGCTGCTGTCGGGGCAGATCGAGAGCAGCGCGGTCGCGGGCATGCAGCCGGACGTCGACGCGTGGAGCCAGCGGGCGGTGACACACCTCGCCGCGCAGGTCGCCGCGGAGGCCGGCGGGAGGGGCGGCGGAGTGGCGGTCATGGGCGACGTCTTCTCGGACCAGCAGCTGGAGGCAGCGACCGCCGCCGCGCTCGAAGAGGCCGGCCGCTCCCCGGCCGCCGCCGCCATCGCCGCGGCGGCTCCGGCGTGGTGCCGCCGAGCGCTCGGCGCCTCCGCGCCCGCCGGCCGCGGCGCGCTCCCCGGCCCCTCTGAGCTCCGCAAGAGCACCGTGGCGGCCGCGCTCGGCGCCTACGGCCGCCTGCACGCCCGGGAGGCGGCGACGCGCGGCGCCCTGTGCGTCTGGCGTGCCGCCGCCGCCTGCCTGGTGCTCGCCCTCCTCCTCCTCCTCGCCACCGGCTGGTGGACGGACGCCCTCGCCCGGCCGCTACCGCCGCCCCCAGCGCCGCCCCCCGGCCCCTTGCCCCTGCCGGACGTCGACGGCGCCGACCCCGTGTCCCGGGCTCTGCTCGCCGAGCTCCGGTCCCTCCGCCTCCAGCGCTCCGCGGAGGGCGCCAGCTGGACAGCCATCGCGGGCGCGGCGGCCGTGCTCTGCGCTGTGGCGGCGGCCATCCCCGCCAGGCCCGTGATTGCTTGGTTCGGCGGCAAGGGCCGAGCCTAGCGAGGCTTGGTTTCCAATCGAACCCTGACGAGCGCGGCCCGAGGGCGCGGGCATTTCCGCGCCCCGGCCTAGTCTGGTGTGTCAGGCCATGCCCCGTTGCGTCGCCGAGGGGCGCGTGGAACACCGCGCCCGGCGCTCACGATGCAGAGTTCAACTCGATGGCCCGACCACGCGGCGCAGCGACCACACACGCGGCGCCCGCCATGGCAGCCACAGCAGTCAAGGCCACGATTGCCGTGTCGGACGAGACCAAGACGGGTCAGGCAAGGGCGCCCGCGAGCCGCCAGTCGCCGCCGTGCGTTTCCCCTCTCACCAGCGCATTCCGCGACGGCCCCGCCCCGCGACGCGCTCCGCCGGCACCATCCGCCCCGCAGAGTTCGCGAACCTCAAGACGAGGCGAAAGCATCGGTGGATGGTCATGCGGGCGGACGAGGAGACGCTGCGGATCGAGGTCGAGCAGATCGGGAAGCGCTCGTCCGACGTTGAGGCCCTCATCAAGGCCCTCCCCAGCACGCAGTGCCGGTTTGTGGCGTACGATCACGACTACGAGCGCCCTGACGGCAGGCCCGCGTCGAAGCTCTTCATGATCTGCTGGGTCCCGAGCACCAGCAAGCCGTCGTCGAGGATGTTCTACACGAGCCAGAAGTCCAGCGTGACGGGGCAGTTCTCGGGCATCGAGTCGCTGGTCGCGCACGGTGCCGCAGACCTCCGAAAGGCCACCACGCCCGCCGGGAAGGCCGCCGCGGACGACGACGACGACCCGTTCGCCGAGGACGAGGACTTTGAGTGACGCGTCGCACCTCACAGGCCCGCGGTCACGGGTCGTGTGTGAGTGACCATGGCGCCCGGATCGAGGCTTGCGGTTCCGTCAGTCTTGTGACACACAAGCCCTCCCGGCCGCCCGCCGCCCGCGTGGCCACCAGCGCTCCCCGAGGCGTGGGGCGGCGCTGCCTGCGCGTCACCGCCTGGCGGCGTAGCCCTCGGGGTTGCCGAAGAAGAGAGCGACGACGGCGGCCGCTGGGTCGTTGTCCCCCGCCGTCCGCCGGTCCATGGCAAGAGTGGCCAGCGACCGCGCGAGGCCCGCCGTGGCGTTGGACGTGCCCATGACCCTTCCGCCGCGGAGGGAGTCGCGCGCCCCGGCGACGAGGTAGTCGGCGATGGCGCCGTTGGCGCGGACCGATGGCGCCGTGTGGTTGATGTTCAGCTCTGCTCGCCACTCGAACTGCGGCCGCTCCGGGTGCCACTGCGTGGCGCTCACGCGCAGGTCCGGGTCCGTCGCCTGCAGCGTGGAGGCGAAGGCCTTGCCCTTGCGGTCGAGGTTCGTGGACAGCAGCGTGGCGCGGCCGTGCAGCAGGCCGCCGGGCGCGAAGTGCGACGGAGCCACGCCGTCGTGGTGCAGGTTGGCCGTGACGTTCCACCGGGAGAGCGTGTCGAGGTCGGCGGGGGGCAGGGCGGAGAGGAAGAGGCTCGATGCCGCGCCGGGGGCGAGGTCGAGCGGCAGGCTCAGGTCCTCCGAGTCAAAGGCGTAGAGGGACAGCACCGACGTGCTGTTGGCCAGCAGGCTGGCGAGCACCTGGAACCCCTGGCACGTGCCGTGCACGGCGATGCGGTCGTCGGGGGCTGGGCCGCCGCGGGAGCGAGGCTGCGACGACGCCTGCACGCGCGCGAAGATGTCCTGCGCCGTGCGGTAGAACACGCCGTCGGGGCCGGGCGCGTTGGGGCCCAGCTGCAGGCTGCCGCCCGTGAAGAGGACGCCGCCGACGCCCGAGGGGCCGAGCAGGTCGTCGAGCAGCTCGGGGCTGGCATCGTAGGGAATGCCCACCACGCGGGCCCCTGCGGCCTCGAGCCAGGCCGCGTAGTAGTAGTGGAAGCAGCTCTCCCCAGACACGTCCGCCGGGCGGGCGCCGCGCCCCATCGCCGTGATGCACTCGGTTGCAGGAACTCCCAGGACGCCCACGTAGGGCCCCGGCATCGGCGCCGGCCACGTCCTCGCGGCCAGAGCCGTCGCTGCAAGGAGCAGCGCGGCAGTGACGGAGCTCATGACCCTGCAGCCGAGTGCGGCCGGCGTGGGAGTGTGCGCGCAAGGCTCTGCGCCGACGGCCTGGCTTCCGGCTCCCCCGGCACGCTGCAGCAGCGCGTCCACCCGCGGCAGCATCTGACAGCGCCCTGAAGCAGCGTGGGCATGGCCGCCCGCCGGTTCGTCGTGTCCGCGCTCGACGCCTCGGCGATGGGACCCAGCGCCGCCTGGATTGACGCCTCCTTCCACCTCCCGGGCGCGGGCCGGAACGCCCGGCAGGAGTTCACGGACGGCCCGCGGATTCCGGGAGCGGTGTTCTGGGACCTAGACACCATCAAGGCTCCGTCAGATCTGCCGCACATGGTCCCGAGCGCAGAGGCCATGGCCATGGCCTGCGCCCGGGCCCGGATCCAGGACGGCGGCAGGGATGTGGTGGTCTACGACTCGGTGGGGCTCTTCAGCTCGCCCCGGCTGTGGTGGCAGCTTCGCGCGTTCGGGCACCAGAGCGTGTTTGTCCTCGACGGCGGCCTCGGCGCGTGGGTCCAAGCCGGGCTGCCGGTGGAGCACGGGCCGGACGGCGCCGCGTACGCGGACGCCGGCCCGCAGGGAGAGACGGCGGTCACGGCGGCCCCCGGGTGGATGGCCCCGCGACCCCGCGCGGGCGCGGTGGCCTCGATGCGGGACGTCGAGGCTCTGGCGCGCTCCGCGGCGGCGGCAGGGGAGCGGGGGACGACCGGCGAAGGCAGCCTCCTCCCGGCGGCCGCCCAAGGGCCGAGCCCTCGGCCGGTGTGGGTGGGCGCGGCACGACCAAGCGCGGGCCGCGACCCTGTCATCATCGACGCTCGGCCGGCGGCGCGCTTCCAGGGCTCGGCGAAGGAGCCGCGCCCCCAGCTCGTGCCCGGCCACATCCCCGGCTCTGCCAGCGTGCCGGCGTCGGACCTCGCGCCAGGCGGGACGCTCTTGCCGCCCGCGGAGCTCTCGCGCGTTTTCCGGGGCGCGGGCGTAAACCCCCACACGGACCGCCGCATCATCACGACGTGCGGCTCCGGAGTGACGGCGGCTGTGGTCAGCCTCGCCCTGGCGGAGCTCGGCCGCGACGACGCCCTGGACGGGCTGTTCGACGGCGCCTGGACCGAGTATGGCGACCCCGCACGCCGCTGAGCAGCGAGGGCTGGACACCGCCGCGCCGCGCAAGCGGGGCGCGGCCACATTGGCAGAGCCGCGCGCACGGCAGAAGGCTGACTGTTCCGGCCACTCTCCCGCTCGCCGCAATGCCCGCGCGCATCCAGGATACGAGCGACGCCGAGCCGCGCCCTGCCAAGCGTTCGTGCTGCTGCGTGGTCACCCGCACGATCTGCTGCATCATCGCGGTGACGCTCGCGCTCGTGAGAAGCAAGCAGACCCAACGTGCTGCAGGCACCCAGCTCGCATACGACGACGCCAAGGAGCGCCTCCCACCTACAGGCGCGGGATCCGGTTACAGTGCGGATGTCCTAGCCGGCTGTGGTGCGAGCGGGGGCCGGCCAAGGCCGCCGGGATGATTCTTGCGGCGACGCAAGCGGCAGCAGTCGCCCGAGCCGGGGCGCGTGCGCATGAGCAGCAGCTCAAGCCCCCTTCCTGTGTTCATGGCGTGTGTTGTCCGCAGCTTTTGGTCGTGGCCGGAGCGTTCGTCGCGGCGTTCTTCCTCATCCCCCGCGAGCCGTGCGTGTCGGTCAAGCGCATGACGACGGAATCAGCGGCGTACAACTCGGGGACGGGGGACTTTGAGGCATACATGCTCCTTCACGTGCAGTTCGGGAGCCAGAACTACCTGGACCTGGGCTTCGAGGACCTTCAGGTGTTCCTCAGCGACGCAGAAACGGGTGCCGGCCTCGGCACGGTGGACCTCCCGGGCATCACGACGCTGCCGCCGAGGTCACAGACGCTGGTGCGGTTCAACGTGACCATGACACAGTCGACGGCACCGGGGTTCGCCCCCTGTGCCATCAAGCTCGGCACCGGCAGGAACTGCCTGGTCGAGGCCATGGGCGTGGTGACACCGCGGTACTCGGGCTCGGCCCTGGGCCGCGTGAGCTTCAACACGACCGCGGTGCTGACGGGCAGCTCACCCGCGGGCATCGGAGGGCTCTGACCAGCCAGCCACCCTGAGCGGGCGACGGGGTCGGCCAGCGGCGGTGGAGTGTGCAGGCCCCCGCCGAGCAAGCCGGCGGCCGACGCCGTGCCGCCTGGCCGCGAGACGGTGGCTACGGGCTCCGCGGACGGAGCGCCCCGGGCCAGAAGCGCGACCACGGGCTGTGCGATGGGGGATGGACCAGCGCGCCGCCCCTGCCCAGCGCCCACAGTGCCCAGACCGCTCGGTATCGGCACTGCCTGTGTGACTCCATTTTCCGAGCGCGGCGAAACGAAACCACGGGAGCGCCGGGACAAGCACCACTCTCTGCACAGACCCGGTCCGCCGCTGTGGCATGTGGGCCCCACTCGCCACCGATGAGCGCCACCCGCGCGCTGAAGCGCTCGTCCAGCCTGTATGAGGGCCGGGAGGCGGCGCCCGAGGGTCTCGAGGACGCCCTGGAGCAGGAACGCAAGGCCGTTGCGCTTGCGAGGGCCGAGCCCGAGCCGGAGCCCAAATGGATCGACTGCCGCAGGCGCTGGGTCTCGCAGCTGCAGGAGGACCTCCGCGAGCGAGTTGCGCGGAGAAGGCGGGCTCGGCGGGCGGCTCGCGCTCCCGAGCGCTCCGACTCTCCCGCCGTTGAAGCATGGGCCGCCGTCCTCCGGCCGGGGGCCGCCGGGCCGGTGGTGGCATGGAAGCACCGTGCGAGCGGCCGGGTGGAGCCCATGATGCCGCTGGAGGCGCTCGAGGCGGATCGTCGGCGCGCGCTCGCCGAGCGGCGCGGCCTGCGCCGGGAAGACGAGCGCCGCAGGGTGCGAAAGCGGGCGCACGTGGCACGCGCGAGACACGCAGCCGTCGCTGCCGAGGGCGAGGCATGGTTTTTCGACTCGCTTCCCTCGGCAGCGGGCGAGGCAGCGTGGGAGCCGGCGCATCCGGGCTGGGCCGCGGCCGTTGGGGACGTGCTTCCGGCGGGAGCCGGGACGACGGCGGCCTCGGAGGAGCTGCGGCGGGACGGGCGGGACTCGGAGTCGACGGGGAGCGACTCGTCCGGCGTGTGGCTCGGGCTGCCGCCCAAGCGGCGGTCGCGCAAGGCGCTTCTCGCCGGGCGGCACGCGGAGCGTAGCGGCATGGCGTCGGCTGTGCGCGCGGCGTCGCTGGCACCGTGGGGGCGCTCGGGCTTCGCGACGGGCGCGCGGTGGGTGGGCGCCCTGGGGCCGGAGGTGGCGTTCGAGGGAGGGGGTGCGGCGCGGCGGCCGAGACGCATGTCGGTGCTCGAACGAGCGCTGGGCGGCCTGCCCCCGCCGCTGACCGGGTCGGACCAGTTCCGCTGGGCGGGCAGGCGGGCGGCCGATGACGGCCCTGCCGGCGGCACGCCCCGGGTCGCGGCTGAGCGGGCAGGTGACGAGACCGGCGCGCCATGGGTGTCCCTGGGCCGCCGAGCCGCCGCCGCGGCGGAGGTGAGCGGCGCGGACGCCGACGCGGCGGTGCTCTCGTGCTGCGAGGAGGAGGTGTGGGTCCGATACTCCATGGCTGACGGATCGGTGTTTTTTCGCCGCGACGGCCAGGGGCCCCGCGTCATGCGGCACCCGGTCGCGCAGGCCGCGGCGGCGGCGCTGGCTCGCGTGGCGTCGGGCGGGTCACCGGCCAAGATCGGACTCGACCCTGACGAGCGGCTGCGACGGATCGCGCGAGCGGCCTTCTCCCCGCCGCCGGCGAGCGGCGTCGCGCTGGGGCGCGCGGTCGGGGGGGCCGGCGAGTGGGAAGCCGAATCGTTGCGCGAGGGTGCCCGGGGCGCTCCGAGCGCCCTCGACCGCCTGGCATCATCGTCCAGGGCGGATCGTCGCGCGCGACGCGCCCACCGGGCCGAGATCAAGGCGGCGCGGCGCGGCGAGGACAGCGCTCCGGCCAAGGCGGCGGGGCGGCCGGACGAGGACTGTGCCGGCTTCACCCGCGAAGAGCTTCGAGGGCTGTGGGCGGGGCGGGACGTCGCGGCGGCAGGCTCGGGCTCGGACGTCGCGGCGGCAGGCTCGGGCTCGGACGGCGCGGCCTCCGACGCGTCGAGCCTTGGCGCTCCCTCCCCGGTGTACTCGCCGCCCCGAGCGCCGAGCCCTGAGGCTCGCGGCCCGGGCGCGGGCGTGGCCACTGACGGGCCTTGGCGCTTCGAAGCCCGCCTGGGCTCGACCTGGGGCCTGGCCGAGGCCGAGGCGACGGGCGTGGTCGTGGACGGGCGGCGGATCCGCGTCGTGCCGTCGTCGTCCGCAGGCGCGTCCGCCGCTGACTCCAGGCTGCGGGCGGCCGGGGAGCGCGCCGTGACCGTTCCCGGGAGGGGCCGCGAGGCCTACATGGTGGGCGAGCGGCAGCGGGCCTGCGACGCGGCGGTAGGCGTGTGGCGCGCGAGGGAGCGGCACTGGCGCGCCTGGTGGCGGCGTCGCGAGTCTCGGTGGCGCGCCCTGCAGCGGCGCGGGGGGCGTGCGGCCTCCAGCGCCGTGGAGCGGCGGCTGGCGTCCGCGCGGGAGGCGGAGGCCCGGCGGCGAGAGATGGTGGCCGAGGACGGCAGGTCGCTGGCGCTGCGGGAGGGGGCGCTGCGGGCCGAGGAGGCGGCCGTGACGGCGGCGCAGTCCAGGCTGCGGTCGAGGTGGGGGCGGCTGCTCCACTCGCTCGCCGGGGTCGCGGGCGCCAGGCAGTGGGCCCGGCTTTCCATGGAGCAGGGTCTGTCGGCGGCGGCGCGGGGGGGCATCGGCGCCGCCGGCGTCGGCGGCACGTACCTGGCACGGGACCCGACACGCTCGGGCCCGGGCCGCGAGGCGACGACGTCGGGCGCGGCCATCGGGGGAGCGGGGGCCGCCGGCTCGGCGTCGGCGCTGGAGGCGCTGGGGGCCGCGGCGCCCGCCACAGACTCGCTCGCCTTCCCGGGGCAGGTGGTGGTGCATGTCGTGCCCCTGCGGGTGGGGGCCGAGGAGGCCGCTGCCAGGGGCCGCGTCCGCGTTCTCCGCGAGCTCTCGCGTCGCTGCGCGTCGCTCATGCCGGTGCTGGCAGCGGACGTGCTTGACCTGCTCGCCCCGACGGAGACGGCGGTGCGGCTGCTTCCGCCCGTGCAGTCGTGGGGGTCAGGCACGCACGCCGCCCCCGGGCAGATGGAGGCCGTGGCGTCCGTGTGGGGCTCAAGGCTCCGGTCGGCGCACTCGGTGACCAGGCCTGAGGAGCGCGGGGCGAGGACGGCACGCCCCGCGGCGGAGGAAGGGCAGCGGCGAAGGCGACGAGGCCGCGCCGGCGCCCCCGGCCCGGCGGGCCCCGCGGGCGGGCGGGAGTCGGCCGCCGAGGCGCCCGCGCCGTGGTTCGCCGGCAGGGGCCCGCCGGCCGAGGCGCTCGTGCCGCTGGGCGTGAGGCCGCCAGCCGGCTGGCATGCGGCCAGGCGCGATGCCGCCGCCGCCTTCGACCGCCTGCCCGCGCCGCTGCCGGCCGGCATGGCTCGGCACAAGACGGGGGCCGTGTGCCTCGTGAAGACGCCCCGCGCCCCCGGCATGCGCCTTTCCGACGCGCTGGTGCGCTCCGGTCCGCTCTCGGGGCGGCAGGTGCACGCCTGGCTGCTGCAGGCGTGCGAGGCCGTCGCGGCGCTTCACGCGGCGGGCATCGCTCACGGCGCCGTGTGCCCGGCATCGATGCACCTGCGGTCCCTCGTGCCCGGCTCCCCGCTGTGGCTGGTCCCGCCGTGCCCGCTCCCGGCCCCGGGAGAGGCCGGCTGGGACATGCTGCTGGAGCAGGGGGCTGCGGTGCGCGCGCAGGAGGCCGGCCTCAACAGCGCGCTCGCCGCCTGGGGGGCCCACCGGCCCGAGGCGGCGGCGGCTGTGCGGTTCCCGGTGCAGCCCCCTGCGGTGACGAGGCACGCGTTCCGGTTCATGTCCCCGGAGAGGCGCGGGCAGCGCCGGCGGGGGCTTGACGAGGTGCCGAGGATGCTCAGGCTCCCCGGGGAAGCCGCAGCAGGCCACGCAGCGGTCGGTCCGGGAGCGCTTCCGGCCGCCCTCGGCCGCACGGCGGAGCCCGGCCGCGGCGCCCCCGAGGACGCTGCGCAAGGGGCACGCTCCGCGGTGCCGTTCCGAGGCCCGGGCCGACGCGCCGCCGCGCCAGCGTCACCAGGCCGGGGCGCAGGCGGGGGGCTGCCGGCGGGAGGCAGGGGCGCGTCGGAGCCAGGCCCCCGCTCTGCGGTCCCGCTCCCAAGGGTCCAGACCCCCTTTGGGGACGACCCGCTGCGAGCTGCCGTGTTTGACGGCGCCGAGCGGCCGCCCGATGCCTTGGCCGTGCGCGCGGGAAGCAGCGAGGCTGCAGTCGCTGGTGCAGCGTCGCTGCTCGGGTCGTCACAGTCGCTGGCCACGGCGGCGGCCCTGGACTCGCAGTTCCGGTGGTCAGGGGTGGCCCCGATGGAGCTGGGGTTGTCCCGCGCACTGCTGTCACGCCACGAGGCGCGCGGCGCCGGCGGCGCCAGGTCGGTTCCGTCAAGGGAGCGCGCTGCGGCGTGGGGGCTGGGGCGCGCGACGGACGGCAGCATCCGGCCGGTCATGGCGCTGGAGCCCCGGTCCGCGCAAGGTGCGGCGGCGGCGTCCGGGGACGGCGTCGGCACCGCAGCGAGGATGACACCCGCCCTCCTCCGGCCGGGCCGACCGCCGTCGCGCCACGTTGCCGCCGCGCTGGGCGAGGCCGTGTACGACTTTGCGTCGCCCGAAGACGACGTCTTCGCCCTGGGGTGCCTGGCCTGGCGCTTGGCAACGGGAGACGGGCCGCCGTCGATGGACGACGGGGTGCCTCTCTTTCCCAACGCCGCGAACGAGCTCCGCCGGGTGGGCTTCCAGCGGCTGCTCTTGCCATTTGTGCGACGCTGCACGCTGTCGGCTCCAGCCGCGCGGCCAACGGCGCTGCAGCTTGTGCAGTTCCTGCGAGGGGCGTCCGAGCCGAGCGCCACCGCCATGGGCGACGCGGACACGCTGTCCCCCTCCGTCACCGCGGAGGTCACTGGGACGGGTGTGGCCGCACGCCGCCTTTCAGCAGTGGTGACGGCGGGGGGGCGGCGGGCGAGCGCCGGGAGGCGTACCTCTCTGCTCGGGAGCACGGCCCGCCGACGCAGCAGCACGGCGCTGTCGGCCGCGGCGGCTGGGGGCGCGCCCTCCCCACGGGAGGCGCTGGCAGTGGCTCTGCAGGGCGGTGGCAGCCACAGGCGGAGCAGCGAGGCAAGAGCTGCCGCGGGGAGCGGGACCCCACCAGAGGCCGCCTGGACGGCAGAGGCCGTGGAAGCGCTCGAGCTGGAGCCGGAGGAGGAGCCCGGCAGGGACGCACACAACGATGGGACCATGCCGCGGTCGATCCCCGCGGGCGCCGCGAGCGCTCGGCCGGGCCGATCCCGGTCTGGAACGCCCCGGGGCCCCGGCGGCGCCACGCAGACGGATGGTCCGGTACGTGACCTGCCGATGGCTCGAGATCTGGCGATGCGTCCGTCGCCTGGCTTGCCCGCGATGGAGTCTGACACGGACAGCGATGTGGAATCGGTCGCCACTGAGGCTGCCGAAGCCGCGGCAGAGCACCCGACGGAGGCGGGCGCGGCGCTGATCCTGGCCAGGGACGATGAGTCCAGGCGGGGCGTCCCGGTGGCCTTCAGCGCCCGCCTGAGCGAGCGCGCAAGGCAGGACGCAGGCGGGCGGCTGCGCTACCAGGCCGCGGGTCCGCACCTGGTCAGGGTCACGAGGCCTGCCTGGCGCTCCAGGCCCCTGGCTCTCGTGTCGGTGCTGCCGCGGGAGGAGCTCACGGCCGAGCAGCAAGCGAAGGAATCGCGCCGGGCTGCAAGGGCAGCGGAGAGGCGCAGGTGGAGGTCCGCCGTGCGTGTTCAGGCGTGGTGGCGTGGTGAAGCAGCCCGCCTTGAGGCCTGGACAAGGCACGATGCTGCAGCAGACATCCAGGCGGGAGTGCGTGGGTGGCTCTTCCGCCGAAGGGAAGATCAGGCCCGCTCAGCGCGGGAGCGGTGGGCCGCGGGAGTGATTCAGAGGCACGGCACGGCCATGCTCCGGCGCCTTCGGCGGCGCCTCGGGCGGGCGCGAACGACCGATGCCGCCAAGGAGCAGGCCCAAGCACGGTATCGAGCCGGGAGGATGAGCCTGGCTGATGCGCGCAGGGCTGAGGCCGCGAGCCTGGCGCGCGAGCGCAGGGCGCTGACAGGTGGCGATGTTCGCGAGCATGAGTGGGATGCCGCAGAGCTGAGGCGCCCGACGCAGCCCCAAAGGCCGACGCACGACCTGACCAGGAGGGATCGGCTCAGCGCCGGACTCGGGCTGCTCAAAGCCCTCCCCGGCCTGGCCGGCGGGGTGCATCTCTCTGCGATGGCGGGCCTGCGAGGCCCAGGCGACCCAGGGGCGGAGCGGATGGCAGTTGCGGCTGCGCAGTCTGGCCGAATCCGTGAGGTACTGGCACGACCGGGGTAAGGGGGCCGACCGGGCACCGCGGACCCCCGGCTGCGGACCTGCGCCATGGGCGCAGGCTCCGCGGAGGGGTAGCGGACTTGGAGGGCGCGGCACGCCGGGGACCGGCCGCGTCAGAGGGGCCCGAGCGGAGAGGACGCGCCTCCGACAACTCCGCTCTGCCGACAGAGCCCTGCACTACGGAGGCGGGTGCCTTGTCGGCGGGAGCGCTCCGCCGGGCAGAGCCCGCGGGGGATGCCGCGGGACCCCCCGACGCAGAGCCGCCGCCCTTCCCTGCAGAGCCGGTGGAGGTCTTCAGGCCGCCCACGGATCGACGCCGACGGGCTGCGGCAAGGGTCACCCCGGCGCACCGTTCCGCCACGTCATCGGCTCGAGCCGCCGCCAGGCCGCGGGGGCGGCCGTCCGCCGTGGCGCGGGCCGACACAGCGCCCCGGCGCGACGGTGCCTCGCGGAGGGGTCCCGCACCTGCCCTCTGCGGGGACAGCAAAACCGCCGCCCCGCGGCCCTGGGGACCCCTCGAGCCCGTCGCGTCAGCGGCCGAGGCAGGCCGGGCTTGGGAAGCCCTGCCCCGCCCCGGGACGGGAGGCGATCGGGCGCCCTCCCCGCCGGACAGCCGCTCCTCGTTCGACGACCCCGAGGACGTCGTCGCACCGCCGGCGTCCCCGGCTCTGCCCGGGGCTGACGTGTCCACGCGGACAAGGCCCCCGCCCGGCAGCCAACCTCCCCCCGCCGCCGGCGCCGCGTCCTGCATGCCTGCGTCGCCCGGGGAGCGACCCGCGGGGCCGCCCGGCCGGCGGAGAAGCGGCTCTGCCGACGTCTCGAAGCGCGCCAGCGGCGACGACGGGGACCGGGCCCTGACGTTGCGCGCGCCGGCTCGTCCTGCAGAGCCCGCCGGGGACGGGGAGCGGGGGCTCTGCCGGCGGGGTTCGGCGGCCGAGCCGCCCGTGGGCGTGGCGGCGGGGGTGTCGGTTGGGGTGCCAGCGGAGGACGCGAGCGACGGCGCCATGGGCGGCAGCCGCTTGACGGCGCCCGGGCCCGAGCGGGGCTTGCCGCCGGCTCTGCCAAGAGCTGCCGCCCCGATTCTGCCGGTACTTTCTCTGCCGGGGACCGAGTTGCCGGCTGGCCCGGGCGGAGGGCTTCCCGCGTGCCGGGGACCGCAGCTGTGCTCTGCCGGGGCGGCAGCGCGGTGCGTCGGGACGCGCACGGAGGCGGAGCGACCAGAACTGGCCGTTGCGCGCGGCTCCGTGGCGGCCCGGCCGGCACCCGTCGCGGTGGCGGGCCCGCGGCGGCTGGGCATCCCCGGCGGCGGCTTCGACGTCCCGGGGGCAAAGCTTGCGGCCGGGCGCAGCGGCCTGACGGGGGCCGCGGCTCTGCCGGGACGGACGCCGTCGCCCCAAGACCGCGGTGGGGACGCCCCGGCGGTTTCGCGCGGGCCGCCGCCGTCGCAGGGGGGCTGTGTCGCGTCTTCGGCAGCCGTTGCGGCGGCGACGAGCCTCTGAGCGCGGCTCTGCCCTGAGGAGACGGACGGTGCCGCGGGCGTTGCCGCGGCGGCGCGGACGAGCCGGGCCAGTGGCGAGGCCGGCGGAGAGTGACGGTCGTCGCCTCTGGAGGTGCGGGGGCCCGTCGGGAGCGGAGGGGGGAGGGCGGACGGGGAGGGCGGGCGGTGCCGCCGGGCCGCGGCGCTGCGTGCTGGGCTGGTGGCCGACGTCGCCCCGGGGCAGCCTGACGGCGGGCGGGCGGAGATGCCGGCCGGGGGCGACAGGGGGCGGGTGGAGTTGCCTTCGTGCGCCGTGGCGTTGCTATCGTCCAGCGCCGAGCGCCGAGACGCCCTCACGGCGTCCGGGGTCGCACGCTCGTCACCTCGGGCGCCGGCCGCCTCGCCGCCCCCTTCCCTCGCGTCGTCGGCTCGGCTCGACGGAATTTCGGCGCAGACGTCGTCGTCCCCGGCCGGCGCCGCCACGTCATCCGAGGCGCCCCAGCCGCCGTGAAACCGTGCTCCGGTGGCATCCCACGGGATCGACCAAGCGGCCGCCCCGCCGGCACTGCCCGCCGCCGGGCGGTCGCGTCCCGCTGCAGCGGCGGCGACGGCGCGCCCCGCCGGCACCGGGGCTGAGAGGCCGAGGAGGATCGTGGCCGAGCGGGGATGGTAGTCTGAATCGGGGTCAAAGCGGGGCGAGGCCAGCCGCCCGGGCCGGGAGTGTTGGTCGTCGGGGCGGGGCGCGTGCCGGCGTGCGGGGGAGGGCAGCCCCGACCGGATGATGCGGTTACGCAGGGGCGAAGTGGGGTGTCCGTGTCTCTGCTCGGGCGTCGCCGTGACGGGCCCGGGCCGCTCTGGTGAGCTGGGGCTGGCCGGGAAGGCCGCGGCGGGGTGGGGCGACCCTCGTTGACGAGAATGAGAGGGCTCGTAGTCTCGCCCATAGTGGGTGTCGTGATCTCCTCGGCGGCGGCCGGACGGCTCAGCGGCGGGGGAGGCGAGAGCGGAGGCCGGCGGCGGGAGGGCCGACGCTGGCGGGTTGGCGCCCGACACGGACCAGTCGGGCCGGCGGGCTCTGCCGGGCGACGCCGACCGGCGGCGCTGACCCGACGCGCCCGCCGTCACGAACGCGGCTTCGAGGCCGTGGGGTCGCCTCGCGGCTTTGCTTCGCATCGTCCTGGGCGGGGACAGCGTCGGCCGTGAGGTGCCGTGCGGCCGCGCAGAGCCGCTCGGAGGCCAGCCTGCCGCACCGGCGCGGCCGGGCTGCCGTCTGGCGGCCTCGGCGTCCTCCGCCGCTCTCCGCCGCCTGCACATCGACGCAGCGAGCGATGCTGCGCCGGCCGCCCCGCGCGCCCTCGCCTCCTCGTGCCGTTGCCACCCGCCCCGGGGAGCAAAGGGCCCCGAGGCCCCACCCACGCCCGCCCACTTGCTCGATCGACCGCCCAGGGCGACCTGGCCAGGTGCCGCCGCCCCCTCCGCGCCGCCCCCGTGCCCCCGTCCCCAGCCGTCCTCCTCCTCCTGCGGTGCCCCGGTCTCCTGGCCCTCATCTTCTCCCCGGCCACCCCTGCCCGCGTCACCCGCGCCATGGCCGCCTTGCCCTCCCCGGCCATCGTCCGCCTCAGCGCCGCCGGGCATCAGCCCCTCCGGCAGAGCAACGCTGGCAGGACCGCTCACAGCGAGCAGAGCCTTCACCACGGCATCGGCCACAGCCTGGGCGTCGAACGACGAAGCCATTGCATGGGCGCCGTCCGCCGTCCAGCCACCGTGCGCGGCGCTGGCTCCGTGAAGGGCAACGCCGGCGGCCGTCGCCGCCGGCACTGCCGTGGCCTCGCCGGCGAGGCCGCCTCCGCGTCGCTCGGCTGCCTCCCCTCCGACATCGCTCACGGAGCCGGGGTCGCTCATTTCCCCAGGTCTGATGGCTCTGCCGAGGAGTGATTCCAGGCGGCGGACGTCGGAGGCATCGCTCGCTGCCCCAGCGCTGCCCGCCGACACCGCTGCCTGACCGGCGCCGCGCCTGCCAGCCTTGGCCTCCGCCCTGCCACGCTTGCTGTGCGACCCCCGCCGAACCCTGGCGTCGGGCGGAACCCCCGCGACGCCGCCCCCGCGCTCCGTGGTTTTGCGCCTTTCCCTGCTGTAGCGCAGCTCTGCCACGCCTCCGCCGCCGGCCTGCCACTGGCTGGGTCCCATGCCCCCGGCGCGCCGGCCCCATCGCCGCCGCCGCGACGGTGGTGCGATGCCTCCGCGGCGGTTTCGTCCGCCGACCGGCTCCGCCTCCGCAGCGCCGGGCCAGACATCACGAGCGACGCCGCGTCACTTCCGCGCCCTGGCGGCGCCGCCCCGCCCTGGCCCAACGGCCCGACGTCGCCGCGCTCCGCACCCAACTCCCCGTCCGCCCAAGCCTCGTCCTCCTCCCCGTGCCTCGCCGGGTCCGCGTGCCGGCCTCGCCCGGGCCGACCCGTTCCTGCCGTCCGCCCGCTCCCCGGGCCGCCCCGGCCGGGACGCCGGCCCGCCGACGCCGCCCGCCCCCCGTCTGACCGCCGCCGTCCGCGGCCGGTGCGCCGGGCGAGCGACGCCGAGTCTCTCTCGCGCCGTTCGCTCTCGATCTCCCGGAAGACATCAGCGACGGAGTGGCAGTTCGGCATCGGCACGAATGTCGCTCTGCCAGCAGAGCCCGGGGGGCTTGGACCCCGCGGGGGTCTTCCTGATGGGTCGGCCCCGCCGCCGCCTCTGGCTCTGCCGCCGCCTCCGGCTCTGCCACCGGCAAGGTCGGACGACGAGGAGTGCCCCAGGGGTCGGGCGCCTGCATCGGCCCGGAGTGGTGGTCGCCGGGGCGGGAAGGTCAGGGCGAGAGCTGGGACAGAGGACGGAGCGTCAAGCGGCCGGCGGCTCGGCCCCAGCGTCTCGCCGCTCGGCCGGGGGCTGCGACGCTCCGGGGTGCCGGCGTGCTTGGCCGGGTGGGGGCTCGCGCGGGCCGGAGAGCGTCCGCCGGGCCCCCCGGGGAACACAGCAGCGCCTGCGCCAGGCTCCGGGTGCGCGGCTCTACCGGCAGGCTCCCCCGGGCGGGGAAGGGACGCGCCGAGGGGCCCCGACCGAGGGCGCGCGGCGATTCCGGCCGCCCTGCCCTCGCCGAACCTCGCACCCCCTGGGTCCGGCGCAGTGCCCTCTCGGCCAGGCCGGGGTCGAAGGATTGGTCGAACGCGGACCCCCCTGCCAACAGAGCCGACGGAGACGTCGGCGGCCGACGTGACCGTGACGGACGCACCGCTTCCGCGGCCCAGGGCTGCGGGGCTCGAACCGTCCCCACTGCCCAGGGCTGCAGAGCTCGGAGCGCCTCCGCTGGCTCCCGGCCTCGCAGCACCGTCCCCGGCCCCCGCTGCCCCCTTGGGCGGCACGGCTCCCGCTGCCGAAAGCCTGGCAGAGCTCATCCAGAAGGAACCGATCTCGGGTGACGTCCGCTGCCGCCGGTGCGGGGCGCCCCGGCCGTGGCCGTGACCAAGGCTCTCCCCGGAGCGGCCACCGGCGGCGCCCGACCGGAGTCCCCCCCCCGGTCCATACGCCGACGGCCGCGGCCCGGGGCCTGGGCTCGCTCGCCTGCCCCGAAACCGCGACGCGTAACCGCCGGCAATGAGGGTGGCGGCGTCGGGCATCGGGCCGGGAGTGCCCGGGCGGGCGACAGCGGCGGCCGCGGGAGCGGCGTCGGCGGCCCGCGAAGCGACGGGCAGGGCTGGCGGGGCGGCGTCGGCCGCCGAGCCGGTGGCAGTCGACACGTTGCGCTGCCACGCGGGCAGAGCCGCGCGGGCTCGGCTTGCTCCGTGGGGTGGGCCGGCCGAGCCACGCCCCGCACGCCGGGGCGGCCCCGCCTGCGCGCCGGCCCGGGATCTGCCCGTGCGTGGCGCCGCGGTAGTCAGCCGCGCCGGGGGACCGCCATCGTCCCGCCGTGAGCGACGCTGCACCGCTCCGGCAGTGCCGCGGCTCTGCCGAGAAGTCGGGGCTGGGGCCACAGGATGCGGCGCCGCTGGTGGGCCGGCCGAGGGCTGGCCGGGCCTGACCGAGAGACGAGGCCGGAGCCGTCGCGGCGGCAGCGGCCTGTCGTCGATACCCTCTGCCCCGGCGCTGACGTCGGGTGCGGGCCCGCCGTGTTGGATCTCTGCCGCACGCGCCGACGGTTGGCCGGCCGCTGCCGTGATGCCTGGGGCGTCCCTTGCGATGCGCGAGCCGCGCGTGCCCGCCGCGGGCGGGGCAGCCGCCCAAGCGCCGCCGGCCCGGCCTCGGAGCGTCCTGCCCTGCTGCGTGCGCTGAGGCGCGGACCCGAGCTGGGGTGCCGCTCGGCCCCCGCCGGTGCCCGCCCCGCCGTCAGTGCTCTCCCCCCCGCGCCCCTCGCGCCGAGACGCCGGCCCGGCCGGACGACCCTGCGCCGCCGGCTCCCGCCACGCCAGTCACCCCAGCCCGGGCACGCCAGCATCCGGCGGGACGTTCGCCCGCCCTGTGAATCCCGCCTCGTACGGGCGCGGTGTTGTGCCCGAGGCAAGGGCGCCCGAAAAGCCGGCTGCCCCTGCGCCGTCAGGGCCTCCGCTTGTGCCGGCGGTTGTCGTGTGCAGCACCCAGACGGACTTGCCCCGCACCACGGGGCCAGATGGGTCGCTCTCTGCGGTCGCCCTTGAGGATTCTGGCCCGGAGCGGGGCGCCGGCAGCGAGCCTGCCGAAGCCATGGCCGGCTGCGAGCCCCTTCCGCCGCCCCGTGCACGAGGCCGCCCAGGGCCCGTGGCCTCCGCCGTGCCCGGCAAGCCCCAGGGAAGCCGGCGCGGCCGCTCAGGCCGCCCTCGCGGCAGGGCCCGCCTCGCCGCCCTATGCCGGCTTCCTGGTCCTGCAATTCGCCCGCTGGTGCCCGGGCGAGCACATCGACGCGCCCGTGGAGCTCCCGACCGGCGACGCCCCCGCGGGGGCCTCCGGCGCCGCGAGGCTCATCGCCCACACGGAGCACTTCGGGGACCCGCAGTGGGGGCGCTCCGTCAGGGCCGCCCAGGAGACGGGCCCGTGGGTCCGCATCGACGACGGGCCCGTGGGTCCGCATCGACGACGGGCCCGTGGGTCCGCATCGACGACGGGCCCGTGGGTCCGCATCGACGACGGGCCCGTGGGTCTGCATCGACGACGGGCCCGTGGGTCTGCGGCGACGACGGGCCCGTGGGTCTTTTGATCAGCTCCGCAAGGTCTTCCTGTCGGCCGCGGGGACCTACGCCGAGCTTGAGCTGGGCGCAGACCCGCACTACGACTCCACCGGCCTCCAGCGCGTCCACTCGTCGTCACCGGCGCACTAC
>Ga0136560_1000464_pt1 | contig 20313 bp, 3 predicted proteins | sample AntRauMeHopE1497_FD_104925 | JGI IMG/M metagenome (GOLD analysis project Ga0136560, IMG submission 104925) | Saline lake microbial communities from Rauer Islands, Antarctica - Metagenome Hop E1 #497 | ecosystem: Environmental > Aquatic > Non-marine Saline and Alkaline > Saline | place... | reverse complement strand
GCGGTGGCGGCGGCGTCGGTCGCCGACGTGGCCGAGGCCCCCGGCCTGCTTATGCAGCTGCAGCACGCGTGGACCAAGCTGGACGGCATCCAGCGCGACCTCTCCCGCTTCCTGGACTCCAAGCGCAACGCCTTTCCCCGCTTCTACTTCCTGGCCGACGAGGAGCTTCTGGAGGTGCTGGCCGAGACCAAGGACCCGACGCGGGTGCAGCCGCACCTGGGCAAGGCCTTCGACGGCCTGGCCCGGCTCGAGTTCTCCGAGACGGAGCGCGGAAGGCGGCTGCGGGAGGAGCGGGAGGAGGCGGAGGAGGCGAGCGCGGCGGCGGCGGCCGCGGAGGAGGCGGCGGGGGGAGGGCGGGACATGCCGCCGCAGGCGACGCGCAGGAGCGGCGGTGCGACGACTGGTCGCCACGCCTCAGCGGCGGGCTTCTTCGACGACGACGCCGACGCGGACAAGGCCGAGGCGGAGGCGGCGCGGCAGCTGGAGGGCACGGTGCTGATCACCGCGATGCTGTCGGCCATGGGCGAGCGCGTGGAGTTCCTCGCCGACGACGCCGTGGACCCGCACCTGGGTGTGCGGCGGGGCAACGTGGAGGTCTGGATGGGCGCGGTGGAGGGGGCGATGCGGCGGACGCTGCAGACCGCGACGGGCCGAGCCATCGTGGACCACGTGCAGTCGGTCGGGGTGCCGGGGGAGCGCGACTGGGCCCAGCGCGTGGACGGAGGGGCGCTGGAGGAGTGGGTGCGGCGCTGGCCCGGCCAGGTCGTGCTCGCCGTGAACCAGATTCTGTGGACCCACGCCGTGGAGCGCACCCTGCGCCTCGTGGGGCGGTCCCAGGGCCTCGGCCGGGCCCAGACGGCGGAGCAGCGCGACCGCGACCGAGCCCCGCTCCGCTCCCTCGGCGAGTCCATGGAGAAGATGGTCCTCTCCGTCGCCGCCTCCATGCGCCGCGCGGCCTCGCCGGACGTCAGGGCCACGCTGGCCGCGGTCACCACCCTCACCGTGCACGCCCGCGACGTGGTCCGTGACCTGGCGGCGTCCAACGCGTCGTCGTCGGGCGACTTCGACTGGGCACGGCAGCTCCGCACGTACTGGGAGCCGGCGCCGGACACGGAGGACGCGGCGATGTGGGCGGGGGACGACGGGGAGTCGACAAGCGCGCTGCGCGGCGTCAAGCCCGCGACGCACGCCCCGGCCGCGCCGCCCTCGAGGAGAGGGCGGGGGGCGGCGGGTGCCGGCGCGGCCGTTGCCGGCGGGACGGCCGGCACGGTGGCCGCGGGGTCGGCGGCCGGGTCGGGCGCGACGGCAGCACGCCGCAGGAGAGGCGGGGGCGACGGCGGCGGCGGAGTGGCGCTGGGCGCGGAGCCGACGTTCGTGAGCGGGAAGCCGGCGGAGCTGCCACGCATGCCCGTCCGCGTCATCTCGGCGGTGCAGTACAGCTGCTGGGAGTACGCGGGCAACGCGCCGAGGCTGGTGGTCACCCCGCTCACGGACCGCGCGTACCGCACGCTCATGTCCGCGGTGCACCTCGCGTACGGCGGCGCACCCATGGGCCCCGCCGGCACGGGGAAGACGGAGACGGTGAAGGACCTGGCCAAGGCCGTGGGGGTGCGCTGCGTGGTCTTCAACTGCTCCGACGGCATGGACGTCGCCGCGATGCGCAAGTTCTTCACCGGCCTGGCCTCCTCCGGCGCCTGGTCCTGCCTCGACGAGTTCAACCGCATCAACATCGAGGTCCTCTCCGTCGTGGCCGAGCAGATCCTCACGCTGCAGAAGACCAAGCGGGCCGGCGTCACCCGCTTCTCCTTCGGCGGGCCGTCCATCCCGCTCCGCGCCTCGTGCAACGTCTTCGTGACCATGAACCCGGGCTACGCCGGCCGCACCGAGCTCCCCGACAACCTCAAGGCCCTCTTCCGCCCCGTGGCCATGATGGTGCCCGACTACGCCATGATCGCGGAGATCAAGCTGTACGCCCACGGCTTCCGCGCCGCCGGCGCCCTCGCCCGCAAGGTCGTTGACCTCCACCGGCTCTGCCGGGAAGTGCTGTCGCCGCAGGCGCACTACGACTACGGGCTGCGCAGCGTGTCCAGCGTGGTCCAGGCGGCGGGGGCGCGGCGGCAGGAGCACCCGGAATGGGAGGAGGCGGCGGTGGTGGTGTCGTCGGTCCGTGCCGTGAACGCGGCCAAGTTCACCGGGGACGACGAGCGGCTCTTCGCGGGGCTGCTAGCGGACCTCTTCCCGGGGGTTGACCCTGCGGAGGCGGACGACGCGGAGCTGGCGGCTGCGGCCGGCAAGGCGACGGCCGAGCTCGCGCTGCTGTCCACGCGGCGCTTCGACGAGCGCGTGCGCCAGCTGCGGGCGCTGGGCGGCGTCAGGCACGGCCTGATGCTCGTCGGCGAGGCCGGGTCCGGCAAGTCGTCCCTCCTCGCCGCCCTCGCGCGGACCGACACCATGGCCGCGTCGATGCAGCGAGCTCGGCTGCGAGACGCCGACCGCGCCGTCGCCCGCGCCGACGCGCTGCTGGAGACGGCCCTGGAGGCGCAGCGCGCCCGCGACGCCGACGACTACGAGGACGGCGAGGACGACGCGGCCGCGGGCGGCGCCTCGGCAGAGCCGTCCGTGCAGGAGGCCGAGGCGGAGCTGACGTCGGCCCTCCGCGCGGCCGACTCCGTTCGAGGGGAGATCCAGCGGATGGCCCTGCAGCTGACGGTGATCAACCCCAAGTCGCTGACCACGTCGCAGCTGTACGGCTTCCCTGCCGCCGACACGCGGGAGTGGCAGCACGGCGTCCTGGCGCTGGCCGTCGCCGCGGGGGCGAGGGCCACGGCGGAAGCCATCGGGGCACCGGCGCCGCTGGCCGACCCGCTTGGGCACGCCCAGACCCCCGGCGCCGGGCTCCCGACCCCTTCGGCCGGCGACGGCAACGGTGGCGGCGGCGGCCCCGCGGTCCACGAGGAAGACCTCCCCGAGAACCTCCCCGCCCGGCACTGGACGGTGCTGGACGGCCCGGTGGACGTGGACTGGGTGGAGAGCCTCAACAGCGCGCTGGACGACAACCGGAAGCTCTTCCTCAGCAGCGGCCAGGCCATCGCCGTGTCCGCCCGCATGGTCCTGGTCTTCGAGGTCTCGGACCTCAGGCACGTCTCCCCCGCCACCGTCTCCCGATGCGGCATGGTCCACTGCGACGTCCGCACCGTTGGCTGGCGCACCCTGGTCGAGGCCTGGCTCGCGAACGCCCTCCCCGCCGCCGCTGAGGAGGCCTTCGACTCGGCCGCGCGGACGGTGCGGGAGCTGGACGGCCCGGCGTCGACCGCCAAGCCGGTCGGCGCGGCCGCCTCCCTCCGCGCCGCGCGCAGCCGCCCTGCCGGCCTCTCCGTCTCCACGGCGACGGGCACGGACGACGGCGCCCACGCCCCGGCCTCGGGCGCCGACCCGGAGCTGTGGGGTGAGGATCCGGAGCTGGTGCCGCTACGGCCCCAGGCGACGGCCCGGGCCTTCATCCGCCGCCTCGGCGACTGGCTGCTGCCCCTCGCGCTGGAGGCCGCCCACGACCATGACGACGGCCCCATCCCCCTCACCGACGGCATGCGGGTGTCCTCCGCCCTCGCGGTCTTCCGGTGCGTCCTCTTCGAGGCGTTTGCGGGCGGGCCGGAGGGCGGCGGCCTCCTGGGAGGTGGCGCTTCCCTCGCTGGCGACGACGCCGCGATCACGGCTGCCATCACAGCCAGGGCCAAGGCGGCCGCCGCGGCGTCGGCCGTGGCCCGGGCCGACCGCCCCACGCGCCCCGAGGCCGCCGCGGCGCTGGCCGGCGTGCAGGCGCAGCTCGAGAGCCTCCTGGTCTTCTCGCTGCTCTGGGGCCTCGGCGGCGGCCTGGAGTCCAAGGGCCGCGCCGCGGTCGACGCAACGCTGCAGCGCGCCCTCTCCGGCCACGTCCCCGCCCACACCAAGCTCGCCCCGGCGGCCGAGGACGCCCCCGACCGGTTCGACCCGTTCCGTGACGACGAGGCTCTGCACCCAGACGTCGGCGTGCGGTCGTGCCTGGCGTCGCTGCCCGCCACCGGCTCTCTCTACGACGCCTGCCCGACCACCGCGGACGGGTCGCGCGCGGCGGTGCAGTCTGCGGCCGCGCTCCTCGGAACCGGCGCGAGGGCCGCCCTCGGGGCCGGCGCACCCTCGGTGACGCACGGCGACCCGTTGTCGTCGTCGTCGTCGTCGTCGTCGTCGTCCTCGAGGCGGGGGCTGCGGCAGAAGGTCACCTGGACGCCGTGGCTCCCCCTCGCGGGGACGCCGGAGCTGCCGGCACCCAGGGAGGCAGAGCCCATCGGGTGGTCGAACCCTCCCCCGCTCTTCCCCATCGGCCCCGGCCCCGGCCTGGCCGGAGTCTTCGTTCCCACCACCGACTCGGTGCGCGCCACAGCTGTGCTCGGCCTCCTCCTCGCCCACCGGCGTTCCGTCATCCTCGCCGGCCACGACGGCACCGGTAAGACCACGTGCGCGCGGCAGCTCCTGGCCGCCCTCCCCGCCAAGCGCACCACCGTCGCCGCCTCCCGCTTCACCGCCACTACCACGGCTCCCGACGTCAGGGCCATGGTCGAGGGACCCATGGCCACGCGCCGCCTGGGCGTGGTGGGCCCCACGATGGGCCGCCGCGGCGTCGTCTTCGCCGACGACATCTCCATGCCCGACCCCGACGGGTTCGGCGCCGTCCCCGCCCTCGAGCTCCTCCGCTGCCTCCTGGACCACGGCGGCTGGCACGACCCCGTGGCCGCCGCGTCGGGCCGCCAGCGAACCTTCCGCCGCGTCGAGGACGTCCAGCTCCTCGGGGCACTCAACCCGGGGGCCTCCGCCGCCCCCCTCCCGCTCCGGCTCGCGAGGCACGCCTCCGTCCTCGTGGTCCCCCGGCAGAGCCGGCAGAGCCTCCGGCGCGTGTTCGGAAGCCTGGCCGACGCGTTCGTCTGCTCGGGGCGCGATCCCCCGACCAAGGACCTCCGCAGCGTGGCCGCCGGCCTCGCCGACGCCACCGTCGACCTCCTCGAGAACGTCTCCTCCCGGATCCTCCCCTCGCCGCTCTACCCCGAGCTCAGCTGGTCCGTGCGCGACGCCTCGCAGGTGTGGGCCGGCGTGGTCCGCGCGGCGCCCGCTGACGCCCGGCCCGGCTCCGCCCTCGCGCGGCTGTGGGGCCACGAGAGCCTCCGCGTCTTCCGCGACCGCCTCCGCTCCGATGACCAGTTCCGTTGGGTCACGTCCCAGGTGGCGTCCAAGCTGAGCCTCCACGTCCCGTCCCTGGACTGGGCTGAGGTCCAGCGGGCCTTTCAGGCGAAGCACGCCGACGGGTCCGCGCCCCCCGGCCCGGGGGAGGCGCCCCTCGTCGTGTTTGCGGACTTCCTGGCGCCGCCCGCGTCGGCCAAGCCGCCAGCGGCTGCCGTGGGCGCCGCTGGTGCCGCGGCCATGCAGCCGCCGCCGGCCCTCGCCCCGCCCGCCGCCCCCCGGTACGTCCAGGCGCCCTCCGAGGCGGCCCTCCGCGCGGCCGTCGCCCGCGCGATGACGGGGATCAACGAGGACGCGGTCCGGGGCCGCGGCCTCGACGTGGTCCTCTTCCCCGCCCTCCTGGAGCACGTCTCGCGCGTGGCCCGCGTGCTCTCGCTCCCCGGCCTCCACGCCGTCCTCCTCGGCCTCGCGGGCAGCGGGCGCCTCGCGGCCGTCCGCCTCGCGGCCCGGGCGTGCGGCGCGGCGGTGCTGGACAGCTCGGTGGACGAGTCCTCCTCGCTGCCGGACTGGCGCGCCGACCTTCACGAGGCGGTGATGCTCGCGGGCCTGCGCGGCCGGCGCGTGGCCCTGGTGCTGCAGGGGCAGGCTCTGCTCAACGAGACGGTGCTGCGGGAGGTGGGGACCATCATGTCGGGGGAGAGGGTGGCGGGGCTGCTGCAGCTGGAGGACGAGCAGGCAATCGCCAAGGCCGCGGACGACGCGCTGCGGGCCGAGCAGAGGGAGCAGGGGTCCGTCGCGGCCGCGGCGCCCGCTGCCGCGGCTGCATCCTCGACGTCGTCCCTCGCCTCCGCGGCGCGGGGCCAGTCAAGCCCCGCGGTCGCCGGGTCGGACGACGGGGAGGGCGCGCCGGAGCGGCGCGCCGCGCCGGCTCCCAAGGAGCGCGGCTCGAGCCAGGCGGCTGGCCTGGACCGCTTCTGGGGGAGCGTCTTTCAGGGCCTGCACGTGGTGGTGAGGGCGTCCTCTGCCGACGACGCGTTCCGGCGCGCGGTGCAGCGCGTCCCGGCCCTGGTCGCGTCCAGCTACGTGGACGTGGTGAGGCCGTGGCGGCCGCAGGAGCTGCGGGCCGTCGCCGACCGCGTGGTGGCGGACGACGGGGTGGTGCCGGAGGTGCACGCGGACCGCGTGGCGTCGCTCCTCTCGTCGTTCCACGGGGACGCTCACGCCGCGGCGGAGACGGAGCGCGAGCAGGGGCGGGTGCGGGACCGCGTGGCCCCGCCCCTGTTCCTGCGCGCGGTGAAGGCGCACGGGCGCATGCTGGCGTCCAGGCGGGCGGAGATCGAGGCGCAGAAGCTCAGGCTCGTGGGAGGCGTGGCGTGCATCGACGAGGCCGAGGCGGCCGTGCGCCGGATCCGCGCGGACCTCGCCGCGCTCCTGCCCCAGCTCAACGACGCGGACGACGACGCCGAGGCGAGGCTCGGCGTGATCTCCAAGCAGCGCCGCGCCGCCGATGCCACGCGGGATCTGGTGCAGGCGGAGGCGGAGGCGTGCGCGGCCCAGGCGGCCGACGCCACGGCCCTCCGCGCGCGCTGTGAGGTGGAGCTGGCCAAGGCCACGCCGGCGGTCCGGGCCGCGACGGAGGCCCTGGGGCGGCTGACGTCGGCCCACGTCGCGGAGATCAAGAACATGCGACGGCCCCCCGAGGCGGTGAAGGACGTGCTGGCGGCGGTGTGCGTGCTGCTGAAGGAGAAGCCGATCAAGACCACCCAGACCGAGGGCGGGCGCACGGTCAAGGTCCCTGACTACTGGGCCACGGCCACCAAGCGGCTGCTGACCAACTCCAAGTTCCTCTCCAAGCTCCGCAAGTTCAAGCGAGACCGCATCTCCGACGCGGTGGTGGACCAGCTCCGGGAGCGGCTCGCCAGCCGGGAGTTCCAGCCCGCCGTCGTGGCGACGTCGTCCGCCGCCGCGGCAGAGCTCTGCACGTGGGTGCGGGCGATGGCGGACTACCACGACGTGCGGAAGGTGGCGGCGCCGCTCGAGGCGGCGCTGGAGGCCGCGAGCGCGGCCGCCCAGGAGGCCGAGGAGGCGCTCGCGTCGAAGCGCGGCGAGCTGGTCGGGGTGGAGGCCCGCCTCGCGGGGCTGGTGGCGGACTTTGAGCACTTCGAGGCCGAGCGGGCGTCGCTCCGGGCCCGATACGAGGAGGGCAGCCAGAAGGCCGCGCGGGCCGACCGCCTCCTCTCCTCCCTGGACGGCGAGCGGGCGCTGTGGCGCGAGGAGTCGGCTCTGCTCGACGTGCGGGCCGAGTCCATCGTGGGCGACAGCCTCGTCGCGGCCGCGATGGCGACCTACCTGGGGCCCTACCCGTCACCCGTGAGGGACGCGCTCGTCGCTCGCTGGCTCTCTGCCGTGGACGCGTCGGGCCTGCCGCGGTCCGGCGCGGCCGCGGCCTTTGCCGTCGAGAGCGTGGTGTCGACGCCCGCCCAGGTGCAGGACTGGCGCGCCAACGGCCTCCCAGCGGACCGGCTCTCCGTGGAGAACGCCTCCTTCATGGCCTGCAGCGAGCAGTGGCCCTTCTTCGTGGACCCGCAGGGGCAGGCGGGCGCGTGGATCCGGCAGCAGCTCGCCTCCGACGCCGCCAGGGCGGCCGAGGGCGCGAGGACGGAGCGCCCGCACGATGCCGTGCCGTCGCCCCCGGGCGCCCCGCGGCCGGGCGCGTCGTCCCCGTCCCCGCCGCCGCGTCGGCGCGTGCCTGCGGCCGCGGTCTTCGCGCGGGCGGACGACCGCCGGCTGCGGCAGTCGGTGGAGCTAGCCCTCACCACGGGGGCGCCCCTCGTGGTTGAGGGCTGCGGCGCGCGGCTCCCCCGCCTCCTCGAGCACGTGGCCGCGCGGCGCACGGAGCGGCACGGCGGCGTGGTGACGGTGCGCGTCGGGGAGCGGGTGGTCGAGGTGGCGGACGGCTTCCGCCTCCTGCTCGCCACCGGGCTCGCCCGGCCGGACCTCGGCGCGGGCCTCCGCGCGTCTCTCACGGTGCTGAACTTCAGTGTCACTTTCGACGGCCTGCGGGAGCAGATGCTGTCGGTGGTCACGCAGCAGGAGGCGCCGGAGCTCGAGTCCTCGCTCGCCGAGGCCGTGCACACGATGGCCGAGTCTGCGCACACCACCGCAGGGCTGGAGGACAGGGTCCTGACCATGCTCACGGAGGCCGAGTCGGCGGACGCCATCCTGGCGGACCAGGAGGTGAGCGAGGCGCTGGAGAGCGCGCACGCGGCGTCCAAGAGCGCCGCGGCCAGCGCTCGCCGGGCCGAGGAGGCGCGCACGGCCCTCGAGGCCCGGCGCCGCGACTTCCGGCCCGTGGCTCTGCGCGGAGTGTGCCTCTTCTTCGCCGTGGCGTCGCTGCAGCGGCTGTCCCCGATGTACGCCTTCTCGCTGGACTGGGTCCGGCGGCAGTTCCGGGCGGCACTGAGCGGCGAGCCCATGGCGGGGGTCGGCCGGGGGCGGGCCGGGGGCATGGGCGGTGTCGGGGGGCTCGCCGGCGGGGCCGGGGGCGCGGCGGCTGGGGGCGGCCTGGGTGGGGGCGGCGCCGCCGCCGCCTCGGGGCCGGGGGGCGGCAGGGGTGGCGGGACCGGTCCGGTGCAGAAGCTGCAGGGGCACGTGGACACGGCGACGCGCCGCGTGCACTCGCTGGTCTCCCGCGGGCTGTTCGAGGAGCACCGGCTGGGGATGGAGCTGTCGCTCGCCCTGACGGTGATGGTGGCAGAGGGCAGAGCCAGCGAGCAGGAGGTGTCGGTGCTCCTCGCCGGCTCCACGGACCCGAGCCAGGCCATCGCGAGGCCCAACCCGACGGCAGGGGACCTCGATGACGATGAAGAGGAGGACGAGGAGGCCGAGAGCGAGGGCGAGGAGGACGACTTGGACGCCGACGCCAAGAGTGTGGAGCCTGCGGAGGGCATGGACCCGGAGGCCTCCGCGACCGCCGCGGCGGTGTCGGGCGTGGCCGCCGGGGCGGGCTGGCTCCCCGACTCGGCCTGGGCGGACCTGCTCGCGATTGACCGCCTCCCCGGCCTCGTGGGCATCGCCGAGTACGTGGCCGCGAACAAGCGTCGCTTCCGCGCCGTCCTCCGCTCGGAGACGCCCGTCGGGGAGCTGGCTGCCTCTATGGCCACGTCAGGGGATGAGACCGACACGGTGGGCGCGCTGCCCGGGGCGCGGGACCCCGGGCTGCGCACCGTCCCGTCGCAGTCGAGCCTGGCGGGCAAGTCTCTCGCGTCGGGCGGGCGGCAGCCTTCGCAGGGGAGCCTGCTCCCTAACGCGGCGCCGACGCCGCCGGGCGGCGCTGCGTCGACGATGGGGACGTCCGTGGTGCCGGGGATGCAGCGCACGTCCTCCGGGGGTGCGATGTCGACCATGGGGCGGTCCGTGATGACGGGCGGCATGGCGCAGTCGACCATGACCGGCCGCCACACCGTCACCTCGGCAGAGGGGTCCGTCTCGGGCCAGGACACCGTCGGCGCGCTCGGCGGGCTGCGGCAGCCCCTCGGCCCGGCCTCGGCGATGCGCCGCACGGGACGGATGCGACCCGAGGAGTCGATCCGGGAGCACGGACGCCGCGGGGTCGGCGGTCCGCTCGCGCTGGTCGGCCCGGAGATCGGGGCACGGCGCTGGAAGTACATGACCCAGCTGCAGCACCTCCTGCTCCTCCGCTGCCTGAGGCCCGACGCCGTCGCCGACGCGGCCAAGGTGAGCGCGCGCAACGCCGCTGCCCGATCGTTGCGTGTCATGCGTCGTCTGCCGCCCATCGTGACTCACTTCGTCCCTCCCCCACTTCGCGCCGCTCCCCCCCGCAGGATTTCGTGGCGTCGTGCCTCGGTCACTTCGTGCGCGAGCCGGTGTCGACGTCCCTCGAGGTGGTGTACGACGCCTCCTCCTGGGAGTCCCCCATCCTCCTGACCCTCGCGGAGGGGTCAGACCCCATGGAGGAGCTGCTCAGCCTCGCCGACGCCCTGGGGTGAGCATGCGTGTGTCATCGCTCCGGTGCCCATCGCCGCAGCCGCGTGTGCTCGTCTCGTTCCGCCCTCGAGGCCCACTCTGCCCCTCCCTCCCGCGTCGTCCGTCGCAGCAAGGCGAAGGACATCAAGGTGGTCTCCATGGGCCAGGGCCAGGCGGAGGTCGCGGTGACGGCGGTCAAGGACGCCATGGCCGCGGGCCACTGGGTGGTCCTGCAGAACTGCCACCTCGTCCCCACCTGGTTCCCGCAGCTCGAGCACCTCGTCCGCGGTTTCACCGACGGCTCCGCGGACCAGGCCTTCAGGCTGTGGATGACCTCTGCCCCCGTGAGGGGCTTCCCCACCGCGGTGCTGGAGCGCTCGGTCAAGGCCACGACGGAGGCGCCCCGCGGCGTGCGGCAGTCGGTGCTGGCCGCCCTGGAGGCATTCCGCCCCGAGTACCTCGACGACGCGCTGCAGCCGACCGTGGCGGCTCGCCTCCTCTTCGGGCTCTGCTTCTTCCACGCCGCGTGCCTGCACCGCGGCCGGTACGGCAGCGCCGGGTGGGCCTCGCCGTACCAGTTCTCCCGGGCGGACCTTGCCATCAGCGTGGCGCAGACGAGGCTGCTGGTCGACGCCGCGGCCCCGGCGTGGGCGGTGCGGCGGCTGGAGGTGCGGCAGTCGCGGGCGGCTGGCCGCAGGGTGCGCGGCGACACCACGGAGGAGGACGAGAGCGCGCTGGAGGCGGCTGTCGTCCCGCTGGACACGCTGGAGTACCTCGTCGCGGAGTGCAACTACGGGGGCCGCGTCACCTCAGAGCGCGACAGGCGCGTCCTCCGGGCCCTGCTGCGCCGCTCCTTCGGGGGCCGGATGCTCCCCGCCGCCCCCGACTTCTCGGACGTCACCATCGGGGGGCTGGCCGCCACGTCGGCCCCCCTGGGCCCGGCACCTCCCGTGGACGAGGAGGGGCAGTACCCCATGCCGGAGGACTCGTGCGGCCTCGGCGTGGACCCGTCGGACCCGGGGCCGGACGCTGCGGCCGCGGCGGAGGAGGCGCCGGGACGCAACCGCCGCCTCTCGAAGCTCCAGCAGCGCGGTGCGGCCGCCGCCGCCGCCGCCGCGGCTGCCGAGTCCGCCGCGCGCCCCACCGAGTGGCGCCCCACGATGGCGTCTCTCATCCAGCACACCAGGACGTCGCTCCCGCACGACGACACCCCGGGCGCCGCGGGGCTTGACACCGAGGCCGCCGACGCCGCCTCCTTCGCCGCCTCGGCCGCGGCCCTCAGCGTGACGTCATCCGTCCGCTCCCGCGGCCTCGGCACCCGTCCCGCCGACCTCGAGTGGGCGGTGGCGGCTCACGTGCCGTCGTCGTCGTCGTCGCAGTCGCAGGCCGCGGCCTCGGACCAGGCGCCCCGCACCGAGTCCTCCTTCACGGCCACCGAGGCCCTGAACCGCACGGCGTCGGCCAACGCGTCGGCGGCGGCCGGGTCGATGGCCGCCGCGCTCGAGCGGACCCAGGCGCTGGCTCTCTCGGTGCCCCCCGCGCTGGACGTCGACGCAGCCCGGCGCCGCATGGGGCCGGACGTGCCCCTGCGGGCCGTGCTGCTGCAGGAGCTGCACGCGGTCAACGCCCTGGCCGCTGCGGTGCGATCGCACCTGAAGCACCTTAACGACGCGCTCACGGGCGCGGCGCCGATGACGTCGTCGCTCGAGGCCGAGGCGGAGCAGCTCGCGGAAGGCCGGGTCCCCGGCGTGTGGCGGGAGGCCGCAGGCTCGGCCGGGCAGGCCATCGGCAGCGCGGCCGCGTTCGTTCGCTCGCTCGCGGCGCGGGCGGAAACGCTCGGCGCGTGGGCGGCCCGCGGCTCCCCGCCGCCCTCGATCCGCCTGCCCGCCCTGACGCGGCCCGAGGCGCTGCTGACGTCGGTGAAGCAAGCGTTTGCGCGGCGCGTCGGCGTCCCCGTGGACAGGGTGGAGCTGCGCGCGAGAGTGATGTCCGTCGTCCGGCCCGCGGACGACCTCGACCCGCCGCCCGATCCCCCCGGCGGCGTCTACGTGCACGGCCTCCGGCTCATGGGCGCGGGCTGGGACGTGGAGAACGGCGAGCTGTGCGAGGCTCGCCGCGGGGTGCTCTCGGTTCCCCTCCCGATGGTTTGGCTGCGCCCGGTTGCGATCGCGCCCCGTCCCGACGACGCCGCGGGTGAACACTCGACGCCCCGCTCGGCGAGCGCGAGTGTTGATGACATGGGAGGCGACGAGGCGGGGGTCGAGCTCCCCCTGTTTGCGTCGGCGCGTCGCGATGTCTCGGTGACAACGATGCGCCTTCCTTGCGACCCCGACGACAGCTCGGAGGACCGCTGGCTGCTCCGCGGGGCATGCGTGGTGTGCGAGGCAGGTGATGCATGAACGAATGAGGCTGCGCGTTGCGGCGCTCTCACATGGCCGAGGCCACACCCAAGGCAAGGTCAAACATTCCGCCGCATCGGCCGCCGTGCGCCCGGGGAACGGGCTCGGACCTCACCACCACCTCCTGGGCGGTGTCACTGACCACGATCGCCACGCACAGGTCCTTCAGGCTGCTGATGGGGCTCGGCAGCGTGAGCAGCGAGTCCTCGGCCTCGACTGCAATCGTCGGGCTGCTCCCGGGGAAGACCACGACGCGCTTGGACCCCATCCGGTGCTCCACGACGTCCGCAGCGTCGGGGGAGCCCCACGAGTATCTTATCGCGGTTGGGGGCTCGTCGTCGAAGAGGGCAGCCTCGGATCGCTCCAGAAAGCCGCTGAGCTTCTCGGTCACGCTGTATCGCACGGAGGCACGGTCGCTCAGCCTGCCCTCGTCCGCGATGACCTCCCGCCGGACCGTCGTCAGGTTTGCGTCCATCACCGGCGGCAGCGGTGCCGCGGCAAACGAAAAGGCCGCTTGCACAGACGATGCGCACGCTTTGGACGGCTTCCCGGCCAGGATGACCGCGGCCAACAGCGCGATGCCGATCGGCATCATGCTCGCAGAGAACGTCATGAAAACCGGAACAGGAAGGAGCCGAGGGCTGCCGACCTGACAACGAGCGGCCGGTTGGCCTCTCGACGTGATGAGTGCGGGGGCGCCTCGCTCAAACAAGCTGAACCTTGATGAGCCATCGTCGGCCGATGACTCTGCCGTGCTCAACAACCAGTCACAGCAAGTGCCGCGCATTCCGTGCAGCACCCGTTGCGCCGCCCGAGCCTCATTCCTTGAGGCGCTGCCGCCAGAAGTTCTTGGGCACCTGTGGCGTGCGGCTCGGGCTCTCGAGGCGGCGTGGCATCGCTCGACTGCGCGCTGACTTTCGCCTTTTGCGGCTCGCCCCTTCTCTGCACCGCGTCCCCTTGCGGTCATGGCGAGCGTGAGCACGAGCGCACCGTGCGCACCTTTCCACGGGGCGCGCCTGGAAGGGTGCTCGATGATGCCGGCAGCGCGCCGTTGATGGCTTGCGTGGTGTGCTCATACGCTGCCGCCATTGCTTGAGGCTCCCATTTCCCGCCCCCAATCCTGCGAACCGCAGGCAGAGATCCGGCAGGCGGATGCCCTGGCGGTGGACGTGCTCACGTCCCTGCTCCCTGCTAGCCCGTGGGCCGACGGAGCCACGGGACACCGCCGAAGTCCCTTGCAGGGGACACCCCAGACCCGCGCGCGCGAGCGCTTGGACCACCTCAAGGCGCTGATCCGAGCTGCCACGCCGACTGGATCATCCGGCTTCACGACTGTGACCGTGCCGGTGGCGTGCGGGCCTCACGCGAGGCACGCCGAGTTTCGACTCCCGGGGTCTCCCGAGCTCGGGAACGAGGCAGCGCGCGCATCCCGTCGCGCCGCGCAGGGGGGCGAGAACCTCTCGGGCGTCTCCCTTTGGCGCGTGCCCGGGCTCAAGGCGGACGATGCGGCGGTGCGTTCGCTGTTTCGTGACGTCCTCCGTGTGCCCGCGTTCGTGGCGGCTGGCATCATCTCGTGCGCAGCGGCCGTTGCCGAGCGCGACGAGGCGGAGCGCCAGCTCGCCGTGACCCTGGCTGAGGAGGCCTGGCTCCGCGCGGCCGGGCTTCTCGACACGATCGAGAGCCGGGAGCGCGCCCACGCCTCCGTCACCACGCTCCTGCGGCGCATCAGCCCCGTGCGGCTGGGCGACCAGCTCTGCATCCGCGCGGGCATCGACCCGAGCCTCGCGCTGGCCGCGTTTGACGACGCCACTGGTCTCGCGGCCATCACCGACGGGTGGGGGGCGGCGGCGCACCCCGTCACCGACGGCACGTCGGCCGAACAGGACTATATGACCCCAGGCACCAAGGGCGCGGTGTCCGCCGGCGCGGCGACGACGGGTTTGAGCATGTCGACGGTTTCGCGCAGCTCGAGGGAGCGGCCGGGTAGCGCGTCGGGCGCGCTTAGCACGCTCTCCACGCGCGACGTGGACGCGGCCACGGCATCGCGGACGCTGGGCGGGGAGGGTGCCGGCGGCGCCGCGCGGGCCCCTGCGATGCAGGCTGAGACGCCGGAGCTGGCTCGCACGAGGGAGTCGGCGGCGGCGTGGAGGAGCGCCGTCGTGCCGGACAACGCGCGGTCGTGCGTGGGGACGGTGACGCGTGTGCGGTCGCAGCTGCTGGAGGCGGGGACGTCGGACGAGGCGGCGCCCGAGGAGCCGGAGGTCTCGAGCCCGTACGCCTTCGCGTCGCTCATCCTCCCCGCAGCGGCCACGACGGTGAGGGCGGTTGCGACGTCGAGGTACGCCGACGTCGCGGGGTGCGACCTCGCCCGCGCCCGGGCAGTGGTGGAGGGCACGCCTGAGCTGGGGGGGCGTGCCAGGGTGCCGTCGCCGACCACGCCGGGCTTCGGGGCGGGCGCGGGCGCCCGCATCAGCGTGGTGTCGGGGTCCTCGCCCATGGCCGGGGGCGCGGCGGAGGTGATGGGGCCGAGGCGGCCGCCGTCGAACCGGCGCAGCGGCCTCGCCCGCCTGGGAGCGTCTGTGGTCAGCAGCCCGTCGTCCGTGTCGTCGGCGGAGGGCCTGGGGATGGAGGTACGCCTATCGAGCGCGGCAGGCGGCCGCTCGGTGTCGTCGATGTCGTCGGGGCAGGGGTCCGAGTCGGGCCTCGGCGCCCCCGACGGTATCTCCCCCGAGGCCATGGCCACGGTGGCAGCCAGCGCCCGCCGGAGCGGCGAGATCATCCTGGGCATGGTCGGCCGCGCCGTCTCCCGCTGGCCCTTCCGCCGCCGCGTCTCCATCCTGCAGCTCCTCCGGGTCGTCACGCCGGAGCTCTGCAGCGCCGGGAAGCGCCGGCTGCCCCGCGCCCAGTGCGTGCACCAGGCCCTGGTGGACATGGGCGAGCGCTCCGTCGAGGCCGGCCTCCCCAGCGTCAGCGCCGGCCTCGCCCTCGAGGGGTACGGCCTCGCCTCCGCCCCCGCCTGCACCCTCCCCTTCACCCCCGCCGCCCTCTCGACGCTCTGCGCCGCCATCCGGCCCGGTGCGCACTGCCACAGCGAGGCCAGGAGGCGCGTCCTCGAGGCCGCCCTCCGCGACGCCGCCGCCGTCGTCGCCGCCTCGCCCCCGCGCGCCGTGCCCGGGTCCACCACCCCGCCCGCGAGCGTGAGCACCATCCTCCGCCGCCTCACCATGGCCTCCAGCGGCCCCGGCCACCGCACCCGCCGCGTCCCCCTCACCGGCTTCTGCGGCATCATCGACGCCCTTGCCGAGCGACACCCCGACCTCGCGCCCATCGCCGGCTCCGCCTCGGCCCGCCGCCGGTACTGCGACTTCGTCCTCGCCGGCGTTGCCTCGGCCCTGGGGGGCGACCACACCCGCGGCCTCGCCATACGGGAGCTCCGGGCGTCAAACCTAGGCGTCGCCCTGCAGGCCTGCGCCACGGGGCACCTCCAGCGGGTCCAGCCCTTCGCGCTCGAGCTCTTCACGCCCGTTGAGCAGCGCTTCCTCTCCGCCTCGCGCCTAGGCGTCACGTCCAGGCGCGGCGGCGCCACCCCGACGCCAGGCGCCCGCCCCTCCGCCATCTCCGAGCGGTTCCCCCCCGCCGTCCGCCGCGCCGCCATCGCCTGCCTGCTCGACACCTCCTCCATGCCCGTGCGCGCCGCCGACGGCCGCCCCCTCGTCGACCCGGCCCTCGCCCGCATCCTCGACGAGCACGCCGAGCTCCTCTGCCTCCCCGCCGCCCCCGGGCTGGTGAGCCCGTGGCAGCTGCTGTGCGCCATTGACGCCCCCGTCCCCCGCATCGTCCGAATGGCCGTGCGCGCGCTCGCCCGCCGCTCCTGGTTCCGATCCTGCTTCCCGTCCGTTGACCTGCGCTCCCTCGCGGTGGGCTCGCCCGAGGACGAGATCACGCCCCGCGACGACTTCGGCCCCATGCCCGGCACGTCGTCCCCGACCGCCTCGGGCGGGCGGGACGGGCGCGTGTCGACGCCCCGCTCCGGCGCCGGCTCCCCGTCAGGCGGCGGGGGTGGTTTCGGCTTCGACGCCGACGAGACCGAGGCACAGATGTCCGTTACGCTGGCCTTCCGGGCGACGACGCTGCTGTCGCTGCGGCTGGTCGGGGGCTCCGTGCGCCGCCTGGACAGCGGGGAGGTGGGGATGCTGTCCTTCGTCGACTGGGTCAACCTGGAGTGCGCCAACGGATACCTGGGGCAGCTGAACATGGACTGGCTCTGGTGCGCGGCCATCGCCGGCCACGCGGGGCCCGACGTCATCCCGCAGGCCTCCGTGCGCGCGGCCGCGGAGGAGCGGGTGTGGGACGCCCTGCGCCTGCAGTTCCCCCCCGAGGGCCCCGCGACGGTGTGCGGGGACGAGACGGCCAAGGCCGCGGTGGAGGCCGCGGTGAAGGCCGCCGCGATGGCGGCTCGACGCGCCTCGGACCTCACCACTGCCCGGACCGCCGCCACCCACGCCTCGGCCGCATCGTCCGCGGCCTCCTCCTCCCTCTCCATGATGGAGGCGCCTGGGGGCCACTTCCGCCGCCCAGTGCTGACGATGCGCGGCGTCGAGCGCAGCTTCGCCTCGGTCCCCGCCCAGTCCGTCTTCATGGACGGCTTCGTCAGCCCGGCGTCCCGGCGGCAGGTGGGCGACGCCCACGCCTCCTCGCGGCAGATGCGCCGCCTCGTCGCCCAGCAGCTCACGACATCGACGGGGCGCTCGGAACGGAGCCGGGGCCCCCTGCTGCTGTCCACGGAGCGCACCCCGACGTCGGGCCGCGTCGCGGACGGCTCCCCGATGTACGGCGCCACGCCGCTGACCCCGGCTGTGCGCCGGGAGTGGCTGCGGCTGCACGCGGCGGCGCGGCAGGACGTGATGCGGATCCTGATCAGCGTGGGGGACCTGTTCCGGCCCGCCTCGCTGGTCCAGGCCATGGCCGGCGACGGGGCGGTGGACATCCGGGTGCAGACGGCCCGGCGGTCGTGGCCTGCGGGGGGCATCCTGCCGCTGCTGGTGGACCGGGTGCTGGTGTCGGCCTCGGCGCCGTCGGGCGACGAAGAGTGAGGCGAGAGTTCGTGGGCGTCGAGGCGGGGTCCGGCACGAAGGGCCGAGGGAGGGAGGGGGCGGCCCGCCGGCGCGGGCAGCCCGCGAGGAGGTATGACAATCGTCCGCAGCCCGACGGCTTGCCTCGGTGCGAGGCACAGTCGGAGGGTGCGTCAAGGGTTATTGTTTTCGGGAGCGCGGCGGCAGGCACGACGGCCAGGGCATTTTCTTGGCCTCGTCGCCCCGCCATGCGCCCCTTTGAGGAGCCTGTGTGCCCGCTTTTGGCCTGCATGGAAGCCTGATCATCATCGCGCGCCGCGAATCAGACACAGAATCTATCCGCGGCGGGGCGCTGGAAGTCCAAGCGGTATGCGCGCATGGTGGAGGCCACCCTTACGGGAACCGCGTGGCAGCTCCGAGGGGAGTGCGACCGGCTCAAGGACAGGGCGCTGAAGCGGCGGGCGCGCGCCACGAGGGCGGACGGTACTGGTGCTGCACGAGGGCCTTGTGTGCCCTCTGACACGATGCCTGAGTGACATGTTGGACCCGGTAATGTAGACTTCACAGAGACCGCGTTGCGCCAAACGGACGACGGCCGCGCTCCCGCCCTGCTCCTCCCTGCGCGGCTGTCACGGCGCGGGACGACGTCCAAGCTGCGGTGCGGCCGTCAGAGGACCCAGACGGCCGCCACGTCCTCGCCCGCCCCCACCCAGCACACGGTGCCGAGCGCGTGGGCGTCGCACACCGCCACGAGCACCCCCTGGCCCCACGCCCCGCCCTCGGCGACTCGCCACACCTCCACCACCCCGGCGCCCGGGGCGGGCCAGGCAACCTTGCACCACCGCCCCCCGGCAGCAGGGGAGTGTCCGATCCCGGCAAGCACCGCTGCCGCGGTCTCCTCGGGGCCGTGCTCGGCCAGCGGCGTGACGGTCGTGGGAATGCGCTCCGGGGCGCCGAGGGGCGCCCGCCCTCCCGCCTGCGTCACCAGGATCTCCCCCACGCGCAGCGCCGACGCGCCCTCTGCCGCCGCGCCCTCCGCCGCCGCGCCCACTGCGCCGGGCAGGGCCAGGCACAGCGCCACGTCGGCCCAGCCGCCCTCCCTTCTCGGCGCGAACTCAAAGCAAGCGGCCGCCCAGGGGGACCCGCCGACCGGCTCCTCCTCCTCCACCGCCTTCGCCACAGCCGGGAGTCGCGCCGTCATCCCACCCCGCACCGCCCACGACGGCGCGCCGGCGGAGGGCTCCGGCCCCGCTGCTGGCGACTCGATGAGCACCGGGACGGGCGCGAGCGGTCCCGCGACCCACCGCAGGCGCACGGTGGTCGCGCGGCCGGCCTCGAGACCCACGCGGAAGAGCCTCGAGAGGGCGGGGAGGCTCTCGCCCGGCGCGCCGGGCAGCACAGGCAGGCTGGCGGCGACCTGGAGCGACGCGCCGCCCGTCCAGGTGCCGGTGTCACCGTCGTCCGGCAGAGCCTGGCGGACGGAGCAGAGCAGGGGCCCGGTCTCGCCGTGCCGGAGGAGCGAGTGGCCGCCGAGGGGGCACGGCAGGGCGTCGTCGTCGCCGGCCGAGCCAGGGGCGGGGGGCACCACCCCCGAGGCGCCGTGCCATGCCAGGGCCGGGGCGCCGCACGCCAGGGCAGGGCAGGTCCAGAACGCGCCCGGGCCGCCGCCGTGCGGCGACAGGCGCCTGCCGCGCAGCCACAGGCCGCCCCCGGCGCCCTGCCCGTCGCTGAAGCGTGCGACCGCCGGCGTCGGGATCGGCCGAACCCCCATAGCCCTGGCGAGCGGGTAGCCCGTGCGCGGCGACGGCACCAGGGCCTCCCGCGCGCACCCGTGCGCCGACATCGGCGCGTCGGCCCCCGGCGCGGGTCCGACGGCGGCGACGCTTACCCCGTCCAGCCGGGTGCCGAAGTGTCCTCGCCAGTGCTCCGCGTCGCGCCCCGCCACCCGGATGAGGAGGATGGCCCGGGCCACGCCCTTCATGCGCTCCCCCGCCGTGGCCACGCGGGTGCCCAGTCCCGGCGGCACCCGTAGCCGCAGCGTCCGCGGGGCCTCGCCGACCGCCTCCATGCTCATCCCCCTCCGCCACACCACGCACGTGCTGTTGAAGCCCCCTTTACGGAACGCAGCCACGACGCAGGCGCCCATGTACACCGGGTCGTCAGCGTTGCTACCGCTGCCGCGGACTCGTGCCCGGATCTCCCCGCCGCCGGCCAGCAGCGCCAGCCCGACCCCGCGCCCGCTGCCGGGCGACAGGTCGAGCGCCGTCTCCACAGCGCACCAAACGTGGCTGAAGACCACACAGTCGCCGTCGTCGCGCCGCTCCGCCCGCGGGTGAGCCCTTTCGACAGCCGCTTGGTCCTCGCTCGGCACCCACGCCCGAGGCAGCGTGTCCGGCAGCTCCGTCGAGCCCGCCACCATGCTCAGGATCGCCTGGTCGGCATAGGCCTGCTTGAACCCGATCCAGCGGACCTCGGCCGCGGAGCAGCGCCCATCCACGGGCCCGCCCGACACTTCGTCCACGGAGAGGCCGCGCTCGGCGAGAGACTGCCATCGGAAGTCCATTGTGCCGCTTGGCGTGCTCCACCATCGGCACGGCCCGTCCCCCTCCGGGACGACGGGGACGTCAAGGACGATGCCCGAGGAGGAG
>Ga0136560_1000463_pt1 | contig 20319 bp, 15 predicted proteins | sample AntRauMeHopE1497_FD_104925 | JGI IMG/M metagenome (GOLD analysis project Ga0136560, IMG submission 104925) | Saline lake microbial communities from Rauer Islands, Antarctica - Metagenome Hop E1 #497 | ecosystem: Environmental > Aquatic > Non-marine Saline and Alkaline > Saline | place... | reverse complement strand
GACGGCGCCGTCGTCATCACGGAGACGAACAAGTCCGTCGCGCGGACGCACGTCGTGGCCGCCGAGACGGTGGCGGCACTGCTGCGGCAGAGGACGCAGCGGCTGCCGGCCACGCGCGGCCAGGTGGCGCGGCTGGGGGCGTCCCCCAAGGGGGCTCCCGGGAACCCGGTGCCGGTGCCGGCGCTGTCCTCCTTCGCACCGTACAACGCCTCGGGCGCCGCCGGCGACGGCCTCACCGTGGAGCTGGTCCTGCGTGACCATAGCTCCGCGGCGGAGGGCGACGTGGTGGCGTCGTCGCTGGCGGCGGCCGAGGGCGGCCCGCCGGCGGGCATCGAGATCAGCGTCGCGGCGGGCGGCGCCCTGACGCTCCGCGTCAACGGCCCCGACGGCGGGTCGCTCCTGCACCAGATGGATGCGCTGTGCGGGGCGGCGCTGTCGCGGGAGGGGCCGCACTCCGTCGCCGCGGTCGCTGACTCGAGCGCGCGCCTCGTCCTCTGGGTGGTGGACGGCACGCTCTGCGACGGCGCAGAGCAGGCAAGGGGATGGGGATGGTTCAACACGGACGCGAGCGACGACCCCGTGTCCAGTGGAGGGAGCGGCCGAATGCTGGTCGCACCTTCGTACGGCGGCAGCATTGTCGGCGGGAGGGTCTACAACCGAGCCCTGCTTGTCTCAGAGCTCGTCGGCAACTTCCGCGCTGGTGTTGAGGCGTTTGAGGCCGCCTAGAGTGACCGACGACGCCGCGAGGCGACAAAGCGCTCTGCCGAACCCTAACCACCGCGGCGTGACTGCGAGGTCGGCACTCGACAATCCGACGACTGTGAGACCCTCGCGCCGCCCAGCCACCGCGCCAGCCCGCTGCGCTCCGATGCATCCCGTGGCAACGTTTCGTCACGGGAAGCTGGACGCGCGGTTGCGGCCTACGGGGACGAAAAGACGGCAATGAAGACTGGATGCATAAACCCAGCTCGCTTCGACCGGTTAACGCCGTGGATGAAGAATTTTGTCCATTTCTCACGATATTTTACCTGAGCCATCTTTTCAGCCCCTGGCTGTGGTGTCCAAGACACCCTGCGCGATCCGCCGTTTGGCACCCTTCGTTTTGAAGGGCCGCCTTTCGGCTCTGCTCGCGCTCCCCCAATGCCACACCGGCCCATCCTAGCGCGTGCAACATGCCACCCTCTCCCGTGACTCTGATCTCCTTGTGTCCTCGCAGCTGGTGAGCCGGCCTAAGAGCCCTAGAATGACGCTCTGATCGCCGCGACCCAGAGACAAAATTCCGTCGCCGACCTGGGCACTATAGGCCTGTGCCTCCCCCGCCTTCCTCGTGGAGGTGGCGGGGCATGGGACTGTGCTCGTCACCCGGCGATGGCCAGACACTCTGGAACATCGATGGCTGGGCGGCACTGGGCCTTGGGCCCGTCTTATGGCGGCTGTCCAAAGCCTTGTAGCTGCATTGTTGTGCGGTCACCTCTCGGGGTGGCCGGTCTCGTCGGCCCCCCTCCACGTCTTGTGGGCGGGCGGGCCTTCGGGGCGCGCCGAGGCGTGCTTGCACGTTCTCGGCCGCTTCGGTGCGGCGCGCAGCTCAGTCCTTAGCGTGGACCCTTAAGACGGCGCTGCCCGTAGCGCGAGGGCCTCCTCGTGGGGCTCTCTCGCTGCCTCCCTTTTCCGGGAGCCCATGGCGCGCTCTCGAGTCATATCCGCGGAACATCTCATCGCTGCTGCTACTCCTCTTCGCGCTTTCGTGCGCAGGATCTCGAGCCATGGTGTGATATCCACACTCCGTCTTTCGACGCGTTGCGCCCGTCCACACGTGCGCAAAGCAGAGTGTCAGCACGCATCCTCACAGCCTCGCACGAATTACGGCTCTCAAGCCCCGCACCACTCTTTCAAAACGCCGTCCCATCATCACTGCGGCGATTGCACCATGCGCTGGAACGCCTTCTGCACCATCTCGTGCGTCTCGAAATACTTGGGGACGCATCTGTCGACGCATGTCATCTCCCCCAGCTCCAGCTCGCCCGCGTGCACCGGCCTTGTGATGCACTTGGCATAGCACGCCTTCATGACGCTGCGACAGGCGGAGGTCGGGGTGCCATTGACGGGTGGCACGGGGCGCAGCACTGGGGTGCGCAGCGCAGGTCCCGGCTGCTGCTTCCTCACCGGTTCTGCAGGTCGCTCAGGCTGTCAATCTCCACCTTTGTGAACATCTTCACCTGCTCGGGGTCCATGCCGGCCGCCATGGCTCGAGTGGGAGGTTCGCCACCCGTTCTGGCAGAGCTCGTGAAGCACCCCCATCACGGCGCCCCTCGCCCGCTCGGCCACAGACGGGCCGGCTCCGACCGGCGGCGTTCGTCAGAGGCACGCTATGCTCGCAAGGGCGGTGCGAATCCTCGCCGCGGGGGCGGCCGTTCCCCCGGTCTTGGCGTCTCGCGTGGCGTCTCGTGCTGCTGCGGCTGCGTTCACTGCCCCGACGGCTGTTCCGGCGCGCTCCATGGCGGCAAAGGCAGAGGGTGCCCAGCCGCGCGCTTCCAAGAAGAAGGCGCGCCAGGTCAAGCAGTTTCGCCGCGTCTACACCCCGACGGAGGAGGTGCTGCCGGCTCACCAGACGTTCCTGGATGGCACGCCTGAGTCCGACGTCCCTTACACGCCCGGGACGAGCCGTCGTGTCGGTGCGGTTGCTCTCAAGTGTGGAATGATCCCCGAGTGGGACGTTTGGGGCGTCCGGCACGTGCTCACGGTCCTCAAGGTGAGCATCGGACGCCAGCCCCGCTTCGGGCCGCCGCCATCCTCCAATGTGGTACGGGCCGCGATCAGGCTGCTTGTGTTCGTTTCTTTGAATCGCGCCGAGGCCTGCAGCTGTCATGCGCGCGCGTAAGGCAGGGCCCTGCAGCGCGACCTCGGACTGCCGCCCACTGGCCCCTCCCGCGCTGCGATTTTTTTGCGTCCCGCGCGCGCAGCTCGAGGACGTCCGGGTGGTGCAGGTCAAGAGGGAGAGCACGGAGGGCTACGTGGCGCTGCAGGTTGGCGCGGGCCCGCGCAAGCCGTCCAAGGTGAACAAGCCCATGGCCGGCCACTTTGCGCGGGCCGGCCTCGAGCCCACCGCCACGCTGACGGAGTTCCGCGTGAGCGAGGACGCGCTGCTGCCCGAGGGCACCCCGATCACGGCGCGGCACTTCGTCCCCGGGCAGTACGTCGACGTCACCGGCACCTCGGCGGGCAAGGGCTTCGCCGGCGCCATGAAGCGCTGGAACTTCGCGGGCCAGCGGGCATCCCACGGCGCGTCCAAGACCCACAGGCAGATGGGCTCCACCGGCCAGAGCACCTCGCCGGGCAAGGTGTGGAAGGGCAAGAAGATGCCCGGCCGCCTCGGCGGCGAGCGGGTCACCACCGAGGGCCTCCAGGTCTTCAAGATCGACATGAAGCGGAACCTCGTGTACGTCCGCGGAGCGGTGCCGGGCAAGAACGGCACCATCGTAAGGCTCCGCGACTGCTTCCGCGTCCACCCCAAGAAGGTCTTCCCCGCCGGGATCAGCCCCCCCTTCCCCACGTGGCGCGCGACCGAGGCCGACCTGGAGGCAATGCGCGCGTGGGAGCGCGATGACGTCATCCCGGCCTTCCAGGCCGAGCAGATGCGCGACGCCGGCACCCTCCCCGCGGACTACACCCCCGAGCCGCCCTACGAGCTGGTCATGCGCCCCCCCGGGGACGACCCCATGGCCCCGGAGGAGGGTGGCGTGGCCATCGTGTGATGTGTTGGGACCGCTGCCCTTGCAACGAGCGCCGCCCCGCGCGACAAGCCTCGCGGTGCAAGCCCCGCTCGTTCACGCCACCGCCGCGCCACTCCCACTCCCTTGCCACAGCAGCCGGCACCGCCCCGCGCCGCGCAGCCTGGGCCCCCCAGCCGGCCGAGCCCGCCGCCTACCGGAACCGGGCGAAGCTCGGGACCTCGACAAGGATGAGGTCGCCTGTGCGCAGCCGCAGGACGTCGGCCGCCGTGTTGACGTTCGAGTGAAGGTCGTCCCGCAGCCGCGTCAGCCGGAAGCTCGACACCGGCGGAAGCACGCTGGCACCAGCCGGCCGGCCGGCCGGCGGGTCGGCGGCGGACGGCAGACGGCGGTCACGAAACACCGGGTGGCTCGGCTGCACGACGCGGCGCGCGGCGGCGGCATGCGCCGAGCGGGCCGCGGCTGCCAGCTCGCTCTCCCGAAGGGCGGCCCGGGCTTGCTCGCCCGCCGAGGGTGAGCCGGGCCCCGAGCCTGTCGGGCTGGCGCGCGCCGCCTCAGCCGCCTGTTGCCTCCGTCTCAACGACGGTTTCGGCGCCGGCTTGATTCCCATGGCGCGGCGGCGCGCCTCCAGGGCGGCGGTGGCCCTCCCCTTGGCGCGCAGCTCTGCCAGCCTTGCCGCTCGTCTGATGTCGCTGAGCTCTGCCGCGTCCCGCGACGCCGCTGCGCCGTCGGCGGGTGCCGAGGCGCGCTCCGCAGCCACCGCTCGGCGCATCGCCGGCGTCAGGGCGGCCACGACGGCGTTCTTGAGCGCGTCCACTGCCCGACAGCCCGACGGGAATCGCACCGTGATGGCCTCGCCCTGCTCGCAAAAGTCCCGCACGCTCTCCGGCACCACCACCGTCAGCTCGATGGGATGCCCGTGGGTCCGGAGGAAGAAGCACCGCTCGCCGACCAGGGGCTCCGCCCTGGCGGGAAGGCCGTCCAGCGGCTCGCTGAGCACCCTCACGACGGGCTGGGCTGGCTCTCTGGCCAGCGCCCGCGACGGAACGTAGAGCCGGTACGCGGCCCACGCCCTGAGCGGAGGCTCCGGCACGAGCTCCAGCACCCTGCTCCCCGGCACGGGCCTGGCCGTGAGGGCGCACGCTGAGCGCTTCTCGTCGTCGATCAGGGCCACGAGCTCGGGGCGGCCGCGCCAGCGCGTGTCGCGCGACAGCCGCAGGCTCACCGGGGCCCCGGGCTCGAGCGTCGCGTTCCCCGCGGCCAGGCTCACCCGCCCGTGCAGGCAGGAGGCGAGGGTCAGCGTCGACCAGCGCAGGTCCAGCGCGTCGTCTTGCGCCAGGTCCAGGTCCGCCAGCGGCGTGCCCAGGCCCCGGACCTCCTCGCCCGTCCGTGTGCACCGGAGCTGCTGCGCTGACTGCGGCCAGCCGGTGTGCTGCGCGATGGCCTCCGTGAGATCCTCCACCCGCCAGCCGGGCTTTGCGCGCACGGCCAGGGAGCTGCCCGTCGCGCACCGCACCACCAGACGCAGCTCCCCGCCGCCCTGTGACCCCCGCATGCGAGGAAACCCCGCGGCTAGCTGGGGGCCGGCCTGTCGCGGCTCTCAGCAGTGCCGGGCCGGGGCCGACAAAACCGGCTAGCGATGTGAGCTCTGCCGCAAATCGCCCGGCATCGAAGGCGGCCGATTCCACCGTGACGGGGAGCTGTGATGGCAGCAAGGCTTCCGGCCGACGATGCAACGCTCGCAGGGATTGCCAGGGTCCTCGATAATGTGGTCAACCCGGAGCCGACAGCCCGGGCAGAAGGTGAGGAGCAAGTTCGTAAACGGGCGCCAGCCAACCGTGCGGGATTTTGCCGCCTTTAGACGCCCCTTGCGGCCATCACGACAGCCATAGGTCAGGTTATGATCATCTCCCACAATCTGGCGTTGTTGTCCTGCCCGCTCCACGCAGCGGAGAAGCACATCTTGTCAGCCATGAACATGCCAGGCTTCGCTGTGTGCCTCCTGAAGATCGTCTCGCACGCTTCGGTGGGCCCAGACATTCGCCATCAGGCTGCAATTCAGTTCAAGAACCTGGTCCGGTCCAAGTGGGGCGACGTGAGCCAGGAGCGGCGGGCCTCGACACGCTAGTGCCCCATGCGCCCCGACCACGCGCGCCCAGACAGCTGAAGCCGCCCGTGCCGGCCGCCACATTGACTGCTGTGCGCGTTTGGTGCCCTGCAGTCCGAGGATACCGTGGCGGGCGCCGTCCCCGAGGAGGACCGCAAGCTCGTGCGGAGCCACATTGTGGACCTGATGCTGAGCACCGACGCCGGGGTCCGCGACCAGCTGTCCGCCGCGGTGGCCACCATCAGCCGTGTGGACTTCCCCCACCACTGGCCGGAGCTGCTCCCGTCTCTGGCCAAGCACGCCTCCGCGGGCGACCCCGGCATCATCATCGGCGTGCTGGAGAGCGCCACGGCCGTGTTCGAGCGCTTCGACGGCGCCTACGAGTGCGACGAGGTCAACTTCGCCCTCAAAACCGCCCTGGAGGGCTTCGTGGAGCCGTTCCACGCCATCGTCGGCACCCTCGTCGCCGGCGTCGGCCCCACCCTCGCCGGCGGCACCGGCACCCTCCCCCAGCTGAAGCAGGTCATCCACGGCCTGGACCTCGCCGCGCAGTGCTTCCACCACCTCTGCTTCCCCGTCCTCGCCGACGCCATGAACGACCGCCTCGCCGTCACCATGCCCGCCCTCATGGGACTCCTCAAGTGAGCGCCGCCCCGGATCCCAGGCGCCGGCCTGCTGCCCCGGCTGCTGCCCCGGCTGCTGCCCCGGCTGCTGCCCCGGCGCGCGCAGCCGCTGAGGCCAGCGGGAGCCCCCCGTGCGGCGCGTTCCCGCGCCCACGCTGCGTGGCGGCCTGCCTTTCCCGCCGCCGATGCTCTCACCGTGCCGAGCTTCCGCCGCCCCCGTCCCCCACCGCAGGCTGGAGAGCGCCCCCCTCGACGCCGAGGCCGACATGTACAGCCCGGGCCCCCTGGAGCGCGCGCAGGCGTCCGTGTGCCGCGTGGCGTCGCTCTTCGCCGACAAGCACGACGAGGACTTCGAGCCGTACTTCAGGGACATGGTCGGGGCCGTGTGGCAGCTCCTCACCCGCATCTCCAAGACCGCCGGGGCCGTGGGCGCCCCCCGCTTCGACTTCCTCCTCGCCCGCGGCATCCGCTTCCTCTCCTCCGCCGCCCGCCGCCCCATGTACAAGGCCACGTTCGAGTCCGAGTCCACCCTGCGGTCCATCGTGGAGCACATCGTCCTCCCCAACATGTGCCTCACCGCCGAGGACGAGGAGGACTTCGTCGAGCAGCCTGACCAGTTCGTCTCCAGGGACATGGAGGGATCCGACACCGAGTCCCGCCGCCGCTCCGCCTCGGAGCTCATCAAGGGCCTCTCCTACCAGTTCGAGGGCCGCGTGGGCGCCATCGTCCTCGCGCACGTCACCGAGATGGTCGGCAAGTACAACGCAGACAAGGGTGAGGCCCCGCTCAAGTCCCCTGCCCCGCCCCGCCGTGCCCAGCCCGCCTCCGCCGCCTACATCCCGCCGTACCTTCCCCCCCCCTGCCCGCCCGCCCCTCCACGTCCCACCTCCCTTTCCACACCCGCAGCCGGGCACTGGAAGCAGCTGGAGGCCGCGTCGGCGCTGGTCACCGCCCTCGCCATCCGCTCCCAGACCCGCGCCCAGGGCGTCACCGAGCTCTCCCCCGTGGTCGGCGCCATGGACTTCTTCACCTCCTGCGTGCACCCCATCCTCATGGAGGCCTCCACCGGCGCGGCGGGCGTCAACGCACAGCCCATGCTCAAGGCCGCCGCCCTCCGCTTCCTCGCCACCTTCCGCAACCAGTTCAACGCCGCGCAGCTCGCCGCCGTCATCGACGCCGCCACGCCCTTCCTCGCCGCCGAGTCCGAGGTCACCAGCACCTACGCTGCAATCGTCATCGAGCACGCCGCGTGCGTCAGGGGCGAGCCAGTGACCGCCGCCGTCGGACCCGTCAGGGAGGCCGCCGCGGCCGGCTCTGCCACGCCCGTTGCCTCCGAGGCCGCTGCCACCGCCGCCCGGGTCATGAACCGCTCTGCGCGCGGCCCACCCCGCCTGCCCCGGGCGGAGCTCGCCGGCCGCCTCCCCGCCATCGTCCCCCTCCTCCTCGCCCAGCCCCACAAACTCTGCGACGCTGCCGCTGCGGGCCGCCAGGACGCCCGTCACGACAGCCCGTACCACCTCCGCTGCGCGAACCGGCTCTTCGCCGGCTGCCGCGAGGCCGCCGCCCCCGCCGCCGGCCCGGCCCTCGCCTCCTTGACCGCCCTCCTCGGCAAGGTCGTCCCCGACCCGTGCCGCCCCCGCCTCCAGCGTTACCTCTTCGAGAGTATCTGCGCCGCGGCCCGCTCCGCCGTCGCCGCCTCGGGCCCCTCCGCCGCCGACTCCCTCGACGCCGGCCTCCGCGACGCCTTCCAGGCCGTCCTCACCAACAACATCACCGAGCTCCTGCCCTACGTCATCCAGACCCTCGCCCTCGTCGTCCGCATGGGCGCCCCCGACGGGGTCGACGTCGCCGCAGGCGCCCTCACCGGCGCCGCCGCCGGTAAGGCCTCCGCCGGGTCCAGCCCCCTCACCCCGGGGGCCCACGCCCTGCTAACCGTCGCCACCGGCGAGGTCACGTGGGCGGACCAGGGCCTCGTCCCCGCCCTCGCTGCCTTCGTGGCCGCGTGCGCGTTCCGCGAGCCGGCGTCCGTCGGCGCCCCCGACGTCCTCAACGCCGTCTGCGCGCGCATCGTCGCCGCGGTCGGCCGCAGGGCGACGGAGGGCCCCGCCCTGGCCCTGTTCCGCGCTCTGGTCACTGCCATGCCCGCCTCGGTCATCGCCCCCGTCCTCGCCCCCGCCGTCAAGGCCTTCGTCGCCCGCCTCATGCGCATCGCGGCCCGCGGCGGTGTCCGCTTCCTCCGCCACCTCCTCCCCACCCTCGCCACCATCGCCGGCGTCCACGGCGGCGCCGCCCTCCAGGCTGCCCTGGACACCGGCCTCGCCGAGAGCGGGGGCGCCAACAGCTTCGTCTCCGGCGTCGCCGCCCCCCAGATGAACAAGGTGGTCGGCAGAGCCGCGAGGCAGACGTGCCTGGTGGGCTGGTCGAGGTTCCTGGCCGAGTCACCCACCGTGTGCCGCGACGAGGCGGCCCTCGGCACGCTCGTCACCGGCCTGTGCAAGCTGGCCATGGCGTCGCAGGACGACACGGTGTCCGCGGAGGAGGCCGCGGCCGAGGAGGCCGCCGAAGCCGAGGTCAAGGCCGACACGGGCAGCTCCCACGGCCGCATCGCGCAGGCCGCGCCCGCGCTCGAGCGCTCTGACGGCCTGGCCTGCCCCGACCCGGTGGGAACGCTCACCGCATCGCTCGGCGCGGTGTCCCGCGCCGCGCCGGGGGCTCTGCCGGCCGTGCTCTCCAAGTTCGAGGCCGCCGTTGCCACGAGCCTGAAGCAGTGGTGCGACGCCAAGGGCGTGGCCATCGCCTGAGGGGTCAATGGTGGGTAGCCGCTCACGGCCCGGGCGGGAGGGTCAGGGGGGTGCCGGGCATCGCAGGAGTGAGAGAGAGAGTGTGTGTGGGTGTGCGCGTGGGCAGCGACAGCGCTCGGAAACATCGCTCAGGTAAGCCACGCCGCGGCGAGTCACGCACGGGCACAGCCCGCCGGCGGGCACGGCGTGGGGCCCCGCTGGGGGCGGTATGCGGGGCCCCGCTCACTCGTCGTCGTCCTCCCCGTCCTCCCCCTCCTCCCCGTCCTCCCCCTCGGGCTTGTCCTCCTTGGGGACCTCCACCTCGGGCAGCAGCAGCGCGGCGGCGTACTCGTCCTCCGCGAGAAGGCCCAGCCATGACTCCCCCACAATGCGGCGCGGGGCCGACTTGGCCGCCTCCACGGCCGCCTTGGCCGCCTCCAGCGCCTCGGCGTCCGCCTCCTCCCCGTCGTCCTCGGGCATGGCGGGGAGCCACGTCTCCGAGGCGCGCCACAGCCGCCGCACGTGCGTCAGCGCCACCCCCTCGACCGGCGCCGGCGCGCACACCTGCACAGCCGTCCACAGCGCGTGCTCGTCCACCCCCGACGCCCCATCCGCGTCCATCACGCCCACGGCGAAGCGCAGCTGCGGCTCCCCGTAGCCCCTCACCCGCACCGCGAGGCGCGACACCACGTCCCTCACGTCGGCCGTGGCCTCGGCATCGTCGCCCACCAGCACCCGCCACGCGTCCATCGCGTTGTTCGTCACCACGGGCTCAGGCGCGGGCGCGGCGGCTGCCGCCTCGCCGCCCTCGCCGTCGTCGTCCTTGCCGCCGCCGTCCCCGTCCTCGTCGTCCTCCCCCTCCTCCTTCTCCTCGCCCTCCTCCTTGCCCTCGCCCTCCTCACCCTCCTCCCCGCCGCCCCCGGGCGTCTCGGACTTGTCCCATCCGATCTTCAGGAACACCTGCTGCAGGAGCGCCTCGGTGCCGAGCGGTGAGCCGGCCTCCTTGACGGCCTCGCGGACCGCGGCGGTCATGGCCTCGGCATCGACTGCGCCGGGAAAGAGACAAGCCCGCGAAGACGCTCGTGACGGGTGCGCAAGACAGCCACATCGCACTGCAAGCCATGACTCCGCCCGCATCCCGGGGGTGGTCGGCACGGGGGTTGGCAATTGCAAGCGCGGCTCACAGTCCGCCAGGTACTGCAGCTTGGCCAGCGCCTTGGCCTCGGCCACCACACGCTCGTCCAGTTTCGTGGCCATGTATCCGCGGCTCGTGGCGCGGGTGTGGTACGGGGCTCCGGCGTGGCGAGCGGGTGGCGCGGGGCAGAGCGGCCCGAAAGGTCTGCAGGCCGTTGCGGCAACGGCTGGGCCTCCCACTCAGGCGGACGGAGACGCGGAGCCCACGCTCAGTCCCCGGCTACCGGTCTATTTCGTCGTTTGTGAGGCTGCAATGGCGGCTGCTCGCGCATCGGCCTCGTCGTCGGGCGAGAGCATTTACAACTGGATCAAGGAAGCGCCCTCTGCGGCCTCCAAGCCCGCCATGTACCGGTCCAAGTTCAACCCCAAGGCGGTTCCGAGCTATTCTACCATCAGGGCAGCAAAGAAGAAGACGGGGGTCATCGGCAAGAGCGTCAAGGAGACAATCGACCCCAAGGCCTTCCTCAAGGCCGGCTCGAAGATGGGCAAGGGCGTGACACCGGCCACAAGCAAGGGTGAGGGGCCGAGCTGACGCGCACACCTGTTCGTACGGCCAGCCGGGAGGTCCGGACAGGGTGGTGCTGGGCCCTGGCTGCGGCTGCCAACGGCGCGCGCTGTGCCGCCGTCAAGCGCCCGCCTTGCGTGGATGCTGCGCAACCCGGCGCGCTTTGTCCGGGGGTTCAGCCGGCAATTTTTTCAAACAACTGTCCCCCGCGCCGTCCTTTGCTCTCGCAGCGGGCAAGTTCACGAGGCGACCGGTCGGCGACGCCAAGTCGGCGGTGCCGAAGCGGACCGAGCGCCCCATCCACGGGATCAAGCGCTCTAAGGACTTTGTTGTGGCCAACGCGGTCGAGAACATCCTCGCGGCGCCCCCCGAGCCGGACGTGCCCCCCGACTTCCTGCACAAGGAGGACTTTGGGCGCGTGCCCGAGTACCTCGACGACGTGCGGCGCGAGGTGGAGGAGGAGAAGGAGATGGCGCGGGCGCAGATCGAGCACGCGGCCATGATGCGCGAGGCGGACGAGCCGCTGATGCGGGAGCTGGGGGGCGAGGAGCGGTCGGAGCTGCTGGACGCGCTCAAGACGAAGTGGGACGTGGTCAACCGGCGCTACCAGAAGATGACCCACCAGAAGATCTCCACCCACACCTCCTCCCTGGGCCAGATCCGGGCCAAGGAGAACTGCGAGCGGATGATGGACGAGCTGGAGAAGGACATCGCCCGCCTTAGCGTGGCGGGGCCCATCTACGTGGTCGACGAGTGAGCGGGCGCCTGGCCGGCGCGTCGCAGCGGGCCTGTGTGTCGCTCCCGCACTCCGTCGGTCAGCTTGCATGCGTATCGCACCGACCCGGCGCCACACACAACGGCCGCACGCTGCGCCTCCGCCGCCGCACGCCCTGCGCAACTCCCGGCGACCACCGCAGCGACGCTCAGACGGCCTTCTGGGTGACCGCCGCGCCCTTGAGCCCGGCGGCAAGTAGCGTCGCCCCCGCGTCCTCCAGCGGCGACGGCGGGTACCCGGCCCACAGAGCAAAGGGCCGTCCCTCCGTGGCCCCGAGCGCCGCCACGGCCGCCACCAGGTCCCCCACCGTGTGCGTCTCGTTCAGTACCACGCGCTCCCGGCGGCCCGACACCAGGCGCACCGCCACGGTGACCGTGGGCGCCGAGCCGTCCACGGTCGGGGCCCCGCCGGCGGACGCAGCCGCGGCACCCGAGGAGGACGACGACGCACCCGCGCTCATGGTGCGGGCTGCGCCGGCGAAACGGTCCGGCGCCGCGGCCGGGCCGGCGTCGGCGCTGGGCTCGTAGTCAACGTCGCGGCGGTCCGTCACGGCAAGGTCGACGGCCCCGCCGCCCTTGGGCTCCAGCTCCCGGGGCACCTCCCGTCGCGCGACCGACCTCAAGAACTGGCGGTTCGCGTCTGTCGTGTCTGGCCCCGTCGTGGGCCGGAACTCGCCCCCGTTCAGTCGGAACCCGTTCCGAAACACCTCGATTCTTACGGAGGGCGTCCCTGCTGACCTGCGGGACCCAAACTCAGCGGTCTAGAACATAAAGACCCATTGTTTCAAGCCACTGATCAAGGGTCGTGGGCGTGCCGCATCCAAGACGGCCGGACAGCCACTCACGCGTCAGAGCCTTTGGAGAACACACCATCCAGGTCCTTGTCCCCGGTGTCCCGGGAGAACACTGCAGTGTTCCTGCGCAATTCGTGCCGACAGTATGGGCTATGCGCAGTGGTGGGCGCGCATGGCAGGCGCGGAACCACGGGGCGACGGTGGTCACGTCTCACGATCCGCCTCGTCCGCCACCGCCGGCGAAGAGGGTCTGCCCGCCAACCTTGGCCTCTTCGTCCTTCTTCAAGGAGGCAAGCGTGGCAATGCGTGCCATGGCGCCGTCACGCAGGGATCAAGTGCGGTCCAGCCGGCTTGCGGCGCCCGGCTCTGGCACCAAGACTCATCCAGCGCGCTGTTGATCAAGGCTCTCAACGAGCGAATTACACCTGCCCAGGGGGTCGTCCGGCCGGCCGACGGCGTTCCTGACTGCAGATGCTGCACGTGAGCACGCTTGTGCCAAGCAGCCCGGAAGGCTGCACCGTCCTCAGCACCGCCTGGGAATGGGCACAATGCCGTCGGTTCACAATCGCCCGGGAGCACCCAGAACGCTTGCCGTGCGGGGCTGGGCCAGAGGTGGCGCGTGAGAGGCGCATCACGCACATCCGCCTCTGCGAAGGACCCGCCAATCCGTTCAGGTCGCTCAAGGAATGGTTCAAAACGCACGATTTCAGTCACACAATACGGGAACGCGCCCGATCAGGGCGTCCCGTAGCCTCAGAGAAGCGGAAGAGAGCACACGCTCGCCACCAGGTCACCGAGCGTCACGTCGCACGCGCGCATCCCGGTGTAGAACAGCAGGGGCACTGTGCCGTAGTACATCGCGGTGGTCCCCCACGCCTTGGCAAGCGCCTTGGCAGCGCTGAGCGCGTCGCCGACAGAGAGCTTCTCCGGAACAGCGGCCGACCTCGCCGCCATTGCCTGCTTCATCGCGGCCAGCTGCTGCGGCGAAAGGGACTGCATCGTTCGCTCGTGCTCTTGTCTTCGGAGCCGAGTGGGGCTCGTGGCGGTCAGCGCGCGATCGCAGGCTTTGCTGACGACCTCTGCCGGAAGCATGCTTGCCCACGCGCGGCTGCAACGCTCCACATGCGCGTGCATGCCGGGCCCCTGTACCGGTTACATTCACACCGGCCGAACGGGCAAGACTACGGCCTCAATCGTGAGCTGGCCCGGCATCCGCGGCCACCGCTGCCCCGGCACACCCGCACGGCCCTGGTCCGAAAGTTGGGAACCACCCCTCAGGTGGCAGCCCGCGTGAGCGCAATGAATGTTCACCAGTGGGGGGCGGGGCGCTCAGCAGGCCAGCGAACCCTTGGGGACGCACACTCACTCAGGCCACATCACAGCACGCGAGAGGCGTCCACGCAGCCCCTGGCCCACGCGACGAACTCGTCCTCCGTCAGGCCCCCGCCGTCTGCTGACCCCGACGGCGCGTCGTCGTCGGTGAGCGACACCCCGACGCTCCTCGCGCCCGCGAGCGCCTGCTCCGGCGACACCGTACCCCTCCCCGTGGGGTCGAACAGCGTGAACATGCCCCTCAGGTCGTCGTCGGAGAAGAAGGCGGCGGCCGCCGCACCGCCCGCCCCGGCCGCGGCCGCTGCCCTCAGCTGCTCCGCCAGGAACGCCTCGGGGTCCTCCGGCCGCTCGAACAGCAGCCGGCCCACGAGCTCCTCCAGCACCTGCGGGAGCCTGTGCTCGGAGAGGTACGACGTGGCGTCCTCCTCAGTCCCGCAGGCTCCGGCCTCGGACGGCAGCTGGACCCTCGCCTTGCGCTCCAGGTGCTCGGCAAGGAATGCAAAGGGCTCGGCGGGCTTCTCCACAATCAGAAGCTTCGTCAGGTCCTGCGGAAGGCGCACGGGGGGGGCGAGCGTTTGCGGGCGACCGGCCGTGGTTGACAGTCCTGCGGGCTTGCCCCCAAGGCCATGGCCTGCCCCCATGCGTGCCTGCTTGGCGAGCAAGGTGCACGTCCCCGCACGCTGCGCCGCTGGCAGCGGTGGAAGCTCGAGCAAGGGCTCAGCGGTCCGTTGGCACTGCGCGGCTCACCTCCACGAGGTCCACCGCCCCAACCTGCTCGGCATACGCCTGCACATCAGCAGCAAGCTTTGCGTTCGTGTCGGAGTTCATGACGGCCGCGGCTGCGGCTGTGCCGGCGGGGGCTGGTTGCCCGGCAAGCGACTTGTGCTCTGCCGGCCTTGGCCCGCCTTGTGCGCGCGTCCCTGCACAGCTGGGCCGGCTGGAACAAGAGACGCTGAACTCCTAGCTTGATGGCATCGTCCAGTGCGGCAAGCTCGCCGGCCGACCCGCGGGCAGCCATCGAGTGCCTCCAACAACTTCGCGCGGCCCGCGACGCTTCTCTGGGGCGCTCAGACCTGGAGTCAGCGCTCTTGCGCGTGCACCGATCACTGGCACGCGTGCTGGCGGGGCAGAGTGCGGGCCGCGCGGAGCTCGAGGCCATCCTCTCGTCGCTGACCACGGTCCTTCGCCGGGTCGGTACCGAGCCCAAGAGCACGCCTTGCATGCTGCACGACACCGCGCACTGGTACTCTGCGGCGGTCCGCTCCATGCGGGCGGTGGCACCGGGGCCGCCGGTGGACGCGTCCGGGCCCCGGTCGGCTTTTGCGCGTGCCGCGGTGGTGCCCCTGCTCGGCGCGCAGCTCCTTGCGCTCGGCGCGCGTGCCGAGGCCCTGGGCTCGACCTGCTCGGGGCTCGTGGAGGCCCTCCCTTCGCCCTCCCTCGCCCTCGCCGCCGCGGCGCTGTCGGCGGACTCGCTCTCGCTGGACCAGGGGCGGCAGCCGTCGTCCGCTAGCACGCCCGACGACGTCAGGCGCTCGGCCGCCGGCGTCGGCTGCGAGCTGGGCCCGGCCAGCGCGGGCGTGGGGCCCCCCGCCCACCTCATGGCGCTGCTCCGTCTCGCTGGGCGGTGCTTCCGAGACGGGACGGAGGCCGCTGGAGGGGAGGAGGCGGCGGCCCTCGCCGGCGCCGCCAGGCTTGCCAGGGCTGTCGCGGCCCGCGAGGCAAGGGCCGCTGCGGCCCTCCTGGGGGGCGGGAAGGGGAGGAGGAGGAGCCGGAGCCCCGGTGCGGGGGACAAGGACGCCGCCGGAAAGGCCGCAGCGCCCGTCGCTCACGCGCTGTCGCGCGCCGTGGTCGCAGCGTGGCGGGGAGCCCTGGGCGCCACGCGCATCGACGGCGCGGCGGTGGCCGAGGACCTCGAGGCGGCGGTTTCGGCGCTCGGGAGGGTCGGCGCCGCCGAGTCCGAGGCGCTGAGCGGAGCCATCGCGGCCGCTCGGACGGGCGGAGGGGCGGGGCTCTGGGACGTGCTGGGGTGGCCGGCGGACGGCGGCGCGGCGAGGCTGTCGGACGAGACAGCGGCGAGGCTGTTTGCGGCCCTGGCCGGGCAGGCCGCGGACGGCGGTGGCCCGGACGGCGGCGCTGAGGCCGGGGAGGACGACGGGCCTTTATTTGTCATCGACAAGGCCGGTGCCGACGTCTTTGCGGCAGAGCCTGCGGCCGGTGCGGACGACGGCAGCGGCAGTGACAGCGACGGGGACGAGTGAGCGCAGCCTGCCAGAGGGAGGAAGAGTGAGATCGTGGTGGAGGCTGCCACGCCGCTGCGAACCACGGTCCGCTCCAATTCTCGCAAATCCGGCGACACGATCTCACACTCCGGCCTGACAACACGGCACCATCAGCACTACATTAGCACAGGGCGTGCGCCCCCTAGTGGATGATGAGCCTGCGCTCGCGCACCTCCTGCATGACGGTCGCCTCGATCCAGTCCTTTTTGGCCACGAAGTCGCCGACGCTGGGCTTGCCCTCCTCCACGTAGATGCCCCGCGTCATGCCCAGGGAGACGACCATGAGGTGCACCCCCAGCTCCACCTCGCGCTCCTCCAGGGGCTTGCCCTCGACCAGGTTCCGGATGTTACGAGCGATGATGAGGCCGTGGTCGATGGCGTTCTTGGCCATGCGCTCCTCCGCCTCGTACCCCGAGTCCGACCTCGCCGCCCGCAGCACCATGGATCCGGCAGAGCCGGCGCGGGACAAGGTCCGCTTGCGGCCTCCGTCCGCCGCCCCCGTCGGGTCCTCGCCGTCCGCGGCCGCCCCGGCCTTGTCCTCCCGGCCGATGTGGTCGACGAGGGCGCCGACCGTCTTGGTCTTGGCCCCGGTGATGGTCACGATGTCGCCGCCCGCGAAGACGTGCTTGCGGCCCTCGACGTTGAGGTTGGCGTTGGCCTTGACGGAGCCGTGGCTGTCGAGGGCGTCGGGCATGTGCGCGCGCATGAAGCCGGTCAGCGGCTGGGGCCCCCCGCACCAGAAGACGCGGTCAGCCTTGATGGAGTCGCCCTTGGACGTGGCGACGGACTTGGTGGCCTCGTCCCAGTGCGTGGCGCGCTCGCTGAGGCGGACGTCAACGCCCGCTGCCTCCAGGTGCTCCATGGCCATGTCGTGGCCGTCCCTGCCGTCAGAGGCGACGGCGAGGCGCGACAGGAGTCGGCCGCGGCTGTGCACCAGGGTGATGCGCTTGCCCGCGCCGGCGTACGTCTCGGCGATCTCTGCCGCCATCTCCACGCCGACGACGCCCCCCCCGATGATGACGATGTCCTGCGCGGCCTCGATGATGGAGTGCTGCTGCTGCACCATCTTCCCGCGGAAGGCCATGGTCACGTTGGTGCTCTTCACGGCTGACGGGTAGTGGGAGCCGGTGGAGACGATGAGGTAGTCGTAGGTGATGGTCTCAAAGTTCACGGCGACGCAGTCGTCCCGGCAGGCACGGACCTCACCGACGATGACGCGGCCGTTCTGCACTGTCTCCGCGTGCGGGTGGACGATGCGGGCATGGGCGCCGGGGTTGTTGAAGGCCTTGAGGATGGACGGCGTGTACTCGAAGTAGTCCTTGGTGTCCACCAGGACGACCTCGAAGCGCGGGTCCATGTCGAGCTGCATGGCGGCAAAGGTGCCGCAAAACCCACCACCGACGATGACGACGCGCTTGCGCGAAGGGCTCGACGGCGTGCGAGGCAGCGTTGCCTGCTCGGCGATGGAAGCAATGAAGTCCGCCCAGATGCCATCCTTGAGCGCGCTCGACACCTCCTTCTGTGCTGGTTTGAGCGCGTTCGTCGCAACGTCCGAGCCGGTCTTGACGGCCTTTAAGACCGAGCGGCGAGTGCGGTCGGAAATGTTCACCTCCATCGGCGACGCCGTCTTGATGTACTCGTCCACCTGCGGCGGCAAGGACAGCACGGCATGCACACGATGCTCACAACACTCACTTCGGCACGCGCGGCAACGAGACTCGGCGGGCAGAGTAGTGGGGGCATTCTGGCCCGCCTCACCATGAACGCCAGCGAATCATTTGCTTCCTTTCCCTTCTGGCCACGGCTCAGGCGTGTCTCCCATTCGTGCGCGTCTCGCAGAAAGAGCACATTCTCCTCGGCGCACCGCTTGGCCGCGAATGCCATGAACATGCGCATCAGGGCGGTCTGCTGGAACAGGTGAGCCAGGCCGAGATGTGATGCGTCCAGCTCCGGCACCCCGTCGACGCTTCCCAGCGGGTCAAAGAGCGGCCTCGGTGCCTCGAATGCGCCAGCAAACGCATCCACTGTTCCATCGCGGGCGGAGGCCCCGCCCTTTGTCTTGCCCCGGGCTGGCGAGGACACTGGCGTCACGGGCGAGCTTGCACGCGTCTGCGGAGCAGACGATCCGCAGCCCATGATGACCGGTCGATCGGCCGAACCAGGGGCAGAATCGTCCCGTGTCCAGGGTCGGGCCGGGGCGTTGCAGCTCTCGGCCAAGAGTGCAGTATAGCGGACATCTTTGCCGGGCAGCAGTTTTGCATGGTTTCGCCATCGGCATGCAGGTTAGTGGTTCACTTCCCCGCTGCCCTGCTATGGTCGTTCGAATGGGCCTCAGCGCGGCCATGCAAGCTCGTGCAAGCCCGGCCAGCCGATGCGCGCGCTGCCGCGTGCGGCGGCGAGCTTGACGGCGGCTTGCAGACACGGCTCTTTCCTCACCACTTGAACACAAACGGCTGCGGCTCGCCCGTGAACACAAACTCGAAGATCTCGCCCGTCTCCTTTACCTGGATGATGCACAGGCCCGCCTCCCCCTTGTCCTTGGGCGCCGAAGGCTTCCCGCCGCCGCCAGCCGAGCGCCCCGGAAGGAGCGGCGACTCGACCGCAACGTGATCTGTGGCCGCGACGCACGACACCTCCGTGGCGTGCATGCACGAGGACGCGCCTCCGTCGCCGCCGTTGGCCCGGGCGGTGCCGCCGGGTCCGCCCCCGGCGCCGTGGCTGTCCGCGCCCTTGGCTTTCGAGCCGCCCGTGTCGGGCATGCCGCCCTTGCCTCCCCCGTCCGACTCGGGCGTGGGGGACTTTCTGGACTGGTTGCCACCGTGGCCGCCCTCTCCAATCTTGCCGTCGCAGGTGCCGCCGCCTCCGCCGCCGCCGGACGACCACGAGCCGTTGGCTGGTCCGCCACCGCCGCCGCCCGCGCCCGCGACGACCTCTCCCCCCTTGAGCTCGCTGGTGATGAACGTGGCCGCGCCTCCGCCGCCCGACACGTAGTTGTGGCCGCCGCACCCGCCGTTCGGCCAGGCCTTGGTCGACAGCGCCTCGTTGGAGCCACTGGCGTCGGCCGCGCCGCCGCCGCCGACGTACACAGTCAGCTTGTCATCGGGACTGGCTTCAAAGCTGGCGCAGAGGTAGCCTCCGGCGCCGCCGTACTGCGGCCCCGAGGCCTCGCCGCACGCCCCGCCCCCGCCCCACATGTGGACGAGGAGCGTGCGCGTGGCGCCCTGGCGCCGCTGGGCGGGGAAGCCAGCAACCTCCTTGAGTGCGCGCCGCTCCTCCTTGGGCCGGTAGCTGGAGGCGATGAGGGTTGTGAAGTCCGCAGCGGCGACCACGCCGGTGGGGCGCACGAGGGAGACGAGGGCGGCGGGCTCGAGCAGGGGGAGGCGCAGCTTGTGGAGGATGTCGACGCGGCGGAGGGCGGGCGCGGGGGCCGCCCCCGCGGTGGACGACCAGCCGGACTCGGCCTCGTAGGCAGTCGTCTCACCGCCCGACGCCGCCGCGGACTCGCCGGCCGCGCCCGCTGTCGTCGCGGTGGAGTCGCCAAACGCCGCAGCGGCCGCGGCCGCAGGCTTGGAGGGGGCGGCCGCCGAGGAGGACGCCGCCGCCTCCTCCGTCGCATCCGGGCAGAGCTCCTTCAGGAGCTCCTCTGCCGTGCACTGCGGGCCCGCGTAGGCACCGCCGCCGCCCCCGGCCCCGGAGGCCGCGGCCGCCGCAGCGCCCCCGCCCTTCCTCGTGGCGCCCCCGCGCTGCGCCGCACGCGTGTCAGCCCACGTCACCACAGCCTCGAAGATGGACGCCTCGTCGGCCCCGAAGCCCTGCGCGCCCACCAGCGCCTCCATGGCCCTGGGGCAGAGGTGCAGGAAGGCCCTGCTGACGACCGCGGCGTCGGGGTCGCGGCAGGCGCCGGCCAGCGCCGCGTCCACCAGCTCCTGGTCCCACGCCCTGGCGGCCTTGTCGAGGGTGTCCAGCGCCGCCCCGACCCCGAGCTTGGTCCGCACCGCCTCGCAGCAGGCCTGCTCGAGGCCCGGGACGTCGAAGCGCTTCGCGGTGCGCTTGCAACGCACAGCCATGGCCGCGTCCTCGCACCACGTCTCCACGTAGCACCAGCGCACGCACTCCTTCAGGGCCGGCACGTCGACCTTGTCCAGGCGCAGGCGCGCCGGCCCGTCCTCGGGCTTCTCGGGGGCGCCCTCGCCGAACAGCATG
>Ga0136560_1000461_pt1 | contig 20340 bp, 17 predicted proteins | sample AntRauMeHopE1497_FD_104925 | JGI IMG/M metagenome (GOLD analysis project Ga0136560, IMG submission 104925) | Saline lake microbial communities from Rauer Islands, Antarctica - Metagenome Hop E1 #497 | ecosystem: Environmental > Aquatic > Non-marine Saline and Alkaline > Saline | place... | reverse complement strand
GTTTGCCCGCAAGTTTAGGCTGTGCCAGCAGCTCCTGTATGCGCACGTGCTTTGCCGTTATTTTAGGTGGTACATATTCTTTTTATAGCGGTTCTAAACTGTCTGTTTCGCAAGAACTTAACATTAACGCCGCCATGAGCATACTCAAAAAAACGGGTAAAAGCAGGGTCGTTTTCCTTTCCATAAATATATTTTGTGCCCGTAACGGTTGCTACTAGCGGGTTTATGCTCGGTACGGCACTTCGGAATTATGAAATATAGGCCTGTAGATAGATAAATAGATATTTCACATTTATTTCGCATGATGTGTTTCCTTTAATTTCCACTATTTTTACCCTTAAATCTCAAAACCTATGAAACTACACGCGATAGAAGCAGGCGATTTTAAACTAGACGGTGGTGCCATGTTTGGCGTGGTGCCTAAAAGTTTATGGCAACGCACAAACCCGGCCGACTCTAACAATATGATAGCCATGGCCGCGCGTTGCCTACTTGTTGAGGACGGCGACCGCCTCACGCTCATAGACACGGGCATGGGGAATAAGCAAGACGAGAAATTCTTTGGCTACTACTACATGGATCATCGTTTTGACCTGGACAGCTCGCTCAAAAAAGCTGGGTTTTCTAAGGACGACGTGACAGACGTGTTCCTGACCCATCTGCACTTTGACCATTGTGGTGGGGTGATTCAAAAAAACGGTGACGGTTATGAGCCCGCTTTCGCGAAAGCAACATTCCACACAAACCGCAACCACTGGAACTGGGCCACGGTTCCTAACGCTCGAGAAAAAGCCAGTTTCTTAAAGGAAAACATACTGCCCATAAAAGAAAGCGGTCAGCTGCAATTTATAGAGCAAACACAGTTTTTTGAACGACATACCGCAGTAGGTTTTAACATACTTTTTGTAGACGGACATACCGAAAAAATGATGATACCGCACATTACCATTGAAGATAAAACCTTTGTTTTTATGGCAGACTTGCTGCCTACCGCAGGGCACATTCCTATACCTTTTGTAATGGGTTATGACACCAGACCACTGCTCACTATAGATGAGAAAACAGCGTTTCTTAACAACGCAGCCACAAACGGGTATTACCTAATTCTAGGACATGACCCTGCACACGAGATTATTACCGTAAAACATACTGACAAAGGCGTGCGACTGGATGCAGTGTTTACTTTTAGTGATTTTTTCTAGAAACACCTAATAATACAAATTCATAAGGTCTTAAAGATCACTATTTGATAGTGCGCAAATAGTTCATTAACTTTGACCACAAATACCATATTCACATGACATATTCTTTTATTAAAAACACATTCCTGACAGTAGTTGCTGCAGGTATGCTTGCTGGTTGCGGTAGCGGCCTTGCAATTGTCTCACCACCTATAGGAAATATAGATCAGACACCCATTAAAACAACTGCCCTTACCGAGGAGCAACTGCATAACTGGAAAGACCTAGACCTGGTTACTGACACTGTTCCTGGTATGAGTATTAACAAAGCTTACACCGAAATACTCAAAGGTAGAAAAGGTAAAACCACTATCGTGGCCGTTATAGACTCTGGTATAGACGTAGAACATGAAGACCTAGACGGCGTTTTATGGACTAATCCTAAAGAAATAGCTGGTAACAATAAAGACGACGATAATAACGGCTACATAGACGACGTGCATGGCTGGAACTTTTTAGGTGATATTGTAAAAGAGCACCTAGAGTATGAGCGCATCGTAAGAGATCAGGCAAAATTACCTGCAGACATCGTTGCAAAAGCACAAAAAGAATATGACGGTAAAGTAGCAGAGGCTAATACAAACAAGCAACGTTATGAGCAAATATTAAAACAAATTAACGATGCAGACGCTGTTATTGCAAAGCAAGTAGGCAAAGAAGTTTACACCCTAGACGAGGTAAAAGCTATTAAAAGTGACGATGAGGCTGTAAAACAATCTGTTTCTGTGATGACGTACTTTTTAGGTATCATCCCAACTGTAGCAGAGGCTCGTTCAGAATTAGGCGATATAATTACCGATGCAGATGACTTGCTAAACGGCACTAAATTAAATAACGACTACCGTACGGTACTGGGTAATGACCCGTATATGTGGGATGGAAAACCCTACGGCAATAACAACTACTGGGGTCCAGACCCAGAAAAAGAAGACGCATTTCACGGTACGCACGTTGCAGGTATTATAGCCTCTGAGCGTGATAATGGTAAAGGTGTTAATGGTGTTGCAAATAATGTAAAAATTATGGTGGTACGCGCAGTGCCAGACGGTGACGAGTACGACAAGGACATCGCAATGGCCATACGCTACGCGGTAGACAACGGCGCAACGGTTATTAACACCAGTTTTGGTAAATACCACTCTACACACCCAGAATGGGTATGGGATGCTATAAAATACGCAGCTTCTAAAGACGTACTCATTGTAAATGCCGCTGGTAACGAAGGTATTAATCTGGACAACACGCAAGTATACCCGCAGGATCAAGTAGGAACACAACCTAATATTTCAGACAACTTCTTAACGGTAGGTGCCCTTAACTACGAGTACGGCTCTAACCTAGTTGCAAGTTTCTCTAATTATGGAGCAGAAACTGTAGACGTTTTTGGTCCGGGTGTAGCGATTTATTCTACCGCGCCTAATAATAAATACCGCAACGCACAAGGAACCTCCATGGCATCTCCGGCTGTTGCAGGTGTTGCCGCTGTAATACGTTCTCAATACCCCAAACTCACCGCAGGTCAGGTAAAGCAAGTACTCATGGACAGCGGTCTAGAGGCTACTGCAAACGTGAACCTGGGCGATGATAGCACAAAACGTTTTAACACCATTACCACTTCTGGTAAAATGGTAAATTTGTATAACGCACTTATTATGGCATCTAAATTATAGTCGCCGTTATTAGTTTTTGTTCCCCAGCCTTTTAGGGGTGAAAAAACTACAGCCATTTAATTAAAAAGCCTGTTCTTTGTGAATGGGCTTTTTTATGACTTCATTTTGTAAAACGTTTTTTTTATTGTGTTACGCTTTCGCGAAAGGATAATAAAAAAAAATTATGCCGCATAAGTAAAATTTAGGCTAGTTATTAAACTTAAAAATACGTGCAAATTGCAGTACGAAGGCGTACCATAAAAAAGTTTATGCCCCATGAGTACGGCAAAACCAAACATTAAACTCACAAGTAAATATGAATTGCGGTACGCAAGCGTAGTTCCCATAATCCGTATCTTAGCTAAAAATTACACCATCCATGAAAAAAATTATTTTTGCACTTGCAACCGCACTTACCCTAGCAAGTTGCGGTTCAACCCAAAACACCGCCACCACCGCAACCCAAAGCAACAGTACCTACTGGCAACAGCACGTAGATTACAAAATGGACGTGGACATGAACGTGAACAACTACCAGTACACAGGCACACAAACACTGGTTTATACAAACAACTCACCAGAAACACTAGACCGTGTGTACTATCATTTATTCTTTAATGCTTTTCAACCAGGCAGCGAGATGGACGTACGTTCACGTACTATTACCGACCCAGATCCCCGTGTAAGCGCCCGCATTGCCGCATTAACACCTAACGAGATAGGCTATCTTAAAATAGCAAACGTGAAACAGGACGGTAAAGCACTGAACCCTAATGAAGAAGGAACGATACTGGTTGTGCCGCTTGCTAAAGCACTTGCACCAGGAGCATCTACCACACTTACCCTAGATTTTAATGGGCAAGTTCCTGTGCAAATACGCCGCAGCGGTCGTAATAATAAAGAAGGTGTAGCGCTGTCTATGACGCAGTGGTACCCTAAGCTTGCAGCATTTGATAAAGAAGGCTGGCATGCAAACCCATATATAGCCCGCGAGTTTCACGGTGTTTGGGGCGATTTTGACGTGAAACTTACCCTAGATAAGAGCTACACCATAGGTGGAACAGGTTACTTGCAAAACCCCAAAGAAATAGGACATGGTTACGATAAAGCAAACAGCGGTCCAGCAGCTGGGCGCAATGGCAAACTAACGTGGCACTTTAAGGCACCCATGGTACACGACTTTGCATGGGGCGCTGACCCCAAATTTGTACACGATATTTATGACGGTGCAAACGGTGTAAAATTGCACTTTTTATACAAAGACAACGACGCGATACGCAAAAACTGGAAAGACCTACAACCTAAAACGGCGGCTATGCTCACGTTTTTTAATGAGCGCATAGGCGATTATCCTTATGAGCAATACAGCGTGATACAAGGTGGCGACGGCGGTATGGAGTATGCCATGTGTACTCTTATTACAGGTGAGCGCAGTTTTGGTAGTCTGGTAGGTGTTACCGCACATGAAATGGCACACATGTGGTTCCAGCACATACTGGCAACAAACGAGTCTAAACACGAGTGGATGGACGAGGGTTTTACCAGTTTCATATCTGACGAGGCCATGAATGTCATCATGGACTCACGCGAGCAAAACGTGCAAGCTGGCTCGTTAGGTAGCTACATAGGCCTTGCAAACTCGGGTAGAGAACAACCACTAAGCACACACGCAGACCGTTATGAATTTAACCGTGCTTATGGTGCTAGCGCTTACAGTAAAGGAGCAACTTTTCTGGCGCAACTAGGGTACATTTTAGGCGACGATGTGCGCGATCAGGTTATTAAAGCGTACTACAACACATGGAAATTTAAACATCCAGACCCTAACGATTTTAAGCGCGTTGCAGAACGTGTAAGCGGTTTTGAGCTAGACTGGTACCTGGTAGATTTTACACAAACCCTAAACACGATAGACTATGCCGTTGCTGCTATGGAAGACGATAACGGTGCAGCTAGCATTACACTCGAGCGCAAAGGACAAATGCCCATGCCTCTGGATATAACCGTTACCATGAAAAACGGTAGTGAAAAAAAGGTTTACATACCCCTGGAAGAAATGCGCAACCAGAAAAAAACAGACCGCACTACCCTAGTCGGTGCAGATTGGGCTTGGGCATACCCTTTATACACGCTATCATTACCAGGAGTAAACACCAGCGACATTAAAGAAGTTACCATAGACCCACAAAACCACATGGCCGATGTGGATAGGAAGAATAATAAAATGACTTTCTAGTAAAAGCATCACAAAAAGCAATATTAAAACCTCATCTGGTGCAAGCTTGATGAGGTTTTTATAGTTACAAAAGCTCATGTTTCCTATAACTTTACACTAACCACTATCTTTGCCACATGCCCTTTACAATACCACATAACATAAAACTTAAAAGCCGCAAAAGCATAGAAACCTTATTTACTAGCGGTAAAGCGGTGCGTAAAGGTGCCGTGCGCGCAGTTTACATTCCTGTAAACAGTACTGGTAACACGCAGGTAGGTTTTAGTGTTTCTAAACGGTTCTTTAAAAAAGCAGTAGACCGCAACCGGGTAAAGAGAGTCATGCGCGAGGCATACAGACTGAATCAGCAGGTTTTAGAATCGCAAGAAAAAACGCATTTAAATATCATGTTCATTTATCAATCTAACAAACTACCAGACTTTAAAGTACTGAACGAACTTTTTCCTAAGATTTTAAAAGAATTGAATAGTACGTGTATTTTACCGGCAACAGACTCATTGACGGTTGACGACAGACCTTTGAAAACGGACTAAAGACTAACTTTCTTATTGCTACGTCACATAAAAGCTGACTAAAGACAAACAACTTTATTGGGCTTCACGATTTTTATCAACCGCTCCCAGCACCGCTCCATTAAAAAACAAATATTATTAACCTACAAGCCAAGTATGTTTCTTTGCATGTTGGGTTGTATCAAAAGCGTCGCTAAGCTGCCGCGGCATTTTATGCTGCTGGAATACGGTAGGTTTAACCCTAATAAAAACAACAGCAAACAGTACCCTAAGTCTGAAGTAATATGCTCTTAACTGATAGAAAAAACCCTTTAAGGTTCTTCGCAGCTATTCCCAGACCGCCAAAGCGCAAAGGATACGCAAATTCATAAACTCAAAACCTCCTGATTCTGAAGTCATAAGTTATAAGTCGTAACTATAAGACATACCTCCCAGGTTTTACCTTGCTCCTGCTTGTGCCTTTAAATATAAGAGGTAACACAGTCTTATTTGCTCACAGCTCACCTACTAAAGAACGGCACATTATTTGACCTTTAATGAAAACCAAGCCACAGAAAAGACAAGAAAAAGCATATCTGCACGTTTTATTGTATCTTTAAATATTAGTTCAGCAAACACCCCTTATGAATACACGAGAAAAGGTCAGCATAAAACGTCATATCCTACTACCCATTTTGGGTGCTGCGGTATTTTTAACGACCGCAAGTTTTAAAAATGACTTCTTTGAAATCGCAAAGCAAATTGAGATTTTTACAGAAATGTACAAACAACTCAATATGAATTATGTAGATGAAACAAACCCAGCAGACCTCATGGATAGTGCCATAGAAGGTATGCTCTCAGAACTAGATCCATATACCATTTACTGGACAGAACAAGAGGTTGAAAAATCGCTTATCAATCGCCGCGGTTCCTATACCGGCATAGGTGCAAACGTGAGCTCACGCAATGATAAAATTACTATCTTAGAACCCTGGAAAGGCTACCCGGCCGATGTTGCAGGGCTTAAAGCAGGTGACGAGATTATAGAAATAGACGGTATTAACGTTTCTGACTATAAAGAAAACGCAGGAGACTTGTTGCAAGGTGGTGCAGACACGACTGTAAAGGTCGTTTTTACGAGACAAGGTAAGCAGCAAACCGCCACACTCACCCGCAAAGGCGTTGAGGTAAATGCCGTACCCTTTTACACCATGGCGACCGGCGATATAGGCTATGTTGTGCTGTCCAAATTTAATGAAAAAGCATCTCGTGAAACAAAACGCGCAATCGAGGAACTTAAAGAAAAAGGCGCCACAAAAATCATACTCGATTTACGCGGCAACCCCGGTGGTTTACTAAGTGAGGCTGTTGAAGTTTCAAACCTTTTTATTCAAAAAGACAAACTCATTACAAGCACAAAAAGCGCTATAGAACAGTACAACAAAACCTATTTAACTAAGAAAAACGCTTACGACCCAAACATACCACTTGTGGTGCTCATAAACGGTCGCAGCGCGAGCGCGAGCGAGATTGTAAGCGGCTCAATACAAGACTATGACCGCGGTGTGGTTATAGGTGCACGTAGTTTTGGTAAAGGGCTCGTGCAGCGACCCAAGCCGCTGTCTTATGGCACACAGGTTAAAATAACCATATCGCGTTATTACACGCCCAGCGGGCGCTGTATACAAGCGCTAGACTACTGGAACCGCGACGAAGACGGGAACGCCGTGCGTACAAAAGCTACAGACTACAAAGCCTTTAAAACCCTAAACAGCGGTCGTACCGTTTATGACGGCGGCGGCGTGCTGCCAGACATAGAGCTGCCTAGCGCGTCCTACAGCGCCATTACTACAGCTTTACTTAAAGAAAATTCTATTTTTGATTACGCCACAGACTATTATTACAAAAACCCTACTAAAACTATAGATACTTTTACCTTTAACGATGCCGACTTTGCAGCATTTGTATCGTGGATAGAGAAACGTGGTTTTGAGTTTGAGACTGTTACAGAGTCCGCTTTCGCGAAAGCATACAAAGCAGCAGCCGAAGAGGATCTAGACGATGATATTGCGACTTCTTACAAAAGTATGCTCGAAGCAATTAGGAATGCAAAAAAGAAAGAAGTTAATGACAAACAAGCCGAAATCCAAAGCCTGCTCATAGATGAAATCGTAAAAAGATATGCCTACCGCGAGGGACTTTATGAGTACCAGATAAAGCATAACCCAGAGATTCTAGAGGCTATAAAAGTGCTTAACGACACCGGTCGTTATCATAAAATATTAAGGTAATGATGCGCCAGTTCTACATAATCGCGTTTTTAGCATGCAACACCACCGCATGGACGCAGCTGTCTGTAGAGCACACCATATACTTTGACTTGGACAAAGATAAATTCCAGACACAAGAAGGTATACGGCTCAATACGTTTTTAGACGATTTAATTTATAAACCCATTTTAGAGATACGCATACTGGGCTACTGCGACGATCGTGGCAGCAAGCAGTATAATCTAGACTTATCTAACAGGCGTGTGGAAACAGTTTCTAAATGGTTGCAAGAGCATGACATACGTGTGCAAAACATTACAAAGTACGTAGAGGGCATGGGCGAGATAGAACTAGAAGAGCGTCTAGACGATGAAGACCTAGAGTATACCCGCGCAAAAAACCGCCGGGTAGACATCACTTTTGTACTTACTAAAGAACTGGAAGCTCGAGTGCAAATAAAAAAACTCACACGCAGCAAGCTTAATGAGCAAGAGAAAGAAAATATAGACGCTTACGAGACGGCAGTTATTGAACAAGTTATAGAATCTCCTAAATCTAAGGGAAAAATAGTAATAGCAGGTTTTGAGCCAGAGAAACCAGAAGAGTTTATAGACGTGCCCACTAAGCTAAACCCACCTATAGACAATGCTAAAGAGCCTTTTAAATCCCTACTCAGTAAAAACCTAAAAGAAGGCCAAGTTATTAATCTAGACAACATCTTATTTTATAAAGGCCGTTCTACTATTTTACCAGAATCACTACCACTTCTAGACCGCATGGCAGAGATTCTAGTGGTGCGCAAGGACATCATATTTGAAATTCAGGGGCATGTGTGTTGTATAAACGCTTCGTATCCAGATGCCTATAACCGCGATACAAAAAAATCAAACCTCTCACACGCACGCGCACTAGCTATTTTCCAAATATTAAGAAGAGCTGGTGTAGAACCTAACCGCATGAAGTTTAAAGGTTACGGTCGCACAAAACCACTAGGCGGTATAGATAAACTAGACAGGCGTGTAGAACTGCATGTTCTTAAAATGAATAAGCCTCAATAGGTTTGAAGCTTCATTACTGGTACATGTTCCCAGATTGAAAGTAACTAAAGATTTGCTCACAATCGCAGGTGATTAAAAGCTGACTAAAGACTGAGGGCGTTTTTTTGACCGTTGACTTCTTGACAACTGCCTTTTTTCAGACTTTCGGCTTTTGGACAAGCCGCCGCAGACTCCTAAAATATTGCCTTCATTAAGGGCATAATTTATTCCGCCTCAATACCGCGTCAGCTGAGACCAACCAGCAATGTATATCCTTTCGATAACAAAAATTAGCCTAACTAGCTTCCTGTAAAAGGCGGCTTTATAATATTGACCGTCGACTTCTTGACAACTGACCACCGATTTCTAGAAACATCCATGCATTAAGGGCATAATAAAATACTACCTGAATAACGCGTTGCGAAAAAACTAGCCGCGACCTGTGTCATTTCTGGGAATGAGAAATCACATCACGTGTTGCATAAAGATACATAACTATCGTAGAAAAAGTTGTGATTAATGTACTAAACCAGCACCATCGCCTGGTGTGGTATGCCATCTTCTAGATACTGCTCGCCTGTGGTTTTAAAACCTAGGTCTGTGTAGAACCTGTCTAAGTAACATTGCGCACTTATTTTTATAACCTCATAACCTTGTGCTTTGCAATAGGCGATGCTGGCCTGCATAATTTCTTTACCATAGTCTTTTCTTCTATGGTCTGCAGGTACCACCACACGGCCTATACTTGCATAGTCCATATAATCGCCCGGTTTAAAAACACGCGTGTATGCAGTAAGCTCGTGACCATCGTAACCCAGTATATGCGTGGCTATGTTATCTTTACCGTCTATGTCTTGATACACGCAATTTTGTTCTACAACAAATACAGCAGCTCGCAATTGTAATAAAGCAATCAACTCATACAGCGTGAGTTCATTAAAAAGTTTTGTCGTTATTTTCATGGAATATGGTGTTGTAACGGTTTTTGAAGCGGTGTAGCCAGGTCAAAACCATGTAATTTTTTTAAAGCAGCATTGAGAATACTATTCACACTTTTCTAAAGCTCTAATTTCTAGGCGCGTAACTATAATCCGTAAATTACATTCTCAAAGCTAATCAGCTTCTTAAAATCTTTTAGCCACTACCCTAGGCTGTGGTGGTCGCACGCCTATTCTTATGTCGGTAATGATTTTCTCTAGCATGTTGCCGAAATCTTCATCGCCCGTCGCCATTAAGGCCTGGCGCGTAGCGTCAAGCACGTCGAGCGTTTGTTGTTTTTCGTCTTCTTCAAAGGCGTCTAAATCCCGCCATATTTCCAGCAATTTCTTTTGCGGATTTACGGCAGTGCGCAGTTGATGTATTATGATAGCAGCCTCTTTTTTCATGATTTCTATTTACGCGCAGGCAGAAGCCTTTTGTTTCTAAACTAAATGTTCTTATTAAATACCACGCACGCGTTTGCACGAGCATGAGGCATACCTGTTTTTTTCTTAACTGAATGTTCTCATTAATATGACATGCCCACGTCTTTAAAAGCAATGCATTTTTTTGTAACATCACATTTTTACAAAATTTTCTTAAATCCAAAACCGTGGTAAAAAAACCCAAAGCTCACCAACCAGTTAACATACCTCCACGGTTTTGCATTGATCCTGCTTACGCCCCAAAACTTGAGAAAAAAACCAAACTCAAAAACTTAAAACTCACAGATCACCAACCAACTAACTAACATACCTCAAAGGTTTTCCATTGCTCGTACTCGTCCCCTGAAACTTAAGAGGATACCAAGACTCAAAAACCGTAAGTCTGAACCTGCCTGCGGCAAGCAAGGCAATGAGACCTAACTAGATTTTCTTGCCGCGGTAACCCAAAGAAATACGGTTGTGTTCTAACAGCAATTGCTCGTCTTGCTTATAGGTGTTTAAAAGATGAATCACAAAATCCAGTTGTTCTTCGCTAATGTTCCTGTATGCCGGTGGTGGGACAACATCTTTCCATTTTGCAAACAAGGTGTTATCTAAAGCAATGCGCCAGTAACAATGGTTGTCAAAGTTAAGGTGTGGATAATGCAACGGTAATGCTGCACCTAAATCAAAATACTGTTTGCGCTTACTTAAATCCATTGTACTTTAAAGTCGTTCAGCTGTACTATAACTTAAACCTTGCATCGTTTTCTTTTAAAGTTTGTTTGTTGTGCCGAGAGTTTGCTATTGTTATGCTTTCGCGAAAGCGAAATTATGAACAAGCTATCTTGTCAACACGTGTGGTGTGACGGCCACCAGCAAAATCTGTATCTAAAAAGGTCTCTACCATAACGACAGCTTGCGGTATGGACGTGAATCGCGCAGGAATACAAAGCACGTTTGCATTATTGTGTTCACGGGCGAGCCCAGCGATTTCTTTTGTCCAGCACACCGCGCCGCGTACATTTGGGTACTTATTAACAGTCATAGAAACGCCTTGTGCACTGCCGCATATAACTATGCCCACGGTGCTTGTACCGTTCTCTACATCATAACCTACCTTGTGTGCAAAATCTGGATAATCTACACTGTCTGTAGTGTTTGTGCCGTGGTTTGTCACCTCATGACCTCGTGACAGCAGCATAGCTACAATAGCCTGTTTGTAGTCTGGTCCGGCGTGATCATTTCCTATAGCTATTTTCATCGTAGGGTTTTATGTGTTTACAAAGCTAGTATTTTAAACCTGGTTTAAAGGCTATTAACAAAAGCGGTTTTTAACAGCTTATAACCCGAAGATAGTATGTTAAGAAATTGTGAAATTATTACCTTGCTTTATTAACAAAAATAGTCCATATGAACTTTAAAATGGATTTGTAACGATAATAACCCTGCTAGTTTCTAGCTACTTTTGAGCATAAAAATAAGGCTAATAAACAAGTATTATTTTAAAAGTTACCACCAGATTTTGGGTAAATGCAGTTATAAACCGCTGTGTGCAAAATTGGGTAAAAATCTTAAAATAAACAGCTTATCATGTGCATAACCTGTGTGAAAGAGCTCATAACTTTGTTTTTTTGTACACAGCTAATTTTTTGCTTAAAAGTTATACCGCTATTCACAGTACATCATAATCATCATTTTTTTTTAGAAATTTTTTAAAAAGAAAATACAATAGTATACCGTGTGGATAACGTTAAAACAACGTAGATAAAGTTCAGTGGTAATTGTACCTTTAACAAATTGCTAAATAAGTGAAACGCTGTACTACTTTATTTCATAACACAAGGGTCGTATAACACTTACTCATAATACACTAACTTTGTACTATATATGAAGAACAATAAAAAACAAACAAAGACTAAGTTTCTCAACCTTTCCCAAAGCGTTATGAACGTTTTAAAGAAAGATGCAGACAAAACCTTTAACTACAAACAAGTTTGCGCGGCGCTAGGTATTACAGACACCAGCGGTCGCAACCAGGTCATAAAAAAACTACACGCGCTTAAAGCAACTGGTAAAATAGAAGAGGTAGATCGTGGCGGTTATAAAGTGGTTAAGGCAATAGATTATTACACGGGTAGAATAGATATAAGTTCTCGCGGAACTGGTTATGTGATTACGACAGAGCTTGAAGAAGATATTATGATACCACGCCGTGCGTTGGGTCAGGCCTTAAATGGTGACAACGTAGAGGTTTACGTATATCACCGTAGGAGAGGACAACAGCCCGAAGGAGAGATTACTAGGGTTATAGAACGTAAGCGTACAGAGTTTGTGGGAACCATAGAGGTTCATGACAAGTTTGCTTTTGTAAAGGTAAGTGACCCTAAGATTCAAAAGGACTTTTTTATTCCTGGTTCCAAAATAAATGGGGCAAAAGATGGACAGGTCGTACTCGTAGAATTTACTGACTGGAATGACAAACAAGATTCGCCTACAGGTAGTGTAAAATCTATACTGGGCGATCCGGGCGAGCATAATACAGAAATTCACGCAATTCTCGCGCAGTATGGGTTGCCTTATGAGTTCCCTGTAGAGGTTGAGCAATATGCAGACAAAATAGACATTAGCATATCACCAGAAGAGATTGCGAAACGTCGCGATATGCGCGGTGTGCTTACCTATACCGTAGACCCGGCAGATGCTAAAGATTTTGACGATGCACTATCTTTTAAAACGCTAGAAAACGGTAATTATGAGATAGGAATACACATTGCAGACGTGTCTCATTACCTTAAAGAAGATAGCATTTTAGATGAAGAGGCCTACAATCGCGCAACATCTGTTTACCTAGTTGATAGGGTCGTACCTATGCTGCCCGAGGTGCTTTCTAATGGCGTTTGTTCCTTAAACCCACATGAAGATAAATTGTGTTTCTCGGCGGTTTTTGAAATGGATTCCCATTGCGTCGTTAAAAATGAATGGTTTGGTCGTACCATCATACATTCAGACCAGCGTTTTGCTTATGAAGAGGCGCAGCATATTATAGAAACCGGTGCAGGAGTAATTCCTGGCGAGATATCGCTTTCGCGAAAGCAAACAACCATAAAACCTGAGATCGTAGATGCAACCCTAACATTACAGGAACTTGCAGTAAAGTTACGTAGCGCGCGCATGGATGCAGGTGCGTTAAGTTTTGATAAAACGGAGGTTAAATTTGACCTCAACGAGTCGTCTGAACCTGTAGGCGTTTATTTTAAAACCTCAAAAGATGCAAATAAACTTATAGAAGAATTTATGTTGCTTGCTAACCGTAGAGTAGCAGCTTTTATAGGTAAACGAGATCCCAAACAAACATTTGTATACCGTATACACGACGAGCCTAACGATGAGAAACTGGGTGCGCTTGCAAACGTGGTCGTTAAATTCGGCCATAAACTAGACCTGCGCGACCGCAGTACGGTTACAAAATCACTTAATAAATTGCTAGAAGATGTAAAAGGTAGTAAAGAACAAAACATGGTGGACACGCTTGCAATAAGAACCATGTCCAAAGCGGTTTACTCCACACAAAATATAGGACATTACGGTCTGGCATTTGATTATTATTCGCACTTTACCTCACCCATACGCCGTTATCCAGATGTGATGGTACACAGGCTCTTGCAACATTATTTAGACGGTGGCAAGTCTGCGAGTGAAGGTGCATTTGAAGAAAAGTGTAAACACGCCACAGACATGGAAATTCTAGCTTCACAGGCTGAGCGCGATTCTATTAAATACATGCAAATTAAATTTATGAAAGATCATGAAGACGAGCAGTTCCTAGGGGTTATAACAGGGGTGACAGATTGGGGAATTTATGTAGAGATTATCGCAAATAAATGCGAGGGCATGGTACGACTAGGCGATCTGGACGACGATAGTTATGAGTATGTAGACGATCAGTTTGCAGTAGTAGGTCGCAAAACAAAAAATACCTACACGCTAGGTGACGAGGTTTACGTAAAAGTTAAAAATGCAGACCTGGTTAAAAAACACCTCGATTTTTGGATGTTAGGTAGTAAAGCGGTAGTAGAGCAGTAGCATGAAAACAAAGATTTGTGCTACGTGTAAAAATATACATGTAGTTCTTTATAGAGTTCAAATAGCACCGGGTAAAGAATGGCTTTTCTGTTGTAAAACCTGCACAGAAATGCACCAATCTTTACCGCATTACAAATATGGTGGCACCTGGAAGGGTAGTACCATAAGTTAACACTGTTATTGCGTGCGGTACCTTTTTGATAGGAATGCAAATGCGTATTTTAGCGTACGGACCCAGAGTAAAGTATAATACGAGAATGTATCATGTTTATAAAATAGTATTTTTTTAAGAGTGCAACTACTGGCTATAAACTCTTTGGGAACGCTTGGGCATTTTGTAAAAGTCTTTTTTTTATTCCGTAGTGTTGAAAAAGAAAATTTCTGGCAGTTCTCAGTTTTTTGTCATTAGCCATTTTGGACTGTAGTAAATGGTGGAAATAACTGTTATAGCTTCTTTTAATCGATTATTTTTAATATTTTATCTATTTTAACAGTTTTATAAAGTGCCTTTTTTATTTATTTATCGATACACCGCATATTTGTAGGGTAATTATTCAACAGAGTAATTTTTTGAATTTGGAACCAACATGGTGCAGCTCATTTTTGACTTTTGCATTGATTCCATGTAGTTTTCAGAATTTATGGTTTTTGGTTAGTGAAAAAGCAGGTTGAGGAGCCTGCTTTTTTGTTGTTATTTATGTAGAAATAGCCCATTACTGTAACAAGTCCTAACTTTACGTGTCTTAAAAGCATAAATCATTATTATGAAAACTATATACACCATTGCCTGTTTCTTGTTAACAACTGTTGTTCAATCCCAAAATCCTATAGAAATTCCTATTCCCCAGTTTAGCACCATAAAGGTTTTTGACCTTATGACAGTCAATCTTATAAAATCTACAGAAAACAAAATTGTTATAACGGGTAGAGATGCCCAAGATGTGGAGTATGTGCTTAAAAATGATCTTTTAAAAGTGCGCATGAAAACAGATAAAATTTTTGACGGTGTCCAAACGTTTGTTCAGGTTCATTATACACAGGTAGATGTTATAGACAGTAACGAAGGTGCTACTATCACTTCAAACGAACTTATAAAGCAAGCGCAGTTATCTATAATGGTTCAAGAAGGTGCTAGGGTAAAAGTGGGTTTAGAGGTGGATAATTTAAAATTAAGGGCTGTTTCGGGTGGTATTATAGAGGCTAGTGGTATGGCAACTTTTCAAGATGTGACTGTGAATACAGGCGGTATTATAGAAAATCACAAGTTAATAACAGACCATACTACTGTAAAAGTACAAGCTGGTGGTGAGGTAGAAGTGCATGCAACGCAAAGTATAGATGCAAGTGTGCGCGCTGGTGGTGACGTGAGCGTTTCAGGCAGTCCAAAAAGGGTTACGCAAAAAACACTTTTTGGTGGTCGTATTACCATTAAGTAATACTATTCGTATACAGCTATGTTTACTAGATTCGAGGCATATTTTGACTACATTTTCCTACCTTTGAAATTATAGAGGTCGAGTGATATGCTAGAGGATATACTTAAAGCGATACCGTTGGGGTTTTTCATGGCGTTCATGATAGGCCCTGTTTTTTTTGCGTTATTGGAGACAAGTGCGATTAAAGGTTTTAGGGCAGCTATTGCCTTTGATATAGGCGTTATGATTGCTGATATCTTGTTTGTGCTCGCCGCCTATTTTATGACTTCTTCGATTCTGGAAAAGTTAAAAGATGACCCTGGTCTGTTCATTTTTGGTGGTTCTATTCTTGCTATTTACGGTATCATATCGTTTATACAAACTCGTAAAATATATCTCAAGGAAATAAATCCTAATATTTTACCGGTTAAAAATACAAACTATACAGCGTTGTTTGTAAAAGGTTTCTTTCTCAACTTTATCAATATAGGTGTTTTAGGCTTTTGGTTAGGTCTTATTGTGGTATTTAGTCCGCAATTAGATAATGATCCAAATCGCATTTTTGTTTTTTTTGCATCGATTGTAGGTTCTTATTTTCTTGTGGACATAGGAAAGATACTGCTAGCAAAGAGTTTAAATAGCTATCTCACACCGTTGCGCATTTTTTGGTTTAAACGGGCCATTGCTATTATTATGGTTATATGTGGTGGGGTTCTTATTATTAAAGGGGCGTTTCCCAGCGGTATACAACAAATAGAAAATAAGCTGTATACGTTGCCCACAGCTCCTGGGGTTAAAGACACGACGATGTTAACGATTGTGCCCGTGCAAATGAAAGACACCGTAACAATTAAGGTACCAGCTCACAAACAAACACCTTTGGTAAGCCCTAAACTGAATAAGGAAACACAACCTTAAAACAGAGCTTATTTGAGGCAATGAGGTTTTAAGCGGTCTATAAACACAAAAAATCCCCTACTTTAAAAGTAAGGGATTTTTTTTGAGGCGTCTAGCGGATTCGAACCGCTGTAGCAGGTTTTGCAGACCTGTGCCTAGCCACTCGGCCAAGACGCCTTAAAGCGAGTGCAAAAATAACAAAATAAGTTGCTAAATTACTACAGGTTGGCATAAACACGCACTCTTAATAACTTTTTAAGGTAAAGCGTCCTAAGGCTATGTTATCGCGTTAGACTCATGCTTACTGTAACTTGTTGCACATCACCGCCTATAGGCGGGTTAATTTTAGAAACCATGACTGTAGCTTTGGTTACTAAAACTTCTTGGCTGAGCGTACGATTAAGTATGCGTTGTGCCACATGCTCCAGCAATTTAGAACGCCTTGCCATTTCTTCAACGACAATGTGGTTAAGAGAAACGTAGTCTACGGTATCGTTTAAATCGTCAGTTAGCGCGCTCGTAGACAGGTTAGCCACGACTTCCAAATCTACCCGATAATCACTACCTATCATTGCTTCCTCGTTCAGACAGCCGTGGTGCGCATAAACGCGTATATTTTCTAATGTTATTGTATGCATGCGGTAAAGATACGTACTCGCTTGCTAGCAGTAAAATAAGAAGTAAATTTGTGCATATTTAAAATTTAGGGATGAGCGACGCTGTTAAAGCTTCAAATTTTATTGAAGAGATTATTTACGAGGACCTGAAAAATGGCCTGCCTCAAGACAAATTGAGATTTAGATTTCCACCAGAACCTAACGGCTTTTTACACATAGGGCACGCAAGCGCAATATGTTTAAACTTTGGACTGGGAGAAAAATTCAGGCAACCAGTAAATTTGCGTTTTGATGACACAAACCCAGCCAAAGAAGAATCTAAATTTGTAGATGCTATACAAGAAGACGTTAAATGGTTAGGTTACACATGGGATAACCTTTGTTACGCATCAGACTATTTTCAAGATCTTTATGACTGGACGGTTCAAATGATCAAAGATGGCAAGGCATATGTTGACTCGCAGTCCAGTGCAGAAATTGCCACACAAAAAGGTTCACCTACAGAACTTGGTGTAGACAGCCCGTTCCGCGGTCGCAGCATGGATGAAAACCTCATGCTTTTTGAAGGAATGAAAAACGGTACGTTTGGTGAGTCGGAACATGTGGTACGGGCAAAAATTAACATGCAGTCTACAAACATGCTCATGCGTGACCCTATTATGTATCGCGTAGTTAACAGACCACACCACAGAACAGGTACCGACTGGAAAATTTACCCAATGTACGACTGGACACATGGTGAGAGCGATTACATAGAGCAAATTACCCACTCCTTTTGTACGCTAGAGTTTTTACCACACCGTGAACTTTATGACTGGTTTTTAGACCAAATCGTAACAACTGATAAGATAAGACCAAAGCAACGCGAGTTTGCACGCCGTAATGTCTCGCACACGGTGACAAGTAAGCGTAAATTGCAAAAACTGGTAGAATCTGGTGTTGTGACTGGTTGGGATGATCCTCGCATGACCACCATATCTGGTTTGCGCCGCCGTGGTTTTACTGCGGCCAGTATCCGCAATTTTGCGGTATCTATAGGTATTGCAAAAAGAGATAACCTTGTAGATTTAAACCACCTTGAATTTCATTTAAGAGAAGATTTAAATAAAATTGCAGATCGGGTAATGTGCGTTTTGGACCCAGTAAAACTGGTAATTACAAATTATCCAGAAGGTAAAGTAGAAATGCTACAGGCCGAGAATAATCAAGAAGACGATGCACGCGGTTATAGAGAAGTACCTTTCTCTAAAGAGTTGTACATAGAGCGGGAAGACTTTAAAGAGGAAGCAAATAAAAAGTATTTCCGTTTAAGTGTAGGAAAAGAAGTCCGTCTTAAAAACGGCTATATTATTAAGGGTGATGGCTGTGTTAAAGATGAGAACGGCACGATTACAGAAATACATGCAAGCTATGATCCAGACTCACGTAGCGGTAGTAATACAGAGGCAAGCTTGCGTAAAGTAAAAGGTACTTTGCACTGGGTTAGCGCCGCACAGGCGTTACCGGTAGAAGTGCGTTTGTACGACCGTCTCTTTACAGTTCCATCACCAGATACTGATAAAGAAAAGGACTTCATGGAATTTGTAAATCCAGATTCTCTGGAAACTATTACTGCATTTGCAGAGCCTTCTGTGAAAGAGCTCGCAATAGGCACGAGTGTGCAGTTTCAGAGGATAGGGTACTTTTGTGTTGATAAAGACACAACCCCTGATAAAATGGTCTTTAACCGCACCGTCGGGCTTAGAGACACTTGGGCAAAAGTAGAATCTGAATAAATAGTTATAAAGCCAGACTTTGACACCACAATAGTTTTTACGAAACAGGCGATATGGATTAACCGAAGATTTGTTGGGTTAATAAAATGTAATACATCATTACCCGGGAACGTCATTGCGTGAACGGGTTTTTGTATTTTAACATATTTCATTGCATATAACTTAATTAAAAACCTTTATACTTTGAGATAATAGGGATATTAACATTTTTAATGCAACATTTAACGGTGCGTTAACGCCTGTTCAAGGGTGCTTATCTTACCTTTAAATCTAAACATAAAAAGAAAAACATGAATAATTCAAGTAAAACAGCACTGGCAGCTCTTGCTGGTGTTGCAGTAGGAGCAGTAGTAGGTCTATTATATGCCCCAGAGAGCGGCACAGAGACCCGCAAAAAGCTAAAGAAAAACGCTGTTAAAGCTAAAGACGACGCTGCGGCTTATGCACAAGAAACTTATGACAATGTAACAACAAAAGCCGAAACCTTTAAAGGAACAGTTTCTGAGCGCCTAGACAGCGCAATAGCTACTGCAAGTGAGAAAGCAGACGACGTCATTACGGCCTTAGAGCACAAACTCGCACAGCTAAAAGAAAAAAACGCTGCGTACTCAAAAAAATAAGTAGTACGTAAATAAACAGTTTAAAACCTATTCATGAGCAACAGCATCATAGATAACTTTAATGACTTAACCAGCGCAACTCAAGATTATATAGAAGCTACTGTTGCTTACCACAAGCTAGATCTTTATAAAAAGGTCATGCAAGCAACTGTAAGCAGCGCGCACAAGCTTCTCATAGCATTTGTTGCATTGCTCAGTTTAATGTTTTTAAGCTTTGCGCTGGCCATTTTTTTGGGCGAGCTACTGGGCAGCACCTACTTGGGATATTTGGTGGTGGGCGCATTATATTTAATATTGTGCCTAGCAGTTCTTTTATTCCTTAAACCTCTTGTTGAAAAAGCACTACTGCGCAAATCGTCTTCAAAGTGGTTTAGCGAAATTTTAGAACCCATAAAAACAGACCATGAAGAAAGTTTATAACAGTTTTAAAGAAGTAGAACATGACCTTAAATACCTGCGCTTACAAAAACAAATAGGAGCAGAGACAGTAAAACTGCGATACGCGCAAACAAAGGAAAGCGTATCACCCATTAATTTGGTTTCTAATTTAATTGCCTCCGTTGCTAAAAAAGCAATATTTCTAAAGATTTTGAATAAATT